>Ga0111538_10000798_pt1 | contig 43450 bp, 41 predicted proteins | sample SoiMethybrSBSTD1_FD_79669 | JGI IMG/M metagenome (GOLD analysis project Ga0111538, IMG submission 79669) | Bulk soil microbial communities from a Populus tree surrounding site in Tennessee, USA - Soil MetaG P. TD hybrid SBSTD1 (version 2)... | ecosystem: Environmental > Terrestrial > Soil >...
GAAGGCCTGGCAGCGCCCCTCGACCCAGCGCACGCGCGGGGGCGGGTGTCCGCGCAGCTCGTTCTTCAGGCGTGACTTCCCGATCCCCGCCTCGCCGGTGATGGACACGATCTGTCCGCGCCCCTGGGCGAGCTCGGTCGCGCAGCGATGAAGCCGGGTCAGCTCGGGGTCTCGGCCCACCAGAGGCGACGAGAGCCCGGGAACTCCCCGAGTGCTGGCGGAGTCGCGAAGCCGGCGGACGACGTGCCCGGTGATCGGGCTGGGAAATCCCTTGAGCGTGAGCGGGGAAGTGGCCTCCGCCTCGACGAGCGGACGGACGAGCCGGAATGTCTCCGGTGAGAGAACGATGCCGAGCGCCGCGGACTGAAGCCGCGACGCGAGGTTGGGCACCTCGCCGGTGACCATGAACTCACGGTTCGGCTCGGTGACGGCGACCGCTTCGCCGGTGGCGATGCCGACGCGCAGCTCGAGGGCGGCACCATAGTCCGCCTCGAAGGAGGGATTCAGGAGCGTCAGGCTCTCCTGCATGGCCACCGCGGCCCGGACGGCGCGCTCGGCGTCGTCCTCGTGGACGTGCGGGACGCCGAAGACGGCCATGATGGCGTCCCCGGCGTATTTCTCCACCACGCCGCCGAAGGCGCGCACCTGCTGCGCCATCTCCTCGAAGTAGGCCGTCAGGAGCGCGCGCAGCTGCTCGGGGTCGTGGCGCACGGCGAGCTCGGTCGAGCCGGCGAGGTCGGCAAAGAGCACGGTGACGAGCTTGCGCTCCTCGGCGCGGCTCATCGGGTCACCAGCTTTCCACCGCGTCGAGTGGATCGGGGAGGTTCGGCTCGATCAAGCCGTCGTCCACGATGAGCAGCACCTGCACGTCGCCCCACCGGTTCCGATAGCGTCCGGCATGGCGTTCCCAGTCTGGATCCGACGCGCGCTTCTCGTCCCTGGTCGTCACCTTGGCGACGGGGGTCCCACGTACTGCTGCGCCCGCTCGACCATGGCGATCACGGCGAGCTTCTCCGCGGGCCAGATCCGAAGCTGCGTCCGGTAGCCGGGCAACGAGCCCCCGTGGCCGAAGCTCGTCTTGCCGTTGAGGCGCTGGATGCGGAAACCGAGCCCCCAGCCCGCCTGCCAGTCCGGCTCGAGCCGACGCGCCCCCACGATCCGACATCTCCTCACCCACACCTCGGGGTTGCCGCGCGAGGCCGGCTCTCGATCCACGCGCTCAACACGTCGAGGGCCGCCTTCACCTCCGGTCGCCGGGCCAGCGGGCCGTCGGGGGCCATGGGGCCCTAGTCTAGTCGGCTTGCCGCGCGTTGCCCAGGCCCCGTATACTGCCGAGCATGATGACGATTCCGGTTCAGACGTCTTGAGCGCGGCCAAGGCCCGGCGTCCCGCCTCACGCCGCGCGGGCCAGGCGAAGAGAACAAAATCCGCCCGCGCGGAGCGGGCCCGCCGCCCCGCGCCCCTGCCTCCTCCCCCCGAAGTTCCCGAGGTGCTCGTGCCGCAGCCGGTGGCGGCGCCCGAGCCGATCGTGGTGTCGAGCCCCGAGCGTCTCTTCGCCGGCCGCATGCCCGCCACGGAGCCGCCCCGCCCGCTGCCCGCCACACGGCGCGGGATCTTCTTCGACGTGGAGAATTCCAGCCGGCCCGAGCACGTGGCGGCCGTCCTGGACCACCTGAAGATCGATCATCTCCTGCGGCTCACCGATCTCGTGGCGATGGGCAACTGGAAGGTGGCGAGCGGGGACACTGCGCGGCTGCTCGCCCAGCGCGGTGCGCAGCTCGTGCACAGCGCGCCGTCCACGGGGGTGAAGGACTGGAGCGACCTCCGAATTGCCGTCGCGGCGGGCGTGTGGCTGGCGGCCGCGCGGCCCGGCGACCTGATCGAGATCATCACCGATGATCAGGCCTTTGATGCGGTGGGCGACGTGGCCGCCGGCCTGGGCGTGACATTCCATCGCTTGTCCTTCCGCGCGCTGGCGGGGATGGGCCTCCTGCAGGCGGCGCCGGAGCTGCCCGAGGAGATGCGCAGCAGCGGGCGGGGCCGCGGGCGCGGCCGCGGCCGTGGGCGTCGGGGGCGTGGCGGGCGTCCCGAGCAGCGGCCGGCCGTCTCCCACGTGCCCTCGCATCGGCCCCCACCGGCCCATCCCGCGCCGGCGCATCAGGCCCCCGCCGCGGCGGCGGGGGGCCCTGCGCACACCGCGCCCGCCGAGGAGATTCGCGCGGTGGTGGACGAGCTGCTCCTCACCTCGCCGATTGGCGTCACGTTGGACGCGCTGTCGAATGCGCTCAAGTCGCGCGGCTTCCGCCGCCCGCCCGGCTCGCCGCGGCTGATCACGCGACTCCGGAATCTCAAGGGCATCGAGGTCACGCGCAACGGCATCGTGCGTCTGCTCGAATCGGGCGGGGGCGGGGCGCGGCCTCAGCCGGCCGCCGAGGAGCAGGCGCCGTTGCGCGCAGTGTCCCAGCTCGCGGGGATGCCCGAGATCGTCGCGTCGAATTTCGATTCGTTTGGCAGCGTCGAAGACCGTGAGACAGATACGCTGGAGACCGAGGATGGCCCGGAGCCCGGCAATGAGGCCGTGCCGGCGCCCCGTCAAGAGGGTGACCAGGCGGGGCGGGGCCGGCGCCGCCGACGGGGAGGCCGTCGCCGTCGCGGCCGCCGCGGAGGCGGAGGGCCGGGCGGCGGCGCATCCAGCTCGGACGATGCCGCCCAGTCGAGCCCGATGGTGAGGGACGAAAGCGCCATTGCGACCGATTGACGATCGGTATAAGACGGCACGATAATTCAGGGACCTTGCACACCCCACTACCTGGCCGACGATTCCTGGGCCAAATCCTTGTCGGGACCGAGGTCATCTCCCCGGCGACGCTGGATGAGGCCCTCACGCAGGCGGCGACGGAACGGCGGCGCCTCGGCGAGATTCTGACCGCGCTCGGCGCGGCGACGGAAGCCGACATCTCCCGCGCGGTGGCCCTCCAGGAGGGGCTTCCCTTCCTCTCGGCCGCCGAGTTGCCCTCGACGCCCCCGGCCCTCAAGGACCTCTCACCGAAGTACCTGCGCCAGAACATCGCCTGTCCGATCGCCCTGGAAGGGAAGGTCCTGTCGGTGGCGACGGCCGAGCCGGGCAATCCGCTGCTGGCGGACGATCTGGAGCAGTCGCTCGGGTTGACGGTCAAGCTCTTCGTCGCGCCGCCCTCCGCGGTGCTCGAGGCCATCGAGCGGGCCTATGGAGCCAATACCGCGCTGCAGAAGATCGTCGAGGGCATGGGTTCGTCGAGCGCGGAGCGGGACGGAGAAGCCGACGAGGACGTGAACCACCTGCGTGACATGGCGTTCGAGCCGCCGGTAGTGCGGCTGGTGAACATCCTGATCGACGGCGCGCTCGCCGCGGATGCCTCGGACATCCACATCGAGCCCTTCGAGGATACCCTCCTCGTGCGCTATCGAATAGACGGGCTCCTCTACGACCAGGAATCGCCGCCGCGCCGGCTCCGGGCCGCCCTGACCTCGCGCATCAAGATCATGGCGGAGCTGAACATCGCCGAGCGGCGTCTGCCGCAGGACGGACGCATTCGCGTGACCGCGCACGGCCGTCGCGTGGACATCCGCGTCTCGACCATTCCCACCGTCCACGGTGAGTCCATCGTGATGCGGCTGCTCGATCGCTCGTCGGTGTTCCTGTCGTTCGACCGTCTCGGCTTCGCGCCCCGCACGGCGGACACCTTCGAAGGGATGATCCGGCGCCCGCACGGCATGGTGCTGGTCACCGGGCCCACCGGCTCCGGCAAGACGACCACGCTGTACGCGGCCCTCGACAAGATCAACCGTCCCGACCTCAAGATCATCACCGTCGAGGATCCTGTCGAGTACCAGCTCAAGCGGGTCAACCAGATCCCGGTGAAGCCCAAGATCGGGCTGAGCTTCGCCGCCGGGCTGCGCCACATCGTTCGTCAGGATCCCGACGTCATCATGGTGGGCGAGATCCGCGATCTGGAGACCGCCGAGATCGCCATCCAGGCCGCGCTCACCGGGCATCTGGTCTTCTCCACGCTGCACACGAACGACGCTTCGAGCGCGGTGACGCGGCTTCAGGACATGGGGTGCGAACCGTACCTCTTCTCCTCGGTGCTCAACGGCGTGCTGGCTCAGCGGCTGGTGCGGCGGATCTGCCCGGTGTGCCGGGTGCCGAAGGCGGCGGACGCTGCCGAGCTCGCCTCGCTGGGTGTCGCCAGCACCGGCGCCGAGGAGCTCTTCCACGGCAAGGGCTGCGACGAGTGTCGGGGCACCGGATACCGTGGGCGCATTGGCATCTACGAGCTGCTCCGCGTCACCGAGTCGATCCGCAGCCTCATCGTGCGCAAGGCGCCCGCCGCCGAGATCCGCCGGGAGGCGATCGCGCAGGGCATGGTGACGCTCCGGGAGGACGGCTGGGCCAGGGCCTGCGCGGGTCTCACGACGCTCGCGGAGATTCTCCGCGTGACGGAGGACGAGATCTAGCGTGACGGTGTTCACCTACCGCGCGAGGGACCGGAGCGGGCACGCCATCGACGGGGTGATGGAGGCGTCCGACGCGCGGGCGGTGGTGGACCGGCTGCAGCGGGACGCCTACTTCCCGATCACCGTCGAGCCGCAGGAAGAGCGTCGCCGTTTCCTCGGCTTCGTCTGGCCGGAGCGGAGCGGGGGACGCGTCGCCCGCCGCGACATCCTGGCCTTCACCCAGCAGCTTGCGACGCTGATCGAGGCCGGCATGCCGCTCGACCGCGCCCTGGCCATCCAGGCCGAGCTGGCATCGAGCCCGCGCCTCCGCGCCATCATCGCGGACGTGCTCCAGCGCGTCAGGGGCGGCTCCTCGCTCGCCGATGCGCTGGCCATGCATCACCCGCGGCCGTTCTCCCGGCTCTACGTGAACATGGTGCGGGCCGGAGAGAAGGGGAGCGCCCTCGAGGCCACGCTCCGGCGCCTCGTCGAGTTCCTGGAGGAATCGGGCGAGTTCCGCGACGCGATGGTCTCGGCGCTGATCTATCCCGCGCTGCTGGCCGGCGTGGGCGCCGCGGCGGTGATCTTTCTGCTGGCCTTCGTCGTACCGCGATTCGCGGCCATCTTCAGCGACGTGGAGTCGACGCTCCCGCTGCCCACCCTCATCCTCCTCCGCGTGAGCGAGACCATCCAGCGTCACGGCTGGCTGCTGGGCATCCTCGCCCTCGGCCTCGTCGCGGCGATACGGCTGGGCCTGGCGACGGCGGGCGGCCGCCTCCGCGTCGATCGCCTGCTCCTCGCCCTCCCCATCGTGGGCGAGGTGATCGTCAAGATCGAGATGACGCGCTTCAGCCGCATCCTGGGCACGCTGCTCCGGGGCGGCGTGGCATTAGTGAGCGCGCTCGCCGTGGTCACGGAGCTGCTGGGCAACCGCGTGCTGGCGCGGGCGGTCGCCGGCCTGGGCGACGGCGTTCGTCGCGGCGCCGGCCTCGCCCAGCCGATGGCGGACGCCGGGATCTTTCCGCGTCTGGCCGTCCACATGGTCCGGGTCGGCGAGGAGACGGGCCGGCTCGAGGACACGCTGCTCAAGATCGCCGCGACCTACGAGGCGGACAGCCGCAAGGTCCTCAAGCGGCTGATCGCCCTCACCGAGCCTTGCGTCATCCTGGTGATGGGTCTGGTGGTAGGCTTCATCGTCGTGGCCATGCTGCTGGCAATCCTTTCGATCACCGATCTACCCGTCTGAGCGCGGCAGGCGGACCCGTTCCATGACCTCGAGAACGACCGGGCGCGAGAGAGCTCGCCATGGCGAGCGGGGGTTCACGCTCGTCGAGCTCCTGGTGGTCATCATCATCCTGGGTCTGCTCGCGAGTCTCGTCGGCCCGCGGCTCTTCGGCCGGGTCGGGCAGAGCAAGCAGGCGACCGCCAAGGCCCAGATCGAGCTGCTGGGCGCCGGCCTCGATCAGTACCGGCTCGACGTGGGATCGTATCCGCCGTCGGCCGCGGGGCTCTCGGCGCTGGTCCAGAACCCCAACGTGTCCAACTGGAACGGCCCCTATCTCAAGAAGAATGCCGTGCCCCAGGATCCCTGGGGCAAGCCGTATCAATACAAGTGCTGCCCCGGCGACCACGGGGACTACGACATCTGGACCTTCGGGGCGGACGGCGCTCCCGGAGGGGAGGGCGAGAACGCGGACATCGCATCGTGGGACACGAGGTGAAGCGCGGCGCCGGCTACACGCTGCTCGAGCTGGTGCTGGTCCTCGCCGTGCTGGCGGTGGCGAGCCTGGTGACGGCCCCCGCGGTCGGCCGCGCCGTTGACGGGATACGCGTGCGGACGGAAGTGGCAGGCGTCGCCTCGCTCCTGCGCTGGGCCCGCGAGGAGGCGGTCACCCGCGGGCAGGCGCGCGAGGTGACGCTCGACGCCGACGGACGCGCGTTGCTGGTGCGGCGCCCCGATGGCGGGACGATGGCGAGCGTGGAAAAGCGCCGCGCCCTGTCCTCCCTGGTGCAGGTGATCCCGATGCCCGGCCCCGTGCAGCCACCCATCACGTTCACGCCGCGGGGCCGCTCGAGCGGCGGCACGGTGCGGCTCGAAACCGCGGGGCCGCGTGTGTACGTCGTGACGGTCGACGCGCTCACCGGCCGCGTGACGACCCGGCGGGTCGATTCATGAGCCGTGGGTTCACCCTGCTCGAGGTGCTGGTCGCGATGGCCATTCTCTCGGTGGCCCTTGTCGCCATGATGCAGCTGTCCGCCCAGGGCCTGCGCCTGCTCCGCGTATCGGAGGATTACCAGGGGGCGGTACGCCTCGCCGACCGGCTCGCGCGCACTGCCGAGCCCGACCACGAGGGTGTGGAGACGGGGCAGCAGGGGAATTTGCGCTGGGAGCGCCGTGTGACCGCGGTGCCAGTGCCCGATGAGCTCACGAGCGGCGCCGGGCCGCAGCCGCGCCTCTATGCCGTCTCGATCGCGGTCGGCTGGGGGGTGCGCCGCACGCTGGAGCTGACCAGCCTGCGCGCCGTCGTGCTGAGCTCCGATGGCTCGAAGAGCGAGGCCGCGATGCGGTGAGATCCCAGCGCCCTGCCGGATTCACCCTCGTCGAAGTTCTGCTCGCCCTCAGCATCGGCGCCGCGCTCCTGGTGGTGGTCTTCGGCGGCGTCCGGGCTGGTCTGGCCGCGTGGGGCCGCGGTGAGGCACGCGCCATGGCCCTCGAGCACGATCGCAGCCTGGAGCAGCTCCTGGCGCAGACGATCGCGGGCGCGTTTCCCTACCGCGGCAATGTCGCCCGGCCCGGCGCCTCCGGGCTCCTGTTCGTCGGCGAGCCCGATCGCATCACCCTCGTCACGGTCGCCCCGCCCATTCCCGCGGCGATGCCCATCGCGTTCACGGCGGTGTACGTGTCGCGCGACGAGCAGGGCCTTCAGGTGCGCCAGCTCGCGCTGCCCAACCCCGATCCGGTGGACCGGACGGCGGCTGTTCTTCGCGATTCCGCGGTGGTGGCGCTTCGCTTCCGGTACCTCGACACGGAGGGCGAGACCTGGAGCGACCGGTGGGAGATGGGCAGAGAGGACGCGCTGCCGCGCGCCGTGGAAATCCGGCTGGCGACCACCGTCGGCGCGCGCGTCGTGGAGCAGCCTCCCCTCGTGATCTCCATCCGGGCCCTGACTCCATGAGGCGCGAGCGCGGCTTCGTGCTGATCTCGGTCATGCTGGCGCTGACGCTCCTGGGGCTCGTGGTCACGGAGTTCGTGTTCTCGATGCGCCTCGAGGCCTCCATGGCCCGCTCGTATCGGGACCAGGTGCTGGCCGAGCACCTGGCTGACGCCGCCGTGCAGCAGGCGGTCCGGGAAATTCTCGGCCAGGCCCAGATCGTGGCCCCCGACGAGACGGGGCAGCTGGTGTTCTACCGCGCGCTGCCGGGCCAGACCTCGCCGCGGCGCCTGCCGACGATGTCCCGCACGCACGTGCCGCTGGGGCGCGGGGAGTTCTCCTACCGCGTCACCGACGAAGCCGCGCGCCTGGGCATCAACTCGGCGCCGCCCGCCCGCATGGATCGCCTGCTCGCCGCGCTCGGGCTCCCCCGCTCGGAGCGGGACATCATCAACGATTCCATCCAGGACTGGCGAGACCGCGACGAGCTTCGCCGGCTCAACGGGGCCGAGAGCGAGGACACCTATCTCAAGCTCCCCGTGCCGTACCGCTCGCGGAACGGCAATCTCCAGGACGTGGCCGAGCTACGCCAGATCCGCGGCGTGACGCCAGAGCTCTACGTGGGGACGCGAGAGCGGCCCGGTCTCCGTGATCTCCTCACCGCCATCCCACTCGGCGGCGTCAACCTCAACACCGCCGCCGCGCCGGTCCTCACCGCCTTCGGCCTCGCGGACGCCGAGGTATCCGAGGTCCTGGGCGCGCGCCGCCGCACGCCGTACCTCACGCTGCCGGCCCGCTTCGCCGGCCGCGGCCTCGTCGTAGAGACGGCGACATTCCGGATCGAGGCGGAAGGCGCCATCCCGGGCTCGGCCACGAGCCGTCTCGTCGCGGTCATTCAGCGCGGGGCGCCCGGGGGGGGCGCAGGCGTGACCGTCCGGCAGTGGCGTCCGGTGACCGAGCCATGATCCGCGACTCCGTCGGCCTCCTCCTGGAGGAGGGCGGCCGTCTCACCGGCGTGGCCCTCGGGGGACACGATCGGCTCGCGCACTTCGTGGTTGAAGGCGCCGAGGACATGGCGGGCGCGCTCGATGCCGAGCTGCGGACTCGGACCCGGGCGCCGCGCATCGGCATCGGCCTCGACCGCCGCGCTGTCGTGGTGAAAGCGCTGGACCTGCCCGGCGGGAACGAAGGCGATCTCGGCCAGATGGTGAGCTTCGAGCTCGAGCGGCACGTGCCGTTTCCCGCGGAGGAGATCTGCTCGAGCTGGGTCGAGCTGCCGGGCGAGGCCGCTCAATCGCGGCGGCTGCTCGTCACCGCGCTCGGGCGCCGGACGCTCGACCATCCACTGGATCTGCTCGCGCGTGCGAAGCGGCGGCCTGCTGCCATCATGGTGGCCAGCCACGAGCTGCCGGGGCTCCTGTCCCGAGCGCTGCCGCCGCGGCGCACGGTGTGGGCCCACCGTCACGGCGGCCGCACCGATCTCTTGATGCTCGTGGGGCCCACGCTACACATGAGCCGCTCCGTGGCGAGCGCCGATCCCCTCGGGCTCGCGCGAGAGATCCGTCGCAGCCTACCGCTCGTCGGCTGGGAGCAGTGTGACGTCGTATGGCTGTCGGGCGACGAGGCGGCCGCCTGGACCGCGGATCGCGACCTGGAGCGCGCGCTCGATGCGCCCGTCTCCACGCCGCCCTACGACACGCGCTGGAGCGGCCTCGTCGCCGCGCTGCCGCCGGAAGGGTCCGGCGCGGGCCTGCTGGCGCTCGCGGTGGCCCTCGGCGCGCGCCGTCCCGCGTTCGATCTGCTGCCCGCCGGGCTGCGACCCTGGAAGCTGACGCGTCCCCACCTGGTGACGGCCGGCATCGCCTGCGCCACCGTGCTGCTCGGGCTCAGCTTCGCCATCACGCACGTGGCTCTCTCCGAGCGCTATCTCGGGCGCGTGAATGACGAGATTCGGCGGCTCGAGCCCGAGGCCAAGGCGGTCGAGACGCTCGCCGCGGAGCGGGATCGTACCCGGCGTCTCCTGGCCGGATTGGACTCCGCGCGGCGCGCGAGCCTGCCCGCGCTGTCCACGCTCCGGAACCTCACCGAGACGCTGCCGGAAGCCGCGTGGCTGCAGACGCTCAACATGGATCCGGAGGGCGTGGAGCTGATCGGTCAATCCGTTGCGGCCAGCCAGCTCATCCCCATCCTCGAAGGCTCGCCCTGGCTCGAGCGGGTCGAGTTCACCTCCCCGGTGACTCAGCTCCAGGGCAAGGAGCAGTTCCGCATTCACGCCGCGTGGGAAGGGCGTCCCGCGCCGCCCGCCCGGGAGCGTTAGCATGGCCAGCCTCGGCCGGCGCGAACGCATCCTGATCGGCGTCGGGGCGGTCGTCGTCCTGCTGGTCGGGATCTATCTCTTCCTCGTCGATCCGCTCGTGGCGCGCGCGCGCGAGGCGGAGAGCCGTACCGCGGCGCGCGAGGCCGTGCTGGAGCGCCGCCGGCTCACCATCGCGCGGGGCCCGCGGATCGCGGAGGAGCTGCGCGGCATCAAGAGCCGGCTCGAGTCCGAGTCGGCGCGGCTGCTGCAGGGGCCCACCGCGCCCCTCGCCGCCTCGGAGCTTCAGAAGCTCGTCAAGGACGCGGCCGCCAACAGCAACATGGAAGTGCGGAGCGAGCGCGTCCTCCAGGCGTCGGATCGCGAGGGTCTGCAAGAGGTCCCGATCGAGATCATCGTGGCGGGCGGCATTCGCGACACCGTCGCCGCGCTCTACCGGATCGAGCATGCCGAGCGCCTGCTGATGATCAAGGACCTCAAGATCCGCGTCGTGGCGGTGGGACAGCCTCGGAATCTTTTGACCACGCTCACGGTGGCCGGCTACATGATGCCGGCGGTGTTGGCGCCCCGGAGCAACTAGCGTGTCGCGCGGGCTCTTCCTCGCCAACGTCCTGGTGGCCGGGCTCGGCTGCCTCTTCGCCGCGGGCATCGTGCGTGATGTCATCGCCCACCGCTCGCTCCCGCCCGCGCCCGCGGCGAGCGCGAGCCAGCCCACGGCCGACGCAGCCGACTCCTCGGCCGCGCCGCTGCCCATCGCCTCGTATCAGATCATCGCGACGAAGAACGTGTTCGATCCAGGCCGAACGGAGGCGACCGAGGCCTCCGCCGCTGCCGCGACGGTCGCCGGCGTGAGGCCCATCCTCCACGGTGTGGTCATCGACGGGCGGCGGAGCCGCGCCTATCTGGAGCAGCCGCCGGAGCGCCGCGTGTTGGGCTATTCGGTCGGTGACCCGATCGCCGGCGGGCGGCTGGAGGCCATCGAGCCGGACCGCGTGGTGATCGCCCGTCCCCAGGGGCGGCTCGAGGTGATGCTGCAGGATTCGTCGAAGCTGCCGCAGGTCATACCCGGGGCGCCGGCACCGCCCCCACCGGGGCCGCCACCGCCGGCCCGATCAAGCTCGGGGCGCGTGACGACCCCGCTTCCGCCGCGCCCGACGCAGTGAAATGCCGGGCGCCGCGCGCCCTGATTCCGGCTCGCGCGGCGCCCGGTGGTTGGTGTCTTTACTCGATCACGGTGTCGGGCAGGCCGACTTCACGAAGCAACGCGGAGCGCTGGGCCTTCAGCGCCGCATTCTGCGGCGACTCGTCGATCAGCTCGTTCAGCGACGCGATCGCGTCGTACCAGATGCCCTCGCCGGCGAACACGGCGGGCCGGTCGGCCTTCGCGGCCGTGGAGAGCTTAGCGACCAGATCCGGCGGCATGGCGACCCGTTCGAGGCTGGCCCCAGCCAGGATATCCTTCGACCGGCGACCGGTGTCGGGCATCACGGCGACGTACCACTGGTACGCGACCGTGGGCTCGAGCTTCACGCCGTGCTCGGCCAGCCGTACCTCATGAACGCCCGCCGCCACGGGCGGCTGGATCTTGAGCTCGATGAGGGGATCGGTCTTCTGCGGGTCGACCAGCGTCAGCTCGACGGGATGCGAGCTCGGGCTCGAGATGAACCAGTAGAGCACCGGCTGCTCGCTGACGGTCAGCCCGGTATGCGGCGGGGCCAGCACCGACAGGACGAACGCCTCGCGTCCGGTGCCGCGCGTACCGCCGCCGACACGGCCGCCGGGAGCGCCGCGGAGCGGCGGCTTGTAGACCGGCGCCGAGGAGCTGCCCTTGGCGTCGGAACTGACCGCCTCCGCCGGCTTCTGCTGCGCCTCGACGGGAGGCGGCGGCGCGACGAACGTGACGGACCATAGCGTGATGGACGCCACGGCGATCAGACCCACTGCCCTGGATTTCGACCTAGCCCTCATTGCCGTACCTCCCGCGGAAGCCCCGTTCCGGCGACACTCGGTGTCGCGCGCGGAGTTCCTTCCGCTCTCGTTGATTCCGACCCGACGCGGGCGGCCGTCGGAGTCTGGACCGTCACCGCCGCCCGTTCGCCGAGCACCCGATAGATCGCCACCAGCTGCGATTTGCCCTTGAGTCGCGCCTCCGCCACCCACTCCGTCTCGAACAGATCGCCCACATACGCATGGGTAGATTGCCCGATCAGCGTCCGGCACGGGCGGACCATCGGGTCCGGCGGATACACGTCCTTGTCGAAGCTTTCCAGCCGCGACGCCGTGTTCAAAGTGTCGCCAACCACCACGTATTCCCACCGTTCCGTGCTGCCTAGAGTACCGGAAACCGCCTCGCCGGTGACGATCCCAATTCGCATCCCGGTGACCGGTTTGCCCGCCTGCTTCCATGCGTGGTTCATCTCCAGCAAGCGCTGTTCCAGCGCCAGGGCACAACGCACTGCGTTGACGGCGTCCCGGGCAATCTCGTCCTCGCCTCGGCGGGGCACGGGCACTCCAAAGAGCGCCACAATCGAATCGCCCGCGTACTGGCGGATGACGCCCCCGTGGCGGCTGATCACCGGAGCCATCGCGGCCATGTACTGGTTGAGCCAGTCCATGAGCTGCTCGGGCGAAAAGGCCTCGGATACCGTGGTGAAGCCCGTCAGGTCGGTGAAGAAGGCCGTGACGATCAGGCGACGAGGCTGGGGCCGGCCGCCTCCGGCGAACTGCTCCCGCTCCCGCCAGATGTCCTCGGCCACTTCCTTGGACACGTGCTGGGAGAAGATGCGCATCAGCGTCCCGCGCTCGGCGCTCTCCCGGTACGAGTGATAGGCGATCAGAAAGCCGGTGGCGAACGAGAAGGAGAGCGCGGGCGGGACCACGCTCCACCACCAGCCCGCCAAGAAGGCGAGGTAGGCGGTCATCACGACAATGATGAGACCCAGGACGAAGGCCACGGTCAGGACCCGAGCCTTGAGGGTTCGGATGCCGAGGAAGGCCCCGAGGCTCGACCACAGAAGCACCCACAACCAGGTCGCCAGGAGAGGCGGGCTCCACAGGGGGCGGTCGCCGCTGGTGGCGATGCGCAGCAGCTGGCTCACGAGCGAGCCGTGGATTTCGACACCGGGCACGTGCTGCTTGGGCCGTCGCCCTGCGCTGATGGGCGTGTAGAAGTCGTCCTTGACGCTCTCGGCCGTCACCCCTATGAGGACGACGCGGTCCTGCACCGACTCGCGCGTGACCTCGCCCTGCAGAACGGCGCTCAGCGTGGTGCGTGGGAAAGGCCGGGCGCCCTCGCGATAGTCGACGAGGAACTGATAGCCCCGGGCGTCCAGCCCGACGTAGGGGCCGTCGTGAGAGCCCAGAGGCGGGATCGACGTCTGCCCCAGCCGCACGATGCCCTCGTCGCTCGGGTCGGCGCCGAGGCCGATCTTTTCGGGCGCCAGGTAGAGCAGCGCCAGGCGGAGCGGGAACGAATACAGCGCGGTCTGGCCGTCATCGATGAAGAGAAGCCCGCGCCGCACGATGCCACCGGAGTCGACGACGACGTCGTTGAATCCGATCTTCTCCGTGCCCTTCGTCGCGGCGGGCGGCGCCACGCCGGTGGAGCCTCCCTCCCCGAACTTCGTCACCACCACGATGGGGAAGTCCGCGGAGAGCAGATAGTCGAGCTCGGCGGTGCCCGGCGCGATGGGCACGTCGCGGTAGATGTCGAGACCGATGGCACGGGGACGCAGCCGGAGCAGCGTGTTGATGGTTCTGGCCAGCACGCCGTCTGACAGGGGCCAGGCTCCCTGCTCCTGGATGTCCCGCTCCGTGACGGTGACGATGAGGATGCGGGGGTCGGCCTGGCCCTCGGCGCTCGGGGCCCGGACCCGCAGGAACCGGTCGTAGATCGCCATCTCCGCCGGCTCCAGCACGCGCGCGACGCGGAGGCCGATCACGATCCCGGCCACGGTCACGGCGACGAGGAACGCGATGGCCCAGTCGGGCAGGGCGCCCGGCACGAATCGCTTGATGAGCCGGCGCATCTCAGAACACCGCCAACAAGAACTGGAAGTGCACTCCGGCGTGCCCCTTCTTGTCGCCCCGACCGCCCGACACGATGACGTCCTGGAGCGGATCGGCCTCGCCGAGGATCCTCGTCTCCCGCAGCCGGTAACCGAAATATACCTCGAATTGCGGCTTTACCGATACCACGCCCGGAAACGTCAGGGCCCACCGAAGGCCCATCCCCACGCTGTAGATATCGGTGGGGGAAGGGGTGTCCCCCACCGCGTTCCACCCTCGCCCGTAGTCGAAGAACGGGGCCAGCTCGAGATAGTCGGCCCATCGCTTACTGCGGGCGAGCGGCACCCGCAGCTCGAGCGAGGCAATGAGGGCGTTGTCACGGACGAGGGTGTTCTCGCGGTAGCCCCGGACCGTGTAGCGGCCGCCGACTGACACCTGCTCGAGCACGAGGAGTGGATCGGGCGTGAGCTGCACGTCGGTGCGGGCGATCAACTGCGTATCGAGGAAGGGAAGCCGCGCGGCATACTGGGCTTGTCCCAGCCAGGCGAAGAATTTGCTGTCCGGCACATTGGAGCTCGAGGCGATGGTGGCCCCCAGCGCATCGATGCCGACCGAGAAGCGCGAGCGAAGGGCGATCGCCTGATTCTGCGTCCGGTGGACGTACTCGAGGGCGAGCCGCAGCGCGGTCGACACCGTTATGCCGTTCGGCGGGGAGCCCGGCAGGAGCGGGAACGGGATGCCGAGCAGCGTGGTCTTTTCCTCGAGCCGTTCCCCGATCAGCTCCACCGCCGCGGTGGTGTTGCGGGTGCGATAGACGGGCTGCCGGAGGCCCAAGGTAAAGATCTCGGATGTCTCGTCGATGTCCAGGTCCGCGAACTGCTCGTCGATCACGGTGAAGGCGTTCCGACGGTACTGGAAGCTCAGCGTCGTGTCCCATTTCGTCACCGGGAGCGCGTAGCGGAAATCCAGGAGCGGATCAAGACCTTCCGATCGCCCGTAGCGAAGCGTGAGGATGTCTCCGAACCCGAGCAGGTTGACGTCTTCGACGGTGACGATGCCGTTCTCGGCGCCCACGGAAGGCGCCTGGTAGTTGTTGAAGTCGAGGAGAAGCCGGAAGGGCTGCCGATCCTCGACCTGCACGTCCAGGACCCCCTCGCCCGGCCGAAGGCCGGGCTTGAGATCGACCCGGAGGCGCTGGATCCGCGGGTCGTCGAGGAGCAGCTCGACCTGGCGCTGGAGGTCGTTGACGTTGAGCGGAGTGGTGGGGGCCAGCCGCGCGCGGAGGTAGGCCTCGCGAAACCAGCGATTGCCGCTGATGTTGAGCGCGGTGATCCCGCCCTCGATGACCTGGTACGTCACCAGGCCGTCGCGGATCGTCTGGTCGGGCAGGATCACGCCCGAATTCACGTAACCCTGATCCGTGTAGAGCTTCGTCAGCTCCACGCGGAGCGCCTGGAGATCGTCCTGCGTCAGATAGCGGTTCTCGTAGGGGGCGGTGACCCGCGCGATGACCTCCGGGGGAAAGGCGGTGCTCCCCACGACGTTGATCCGCTGGACGAAGATCCGGAGGCGCGGGGACAGATCGGTATCGGGCTGGCGCGGTGGGCGAAGCGGGGGCAGGCTCGGCTCGGGGGTTTCGGACGGCGGGACCTGCGCGCCTGCCGTCGGCGGGTGAAGCGCGAGGAGCAGGGGAACGACGAGGGCGAGCACGCCCCGTGCGCGACGTGACCACCGGGCTCCGCGTCCTTTCAGCCTGTCGGCGTCGGTCACCTGCCACACGCAGCGTCGAGATACGCCAGTCGCAGGCCGGGCCATTCACTCGTGAGGAACGACACCACGCTGCCGAGCTCGGCGACGCGACGGGGCTCCATCAGCGCGCTGGGCATCAGGCCCCCCGGCTCCAGCGGCACACCTTCGCGACCCGCCACGACGAGGCTGCTCGTCTTCCCTTCGGCCAGGCGCGCGGCACAGGAGGCGCGCAGGAGGGCGGCGGCCTCGCGTGTGTCTGTCCGCAGCTCGGGGAGGCTCGAGGTGACATCGGTGGCCACGGCATTGATGCTGATCGTGCCGGATGTGCTCAGCGTCGAGGATGCGGTGATCGCGGTCAGGATCGGCGTGGAGCTCAGCAGCACGTTCGCAAAGATGTTGATATTGCCGCCGGGGCCGCCGAAGGCATCGGCGTGAATGCCGCCGTTGGCCAGCACCACGAACTCGATAGGGTGTTCGACCGTGCCCAGGGTGATGTTGCCGCCTCCGCCGACGCCGTTGCGCACGCTGGTGGTGATCTGGCTGTCGCTCACGAAGAGGATGGATCCCGCCGAGGTGATGATGATGTTGCCGCCGTCGGCGAACAGCGAGTCGGTGGTGATCGAGGCCCCCGTCTCCAGCGAGAGCTTGTCGCCGAAGTTGATGGTGATGTTGCCCGCGATCGCATTCTCGGTGCCGGTGCTGGCCGCCGAGATGGTGCTGCCTTCCCCGAGCCGGATGTTGGGCGCGTGAATGGTGATGTTCCCGCCAGGCGCCTCCGACTGCGCGGTGGAGAAGATCCCGCTACGCGGGTCGGTGAAGGACGTGGAATAGATAGGCGGGAGCGACGAGCCTCCCGTGGAGCTGCCGCTGATCGTCAGCGTGCCGAGGTTGACGTTCACGTCGCCGCCTGCCCCGGTCGCGGGGACGAGGCTGGCGGTGACGATCTGCCCGCCGTTGACCAGCTCCAGCGTTCCGCCCGAGATGAAGACGTTGCCGGCCCGCCCGGTCGCCAGCGTGGCCGTGCTGATGAACCCGTGGTCGATGGAGATCTGAGGGGCCGAGACGGTGACGTTACCGGCATCGGCGAGCTGCGCCTGGCTGGCGATGCCGGCCAGATTGGAGATCACGATGGCCCCGGTGGCGCCGACGTCGACATTGCCCCCCTTCGTTCCGAAGAGAACGCCGCTCTGGATCGTGGCCTTATCGGTGAGGAACAGGGAGCCGAAGCGCGCCACGATGTCGCCCGGCACTCCCTGGTCCGGCGGGGTGGACGCGTCACCGAAGAAGCTGGTGGTATTGAGACCGGTGAATTCACCGGAGATGACCGCGATGCCGCTCGAGGTCACGTGGACATCGCCCCCGCGGCCGGGGCCGAGCATGGAGGTCGAGATGGCAGCGCCGCCCTGGAGCGTCAGCTGGGGTGCCGTCACGACGACATCACCCCCGCGTCCGAGGAACGTCGAGGACTGGATGGTCGCCGCCTGGTCCATGCTCAGGGAGCCGGCGGTGACAGTGACGTCGCCGCCGCGTCCGGACGGCGCCGAGGACTGGATCGTCGCCGCCTGGTCCATGCTGAGGGAGCCGGCGGAAACGGTGACGAGGGCTGCATCGCCGGCATCCGCACTGCTCACCAAGGCGCTGCCCTCAGTGATCACCATGGCGCCGGTGGCCGTCACCGTGATTTTGCCGTTCTGGACGGGCCCTTCGAGCCCGTTCGAGCTGGTCACGCCGCTCACCCCGCTCAACCTCACGGTGTCGCTGGTGATTGCGATGTCGCCGCCCGCACCATCCGCGCCGCGGTTCGACACGATGAGACTGCCGTTCGCGAGCTCAACGCTGCCCCCGGTCACCCGGATGTCGCCGCCGCGCCCGGCGCCGCCGTTCGCCGAGCCCACAATCGAGGTGGTGATCTTGACGCTGCCGCCGGTGAGTTGGATGTCGCCACCGCGCCCAGCGCCTCCCGTTATCGAGAGGAGTTGGGAGTTGTTGGTAATGGTCAGCGAGGCCGCGGCTGCGAGGTCGATGGCGACAGACGCGCTGTCGGCGTCGCCGGTTACCGCGGAGATGGCGGAATTGTCGATCACCAGCTGGCCGCCGCGGATGGAGACAGTGCCCCCCGGGTCACCGCTGACGTCGATGGTGGTGCCAGTTGAAACGGTGATGGACCCCAGAGTAGGGACCGGGACACTGGGGAGGCGCACCACCTCGAAGCCGGGGAGAGCTATCTCACCGGCCGAGCTCACGCTGACTAGCTGGACGCGGCCCCCGGGGGCGGAGAGGAACGCACCCGAAACCTGGATGGGTCCTCCGACGAACGACATCGTCTGGCCGGAGTCGACGGACAGTGGGATGCCGCCACCTTGGACCACGATCGAGCCCGTGGGCGGACCGAGGAACCCGAATGCCGCCGGCGGGGCGACCGTCAGCACGCTCGGCGCGTTGGGGTTCGCGAAGAACTTCCCGGATGCAGGGTCGTTCAGGCAGCCGGCCGACCCCAGGCAGACATAGTCCGCGGTGCTCACGTGAAACGCCCCGCCGACGTTGAGGCTGGCGCTGGGCCCCAGCATGACGCCGGCGGGATTGAGGAGGAAGAAGTTAGCGCTGGGCATCCACGTGCGCGTATCGATGAGCCCATTGATCGACGACGCTCCTCCGGTCACGCGCCCGATCACATTGGCGGTGGAGTTGGGACCGGTGAAGGTCGCACTCTCACCGGCCCCGACGTTGAACTGGCCGAAGCTATGAAACAGGTTGTTGCCGATCTGCCGCCCCGCCCCGTCGCTGATAACGAAGTTAGGGCCAGTCGGGGCCGGTGCGTTTGTGAAGGGCGGGCGGCCGTCGAAGGTGATCTGCGCCTCGACGGCCGCCGGCCACAGCGCGCCGGCGACCGCGAGGGCTGCCGCCGCGATCGCGGCCCGGTGCATCATGCGGTCTCCTGAAGCCTCCTGATTACTGCAGGGTCATTCGGCTCTGGTCGGCGATGCAATTCCCGAGCACCGTGTTGGGTGCGAGATTCGGATCGTTCTGCTCGGTTCCATTGGGACACAGGCTGATAGCATACGATGCCCCGCTCTCCGCCTGCATCTGGTTCACATTAATGCTGGTCGTGTACTTTCCGCCGTTGATGATGATCTGTGAGCTCGGGATGACCGCGACCACGCCCGTTGGTTGGGGCGGAACCGAAATCGAGGTCAGCTTCGTGATCGTGATGCTGACGCCGTTCGTCGACAGATCTGTCTTACGGACGAAATTGGTCACTGTCTGCAACGACGATGCCGCGGTGATCCCGTTCACGTTGCCCTCCAGGAACTGCACCCCGTAGTTTTCATCCGGGTCCGAGACGGGCGCGACGGGGCGACTCACGACGAACGCGATTCTCCGGACCTTCTGGTTTCCGACATTGCCCTTCTGCGCATCGCTGAACTTGACGCAGCAGGGGCTCGAGAGGTTGCCGACGAGCCCGGAGAGATCGACCCGGGCATCGGGGTCGCCAGCGATATTGACGGGCTGGGGGACCGCAGCACAGCCGTCCGTGAAGTTGAATTGGCTTCCTTGGCCGCTCCCCAGATAGACCCTAACGGTCCCCTGGTCGACTCCGTTGCTATCCACGAGCTGAATCTCGAGGCGGATGGAGCCGTCCTTGCAGTCGTTGTAGGTCACGGGAGGGAGCCGTGAATCGGTAGTGACCGGCCCGGAAGTCGGTGTGAACACGTTATAGGAGAGGATGAGCGTCCCGATGTTCTTGAACTGAAGCGAGCCCGGCTCGGGCAAGAAGGTCTCGCGGGAGGCCGAGTAGCGGGTGCTCGCCGCGCCCGGCAGGAGCAGCGTGTCGGCCAGGGAGACCAGCGGGATTCCAGTGGGCGCGGGCGAAAACTGCCCGCACCAATACTCGAACGAGATCGGGAGCGACGAGTTGTTCGTGATGTTGCGCGTGTCGTTGGTGGTGGGCGCCTTCGGCACGGCCTTGCACCGCTCGGTGTTCGCGGAGGTTGTCAGCCAGCGGTTCAGACCAACCTCACCCGCAAGGGCCAGGGTGGCGTCCTCCAGCCCGCCGTTCTCGTCCGTGACGTTGGCCATGACCCCGTTGAGGCTAGCCGTGAGCTGAAGCACCTCGTTGACGCCGTTGAACTTGCCCGTGAGCGTGGCCACCTGCACGGGAGTACAGGTGCTCGGGCAGCTGATGCTACGCCCGTCGTTAACCGCAGTAAAAGCCCCGCTGAGCGCGGTCCAGCTCCCGCCGGTCCCGCAGGGGTTCAAAGTCGGGAACGAATTGCTGCACGCGACTGCCACCGTCGCGCTCACGCTGCTACCTTGCCCATCCACGCCCGTCCCGTTCAGGGTCACCGATAGCCGGGCACACGCGTCGTCCGAGGTGTCCATGTCGGTCGAGGCGGTCCCCGCTTTGCAGGCCGTGGCGCGGGACAGCCCTGTGCTGTTCTTGAAGGAGCCGCTGAAGGCGGCGCTCACGAAGTAGCTCGACGACTGGGCGGAGGTGAGCGCCCGGAGGTCGGTAGACCCCGTTCTATACGTAATCGTCAACGTCTTGCCGGCGACGAGCGAGGTGAACTTGACTCCCTTGAAGCTCACCCGGTCGGAGGAGGTGGCGGCATCCAAGACCTCGATCCGCGCCCGATTGGTGGATGAGACGTCCTGGAGCTTGAACGTGCTGCCAGACGGCGGGGGATTGGGTATCGTCTGGCCGCTCGAGAAGGCCGTACCGCTCGGGAAGAAGACTGTGCACGGCGGCGTCGTGCACGTGAGGATGTTCAGCGTGGTCGTCGTGTCGGCGTTCAGAATCGGGGGGTTGATGGCCTGGCTGAGCTTTAGGCCGCCCAGCGTTACCCCATCGCGAATGGTTGTCCCATCCGAGATACTCACGGAGACAAGCGCCTCGGAGACGGCCGCCGTCCCGAGGAAAGCCAGCGTGCACAGCATGGTGAGCCAGAGCTTCCGCATGTTGAGTCTCCTCACAGCCAGTTGTTGATGAGCAGGAACGGCGACCAGAATCCGGGGTGCTCGTACCGGGGATCGCTGAGAACGTTGAGCTGGGCGCGCTGGAGCGCCACGCCACGCGACATGGTGGGGTCCTTGAGCTCGCGGTAGAAGTCCGCGATCAGGCCGGCGGAGGCCTCGTCGTTGACGCTCCACAGCGTGGCCACCGCGCTACGGGCGCCCGCCTTGACGGCGACGCCAGCGAGCCCCAGCGCGGCCCGATCGTCCCCCTCGGCGGTGTCGCACGCGCTGAGGGTCAAGAGCTCGAGCGGCTCGTCGCGGTACTTCAACGCGCCGATCAGCCGGTCGAGGCGGTCCATCGTCACCTTGCCGTCGAAGGCGAGGAGAAAGGTCTTGTCGACCTCGCCCCCGAACTCGCCGTGCGAGGCGACGTGGAGGATGGTATACGCGCCCTGCTTCAGCTCCTCGTCGAGGCGCGCGACCGAGAACTGCTCGTTCAGGAGCGTCGTGCCGCCGAACACCTCCCGCACGTTGGCGATCTCGTGCTCGACCTCGGGGAGCGGGGCGAAGCCTTGGACCGCCTCGGTCACCCCCACCGCCAGGATGCGCAGGCGCTTGCGATCGAGCGGCCGCGGGTCGGTGAGCTTGAGACTCGGGGTGATGGCGAGCGTGTACTTCGCGATCAGGAACCGCTGACCGTCGTGGAGCGCGGCCATCGGGATGGTGCGGAGGGGGCCATCCGGGACGAAGACGAGGGTGTCGATCTTCGCGGCGCTCAGCTCAGCCTCCAGCGGGCGCATGAGCCAGTCGTAGAGCTGCCGCGAGGGACGAAGGAATTGCCGGGTGGTCCGCCGTTCGAGGAGCTGCCGGAACTGCGTCACCTCCCGGGTAAGCCGGGCCTCGGAGACCGGGACCACGAAGCGTCGGAGACCCGCGGGCAGGGTGACGAGCATCTCGACCCGGTCGGGGAGGACGATCGGGTAGACGACGGCGGCGGTGGGCGACACCACGTCGAGCGGGGTGATCCGTGACAGCGCGATGTCCACGCAGTCGTCGCGGAAGTAGTCGCGCAGCTCGGCGACCTTGAAGGACTCCACGATGTCCCGCGCCTCGACGAGGAGCGCCCGCGGGTCGCTCTGATCGGCGGCCCGGCGGAGGAGGAGGTCGACCAGCTCGAAGAAGAGGGGGCCGACGGACTCGCGGAAAGAGGTGGTGGCGGCGTCGTAGCGCACGGTCAGCTCGGGCCGCACCGCCGCGACTTGCTGGACGGCCGCCCGATAGGCGGTGAGCGCGTCGTCGATCGCGCCCATCTTGCGATGCACCCGCGCCACCTGCCACTGCCACCGATAGAGCGACTCGGGCGCCTGAGCCTGCTGGGCGTCGAACATCGCCTCGCGCGTCAGCTGCAGCGCCTCCGGGTACCGCCCCGAGTCCTCGTAGAGGGCACCAAGATACCCCGTGGCGTACGAGCTGGTCCGCCGGTCCCCGATCTGCTCGGCCACGTCCTTGGCACGGCTCAAGCTCCGCCCGGCGCGCAGCAGCAGCTCGTTGCCGGCGTCGCGGCCGCCGGCGCGTAGCTCCCGGTAGCCCACGCCCACGCTGATGAGGAGGAGGGAGGCGTCGCGGGAGGGGGGCAAAGCTTCGGCGGAGGCGAGCACCGTATCCAAAGATTGCCGTGCCCCGCGGGCGTCGCCGGCGAGGCGCTGGGCGCGGGCCAGGTTGACCCGGCCACGCATGGCCTGCCCGGCGTCGCCGGCCCGCGCGGCGAGGGTCACGCTTTCCTGGTAGGCTGCGACGGCTTCGGCGCTCTTCCGGTGGATCGTGAGGAAATTGCCCAGGTCGTTCAGCACCGCAATGGTGAGCGGCGCGTCACCGCCCTCGCGCGCCATCTGAAGCGCACGACGCAGCGTGGTCTCGGCGGCGTCCGCGGGGCCGGTGGCGATCAGGACATTGCCGAGGCGCGAGAGGATCCACGGCACGTTCGAGCGATCCGGGGAAGCGTCCGCGAGCTTCAGCGCGCGATCCAGCGCGGCGGCGGCCTGCCCATAGCGTCCCAGCGCGGCCTGGCCCTCGCCCACGTAGACCAGCGCCTGGATCTGGGCCGCGCGATCGCCCGCCCGCTCGGCGGTGTCGGCGGCCAGCGTCCAGCTCTCGATGGCGCGATCGAAGGCGCCTTGCGCGTAGGCGGCGCGTCCCGCCGCGATGTGGCCGTGCGCGTCCAGCGGCTGCGCGTCGGCGAGCGTCGCGGTGAGGAGAAGAAGTGCGAGGAAAGAACCTATGTACCGAATGCTCAAGTATCGGACCCGCCAATGAACCCGCCAAAGGAACGCCGAGGCAAGGTCCAACGCTGTTTCCCCCCGGGCCACCCTAGACAGCTAGCCCCAGATGGGGACTGTAGGTAAGTCCGAGAGGCACGTCAAGGGAAAATATGCCCTTACTGTTCTGAAAAATAGGACTTTCTGGAACTTAACCCATAGCGCTACTTGCCGATGAACTTGGCCCACTGATCGAGGAGCGGCAGCACCACGTCCGGCCCGTCCGGGGGGAGCCGCAGGATGGCGCGGGTTACGCCGGCCTCCTGGTAGCGCGCGAGGTCGCCCTCGTCCGGCCGCGCTCCGAACACCGAGACGGAGATGGTCTTCATGTCGCGCCCTGCCTTAGACGCGCGCTCGCGAAGATCCTTCATCCCAGTGACGACCATCTCGGGCGAGCGGCCGCGCGGGAACCAGCCCTCGCAGAAATCCACCACCCGCTGCAGCGTGTGGCCGGACTCCCCGCCCAGGAGCACCGGGGGGTTTGGCTTCTGCGCGGGCTTGGGCCAGGACCAGATGGGGTCGAAGTCGACGAACTCGCCGTGGAACTGCGCCTCGTCCTTCGACCAGATCTCCTTCATGGCGAGCACCTGCTCGCGGAGCTTCTTGAAGCGCGTCGTGTGCTCCGTGCCGTGATTGTTCATCTCTTCCACGTTCCAGCCGCCGCCGATGCCGAGCTCGAAGCGCCCGCCGGAGAGCGCATCCAGGCTCGCAACCTCCTTGGCGGTGACGATGGTGTCGCGCTCGATGATGAGGCAGATGCCGGTGCCGACACGAAGCTTCGTCGTGACCGCCGCCGCCATCATGAGGGAGACGAACGGGTCGTAGGTGTGCGAGTACTCGTTCGGGAGCTGGCCGCCGGCGGGGAAGGGCGTCTTCCGGCTCGTGGGGATGTGGGTGTGCTCGGGCACGAACAAGGACTCGAACCCGCGCTGCTCCGCGGCCTTCGCAAGCTCGTCGATGCGGATCGCGTAGTCGGTGGCGAAGATGCAGACGCCGATCTTCATGGCTCGCTCCTCTCGCTCAGTTGATGAAGCCGTAGAGCCGGCCCGCGTTCTCGCACACGATTTTCCGCCTGTTGTCCTCACGCAGGTGCCCGAGCTCCTTCTGGATGAACTCCTGGGAGTCGGGCCACACCCCGTCCGGATGCGGGAAGTCCGAGCCCCACATGATGGTCTCCGGCCCCAGCTCGTCGAGCAGGGCCACACCGATGCGGTCGCTCTGGTAGGTGGCCTTGCACTGCCGGCGCCAGTACTCGCTGGGACGCATGGTCAGCTCGAGATCCTTGAACTGGTCTTCCCACTCGAGGTCCATGCGATCGAGGACATAGGGAATCCAGCCGATGCCGCTCTCGCCGATGACGAGCTTGAGATTGGGATAGCGCTCGAGCACGCCGGCGAAGATCACGCTCATGAGCACGTCGGCCATGTGGAGCTGGAAGCCGGTGATGTGGGTGGCGAAGGCCACGCGCTGGACGCGCGGGGGCATCATGGACCAGTCCGCCCGCTTGGCTCCGATGGTGTGGAAGTGCACGGGCAGCCCCGCGGTGGCGGCGGCGCGCCACACCGGCTCCCAGACGGGATCCCAGAGCCGCGGCATGTCGTGCGAGTTCGCGATCTCGATGCCGCGCGCAATCCCACGTTTTGCCACGCGCTCGATCTCGGTGACCGCGGCTTCGATGGAGAGGCTCGGAATGCAGGCGAGGCCCGCGTAGCGGTCGGGATGGGTGGCGCAGAAGCCCGCGAGCCACTCGTTGTAGATGCGCATCATCTCGACCGCCGCCTCGGGATCCTGAAGACGGTCGCTCGTGCCGAGGATGCCGTAGAGGACCTCGGCCTGCACGCCGTCGCGCGCCTGGTCCTTCAGGCGAAGGTCGGGATCAGTCAGCCGGCGAATGCCGCGCTTGCCATCATCGTAGAGCCCGGTCGACGCCATGCGGTCCGAGCGATGGATGACGCCGGGCACGTACTCGCGGCCGGCCGAGCCCATCCCGTTCACCAAGCCGAACTGGCTGCCCCTCTTCGACACCCAGATGGGACCCTTGGGGCCGTCGGTCACGAAGGGCATGCGGTCGCGCATGGCCGCCGAGGCCTGGTTGGTGAAGAGATCGGGCGGCAGCCACGGCAGATCGAGGTGGCAGTCGGCGGAGATGACGCGATAGTCCATGACTCTATCCTCCGGCGAGCTTGACGGTGTGTCCGAGGGCGCGCAGCCGCTCCGCGACGCGCTCCCGATGATCGCCCTGGATCTCGATGACGCCGTCCCTCACGGTACCGCCCGCGCCGCAGAAGCGCTTGAGCTCGGCGGCGAGCGCGTCGAGGGCGGCGCCGCGCGCGCGCAGGCCGTGAATCACCGTGACGACCTTGCCGCCGCGGTTGCCGCGGTCGCGCGTGATGCGCACGATGCCGTCGTCGGGCGGACGGTGGCCGCCGGCGGGCGACGTGGGACGCGGCGCGGACGGCGCGCTCGGCAGGCGCCCTCCGTCGGTGGAGTAGACGAGACGGCTCCGCGTCATGGCGGGTAGTCTAGCAGCATTCTGGTGTACCCTGGGGCCCGGGGAGGGGCCCCACCGAGATGAAGATCAGCGATGTCACGCTCACCCTGTTCGGCTGGGGCGGCATCCCGGCCACCCAGTACGGACGCCACACCGGGACCTTCGCGGGCAAGAGCGAGCTCGGTCTCCTCGCCGTGCGCACGGATGACGGCGTGGTCGGCCACGCCTTCCTCGGCTCGGCCATGCGCGGCGCGCGCTTCGACGCGGAGTCGCTGATCCACTACTTGAAGCCCCTGGTGATGGGCCAGGACCCGCTGGACCGCGAGCGGCTCTGGCACGCGCTGTGGAGCCGGCACCGCAACACCACGCTGCGCGCCATCGGTGCGGTGGACGTGGCCCTGTGGGACATCGCCGGCAAGGTCGCGGGCCTGCCCATTCACCGGCTGCTCGGGACATATCGGGACAGCATCGCGGCGTACGCGAGCTCGGCGGTGCTGTCCTCGCCCGAGGCGTACGCGGAGGAAGCTGCGCGCTTCAAGGCGGAGGGCTGGCGCGCGTACAAGATCCATCCGCCCACCGACCCCGATACCGACATCAAGGTCTGCCGGGCGGTGCGCAAGGCGGTCGGGGACGACTACACCGTGATGCTCGACTCGACGTGGGCCTACCAGTACCCGGAGGCGCTGCGGGTGGGGAAGGCCATCGAGGAGCTGGGCTTTCACTGGTACGAGGACCCGCTCGCGGATGACGATCTCTACAACTACGTGAAGCTCAAGCAGCAGCTCGAGATCCCCATCCTCGCCACCGAGTACACGCCGGGCGGCTTCACCGCGCTGGCTCCGTGGATTACCGAGCGGGCCACCGACTATCTTCGCGGGGATCCCGCGGTGAAGGGCGGCATCACGCCGCTCGTCAAGTCGGCGCATCTTGCCGAGGCGTTCCACATGAACTTCGAGGTCCACCACGGCGGCAACTCGCTCAACAACGTGGCGAACCTGCATGTGATCATGGCGATCCGAAATACAGAGTTCTTCGAAGTTCTGCTTCCGGCGGGAGCGCAGAAGTACGGGCTCGTGGACGACATCGAAGTGGACCGCGTGGGGCTCGTGCATGCGATGAACGGGCCCGGGCTAGGCGCCACCATCGACTTCGCGCTGATCGATCGGCAGAAGATCGCGGTCCTCACGTAAGAGAGGAGACATCCATGCGAGGCGGACACTTCGACCGGACCACTCAGGACGTGGGCAACATCCTGTTCCTCGAGCACGTCAACGTGCGCGTCCCCGACCAGGTGCTCGCCACGCGTTTCTACATCCAGGGGCTCGGCCTCACGCGCGATCCCTACATCATGATCGGGACGGAGAACATGTGGGCCAACGCCGGGCAGTCCCAGTTCCACCTGCCCACCGGCGCGCCCAACGTCTATCCGGGCTACACCGACCTCGTGATGCCGCACCTCGGCGCGCTTCGCGAGCGGCTAGAGGAAGTGAAGCCCAAGCTCGAGGGCACGAAGTTCGCGTTCGCCAACGAGGACAAGCACGTGCTGGTGACGTGCCCCTGGGGGAATCGGTTCCGCTGCTACGCGCCCGCCCCCGAGTTCGGTGACGTGACGCTCGGCATCGCGCGCTTCGAGGTGCCGGTGCGGCCGGGGACGGCGTCCGGGATCGCCCGCTTCTACAAGGAGGTCTTCGGCGCGCCCTCCGTCATCACCGGAAACGGTGGCGGAACGGCGGCGCGCATCAAGATCGGTCAGCTCCGGCAGGAGCTGGTGTTTCAGGAGACGGCGGGAGAGATCGCGCCCTACGACGGCCATCACATCGCCGTCTACATTGCCGACTTCTCCGGCCCCCACGCGAAGCTGAAGGAGCGCGGGCTCGTCTCCGAGGAGTCGAGCGACATCCAGTACCGCTTCCAGGAGATCGTGGACCTCGACACCAAGGCGCCGCTCGCCACCATCGAGCACGAGGTGCGGTGCCTCACCCATCCCATGTACTTCCGCCCTCTCGTGAACCGCAATCCCGCCCAGCGCCAGCCGACGTATCAGCGCGGCCGGGACGCGTTCATGCCGGGTATGGTCTAGGCTCGCGATGCGAACTGCGATCGCGTGCGCGCTCGTCATCCTGCTCGGCGGTGCGCCCGCGCTCGCGCAGGCCCCCTCGCTCAAGACGGAGGACGACAAGACCCTCTATGCCCTCGGGCTCCTGGTGAGCCGAAGCCTCGCCAACTTCAACCTGACCGAGGCGGAGCTCGCCACCGTGCTCGCCGGCATCGGCGACGGCGTGCGCAAGGCGCCGGACAAGGTGGACCTGCAGGCCTACGGGCCGAAGGTGCAGGCGCTCCACGCCGCACGGGTGGGGGCCTCCGCTGACGCCGAGAAGAAGGCGGGTGAGGCCTACCTCGCCAAGGCCGCGTCAGAGCAGGGGGCGACCCGCAGCCCCACCGGGCTCGTGGTCCAGACCATCAAGCCGGGCACGGGCGCCTCGCCCAAGCCCACCGACACCGTGAAGGTGCACTATCACGGCACCCTCACCGACGGCACCGTGTTCGACAGCTCGGTGGAGCGCAAAGAGCCCGCGACGTTTCCGTTGAACCGGGTGATTCCGTGCTGGACGGAGGGGCTTCAGAAGATGAAGGTGGGCGGCAAGAGCCGCCTCACATGCCCGCCCGCGCTCGCTTACGGTGAGCAGGGGGCCCCGCCCAGGATCAAGCCCGGCGCGACCCTGGTGTTCGAGGTCGAGCTGCTCGACATCGTCAAGCCGTAAGTGCCCGAGCTGCCCGAAGTCGACGCGGCCCGCGTCATCGCCCAGCGGGTCGCGGCGCGCCGCCACATCGTCGCGGTGGCGTGCGCGAAGGATCCCATCGTGTTCGAGGGCGTCCCGCCCGCGCGCTTCGTGCGCGCGCTCGAGGGGCGCCGCGTGCTCGCGGTGCGGCGGCGCGGCAAGCATCTCTGGATGGAGCTGGACCGCCGGCCCTGGCCCACGTTCCACTTCGGGATGGCGGGGGGCTTCCATTCCACCGTGCTGCGGGGCGTGCGCCTCGTCTCCCACGGCGGCGTGGACCGCTTCGCGGACTGGCCGCCGCGCTTCACCAAGCTTCGCCTCACCTTCGACGACGGGGGCGAGCTCGTCATGACCGATGGGCGGCGCCTCGGCCGCATTCGGCTGCGCGAGGACCCTGCCTCCGAGCCGCCGATCAGCCTGCTCGGCTGGGACGCGCTCCTCGAGGTCCCGCCGCCCGCGCGCTTCGTGGCCGCGCTCCGCGAGCGGAAGACGCCCATCAAGGCGGTGCTGCTCGACCAGGGCTTCTCCGCCGGCGTCGGGAACTGGATCGCCGACGAGGTGCTCTACCAGGCGCGCATCGCGCCCGCGCGCCGCGCCGACATGCTCAGCGCGGCGGAGGCCCGGCGCCTCCGCGTGACGATCCGCGCGGTCATGCGGCGAGCGGTGGGCGCGCGCTCGGACAGCGACCACTTCCCGCGCGGCTGGCTCTTTCACTACCGCTGGGGCAAGCAGGCCGACGCGCGCACCGCGCGCGGCGAGCGCATCACGTACACCACGGTGGCGGGCCGCACCACCGCGTGGGTGCCGGCGGTGCAACGGTAGGACGGGGACGGCGCCGGCGCGGTCAGCGCCCGGCGTTCTTCTCGATGACCAGCCGCTCCTCGGCGTCCTTCCGCAGCATCTCGAGCTGGCTCGTGAATCCCGCCGGGTCCACGAGGGGATGGGGCTCCCCCGGTCGCCGGGACTTGAGTCGCTGAGCGGCCTCCGTGAGCCCATTGCTGGACGGGTGCGTGGTCAGATGCACGGTGATCGGGTCGGTCGGTTGCCGCACGAGCTCGGCAATGCGCGTCACGCTGGCAATGTACGCTTCCACCTGCTGCGAGCTCTGTATGGCGTTCAGCCCCAGTCCGCCGACGGTGAAGGCATGGTACGAATCGGCGCCGTCCCGGACGTGGAAGGAATAGGAGGCGGTCCCGAACGTGTGGCCAGGAGTTTCGTACACTCCGAACGTCGTATCGCCCACCGTGATGACGTCGCCGTCCTTCACCACGAGGTCCTTGGCGATCATCGTCCACCGGCGGGGCGTGCCCTGGGAGGCCTGGGCCGACGTCATCGCCTCGGCCCAGCCCTTCTCCGTCATCGCGAAGCGCGCGTTCGTCAGGGACTTGACCTTGTAGGCGCCCCCCACGTGATCGAAGTGGCCATGGGTCATGAGGACGTACTTGATGCTCGCGGGATCCACCCCGACTTTGCGGATGTTCGCGATGAGCAGATCGCCGAACGGATCGTGCAGGGTATCGATCAGCACGGCGCCGTCGCTCGTCGTGATGAGCCAGGCCGAGACCCAGCACACGCCCACGTAGTAGACATTGTCGAATGCCCGATAGGGCTCGACCGTCTGGGCCTTGGGATCGACCAGCCACTGCCCGAGCGCCGGCGGCATCTTGCCCGTACGCAAGAAGCCCTCGAATGCCGCCGTGATCTTCGTCGAGTCGCAGTCGGTGGGGACCTGGGCTCCGGCCGGCCGCCCCGCGAGCACGGCCAGCAGCAGCGTGACGGTCGCCAGCGCGAGGTGCGAGGGGGTCATCGGGCTACCCTCCGTGGGCTACCGCTGATGCACGAGCGGGGCGCCCGGGATGGGGCTCCGCGTGTGGAGCACGTAGTCCTTGCGCACGCTGCCGATGTAGAGGTCGCGGAGATCCGCCCCGCCGAAGGACACATTGGTGGGCCAGTCCATCAGGTCGCCGGTGGGATCCTCGATGATCACCTGCACGGTGCCCGCGGGCGTGATCGCGATGACCTTGTTGGCGCGCACCAGCGTCACCCAGAGATTTCCCTCCTGGTCGAAGGCGCAGCCGTCGGTGGCGCCTTGCGTGCCGCGCTCCGCCACGCTCGGGTTCTCGATGGCCGGCCCCCCGAGGAGGGGACCGTAGCGCTCGCGCGGGCCCAGCGTCCCGTCGGCGCGGAGAGAGAGACGCACCACGTCGCAGCCCACCGTCTGGCACACGTAGAGATGGCGCTCGTCCGGGTCCATGGCGAGGCCGTTGGTGAAGTGAAAGCCCTCGGCCATCACCTCGGCCTGGCCGTCGGGCCGCACACGATAGACGAAGCCATCGCCCGAGCCCGCGCTGGATCCCGCGCGATCCCAGGTCGAGTGGCTGCACCAGACGTTGCCCGCGCGATCGACGAGGGGATAGTTCGAGGCCTTGAGCATTTTCCCGTTGATCTCCGCGCAGAGGAACTCGATGCGGCCGGTGCGCGTGTCCAAACGCTGCAGCGCTCCCGGGTCGGAGGTGTCGATGGCGAAGTTGGCGATGACGATGCGGCCCTCGCGGTCCATGTTGATGCCGTTGGGCTTACCGCCCGCCTTGCCGACCCGCCGGAGCGTTCCGTCGGCCATGATCTCGGCGCAGGCGCTCGCCTCGTCCGAGGCCCACACGCGGCCGTCGCGCGCGACCACGACGTCCTCCGGGCGCTTGAGGCCCACGCCCTTCTTCGTGAGCGCGCCGAGGGGAATCGTCGCGAGCGGCACCGTTAGCGCCCCTCGTAGACTTCGCGCCGGCCCATCGTCCGCTGGAGGTCCAGGTAGCCGGCGCGGGTGAGGGGACGCTTGGCCTTGCCGAGGACTTCGCGCGCGCCCGCCGCGCCGTCCCCCAGCATGTCCACCACCATGCTCGCGAGGGCCTTGGCCTGGCCCACGTAGGCCAGATCGGGATCGGCGATGCGGTAGTCCGCAGCGTGGCCGGTGCCGGCGGCGCCGCCGAGGTAGGGGTGCAGGCAGGGGATCACCTGGCTCAAATCGCCCATGTCGGTGGACCCGCCGCGGTGACCCAGCTGCGTGAAGTGCTCGGCCCCCCAGAGAGACTCCACCGACTGCCGGAAGTAGCGCGCCATCGTGGTGTCGCACTCGAGCGGGAGATAGCCCGGGAAGGTATCGATCTCCACGGTGGCCCCGAGGGCGAGGGCGCCGGCGCGGAGGGCGCGGTCGACCTTGGCGTTGGCGTCGAGGATGGCGGGCAGCGTCCGCCCGCGCACGTACGTCTCGATGCGCGCCTCGGCGGGGATGACGTTCACCTGCGAGCCGCCCGCGGTGAGGATCGGGTGCACGCGGATCGAGTCCTCGTCGCGGAAGGTCTCGCGCAGGCAGTTGATCGCCATGAGCCCGAGCTGGGCGGCGTAGAGCGCGTTGATTCCGAGGTGCGGCGCGCCGCCCGCGTGCGCGGCCTTGCCGACGTAGCGCGCGAGCTTGCCGACGCGGCCGTTGTTGGACAGCGGCACCGAGGCCTTCCCGTCCTCGGGGCGCGAGGTGAGGTGAATCATCATCGCGAGGTCCACGTCGTCGAAGTGCCCGAGGCGCAGGAGCTCGGCTTTGCCGCCCAGCAGCTCGAGCTTCCCCGCGCGCACCTGGCTCACCCGCCACTCGAGGTCGCCGCCCTCCTCCGCGGGCACCGCAAAGAACACCGCGCGCCCGGCGAGATGCGCGAAGGCCTTCGCGTCGAGCAATCCCATGGCCGCGCCGAGCATCCCCGCGATCTGCGCGTTGTGACCGCAGGCATGCGCGGCCCCGCTGTGGGGATCCGCGTCGGGATGGCCGGTGACGCGAAGGGCGTCCAGCTCGCCGAGGACCGCGAACGTGGGTCCGGCGCCGGCGCCTCCCGACACGTCCGCGCGCACGCCGGTGAAGGCGAGGCCGGGCCGCGGCGCCAGGCCCAGCGCCCGGAAGGTCTCCTCGACGAGGCGCGCCGTCTTGACTTCCTTGAAGCCCAGCTCGGGGTTCTTCCGAATCGTTTCACCGATGCGGATGATCTCGGGAGCGCGGCGGTCGATGGCCTCGAAGATGCGGGTCTTGAGATGATCGCGAGTCATCGTGGGTCCCCTTATAGCACGCTTGACGGGCGCGCGCGGGGCCGCTACTGTCGCTCCGTCATCGTCCGCTGCCACGTCGCCCACCTTCACCGAGGAGCCGCCATGGCCGACATCAAGCTGCCGACCCAGGATCGTGTCGAGGCCTATTTCAAGGAGCTGAACAACTGGGGCCGCTGGGGCCACGACGACCAGAAGGGCACGTTGAACCTGATCACGCCGGCCAAGCAGGCGCAGGCCCAGAGCCTCATCAAGAAGGGCCGCACCGTCTCGCTCGCGCGGGACATGGGGCCGCAGCCCGTGCTCATGTACCACGTGACCTTCCCGGGCAAGCGCGAGCGGGTGGACGTGGTGCTCGACCGCTTCGACCTCGTCTATCACGGGTTCACCATCACCCACATCGACGCGCTCTGCCACGTGGCCTGGGACGGCGAGCTCTACAACGGCCGGCCGTTCGCGGAGAGCCTCACCACCGCCGGCGCGACGTGGTGCCCCATCGACGCGCTGTTCGACGGGATCACGACCCGGGGTGTTTTCCTGGACGTTGCGGCGGGCCGCAGGGAAGGCTACGTGACGGTCGGGAAGCCGGTGACGCCCACGGAGCTGGACGAGGTGGCGGTGCGCGCGGGCGTGCGGGTCCAGCCCGGCGACGTGGTGGTGGTGCGCAGCGGCAACGAGGCGTTCCTCGCCGCGCATCCCAACTTCGTGTTCCGCGTGGACCCGCACCCCGGCCTCCACGTCTCGTGCCTCGAGTGGTTCCGTGAGAAGGACATCGCGGCCATTTCCTGGGACATGATGGACGAGCGGCCCAGCGGGTATCCCGGCTTCGGCATGAGCGCGCACCTCGCCATCCCGTTCCTCGGCCTGGCCCTGGTCGACAACACCTATCCCGAGCGCCTCGCCAAGGTCTGCGCGGAGGAGGGACGCAACGAGTTCCTCTTCACCGCCACGCCGCTGCGCATCCTGGGCAGCACCGGGGCGCCCGCGCATCCCATCGCCATCTTCTGAGGAGGGCGCAGCCAATGGACCGCAGCAAGAGCGTGGTGACGCCGGCGCGCTACGCGTCCGGCATGACGTTTCCGCAGTACCTCGCCTACGTGGGCACGCCCGAGAACCTCAAGCGCGAGGGCAGCGGCGGCTCGCAGCGTCCCGACCATGCCGCCGCGATGCGCGAGTGGTACGAGGGCAGCCGGCTCACCGACACGCAGACGGCGGCCTGGAAATGGCTGGCCGCTCAGCCCGGTGGCCCAGCGAAGATTCTCGCCCTCTCCGAGGACTGGTCGTCCGACTGCCGGCGCGACGTGCCGATGGTGGCGCGCGTGGCCGAGGCCGCCGGCCTGGACCTCCGCATCTTCAACCGCGACGGGCAGACGTTCGGGAAGACCGACAATCCGCTGACCGAGCCGGGGCGGAGCCCGAACGCCGACATCATGGCCGAGTTCATGAACGAGAAGGGCGGGAAGAAATACCAGTCCATTCCCGTGGTGGTGTTCTACGACAAGGACATGACGTACCTCTACCACTACATCGAGCTGCCCGCGATCTACCACAAGGACCGGGTGGTGACGGAAAAGATCCGCGCCCCGCGCTCCGGCGAGACGCCGCAGCAGACGGCGGAGCGGGCGGGGAAGGAGTTCGCCGCCTTCCAGAAGGCGCCCTTCTTCCGCATGTGGGCGGGGGCCGGGCTCGACGAGATGGCGAGCGCACTGCACGAACGTCTGGTCATGGGGAGCCGGTGATGACCGACAGCGAGAACCTCAAGAAGGGCCGGGAGATGCGGCGCCAGCTGCTCGGCGACGCCTACGTCGAGCGGGTTGCCAAGGGCGCGTACAGCGACCCGATCATGACGAAGTTCATCGACCTCGCGCAGGAGAGCGTGTTCGGCACGATCTGGACGCGCCCGGGTCTCGATCTCAAGACCCGCACGCTGATCACCGTGGTGTCGGACGCCGCCACCGGGCGGGAGCCGGAGCTCGCCATCCATCTCCGGATGGCGCTCCGCCAGGGCTGGACGGAGGATCAGCTCATCGAGAGCATTCTCCATCTGATGGGGTACGTGGGCGCGCCACTCGTGCGCGACGCCATGCTCGTGGCGAAGGAGACCTTTGCCCAGGTGAAGAAGGACGCGGCGGGCGGGTGAGGCGCGGGCATGACCCTCACCCGTCTCACGCCCATGCTCCGCGTGGCCGACGTGCAGCGGAGCCTCGCGTTCTACCGCGACCACCTGGGCTTCATGCTGGTGTCGCCGGAGTCCGCGCTGCGCGACTTCCGCTGGGCGCATATCCGGCGCGACGGGGTGGACCTCATGCTGGCGGGTGGGGAGGGCGGCCCCGTCCGGCCGCCCGGCGCCACCGGCGCGGACTGGCCGGTGAACTTCTATTTCTATCCCGACGACATCGAGTCACTGCACCGCGCGCTGGGCTCGCGCGGCGTGGACGTCGGGACGCTGCGCGTCACGGTCTACCGGATGAAGGAGTTCTCCTGCCTCGACCCCGACGGGCACCTGCTCACGTTCGGTCAGGACACGAACGAGCCGCCGACGCCCGACGGGGACTAGACTCGAACTGCGGCCTAGGCGCGGCGAGCCACCGCCGCCGCGCCCAGGCCGAAACCGAGCAGGATCAGCGATGCCGGCAGCGGCACCGCGCTGGTCCCGGGACCCGGGTCCCGCACCGGATCGGGACGATCCTGCAGCGTGAGGTCAAGGGTCGACCACCCGAAGTAGTAGTCGCCGCTCGCGCCATCGACGCCGAGCGACACGTACAGGATGTTGTCGGCGAGCAGGGTCAGGTCCAGCGTGAGGCCAAGATCGTTCTGCACGTCGCCGGCGGTCGGGACCAGGTCGCCGTCGAGGTGGAGCGTCAGCTTCTCGCTGCCGTCCGCCTTGCCGAAGTCGTCGAACAGATTGAGCGTGAGCAGGGCGTCGGTGATCTCCTGATCGGCGCCCACGACGCCGGAAATGTCGAAGCTGAAGTCGTAGTGGTCGATCGAGGCCACGCCTCCGTTGCACGGGGTGGGCGCGCCGGCGCTCAAGCACAGGGGCGCGCCCAGTGGCGTATGGGTGAGAGTCACCGCGCCCGCGGCGACGGGGGCCAGGCCGATGACGGTCGCGATGCCGACGAGCATGAGGCGACGCAATTTATGCACGATGTCCTCCTGTTTTTCTTCTCGGCAATTGTTCAGCATGATCGAGGAGGACAGCAAGGGCGGTGCCACGGAATGAGACGCCGGAAACCCCCGGTCAGATCGCCACTTGCGCGTCATGAAAGCCTTGCGCGATTGGAATCGTCGGAAACGCCGACAGTCGTGGCCCCGCGGCGCTACTGCTCGCGTAGAGTCGGCGCGAAAGGCTAGGCGGACGATGCGGCCAGGAGCGTTCCCCAGCCTTTCACGGGCTGGCTCACACGGGCCGCGCGGAGCAGCCACCAGAGCGTGGCGCTCTGGCTCGTGACCACGGGCTTGCCCAGGGCGCGCTCGAGCGGAGTCACCGCCTCGGCGGTCGGGAGCCCGGTCCCGCTGATCAGCACCGCCTCCGCGTCCGGCGCATCGGCGGCGCGGCCCAGCGCCTCGACGCGCGCCGGCGTCTCCTCGTAGATGTTGGCAACGCTCTGCAGCCGGTGGTGGGCGACGATCTCGAGCCCCGCCGCCTGCCAGTAGGCGCGGCCGGCCGTGGCGATGACCTCCGGATAGGGCGTCGCGAGCGCGATGCGCCGCACGCCGAGATGGGCGAGCGCGGCCAGGATGGCCCGGGCCGCAGTGGTCGCGGGGGCGCGCGCGTGCTCGTGGAGCTGCCGCAGCAGCGGCTCCTCGCGCGAGTAGCCCGTGAGATAGCTCACGCCGGTATGGGCGAGCACGAGCGCGGTGAGCCCCACGTCGCCGAGCGTGCGCGTGGCCGCCGGCACCGAGTCCAGATAGCCGAACGTGCGCTGCTCCATGCCGGCGGGGGCGCCGGGCGCGCCGTCGCCCAGGGACGCCATCCGCGCGAAGTGCAGCGTCACCGAGGGCGGCGCCATCCGGTAGAGCTCGGGCTCCACCGTGGGGTTGCCCGAAGGCACCAGCACGCCCAGGCGCGCGACCATGCCCCGGCTCAGCGGTTGAACTCGCGGGCGAGGCGCTGCATGCGCGGGTCGTCCAGCGAGGGGGCGAAGGAGGGGTAGAGCTGGGTCCGGTCGTAGAGGCCGGCGAAGCGCTCGCGGATCTTGGCGCCGATCTCCGACCACGAGCCGATCACCGCGAAGTCCTCCAGCATCGTGTCGCTGATGAGACTCGCCATGCCTGTCCAGTCGCCCTCGAGCGACTTGGCGTGGAGCCGCGGCGAGAGATCCTCGAGGCCGTGCGAGGCCAGCACCGCCGCATAGGTGCGCGTGGAGGCGTAGAACGCGATCTGCTGCTTCACCTGCTGCTTCTGCTCCTCGATCTCGGCGCGACTGTCGCCGATCACCACCATGGTGGACGCCCGGAAGCCGAAATCCAGCCGCGAGCGGCTCGCGCGCTGGAGGCCCTCCGTCACCGCGGGGTGCAGGACTTCGCGGAGATATGTTGCCGAGTGGAACGAGTGAATGTGCAGGCCGTCCGCGATCTCGCCCGCCAGCCGCGCCATGTAGGGATTCACCCCGGCGAGATAGATGGGAATCTTCGGGTGCTCGATGGGGCCGGGGTCGAAGAACGGCGTCATGAGATTGATGCGATAGGACGCGCCCTGGAAGTCGAGCGGCGCCTTGTTCTGCCAGGTGTTCCAGATGGCGCGGAGCGCGCCGACCAGCTCACGCAGCCGCGGTCCCGGCGCTTCCCATTTGACCGCGAAGCGACGCTCGTTGTGCGCCTTCACCTGGGTGCCGAGCCCCAGCGTGAAGCGGCCGCCCGACGCCTGCTGGAGATCCCAGGCGATGTTGGCCAGCACCATGGGGCTCCGCGCGAACGCGATGGCGATCGCGGTGCCGAGGCCGAGCCGCGACGTGGCGGTGGCCGCCACCGCGAGGGGAAGAAATGGATCGTGCTTGGTCTCGGCGGACCAGAGCGCGCCGAAGCCCAGCGCCTCCGCCTTTCGGGCATAGGCGGGGATGTCGCGCAGATCGAAGGAGAGAAAGCCGGTGTCCAGACGCATGGGGCGGGTCTCCACGCTCAGGCCGCGCGCGTGCGGGGGTCGAGGAGATCGCGCACGGCGTCGCCGACGACGTTCAGGGCCAGCACGGTGACGAAGATGGCGAGGCCCGGGAGCAGCACCACGTGCGGGCTCAGGATCACGAACTGGCGTCCCGTGGCGAGCATGCTGCCCCAGTCCGCCGTCGGCGGCTGGGTGCCGAGCCCCAGGAACGAGAGGCCGGCGGTGGTGAGGATCTTGGCGCCGACGTCGAGGCTGAAGGCGACCACCACCGGGGAGAAGAGATGCGGCGCCACGTGGCGGGCGAGGATCAGTCGGTCGGGGCTGCCCAGCGCTCGTGCCGCCTCGACGAACTCCCGCTCGCGCACGGTGAGCACCACGCCGCGCACCAGCCGTGCGTAGATGGGGAAGCCCACGATGGCGATGGCGATCATGGCGTTCCGCAGGCCGGGGCCGAGCCCGGCCACGATGGCGATGGCGAGGAGGATGAACGGGAAGGCCATGAGAATGTCCGTGAAGCGCATGATGAGCGATTCCACCCCGCCGCGATAATAGCCCGCGAGAAGCCCCAGGGTCACTCCCAGCACCATGGCCGCGGCGGCGGTGCCCACGCCGGCGAGCAGCGACACGCGCGCGCCCCAGATGAGCCGGCTCAAGAGATCGCGCCCGAACTCGTCGGTGCCCAGGGCATGGCCCGGGCTGCCCGGCGGTCGGAGGCGGCTTGCCGTCTCGACGGTGTCGGGATCGGCGAGGGGCAGCCACGGCGCGGCGAGGGCCGCCAGCACGGCGAGCGCGATGATCAGCAGGGCGAGGGCGGCGAGGCGGTTCTTGCGGAGATGGCGGAAGAACAGGGGGCCGCTTCGCGTCATCTTGCTAGTTGTACTTGATGCGCGGATCCAGCCACGCGTAGAGGGCGTCGACGGCCAGGTTCACGAGCACGAAGGACAGCGCGATCACGAGGACGCCGCCCTGCACGAGGGGAATGTCGCGGGCCAGGATGCCCTGGACCACCAGCGTGCCCACGCCGGGCCAGGCGAACACGGTCTCGGTGAGGACGGCGCCGCCAAGCAGATAGCCCGCTTGCACGCCTACGACTGTCACAATCGGAATCAGCGCGTTCTTCAGGGCGTGGCGCCACACCACGGGGCGCTCGCCGAGACCCTTGGCGCGCGCGGTCCGCACGTAGTCCTGCCCCAGCGTCTCCAGCATGGCGGCGCGCGTGAGGCGCGCGATGATCGTGATCGACGCCGCCGCGAGCGTGATCGCGGGCAGCACGAGATGCGCCAGCAGGTCCCGCGGCCCGCCGCCGCCGTAGGGCGCGTACATGCCGGAGGCGGGGAGCCAGCCGAGCCACAAGGAGAAGACCACCATGAGCACGATGCCCAGCCAGAACGTGGGCATGCTGGCGCCGAACAGGGAGGCGACGGCGGACAGGCGGTCGAGCAGCGAGTTCGCCCGGCGGGCGGAGGCGATCCCGAGCGCGATCCCGCCCACGGTGGAGAGGAAGAGCGCGGTGCCGGTGAGCAGCAGCGTGGCCTTGAAGCGCTCCAGCACCTCCCCCAGCACCGGCCGCTTCATCCAGAGCGAGCGGCCGAGGTCGCCGCGGGCCACATGGGCGATCCAGGTGACGTACTGGACGTGCAGCGGCTGATCGAGGCCGAGCTGCGTGCGGAGCCGGTCGAGGTCCTCGCGATTGGCGTTGGCGCCCAGCATGATCTCGGCGGGGTCGCCGGGGGCCAGGTGCAGCACGAGGAACACGATCACCGAGACCCCGAGCAGCACGGGTCCCAGATGCAGGAGCCGGCGCGCGAGGAAGCGGATCACTGCCGATTTTATCGGAGGCTGACGGCCTCCACGCGGAGGTCGAAGCTCGGGTGGAGCTTGAAGCCCTGCACGCGCTTCGAGGTCGCGGCGATCTGGATCTCGTGATCCACGAACACCCACGGCGCGTCCTCGACGAGGATCTTCTGGGCCTCGCGGTACAGGGCCGCGCGCTTGGCCTGGTCGGTCACGTGCCGCGCGTCATTGAGGAGCGCGTCGAACTTCTCGTTCTTGTACATGGCGCGATTCGGGCCGTTGGGCGTCCACTGGGTGGAGTGAAACAGCGGATACATCACCATGTCCGGATCCTCCGAGCCCGCGGCCCAGGACAGCGCGAACAGCTCCTGCTCCTTGGTCCGGAGCTTGGCGATGTAGGCGCCCCACTCCATGGTCTGGAGCGTCACGTTGACGCCCACCGCGCGGAGGTTCGACTGCATCACGATGGCCATGGCCACCGGGGACTGCATGCCCGAGCCCGACTCCGGCACCCAGAGCGACGTGGAGAAGCCGTTCGGGTAGCCCGCCTCGGCGAGGAGCTTCTTGGCCTTCGCGGGGTCGTAGGGATAGGCCTGGAGATTGGGATCGGCACCCCACGTGCCGGGCAGCACGGGGCCGCGCGACACCACGCCCGTGCCCTTGAGCACGTCCTTCACGATGGCATCCTTGTTCACCGCGTAGTTGAGCGCCTGGCGCACACGCTTGTCGTCGAGCGGCTTCTTGCTGTTGTTGATGCCGAGGTACCAGACGTGCGCGCCCACCTGCTTCAGGAGGTTCACCTTCGCGCTGCCCTCGAGCTGGGCCACGAAGTCGGCGGGCACGCCCACGATGAGATCGAGCGTGCCGGTGAGGAGCTCGGTGAGCCGCGCCTGGTCTTCCACGATGGGGCGGTACACCACGCGGTCCACCTTGGGCGCGCCCTTCCAGTAGTCGGGGAACTTCTCCAGCACCACCTGCTGCCCGCGCGTCCAGGAGCCGTAGCGGAAGGGACCGGTGCCGACGGGAGCGGAGGCGAAGTCCACGCCCGCCTTCGTCGCCGCGGTGGGGCTCACCATGGAGGCGGCCGCGGCCGCCATGACCACGAGGAACGAGGCGCGCGGCTCCTTCAAGATGAAGCGCACGGTGGAGTCGTCCAGCACCTCCACGGCCTTGACGTTGCCGAAGAAGTAGTTGGCGAAGGGGTATTTCCCGAGCTTGGCGGCGGGATGGTCGGCGAGGATCTGGCGCTCGATGGAGAACTTCACCGCGGCCGCGTTGAACGGCGTGCCGTCGTGGAACTTCACGCCCTTGCGCAGCTTGAACGTGTACTGGAGCCCGTCGGGAGAGATCGTCCAGGACTCGGCCAGGTTCGGCTCGAGCTTCGTCGTCTCCTCGGCGAACGTGATCAGCGGCTCCACGATGCGGCGGCCGACCCGGTTGGAATTGAAGTCGGTGACCTGGGCGGGGTCCAGGTTCACGGGCTCGGCCACGAGACCGACGACGAGCGTGCCCGCGGGCTGCGCGATGGCGGCGCCGGCGCCCAGGCCCAGCGCGAGGGGAAGGAGGAGAGCCGGGGCCAGCAGCCGTCGGAGCGTCATCGCATGTCCTCCTTTGGGGTACGCGTCGCCTAGGGTACGCGCAGGCGTCCGTCGATCACCGGCACCACGCCGCCTCCCACCTCGATCTCGGTGAGGGCGCCGCCGCGCTCGACGCCGCGGATATGGAGCCGGCTGTGGCGGCCCATCTTCACGCCCTGATCGCTCACGATCGCGACCGGCCCGCCGGCCTTGACCAGCTTCTGCTTGACCAGATAGGCGCCGAGCGGTCCCGTGGCCGAGCCGGTGGCGGGATCCTCGGGAATGCCCGAGGTGTGCGGCGCGAACATGCGCGAGTGCACCCGGCCCGCGCCGGGGTCCGGATCGGGCGCGAACACGAAGATACCGACCAGGGGCTGGTCGCCCAGCGCCTTGATGATCTTGGGCACGTCGAGCAGCGCCCGATCCACGGTGGCGCGGTCGCGCAGCGGCACGAACATGAAGCGCGAGCCGGTGGAGCCGGTCTGGATGGGCGCCCCCGGGATGAGCTCGGCCTCGGTCAGGCCGAGCGCCGCGGCGATCTCGGCGCGATTGGCCATCTCCGGGCCGAACTCGGGTGGGCCGTGGCGCATCCAGATGAAGGAGGGTTCCTTGGGATCGCCCTCGAGGGTGACGGGCACCGGGCCGATCCCCTCTTCCAAGCTAAACGCCGCGGGAGATCGGGGCACGAGCCCGTGCACCGCCATGACCCACGCCGTGCCCACGGTGGGATGACCCGCGAACTGGAGCTCCCGCCGGGGCGTGAAGATCCGCACGCGCGCCGCGCAGTCCGGATGCGTGGGCGGCAGGATGAAGGTCGTCTCGGAGAGGTTCATCTCCATCGCGATGGCCTGCATCTCGCCGTCGACCAGGCCTCCCCCGTCGAGCACCACCGCGAGGGGGTTGCCCCCGAACACGCGGTCGGTGAAGACGTCGACCTGGATGAACCGATATTCGCGCGCGCTCACCTCAGGGGTACATCGAGAAGTCGACCGCCTTCTCGGTGATGAACTCGAGCAGCGCGGGCGTGCCTTCCTTGGTCTTGGCGATGGCCCGCTTGACGGCGGGCACGATCTCCGCGGGCTCGGTGACCCGCTCGCCGTAACCGCCGAAGGCCTTGGCCATGTCCGCGTAGTGGCCGCTGATGTCCGTCGAGCGGAACTTGTCGGTGGACACCGGCATCACCTTGAGCTCGATGGCCATGGAGAAATTGTTGAGCAGCACGGACAGGATCGGGATGCGCTCGCGCACCGCCGTCTCGAAGTCCATGCCGGTGAAGCCGATGGCCGCGTCGCCCCAGAGATTGATGCAGAGCTTGTCGGGGGCGGCGAGCTTGGCGCCCATGGCGAGGCCGAGGCCGTAGCCCAGCTGGGTGGTCTTGCCCCAGCCGATGTAGGAGAGGGGCGACTGGGCCTCCCAGAACGGCGAGATCTGATCGCGCGGGCTGCCCGCGTCATGGGTGATGATGGTGTTGGGCAGATCCACCGTGTGCATGAGGTCCCAGATCACGCGGTAGGGGCTGAGCGGCGCGGTGTTCTGGGTGAGGCGCGGCATCCACTGGTTGAGCCACTCCGCCTTGACGGTCTTGATGCCACGGGTGACCGCGTCGAGACGGCCGCGCGGGGCGCCCTTGAGCCGCTCCTTCACTTCCGCGATCAGCGCCTCCAGCACGAGCCCGGCGTCGCCAATGATTGGATGGTCGACGGGCACGTCCTTGTTGAGGTCGGCGGCGTCGAGCGTGGAGTGGATGTACACCTTGCCCTTGGTCGGGAAGGTGATGCCGTAGTTCGTCGTCGAGAAGCTGCAGCCCACGCCGAAGATGACGTCGGACTCCTGCAGGAACTGGTACACCGCCTTCGGCAGCGATCGGCCGCCCGAGCCCAGCGAGAGCGGGTGATTCTCGGGAAACGCGCTCTTGCCCTCGAGGCTGGTCGTGACCGGGCACTCGAGCAGCTCGGCGAGCTGGCGCAGCTGCGGCCACGCTTTCGCGTAGTGCACCCCCTGGCCCGCGTAGATGACGGGCCGCTCGGCGGCCATCAGCACCCGCGCCGCCTCCGCCACGTCCTTGGCGTCGGGGGCCACCCGCGTGCGCGGGGTGGGCTTGTAGTCGAAATTGTCCGGCACGTCCTCCGCCATCACGTCCACCGGTACCTCGACGAGCACGGGGCGCGGGCGGCCGTTCTTCACCTGGGTGAAGGCGCGGCGCATGGCGTCCGGCACGTCCGCGGCCCGCATCACGTACTCCGCCCACTTCGTGACGTGACGGTAGTTCTGCGTGGAGTTGAAGTTCGGCGGGATGCCCGCGATCTTCCGCGGATACCCGCCCGGGATCACCACGATGGGCACCGAGTCGCCGAAGGCCTGGGCCACGCCGCCGAACGAGTTCTCCGTCCCGGGGCCGTGCTGCATGCAGAACACACCGATCTTCCGCCCGGAGGTGATGCGGCTCACCGCGTCAGCCATGTGCAGCCCGGTGCGCTCCTGGCGCACGATGATGGGCCGGATGCCGGCGACGGCGGCGGCTTCGAGGATGTGATTGACGGGATAGCCGATGATGAACTCGACTCCCTCCCGCTTGAGGATCTCGGCGATGGCGGCGGTGGCCTTCATGAAGCCTCCTTGTGAGGAATAGCCGAAAGAGTACACCAATTCGCCGC
>Ga0111538_10000799_pt1 | contig 43400 bp, 62 predicted proteins | sample SoiMethybrSBSTD1_FD_79669 | JGI IMG/M metagenome (GOLD analysis project Ga0111538, IMG submission 79669) | Bulk soil microbial communities from a Populus tree surrounding site in Tennessee, USA - Soil MetaG P. TD hybrid SBSTD1 (version 2)... | ecosystem: Environmental > Terrestrial > Soil >...
CGGAAAGAGGAAGTGATGAAGCGCGGCATGAAGCAGACCACCGATCTGCTGCAAGGGATGGCTATGGCCCTCGATGAAACCCTCAACGGGGATGAACGACCGGGAAAGAACGGCTTCGTGCTGCTGGTCTTTCCGTTCGGCGGGCCGGAGGGAGCCCGCACGAACTACGTCAGCAACGCCAACCGCAAGGACATCATCGTGGCGCTGAAGGAGATCGTCGCGCGGTTCGAGGGTCAGGCCGAAGCGAAGGGGAAAGCCTGATGACTGACTTCCTGACGCGGCTGCGCGCAGCCAATTTCCAGCGTGACATGGAGTACCGGGCCAAGACCAGCGGCGAGAAGCTGCCGGTCCTGTTTCGCACGACCGAGCTTGCCGGCGAAGTCGGCGAGCTGCTCAACGTCATCAAGAAAATCGAGCGCGAGCGGCTTGGCTGGGGCGGCAGACGAGCCAGCCGCGAGGATTTGGCGGGTGAGATCGGCGGCGTGATGACCTGTCTCGATCTGCTCGCCATGGAACTCGGCATCGACCTCGCCGAAGCGACGGTGAGCGAGTTCAACCGGGTGACCGAGAGGCTTGGCCTGAGGACCAAAATCTGATGCACGCCGCTGCCAGCCCCAGCTCCGCAGCGATGTGGATGAACTGCCCGGCCTCGATCACCAAGGCGGAGGGCCGTGAGCGGCCCTCCTCCCGTTTCGCCAAGGAAGGCACCGCCGCGCACAAGATCGCCGAGACGATCCTCGGCGGAAATCTCTTTCCGCCGGGAAAAATCTCCGTCGAGGGCACCGAGTTCATCGTCGGCATCCCCATGCTCCGGGCTCTGCGGCCCTATATCAGCCTCGTGGAGAGCCTTCGCGACCGGCGCGGTGCCAAGACCTACCTCGAACAGAAAGTCGTTCTGGGGTGGTCCGGCGGTCAGGTGTGGGGCACCGCCGACTGCATCTCGCTGCGCAAGACCACACTCGACATCGTGGACCTCAAATTCGGCAAGGGCGTGCCGGTGTCGCCCGACAGCGCCCAGCTCAAGATTTACGCGCTCGCGGCCATCGACACCTTCTGGCCGAGCGCGCATTTCACCGACATCAATCTGACCATCGTGCAGCCGCGTCTCGATCCGGTGCCGAAGACGATCAACATCGGCAGCTACACGCTGGCCGACTGGAACCGCTTCGAGCTGAAGCCCGCCGTCGGCAGGATCGTGCAGGGCGACGACACCGAGAAGGTCGGTGACTGGTGCCGCTGGTGCGTGCGCACCAGCGAGTGCGCGGCCTTCGCCCAGAAAAGATTTACCAAAGCCGCCGACAGCTTCGACGACGGGGTTGACCTTCCCGCCTGATCCTCGTATGTTCGGAGGGCCATCATGGCACGGTAACACAGTGATAGGAGATATCGATGGTTAGCCTGAACACCCCGTTTGGCACTCTCGCCTTTGCGAGCCTGTTCAAACCCCGCCCGCGCAGCGAAGGCGCGGAGCCGGTCTACAACGCCACCATAATTTTCTCTCCCGCCCAGCAGCAGTCGGCAGCGTACAAGGCGCTTCAGGATGCCTGCATCAAGACGGCGCGCGAGGAGTGGGGCGAGAAGCTGAACCTGAAAGAGGTTCGGATGCCGTTCCGCAAGGGCGAGGAGAAGGAGCAGTTCGACGGCTTCAATGCCGGCGACACCTTCATCGCTCCGTGGTCGAAGAACAAGCCCGACATCGTCAACGCCCAGCGCCAGCTCGTGCACCTCGCCGAAGACGTTTGGGCGGGTCAGACGATCCGCATGAACGTCACGCCGTTCGCGTGGATGAACAGCGGCAAAAAGGGTGTCTCGTTCGGCCTCAACCACGTCCAGATCGTCAAGACCGACGGACCGCGCATCGACGGTCGCGGCAAGGCCGAAGACGTGTTCGACGACAACGAGGTGAGTTCTGAGGATGCCGATCTGTTCTAAGTTCGGCTAGAGGCTCCGGGTCCGTCAGTTTCCCCTCTCGGCCCGGAGCCTCGATCATGCTATCCTAGAGGAAAGTTCGCGGTAGCGGGAGCAGTAGTTGAGGGCCATCCGCTAGGTCCAAAAACGGGAAGCGACCTCCGGGCTCCCGGCCCCTTGTGCGGGGTGGATACGAACGGTCAAGGTCGCACGGCGAGGTAAGTCGTCAGTTCATACTCCAGAGTGCAAGAGCCTCGGCGTTGGGTCCTTTCGCCGGGGCTCTTTTTCGTCGGCTAATTGTTCCGGCCGCGCCGGCCGGTCGGGCCGAAGCCCTTGCCGTTGGGGTTCTCGCCGGCACGTCCTACGGCTTTGTCGTTGCCGGGATTGCCGAGCCCCGGATTGCCGCCGCCGCCGCCGCCACCGCCGCCTCCGCCGCCACCACCGCCGCCTCCGCCTCCACCAGTCGGCGTCGGGACGCAGCCAACGCAGCCTCCGCCGCCGCCAGCGATCGGATCGCCGCCCGGAACGTTGGGGGCGTCAGGGAGATCATTGTTCACCTCCGGCCCGCGCCGGCTGTGGTTGACGCCGTCGCCGCGATTGGGATCACAGTTGCGAATATACTGGTCGCCGCTGCTATCCTCGGGGCACAGGAGAGTGCCCGCAGAGGCGCTGCCGCACAGCAGCATAGCTGCCGCACACACGATTGCACGCATGGAAAAACTCCGCAAAGCGGGGAGCTGGGAAAGGGCCGATGCGCCCGCCGCGCGCCGGCCCAGCCCGGAAGCTTAATATGATTTCGCTGCGTGCGCTGTGCGGTTCGTCACGCGCTATCTCAGTTTCGGCAGGTCGAGCCCCGTGCCCACGCCGATCAGGTTCAGCAGCAGCACGACGACGATCAGCACCATGATCACCATCAGGGCGATCTTGATGATCCGGTTGGGCGGATCGGGGATCGGCACCGCGTCCACGACATAGATGACGAGCCAGTACAGCAGGCCCAGCACCAAGAGATAGATGATCAGCGTGACGAGAGCTGAGATCATGGCTTTAGCTCCTTGAGGATGGCGTCCGTCCTGTCGAGGCAGCGGTCGAGCATCATCAGTTCGCGCTCCTGCCGGCGCTGGTTGTTGGCCTCGGTGACGAAGTAGAGGAGGCCGAGCGTGCCGAGCTGCAACAGGATCACCGCCAAGAGCCCCGGCGAGTTCTTCATCGCCTCGATGGTTGTGGTGGCGACCTTGCCGGCCTGTTCGGGCAGCGTCATCTCACCATCCTTGGATCGGCACTTCAGCCGTGAACGACAGGCTGGAGCCGGTGCCGAACAGGTTGCCGGTGACCTTGGCGAGGCCGTTCGAGGTGCCGCTCTGCGCGCCGAAGGTGAGATAGCCGACGCTGGGCTCGGCCAGCACCACGAAGTCATTTGCGCCGCTGAAGCTGACCGTGTTCTTGCCGACGAGGTTGGTCGCCGGGGCGAGCTTGGCGGCGTCGGCGACGAGGCCGCCTTCGATGCCTTTCCAGCCGAACGAGACGCGGCCTTCCACCGCTGTCGCCGTGCCGGTGGCGAAACGGCCCTTGATGTGCAGCGTGTCGCCGACGCGCCGCGAGAAGACCGACGAGCCGGTGACCGTGCCGAAGCCGGTGAAGACCGGCGTGTACTGCACCCACGGCGTGACGACGACAGGCTGCACCGCGTCGTTCACCGGGGCGACCGCCAGATACTCGGTGAGCATCACCGCGCCGGGGCCGCCGGCATTGCCCTGCTTCGCGCCCTGACTGCCGGCGCTAACGGGTCCGCTCGGACCCCAGCCATAGCCACGACCGTCGTTGGAAACGAGGCCGCCAGCACCAGCCACTGTCCCTGGAAACGTCGCGGCCCAAGGACTGCCGCCGCCCCTGCCGGGGAGGGAGAGAACCCCGCCGGGTGACGAGCCATAGGCAATGCCCATGATCGGGTAGTCGGAGCTTTCGCCCGGCCTGCCGGCATCGACGCCGGTCGGCATTGCCGTGTAGCCGGAACCACTGACGGTGTTCCATGAGGTGTAGGCGATGTTCGAGCCAACGAAGCCCTTCAGACCTCCCGGTAGTGTGATCAGCGAACCGAAAGTCGTGGCCGCGCCGTCGATGCCGTTGATGCCTGCGGCGTTGAAGACGGCAGCGCCGGGAGCCCCGATGGTGATTGTCACCGACGACGGCAGTTGCGCCGCCGTGAAAAGTTTCTTGCCCCACGCACCGCCACCGCCGCCGGAACCGAAGCCGTAGGTGCCGGCACCGGCTGCTGCCGAGCCGCCTGCGGAACCGCCGGCTGCGACACCTTCGAACTCAAGGTGCCGGAGGTTCGCCGGCTTGTTGTAGACGTAGGTCGTCGCACCGCTCTGCGAGCCGGGGATGAAGGTGCGCGCAATCGCCGTCTCGCCGTTCGTCTGGTACGACTTCCAGACCGTGCCGTCCCACGTCCACGACGGCCCGCCCGCAGGCTGGTAGACCTGACCGACAGAGGGTGAGTTCGGGAAGTCAAACAAGCGCCTTCATCCCCATATCGTGCATTCCATCCAAGCCGTTGCCCACGTTCCGGTGTTGGTCGCGGAGACGTAGCCGAGAGCCGTGAAGAAATGGAGCCCCTCGGTCGGCAGTAGGTAGCCGGTGATGCACGACGGCATCTGCTCGCTGCCTGCCGTCCCGCTGGGGCGAGCCGGGCGCATGTTGGGCAGGATGCCGCTGACGCCGTCTATGCCGATGGTGGTGTAGGTGTCGGCTGTCGCGACGGAACACTGGGCTGTGTACTGGAACGTGGTCCGCACCTCGCGCCCAAGAAGGCACATGCAGTCCACCCGCAGCGACGTGCTGAGTTCGACCCAGCCGTTGCTGGCCGTTGTCGGGCTGATGTTGCCGGCGAAGGATGACTTGGCCTTGGGGTTGAACCAGCTTGCGCCACGGCAGCGGTCGGCGTCCCACGCACCGGCTGCGGCAGAGCGCCAGCCGCCGACGAAGGTGCGGCTGGCGTCTCCGGTCTTGAAGCGAAAGCCGTAGGTGGCATCTGCGGCGGCGGGGGCGGTGGTCGAGGCTTCCAGCACCATCACGCCAGCGACCATCGCCGCGTAAATCCAGTAGGTCGTCGCCGCCGCCAGCCCGGTCGGCGCGAGCGTGACGCCAGCAGCCGGGATTGTCTCGTTCCTGCCGTTGATCAGCAGCTTGTTGCCGTTCTCGCGCTGCAACAGGAGGTTAGCGCCGCTTGTCGTCAGGTAGCACTGCGCCATAGGCGCGATCTCAGGCGCGGTCGTTGGGCCGGCGATCTGTATCCACTGGCTCGACGTGCCGTCGTTGAACCAGATGTAGAGGGCCCCGGTGTCGGTCTCGTACCAGAGCTGTCCCGGCTGTGGGGAGGCTGGCGGCGCATCCGCCATCGAGGTCGAGGGCGGGATGGCGACAGCAGCCCACGCGAGGCTCTGGCGGGCATATTGCTGGCCGTCGTTGGGAGCCTCGGGGATGCCGCTCGGCGGCAGCGCCGCGACGACGTTCTTCACGTAGGCGGTCGTCGCAATCGAGGTGTCGTTGTCAGCGGTTGCCGGCGTCGGAGCCTTGGGGTCGCCCGTGAAGGTCGGGCTCGCCAGCGGCGCATAGGCCGAGAGATCGGGTGGAGCCCCAATGGGGCCGACGGTGCCGCCGCTCACCCGCACGTACATCCCGGCGCTGGTCGTCCAGAGATCGCCATCCACGGGAGCCGAAGGTGCGACGCCATGCGGGAGCCTTATCGAGGCTCCGCCCGCTGCCGGCACCGGCATGATCGGTTCCGCGGTGAACGTCTTGACCCCGCTGACCTGCTGCGCGCCGTTCAGGTTCATGGCGTTGTAGGTCGCGCCGTTTTGTCTCCATGAGAGATTGGTTGTCGTGGTCCAGATGTCGCCATTGACCGGCGCGCTCGGAGCCGCGCCATGCGGAAGGTTGAGGCCGGCACCGCCGGTCGCCGACGCCACTGTGACCAGACCGCCGGTCATGGTGTCGCCGGCCTTGGCGACCTTGCCGTTGATGTTGGTCTGAAGCGCGGTGTCGGCGTTGGTGCGATTGGTCGTCTCGGTCGCTAGGGAGGCCGCTGAAGCGAAGTAGAGGCTGTCCAGTCCATCCAGTGTGTCGGCGTCCAGACCGCTCCCAGCGCCGTCCACGGTGACCAGCTTGGCCAAAATCTGGGCAGGGGTATCCGGCGAACCGTCCACGCCGGGAGGACCCTGCTGTCCGGTGATGTCGGTGCCGGTGTTGATCCACGCTCCGCTCGTCCACCGCCACACTTGGTCGGTGGCGTCGTCGAGGTACATGTCTCCCTCGGACATATCCACGAGCGTCGGAGCCCCGGAGCCCGTGAACCACAGCGAGCCGCGCGGGCCCGGAATTAACTCCGTCGGGTTGAACGTCGAAAGCTCGACCAGACCCACGTCGGGGATCGGAGCCCCAACAGGATAGGTCGGCTGCTCGACGGTCACGACGGCGTCAGCCGTGACTTTCTTGCCGCCCTGAGAGATTTCGACCTTGACCACCATCAGATAGCGTCAACCACCGTGCAGGAGCCCTCGGCCAGCGTCGTGGTGCCGGTCGCGGTCTTGGTCAGCCGCATCCGCCACCAGCACGAGCCCGGAAGCACGTCCACGATGGCCTGCGCCAAGGTCAGCACGTAGCTCGCCGGGTCGGAGCCCGTGGCGACGGTGAAGTTGCCCAGCACGGTGCCGTCCGTCTGGCTGATCTCGACCGTGGCGCTTACGCTGGCGTCGGTCATGTCCATCGGGATCGTCTTGGCGGTGTCCTGCCAGAGCCTCATGTACAGGATGAAATCGCCTCCCCTCTCGATGGTGATGGCGATCTGGTCGATGGCGTCCTCCGGCAGTGCCTGTATGCTCGGAGCCTCCATCGGCAAGATGTCGCCGACGGCGATCAGGATCGGGGCTCCCTCGTAGGTGCCGACCATCCGCATCCGGTAGCCGTTCGGGTCGTTCAGTGTGTCTTGCGGAATGAGGAACTGCGCCTGCCCCTGCGGCCGGTTCGTCGCCGGCACCGCGAACACCTGCCCGTGCCCGAACTGGCTGCGCGGCATGATCTGGAGCTGCGCCGCCACGTCGATGGCGTAGGGCGTGTCGTCGCTGTTCCTGAAGTGGACGTTGACCACGGTCGGCAGCCCGATGGCTGCCCGCAGCGACATGAGCTGGGGCTCGACCGGGTTGATGTAGACGACGCGGTTGATGCTCATGTCTTGATGATCCAAGCGAGAGCGACGTTGTGGGGCCGGGTCTCGGGTCCGCCCACGGCATTGACGGTGACAGCGTGCGTGTGCGCGGCGCTGCGGCCCTGCGAATAGAAATTGATGCTGTGGTAATGCGCCGAACTCGACGACGGGACGGGGTCGCTGCCCGACGAGGCGGCGGAGCCGGAAGCGTTGTTGGCCGGTGTGCGGGTGACACCGATGTTGGTGCCGACCGTCGCGTGGTCGTGCACGCCGTCAACAGCCGTATTACCGTAGACCTGATGGACGTGGTCGGCGCTCTCGGTGCCGGTCGTGGCGGTGTGCGTGTGGGCCTCGAAATCGTCAGTCTGGATCGAGCCGAAGACGCGCGCCGGATCGAGCGTGGCGTCGTCATTCCAGCCTCTCGGGAAGCGCCCGCGCATGTCGGGAAGGTGGAACGTCGTCGCGCCGTCGCCGGCACCGAAGGTCGTACCGATCAGCGCGAACAGGTTGCTGTAGGTGGCGCGGGAGACCTGCGCGCCATTGCAGTAGAGCCAGCCGGCCGGGTAGGTGCCCGTCTTGGTGTAGGGCATCATCACGCCGGGCGGCATCGTCATCTCGGTCTTGGCGGCGACGATGGCCGCGTCGATATACGCCTTGGTCGCGGCGTCGTTGGCCGCCACCGGCTCGGCGAGATTGACGATGCGCTTGGCATTCATCGGAAGGTTCGCCGTCGGCTGCGTCCGGCCATCTTTAGTAATACATTGAGAAAGCCCAGCGGCGAAGCCGTTGTCCTCGTCGTCGTGGTAGTCTGCACGTATCTTTATGCCTGCGGCAGCATCGGCTACCCACGAGCGCAGGCGATTGAACGTGCCGGAGCTGTCGAAAGGCATGGGGCTCTCCTACCGCCGCTTCTTCTTCCGGTCTTCGTCGGTCTTGCCTGCACCCACGACAGTTTTCGAGAGGTACTCGCGACCCTGCTCGACGTTGGCTTTGTTTTTCTTGAGCTGGCCGGTCACGTCGAGGATGGCTTCCTTGAGAGCCTCGAACTGCTTGGAGCCCTTGGACAGCGCGTTGATGCCGCCGCCCACCATCTCGACGCCCGTGCCGATCACAGGGATCGCTCCGAAGGGAGACTTGCGGCGCAGCATCTTGCCTGCGCCCTCCACGAATTTGCCCGTCATGTTCTTGGGATTGGCGAGCTGCGCCAGCAGCAGCCGTTCGTCGATGGGCCACTTCCCTGCGTCCATCCCCGACAGCATCTTCTCGAAGGCTTCAGGCCCTTGGGCCTGCGCCATCTTGGCCGCCTCCATGCGCGCGTTGCGGGCGATGACATCCTCGCTGCGCGGACTGATGTTCTTGCCGCCGGCCTGCCGCTTCTCCGCCCGCTGTGCAGCGGTCGCCAGCTCGTCCTCGGTGCCGATCTTGGGTTGCTTCCTGAAGGCATTGGAGAACTTGCCCAGCCACTCGCCGGCCTTGGCCGCGCCAGAGCCCAGCAGGGCTCCCTTGCCGCTCTCATAGGCGATGTCCTCCATGCCCTTCGCGCTCGGCACCCAGTCCTTCTGGTGGCCGTACTCGCTGAGCCCGCCCTCAAGACCGCCCGCCACACCGCCGGCAGCCATGCTGCCGACGCGGTAGGGCGAGGTGACAACCGCTGTGGTGATGTCCAGCGGAGCCTCGATGAAATCGGGCGTGCGCTCGCGCGCGGCCTCGGTCAGGTTGGCGGTGTTGGTCAGCTTGTCGGTAAGACCGCGCGATGCGGTGTCGCCGCCGATACGCATCAGGTCGTCTATGACCTGCGGCTTGGGCCTGTTGCCGTAGATGTAGCTCTCGCCGGTACTCGGACTGCGCACGTCGAACATCTGCTGGAGGAGCCCCGGCTCGTCGGTGCCCTCGGTGGCTGGCGGCGCTGCGGCCTTGCCACCACCGACGCCCTTGGCGATCATCTGCTCGCGCGCGGCTCCGAGCTTGCGGACGAGTTCCTTGTTGCCTTTCCCGGCAGCGACGCGGATGGCGTCCTCGATTTCCTGAAGCGTTGCCATGTCACGGCTCGTTTGCTTGTCTGATCAGATCGTCCACGTCGCTGGAGCCCTGCTCGGCTTCCACGTCCGAGAGTTCGTCGGGCCCGACCTTGTCGAGCAGCACCTGTAGCTCGGGCGTCATGATCGAGCGCTGGTTGATCTCCTGAAGCTTCGCCCTCAGCTGCGGCTGCGTGAGCTGGCCGTTGCGATAGGCGTCGATGGCGTTGCCGCGATCCATGTTGATCTGCGCTTTGGCCTGCATCATCCCAAGGATCAGGTTGTTGGCCTCGGGGTAGTTGCCGAGATTAGTGAGGCTCCGCAGCATCCCGGTGTATTCGAGGTCGGACGTGGAGCCGGAGCCCGCGACGCGCAGCGTCGGCGCGACACGGTTGACGATGCTCTGGAACGCCGCGCCCGCGCTGGAGAAATTCCGCAGGACCGGAAGCTGAGCGAGGTTGCCGATGATCGGCCCCTGCGGCGCGATCTTGGTCAGCTCGCCGAGCAATTTGATGTCGCCCATCTGCTGACCGGCGACATCACGGGCCTGCTGGAACGCATTCCAGTTCTTGGCTTCCTCGACATCCATCTGCTCGTCGAGTTTGGTCTGCTCGCCACCGACGTTGATCTTGGTCGAGGGCGTGCCGAGAACGGGCTCGACCTTGCTGCTGTCCAAGTTCTCCTGAACCAGCACCTCGCCCTCTGGCGTGCCCTTGAGTTCGGGGTTGAGCTGGTCGGCGCGAACCATGCCGCCATAGATGTCGGGCTTGGTGGACTGGTAGGTCGCTTCCTTCTGCCTGCTGATCTCTTGCAGCCGGCGATCCGCCTCGGTCTGATCGATGGTGCCAGCGGCAAGCTCGGCACGCACCTTGGCTTCATCCGACGACAGCGAGGCATCGAGACGAGCCTTCTCGGCCTGTGTCTTGGCAAGCGTCTCCGCCGTGGTGCGAGCCTCGGCCTGCGTGTCCTCCTGAAGCTTGGTCTGCTGCTCGCGGGTGAGCTGGCTCTCGCCGGCAGTGAAATCCTGCGAGCCCAGTCTCTCGGAGGTCTGCTGCTGCTGCGTGTCCTCCAGCGTCAGCTTGCGCTCCAGCTCCTCGCGCAGAGCTTTCGCCAGCTCGGGATCGTAGGTGCCGATCTGGGCAAGCTGTTCCGTGGTCGCGCCCTGTGGTTTGACACCCGACATGATCTGCGCGAGCTGGGCCCGTGCGGAGCCCTCGGCTTCGTCGGCATGGCGCTGCGCGCGGTTCGCGCCGAGTACGTCGAGCATGTTCGCCGCGCCCGCGAACGGCGTGCTGATCTGATCCATGCCGCCCGATCCGGCGAAGGCAGCAGCCGCTGCTTTCTGGCGTTCCTGAAGCGCCTTGAGCGTCAAAGCCTTGTGCGGGTCGCGGTATCCTGTGTTGCGTTCTATGGCCATGGATCAGCCCCAGAGCTTTCCCGTGTTCAGACGCTGAAGCGCCAGTTGCAGTCGCGCGTTCGCCGCCTCCGGCGTCATCGCGGTGGAGGACTGGATGCCCGCTGTCGTTATTGGCTGCGTCGGCATCAGTGTCCGCATCATGCCGGTGCTGCGCTGTTGTCCGCCCTTGCCGGCACCGAATATGCCGCCAGCGCTTTCCAAGAGATCGCCGAGCCCGAAGTCCTTTTCCTTGCCGCCCTGATCGGGGCTCGGGCCGGCTCCGGCAACGGCGGTCGCAGGGCTCTGGTCGGGATAGGTCCTCGTGTCGCCGCCGGGGGCCTGCCCGGTCAGAGCGTTCATGTATTTCTTGATGTACGAGCCGCCGCTGGTGCCGAGAACGTCCTTGGCGTCAAAGGCGTCCGGCCGTCCGGTGAACCACATCGAGGCCGCGCCTTCCTCGCCGTGCTTCTGGACGTATTCGCCGAAAATCTTGTCGAAGACGGCGTCCTGCGCCTTGGGGTCTTTCAGGAACTCCTGAGGCGTCATCGCCCGGCCCAAGACCTGTTTCGTCCACACCGGGACGTTCCTGCCCATCACCTGATAGCGACCATAGGCGCGGTCACGGCTGGAGGGATCGCCGCCAGTCATCGGGCCAAGGGCTCCGTAGTCGCCGGAGCCAGCGCTCTCGATGGAGGCGATGGCATTGCGACGCTGCTCGGGTGAGAAGTTGGTCACCGACTTCGGCATCGCCGGGCCGAGCTGCTGCGCGCCGGCAGCGCCGCCCGTCATGTCGCCGCCGATGCCGCCGCCGGCAGTCAGGCCCCAGATTTTCGCCTGCTCCGGCGTGAGGCCGCCGGCCCAAGAACCCCCAGCCATCCCTGTCTCGTCGCCAGCCACGTCGAAGTGCATGAGGTCGAGGGCTCCGTACTTGCCGGGCTCGCCCGAGAAGTAGCCGCCCCAGCGGAGTTTCTGGGCAAGTGCAGGATCGGTCTTGAGAGCCTGCTGGTAGAGGGCGTTGGCGAGTTGCTGGTAGGCAGCGAAGTTCTCCGGGTTCTGGTAGTTGGCGAGCGCCGTGCCGGAGGCCGGGTCGAACAGCTCCACGTCGAGAGCCCTGCCGATGCCGCCCTTGCCGTGGTAGCGGGTGTCGCCGGCACGATACCCCGAAGTCGCGCGCACGCCATACTTCCCGAACTGCGGCATACTCTGAATGAGCCTGACCAGTGCGGGATCGACATTGTCGAAGATGGAGGAGCGCGACCGTGCCACCTAGTATTGCCCTCTGTTGAGCCGCTGCGTCGGACGCTGCTGCGGGACCGGCACCGGCTGGACGCTCGGTTCCGGGCGAGGCGTCGGTGTCGGCGTGGGAGGAATGCCGGCACCCCATGGCCCTGCCATGGACATATCGGTTGGTGGAGCCCCGCCCGGAGCCGGAGGCTGCCCCGCGCTGGGACCACCGGGCCCGCCGCGCAGGAGCATCATCAGTTTTGCGAGCAGACCCCGTGGGTCCTGCCCCTGCATCATGCCTTGATCGAATAGGGGCATCTACCGGCTCCCTCCCTGACGGGCACCGCCACGGGTGCGGTTGAACTGATCGACCATGCGCTGGTTGAGCGCGGAGATCATGGCTTTGGTCTCAGGGTTGGCGTTCTGGCCCAAGGCCAGCATCTGCCGCTGCGCGTCGCCGAAAGCCTTCGACGTGGCTGCGTTGTAGCCGTAGGAACCGCCGCCCATGCTCCCGCCGCGCATGAACATATCCCAAGCCTGTTGCTGTATCTTGGGATCGATGCCGGTGCTTTTCGCCGGGTCGGGCGTCGTCGGTTTCTTCGGCGTCGGAGCCTTGGGCGCTGCCGGAGCCGGCGGTGGCGCGGAGTTGACTGGAGCCCCCGCCATGCTCGGCTGCGCCGGCATGTACGAGGGCCCCATCGCCGCATCATTCGTCGTCGGGGGAAGCGGAGCCCCGGCCGGCACCGTGGGAGGAGGCGTGCCGGCGTTGACCTGTACGCCCGAGCCCGGCACCAGCTTCTGCCACGCCGCGAGCGTGGCCGGGTCGGGTGGCGTCGTCGGCCTCGTCCAGTTGCCGAACCCCGAGTTGGCGAGGTTCGACTGGAACTGCTTGTAGCGGTCGGTGCCCTGCGCTCCGGCGAGCATGTCCTTGTTGGGTGGTGTTCCCATCGTGGCCTCCTACGCCAGCCCAAACTTGAGGGCGCTGGTGCCGAGCCCGAAGATGCCCGACAGCATGTCGCTGTAATTCTGTTTCTTCTGCTCGTATTGCTTCTGCTGGAGCGCGGCCACGTCGGTGCCCTGCACGGGCGTGGTGTTGAAGCCGGGCATGTTGATGAACTCCGGCTGCACCAGTCCGAACATCGCCGCCAGCTCGTTGATGGTGCCGGAGCGCAACTCCTCCATGAGCTTGTTCTCGGCGATCTTCGTCGCATTGCTCTGGTCGGCGATCAGGTTCTGGTTCTCCCAGTCCTTTTGCAGCGCCTGATTGCGCAGCTGCATCGCCTCATTGGACATACCAAAGGATTGCAGGTTGGCCTGCCGCGTCGCCTCGGCGAGCTGGTCGGCCTGCAACTGGTCCTGCCGGAACTGGTACTTGCCGCCGGGCATGTTGCCGGCAGCCGCCGCCTGCGCGAGCTGTTGCTGGCGGGCCGGCTCGGCACCGCGCCGCCAGCTCTCCATGATGTTGGCCTCGATGGCCGGGCGGTCGATCTCCTCGCCATAGGCGTTCTGGAAGCCGGGGTCGGTGTAGTAGCGCCAGTCGGGGCCCTGCTCGGTACGGGGCGTGCCGAGCTGGCCCCCGGCGTTCGCCATCATGTTGTTGAGGATGTCGCCGGCACCGGACCGGGCAGCGGTGTTCTTGTTGTAGATCGCCTTTTCCTGCGGCGACATCGTGTAGGTCTGCGAATACTTCGGGACAGAGTAGGTCTGCCCGGTCTTGGGATCGGTGACCGTCTCCCATCCGGTTTGCTTGTTGGTGATCGTGGCGCGCGGATCGTAGATGTTCGGGTTCGAGGCTCCGGCGTTGTACATCGACGCCCATTGCTGCTCGCCGCGATTGGCCTGTGCCTGCTGCTGCGGGTCTGGAGGTGTGGGGCCGCCCATCACTGCACTCCTAATGGCTGTTCATGCGTCACCTTCACACGACGCATCTTGAAGGGTTGATCGAGGAGGTAAGGACACTCCTCTGGCAGCAGCCCGAAGATCACGGCATCGCGGACGCCGTCGTAGCCGCGACGCTTGTAGCCCTCGTAGCGGAAGCCCATCCGCCAAATCTGGCCGAGCGCAGCCTTGTTGTCGGGCGTGATGTGGACGGTGACGCGCTTCACGTAGTCGAAGATCGTTCTGAAGGTCGCCGTGAGAAGTTTTCGCGAGAGCCCCTTGGGGTCGTCCACCACCACCGTGGCGAAAGCCTCGAAGTCGCTTTTCATCTCGAACACGATGATCACCGCGACGCCCTTGGGGCCGTAGACGGTGCAGCTCAGCCAGCTGTCGTTGGCGAAGTCGATGCCGGAAAAGTCGAGCCCCAGCCGGTCGAGAAGCATCATTTTCTCGGGCTTGCCCAGAGGCTCGAAAGTCACGCGGTATTCCGAGATGATCGAGTTAGCCAAAGACGGAGCCTCGCTCATAGAGGATGTCCCAGCCGGCGACGGAGAACGAACAGTTCAGGATGCGCGCCTGCATCCTGATCGAGCCGACGCGGCCTATCGCGCCGACGCCCGTCCAGTTGATCCAGTTCTTCGCGCCGCCCACCCAGAAATCGCCGAAGATCGGCGGCACCGCATTCGGCAGGTCCCAGTCCGCCGCGTTCCATGTCGCGTCCGCCGGGTCGGCCCCGGTGATGTCGGGCGTGTTGAAGGGCTCCGCGCTGTCATAGTCCACGTTCACGTCGATGATCGGCTGCGGGCTCCCGTCGGTGAGGATGTACGGCAGGATCATCTTGAAGTGCTTGATCGCCGGGGTCTTGTACTGGCTCCACGCGGTCTGCACATCGACGCGGATCGGCTGCCCGTCGTCGCTCTGGTGGCTCGGGTGGAACTCGTAGACGTTGCCCTTGTCGTCGGCGAAGTAGACGTAGGGATGTATCCAGCCGAAGCACCGGGCGGGGAGGTATTTGAACTCCTGCCATGCCGGCTTGGCCATGTTGCGGACCATCTGGTCGTAGGTGCCGCCGCCCTTCGGGATGTTGCAGAACATCCTGCCGGTATTCGGATTGAGGAACAGCTCCCAGCCACCCCGGTCGATGTTGACGATGGAGCTGGCGAGAAAGCGGCTCACCACCGTCTTGTCGGCGGCCTCGACGCCTTCGCGGCCCGACTTCAGCACCGTGGACATCGCCGTCAGCCCGGTCGGGATCAGCGCGTACAGCTCGCCACCGTAGTTCATCACGCAGTAGCGGCTCTGCGGCGGATCGAACTTGTAGACGCCGACGAGCTGGAAATCGTTGTCGGGATCGACGCCCTGATAAAGCGCGACTTCGCCGTGCGACGTGAAGATCGCGAGGATGTCGTCCATGCCCATGCCGCCATCGCGCGTCCACGACGCCATGGCGCGGATGGTGCCGCCTTTCTTGAAGATCGCGCTGAGCGGAAAGACATCCAGCTCGCCGTCCTTGGACATCAGCGGGAGATAGTAGAAGCATAGGTTCGTCAGGTCCGCGAAGAACAGCCGGTTCATGTGCGCGACGACGATCTGCATCGCGTTCGGGTTGATCCACGAGGCTCCTGCCGGGGCTCGCACGTCCTCCTTGAAGACGGAGCCCTGCTGGACGTAGCCCATCGTTCCCGTGGTCTGGTCGCCGGCCCACGAGGTCGTGACGACATTGACCAGCTCGAAGGTCTTCGCGCCCGTGTTGATGTTGCGGATGCGGTGGTTGCCGTTGGCCGTCACCTGATCGCCGGCACCGCCGGAGATGATCACGCTGTCGCCGTCGTTGAGGCCCGCCACGCTCGCGGCGGTCACGATGGCGAAGTTGGGAGCCGTCGCGTTCTTGGCGATCTTGCTGACCGCGACGGAGGCTCCGTTCGGCACCGCGCCGCCGTCCCAAGACCAGATGCCGTCGGAGCCGTTCACCATGACCGTGTACTGGGTGTCGCCAAGGTTGGCGAAGCCCGTCCAGTGCCATGCGTTGCTGGTGAAACCCGACTTGATCGAGGCTCCGGTGAGCGCGTTGTAGAGCGAGCCTCCGGCAGCCGCCGCGATGGTGTCGATGACGCCATAGTAGGGCACCAGATGCTCGATGGGCGGAGCCCCCGCGATGGTGACGAGCTTGCGGTAGCCGGCGCGGCACTTGATGCGGTCGTCCTCGACCGTGAAGTTGGTCAGCACGCCCGCGAACTTCTGGTCGCTCTCGCCCGTCTTGGCGTCGTCGGCGATGCCGGCAACGGGCGGCGACAGGTGCGCGAGATAGGCGCGCTGTTTCTTGATCGTGACCGGCTTGAGCCCGGAGAAGCGGGACGGCAGAGCCCTCAAATGACCCTCCCTCCGTCGAGATCGAGATCGAGGACGCGGTCATTGGCCCGCACCGCGAGCTTGTTCAGCCGGGTGGTGAAATCGCGCAGCTGCTCGCCGAATTCGAGCCCCTTGGCCTGAAGGAATTTGTACTTCAGCCCGCAGACGCAGACCCTGCTGTCGAACAGGATCGTGTCGGTGTCCTCCTTCGGCCGAGTGAGGGGTATTCCGTCCTTCGAGCGCAGCCAGTGGCCGTCGCCGAGATAGCTCTGGTAGGGCTCCTCCAGCAGCACGTCGTCGGCCACTGAGGTCAGCAGCGCCGTCATCTGCGCCACGTCCTCGTCGCGCGAGCCGAGCGCCTGCGTGAGCTGGGTCTGGCGGATGCCGATCTCCATCGAAGCGTCGTTAACGGCCTGAAGGACGGAGATCAGCGCAGCCATCAGCCAACCGCCTTCACCTTGAGGGTGTCGATCAGCGTCTTCTGCTGGGCGATGGTCTTCATGGCGTCGGCGACGGTCTCCTCAAGCGCCGTGATGCGACCGTCGCGCTCTTTCAGCAGCTCCTCGTACTTGGCGGCTCCGCCTTGCAGCTTGACCAGCTGCTGGGCGCGGTCGGCCAGCTCCTGAAGCTCGGCGGGCATGTCCTTGGTCTTGGCCTTGGCGAGGGCATCGACGGTGTAGATGTCGCGGTCGGCGCACATCTTGAACAGCGCCTCGCCGCACGCCGGCCAGAGCGCAAGGGGGTATCCCTCGGTGTAGTCGAAGGCCCGGCCTCGGGCTTCCTTCTGGTACAGCTCGAAAGCCATCGCGTGGTCTCGGAAATCGACCTCCTCGGCGACGCGGCGCACGGAGAGATAGGGCGGACGGTCGAGCTGGATCATGATGTTGTTGCGGTAGATCGGCATCCCGTCCTTGCCGGTCCCGGCATGTTCCCAGCCGGTGTAGAAGCGCGCGAGCGTCGGTGTGTCGGCCATGGTGTCTCCTGTGGGGGTTGGGGCCCCGGCGGTCAGGCAAAACCGCCGGGGCTTCTCCGATCAGGTGCCGCTCGCGAACAAGCGGCCCTGCATCGAGCGGTTGGACATGGTCAGCGCGCCCATGAACCCGATGTGGTTCGTGATGGCGTCCATGTCGGGCGACGTGTCGGGAAGATCGAGCTTCTCGAAATTGCGACCCTGATAGACCTCGAACTTGAAATACTTCGAGTTCAGGAAATACGCGCCCGAGAGCCCTGTCGCGGCACCGTCGAAGACGATGGCGGCGCTCTTGTATTTGAGCGTCTCGAAGCCGAGAGCCCCAAGGCTCGCGTCAGCGTAGCGCTGGTTCTCCTGAAGGCCGCTCTCGTAGGTGCCGTAGATTTCGGCATCTGCGACGATCAGATCGGGATGCTCGGTGCCACGGACCAGTTTCATCCAAGTGGCGTTCATCGCCGCCTTGAGCGCCGGGTACTGGAGCCCCGTGGCGCGGGCGACCTGAGTGAACTGGTTCTTCCAGAACGTCCATGTCGCTGCGTCGATGCCGCCAACGGTTCCGAGCCCGTCGTCGGTGACCATCGCCTTCAGCCCCGCGAACGACTTCGCCACCGTGCCGTCGCCGTAGGCGGCCTTGGTGATGTTGTTGCTCATGGTGACTTCGGCGTTATCGAGCTTGCCCTCCAGCAGGTTGAGGATGCGCTCGCGGCCCTTGTTCTTGGCAAGGTCCGGCCCGCTGAGCGTGACGGACGCGACCGCGTTCGCCGGCTCGTAGTCGGCCTCCGAGATCGTCTCCTTCACGGCGCGGGAAAGCAGCTCGGTGCCCATGTACCACGCGAAGGTTTCCTCGGCGTACACGAGCGGGCAGTTGATCGAGCGACCGCCATCGACGGAGCGGAAGCGGTTGCCCTTTTTCAGCAGGGCGAGGATGGCGTTGCTGTTGGCAACGTTGTCCGCGAACTGCTTGTGGTAGTTGGCCAGCGTCGTCGCGACGAGCTGGTTGACAGTGGGTTCAGCCACGATGGCCTCCTTAGAGGCCGACCTCGTCCGCTGACGCCTCCAGCGTGTCTCTCAGGCTTCCGTTCGACTTCCGCTCCGGCGCAGGCTTCGACACGGGGCTCGTAAGACCCCTGACGTTGCTTCGCGCCGCCTGCACCGCCCGCTGGTTGGACTGCTGACGGTTCTGCTGGCTCCATTGCGCCTGCATCATTTCCTTGCGCACCTCGGGGTCCATCCAGCACGCCTGCTGGTAGGCTTGGTCGAGGTCCGTGTCGGGGTTCAGCTTGTAGGCGTTGCTGATGTGCTGGATGACGCGGTCGAAGTAGGGCCGAAGTTTTCTGCCGTCCGGTCCCACTTCGTCCGCGTACCCGTCGATGCTTTGACGGGTCTGCTGGAGCATCTCGCCTTCCCGCTGTTCCTGCTGGGCTCTCTGGAATTGCTGAAGTTCGTTGCGGAGCGCCTGAAAGTCGCTGTCGCGCCGTTGAAGTTGCTCGGCCAGATATCTGAGATTTGGGTCCTTGACGACCGTTTCCGGCACGCCCTGCGGGCCCGGTTGCTGGCGATTGGTGGCGAAGATGCGCGCTGGGTCGAAGCCCATCCGCTGCGCGAGATCGTACAGGAGCCCCGCCCGTTCGCGCGGATCGGAGCTGATGCCGCGCTTGTGGAAGCCGGCCCACTCGGTGATCGCCTGCACGGGGTGCATTCGGTTCGCCTGAAGCGAGGCGGCTATGTCGGGGTCACTGAAGATCGGGGAGATCGCAGCGAGGGCTTGGACTGCTCCCGCATTCGCCTGAGACTTGCGCGTGAATTCCGCCTCCATCTCCGAGTGACGGCGCGTCAGGAACGCCTTGGCGTCCGGCGGCAGTCGCTCGTAGAGCTTGCGGTCTTCCGCGCTCCAGTGTTCCGGGCTCTGATTGCTAGACGCTTGCGCCGCTGGATCAGCCGGGGTTGCTGGGGCCTCGGGTTGGGTTTCGGGGCTGGGAGCCTGAGGCTCTGCTACACCCGGTTCTTGCGGCTTCTGGGCCGCAAAACGTCCGCGTTCATCCCTCGGCTGGCCAGCATCGCTTTCCTGCGACGCGCCTTCGTCTTGGGAGACGCCAGAAACTTCATCGTAAGCCGCTTCCGCAACATCGCGGATCGACTGGCGGGGCTCGGCACCGTTACCGCCAGAAGTCGAGTTGCTGTTGGGGCCTTGATCGCTCAAGTGTTGCTTCCTTTGCCTGAACTTCCCTACCGCGACGCCACTGGTGATCTTTGCCTAGATCGCGAGGGTCGAAGGCATCGGAGCGGTTGAGGTCGCGCTCTCGTTGTCTGCTCGATGTGATCAGAGCCCCATTAACGGGGCTCTCGTATTCTGTGAAGCGGTAAGCTCTCGCCGGTTCTCTCGTTTTTTCCACCAGCTCTCCGTTCCGGTAGACGTAGACCGTCATGTGCCTGCCGCTCCTCCTGAGATCATGCCCCCAGCGCGCAAGTTCTGCACCCGCTGCCGCTCGTAGGGCGAATTGTACGTGCCCGATGGACCATCGGTGAGGTTCTGCGGGAAATGCACCCGCGTGAGGTCGGTCCATGCGTTGGAGGGGGTCCCAGTCGGGTAGGGCTCGTCCTTGCCGACGGTGACGATGGTCGCTGCTTGGGGCTCTACCTCGGGTTCGTCAGCCATGGTCAGGTCCAAGTGAAAGTTCGGTCAACGGTCTTCACGCCGTGATCGACGACGGCGATGGTGGTGGTGCCGGCAACCGACGACGCCGGGCTCATCTGGAGCCTGATCTCGGTCGGCGACACGAAGACGTAGTTCGACGGCGCGGGGAGCCCGCCGACGAGGACGGTCGAATAGATCGTGAAGTTGGTGCCGATCAGCTTGATCACGAACTGCGGCGTCGCCGCGCCCGCTACGGCGGTGTTGGGCGACAGCGAGGCAAGCGTCGGATCGGCAGCTCCCGGCGTCACCGGAGCGGCAGCGTAGGGCTGCCTCGGAGCGATCCAGCCACGGTTGCGCGTCACGTCCTGCGCCAGAACCGTCCCGAGCGCGGCGGCCTTCTCGGACTGCGTGCGCGGCGTCGATGGAATGACTTCGGCAGCGCCGCCGTCAGCCCGCGCAACTGCGATGTTGGCCTTGGCCTGCGTAACATCGTCGCCGTAGGCGTTGCCGGAGTAGTCGGCAGCGAGGTAGCGCGGTTTCGCTGCGTTGGCGTTGGCCAGTGCGTGGGGAACGACGGCACCGGGAAACCGATGCCAGTTGACGGGGGCGATTTCGTTGATCTTCGCAGTCGCGTTTGCGGTGTCCTGCTCCCGCAGCACGGAGAATGCAGCCATCGACAGGGCTCCTTAGGTCGGCGTGGCCGACTTGTAATAGCCGTTCTGCAACCAGAATTTCTTGCCCGCGCCGAGTGGCGTGCCTGTCGGGTATGGGGTCTTTTCGTCGCCTACCGGGATCAGCCCGACGAGAGCGACGCCGTGGACGGCAGCGCGATAGCCGTCGATGGGGTTCGGCCAAGTGCCGGCGGTGATGGTGGTCTGCTCGGGCTCCTCGACCTCGCGGGTGGAGGCTCTGGACGCGGCTGCTTTTTCGGAGGTTTTCGACATCGTCAGGGCTCCCTCGGGGTGTCGCCGTAGCGATGGCCGACACTTGTAGTCCCGAAATGGCACAGTTGGCAAACGCTAAGACGGTTGCCAGTCGCTGTCGTTGACCTTGATCGCGATGGCGACGCCGGGTGCAAGCTGGATGTCGAACGCGACAGCATTGGCGGACATTCGCACGGTATAACCAAGAACATCCTCGGAAGGCTCGGGCTCTGGGGCGGGGGGTTCCTTGATGAAGGAAGTCTCCAGAGCCTCCAAGAACTTGTCGTGGTAACCTTGGATCAAATTGCCGATGGAGACGCCGTTCGACCAGCTCGGGATTTTGTGCTTGTCACCGTTGATGATCTCGCGCGCCATGTAGGGATCGTCGGCGCTGGGGCCGAAATAACGCGGCAGCGTCTGCGGGCCCTTGTCGTCTTTGCGGAACCAGCCGTAGTACATGCCCCGGAACATGACGCGCGCCGCGATGACGCCGTCGAGCGCCATGTGGGCGTGCCATTCGATGTCCTCCTCGCCGGAAAGCCCCAGCTCGATCACGGCGCGGTGATAATTCTCACGCCAAGTGAGCTGGACATAACCACGTCCGTAGTAGGTCTGGCCGGTCTCCTTGTCCTTGACGCCGTAGGGCTGCCCGGAGCCCTTCCCGTACTCCTCGATGGGCCACATCTCTTTCGAGGTCTCGTGATAGGTCGTGGCCAGCATGTAGGCGAGCCAGCGGAGGTCGAGGACGATGCTCGGGGCCACGGTCGGCACCCGCTCCCACACGTCGAGGATGTCGTTCTGGCCATCGACCTGCCGCTGGCTCATGGAGCCCGAGAACAGCGAGGCCCTGACAGCGTCGAAATAGAGGTCACGGTCGAACATTGGGCTTCCCGCTCTGGATGTTCTCGTGGACGGTGACGATGTTCTGCCCGGCGTCGCTGCGCGGATAGGGGTTGTACGGCGGGCGCGGCGGCGGGCCGAAGGCTCCGAACGGGAACGGCCACACATCTTCCGGCTTGCGATCCTTCCAGCCTAGGAACCGCAGCACCCGGTTCGCTGCCGGCACCGCGTTCGCGATCACGCTCCACTGCATCACACGCCCTCCAGCACCGACAGGACCTTGGCGGCCATCAGGAACCGCTGCTCGGCGCGGCGCGCGGCTTCCCAGTAATTGGGTCCGGGCGTGGTCTTGCTCGCGATGGTCGCGCGCAGCTTGTCACGCTCGGCCAGCCATTCCTCGCGGAGCCTCTCGACGTAGCTGCGCTCGGCTTCGAGGTCTACCACAACCACCAGTACACGGCTCCCCCGATCAGCACGGCCAGCAGCGCCGTGAAGATCAGCGCGTTGAAGATGCCCCGGCAGCCGGACAGCTTGTCTACCGGCGGTGGCGGCGCATTCGGCGATGGATAATCCACATCATAACGCCCAAGCACAGGAGCCCCGACCAGCCGCTGAACAGCTCACGCGGCATCCGGCTCGCCGGGATCGACCGGAGCCCCTTTGCCGGCATCGGGATCGGTCACGGTCGCCTTGGCTTCCTCGATGGAAGCGAAAGGCCCTTGGTCGGTCGAGGTGTCGTCGCGCACGTAGTAGCGCCCGTCGCGGCCCATGATGTGGTATTCGCGATCCTCGTGGGTGAAGGTCTCAACGATCTCCTTCTGCGGCATTTTCCAGTACCTCCAGCTTGGTTTCGACGAGTTGGAACTGCGCCATTCTGGCGTTGAAGGCTTCGGTCAGCCGGGCCGCTTCGTTCGCCGCGTGGACGATGATGCGCTGGCGCGCGGCGATGTAGATTTCACGCTCCTCGGCCATGATGCGGCGGACGTGGTCGAGAAGGCGTCCGCTACTGGCAACGATGCGGTCGAGGTCTACTTTTTCGATCTCGGTTTCGGCTTGCCCTTGAAACTCTTGCCCTTGTCGGCCTTCAGGAACTCCGCCCCGACCGACTTCGGTATTCCCAAAGACGACTTTCCCTTGGCGGCTGCCGCCATTGCCCGGTGCTGGCGTGCTGTTCGGCTCGGCATCGGAACCTCCCTGAATGTTGTCGGTCATTTCTTGTTCTTGCGCGGCTGCGGCTTGTGCGGCTTCGTCTTGTGCGGCTGCGGCGACGGCGCGGGCGTGTCGGGAACGTCATGCTGGAGCGCCGTCGAGGAGCCGTAGCCGAAATGCTCGTTGGTCATCCGCACCGCCTCGTCGCGGCTGGTGTTCATGCGCGCCAAGTTCTTCTGCAATTCGATGTGGTACTCGTCTCTGGTCGCGGCCATTTCGGCCTCCTTTCACTGCATCGGGATGCCGCCGTTCGGTGGCGGCATGGGGCCGCCCGGAGGGGCAGCGAGGGACATGGGTTGACCCCCTCCGGGCGGACCACCCGGAGGTGGAGCGCCGGGCGGCATCGGAGGCGGCTTGTTGGCTTGTGCTATGGCCGCCTGTTCGAGCTGCTGCTGGAAGGTGTTGATCAATTCGACGAGCCCGCGTGAGTTGCGCAGCGGCTGGACCATCATCTTGGCAAGTTCCAGCGTGAACTGCATCACCATCGGAGGAGGTAGGACGCCCGTCATCAGCAGGCCCTGCGCGCCTTGCAGGATGCCCTGCAACGCCATCAGCATCTTGGCGTTGCTCTCCTGCTCGATGGCCTCGTCGATGGCCACGGTGCTGTCAGTCTCGATGTCGATGGCGCAGGCGCGCTGGAAATCGTCGCGCAGGATCGCCTCGATGGCTGGAGTGACTTCCTCGCCGGTCATGCGGGTGAGGGTACTGGCGTCGAAGTTCTTGCAGATGATCTCGGCCTTCATGCGCAGGAGATCACGGGAGAAATTGGCGCAGGTCTGTTTCTGTTCTTCGAGGCGGTTGGTGCCCATCGTGCCCTTGATGCGCTGGGCCGTGGCGGTCTCGTAGGGCGAGGTCGATCCGCGCATGATGTCGGAGATGCCCATCACCTCGTAGATCGCCTGCTTGATCTGCTCGCGGGCCAGATAGAGTTCCTTCAGCGCGTTGACCCAGTCCACAATCGGCACCAGCCAGATGTGGTTCTCCAGTCCGCCGTTCATCAGGTCGATGCCATCGACGGGGATCATCTTGCCGTCGTCGGCGAGGAGAATATTGGCGATATCACGATTAGCCGAGTTGAAACCGCCCCTGACCTTGATCTTCTCCGTGAGATTGCTGATGCGCCGGCTGGTCTCGTCGAGGTCGGCAGCCAGATGCTTGTATAGGTCGTAGTAGGGCCGGGGGAGCTGGCTGTCGGTGGTGGTGACCGCCAAGAGGGGCCGGGGGATCGGGAAGAAATTGGAGAGCCCGAGCGCGTCGGGATCGACGCGGAGCGTGATGCCCTCGACCTCGCGGATGAACCAGATGATCTCAAGGGTTGTCTTGTTCCAGATTTCCCAGACCATGGCTTTCTTGATGACATCGCCGAGCTTGTCCGCCGTCTTCATCGGGCTGCCGGCGACGGCGTCCTTGGCGGCGCTCTCCTCGGTCCACTTGAGGACCTCGTGCAGCTTGCCGGCCTTCTGGAGCCTCTGGAGCTGTTCGCTGTCGTTGAACTCCGCCATCAGGGCCTTTTCGTCGAACAGATGCCTGAAGGCGACCCACTGGGTGTCGCCGAACTGTCGTACTGGATCGATCAGCATGTCCTCCCAGTAGACATACTCGTCGGTGACGGTCTCCCAGACCTTGACCTTCTCGGTCGGGGGAGTGCCGTCGGGGAGCGGCCCGCCGGGCAGCGGCTGGGAGGAAATCTGAGGGCTCCAGCGCACCCGGCAGACGCCGCGTCCGGGCAGCATCAGGTCTTTCACGGCTGCCTTCACGGCTTCATGTGAAACATCGTCGTCGAGGACGATCTCAAGGGCCTTCTCGACGACGGCAGCCGCTGTCTCGATGTCGGTCTGGCTGGGCATTCCGGGCGGCGGAGGTGCCGGGACCATGTTCGCGACAATCGGCTCCGGCTGTGGCGGTCCGGGCTCTGTCGGCGGCGGAGCCTCGGGAGGCGGAGGCGGCGTGGTGTCCTCGGACGTTACGCGGATGTGAACATCGGCTGGTGGCTCCAAACCCGCCCCGATGTTGTCACCCATCACTGGTCTCGGCACTGGGGGTGCGCCGTTCATCCCCGGAGCTGGTTGAGGGCCCGGCGACGGCAGTGGAGCTGGACCGCCGCCGGGGGGTATGCCCATTCCCCCGCCATCCGGCGGCAGCCCCGCTGTGGGCTGGGGCGTGGGTGGACCCGGCGGAGCCGCCATCGGCGGCATCATTGGGGGCATGGGCGGCGGGGGAGGCGCGGGCTCGCTTTTCTTGACGAAGCGGCTGCGCACGACGGGCTGCGGCGGCTTCGCGTAGACGTTGGGGAGCATCACCTCTGTATTCGAGTAGAGGACGTTGAAGACGATGTCGCGGTTGAGCTGTTTCCTGCCGGCGGCGGTGTAATAGCCGTCATTGCGGTAGATGCGGATGATCTCGCGGCCCCGGTTGCGCCAGTCCTTCTCGGCGCGCTCGGCGTCGCTGAGGCAGCGCTCCCAGTATTGGGTATCGACCTCGTTCTTCGGGGTGACCTGTGGAGGCAGGGGTGGCTGGTCTGGCTTGCCCAGCTCGGCGCTGAGAGTGGGAGCTACTCTGGGGTCTTCATGGGTGATCGCCATCGTCAGCAGTCCCTACGGGTACGAGCGATATACGCGAGTTTGCCTTGCGGTAATAGGGCAGGCCGGAGCTGGTGACGCCATGGGTGGGCGGGGAGGTCAGTTGGCCCACGATCTGGTTGTGCGGGTGCATGGTTGGGCCAGATTGCTCTAGAGCCCTGTTTTTCATGAACTCTTGACGTTCTTTCGATCCCATGATCAGAGTTCCGCGAACTTGAAGGCGTTGGAAACCCGGTAGGGGTTTGCGTCGTTTTCGGGGGTGTTTTCGTACTGGCGGAACGGGCGGGACATGCAGGCATATCTCACTTCATCCACGGCGTGGTCCTCGCCGTCCGTGTCCAAATCTTCGGGATTGGTCTCGGAGTGCTGCATCATAGGCAAGGTGCGGAGGATAGCATGGCAGTTGTCGAAGAAGAAAATCATCGGGTGCCCGTCGCCGTTACCGCGAAGCCGCGCCCGCATCTGGTCCCACCCGCCCATCCTCTTGGGAATGCTTGTGCGGGTATTGTCCGCGCGGCGAAAGATCACGCGCTGCCGCGCCATCGTCTCCGCGATGGAGGGGCCGGAGATCACTGCGAATGCGGCAGGGTCCATCACACCGTAGGCTATGTCCTCGTGCCGCTCGCGAGCGCGGATTTCCTTTGCGACGACCTCGGCGGGGAGCTTCAGGCCCTCGTTGGGAGCCTTGGCCCCGTAATATTCCCGATAGCGTATGAGCGCGTTGCGGGGCAGGAGCTGGCCAAGGTGCGGCTGGTCGTCCTGAACGACGGCCCACCAGCCCACGGAAAAAGGCTTCGCGGAGCCCCAGTCGGCAGAGCGAAACCGCGTCCAGCCTGATGGTATCTGGAAAGGTCGGATGACATGGCGTGCCTTGTCGTATTCGGGGAAAAAGGCTCCTTCGATCACGTCCCAGTCCCCGTCAAGCCACGCCCGCACCAGCTCCGGGGAGCCGCTCGCGCGGAGGCGGTTGACATAGCCGGGATCGTTGCGCAGCAGCGCCGGATTATCGGACAGCTTCGCGGGTATGAAGACGCGGACGAGGCCGGTCTCGGGATCGTGGAAGGGACGCATGGGGCCCTTGTCGATGATCCAGTTCTTGACCCAGCCGTGGCCGGGACCGCCGGGATTGCAGGTGGCACGGAACTGGCACTTGATGCCGGCGACGTTCGAGCGAAGGGTCGCCAGAAGCTTGAATATCGGCCGGCTCTCCGCGTACTGCGTCAGCTCCTCCACGTAGACCCGCGTGAGGCTCCAGCCTTGGTAGTTCTGGGCGTCCGCGTCGCTTTCGAGATAGGCCATGTGCAGCAGCGCGCCGTTGGCAAAGCGAAACCATTTCTGCTGCCCGTCGTACTTCGCGGCGGAGCCGTACATGGCGTTGGCGATCTCTATGGTGTCCTTCAGGTCTTCCCGTGTCTTGCGGATCATCAGGCCCTTGGCGGAGAGGCCCCAGCGGTCGGCGTGCAGCCAGAATTCGCCAAGGCTGGCGTAGCTCTTGCCGCCGCCGCGCGCACCGCCATACACCACGATGTCGAATGGGGCCCTCAGGAAGGCTACCTGAGGGCCGGGCTGTGGCTTGAAGCCAATGACTACTTTCCGGGGTTGCAGGACCATTAGTCCTCCAGCGGAGCCCCGTCCGCGCCGCGCGTGACGGCGACGTTGGCCCACATGGCGACAGTGCGGAGACTGCGCAGGACGTAGGTCTTGTCGGGACCGGCGGGCAGGACTTCATCCAAGGCGTCGGCGTAGGTCTTGGCCGCCGCGCGAAGCTTTTCCATGCTGGCTTTCTGGGCGTCAGTCGGATTGTGGTACTCGAATGTCGATTTATGCACGGGGCTCTCCTCCTTTTAGTACAAAACGAGAACATGTCGTCAGGGGCGCGGTGTAAATTTTTGGGGCCCCCCTACCCCCCAGTATAGGGTACACTTTTTGGTTGTACCCTCCGGGTCTATACTTGGTCTATACTAGACACAACTTAGGGTTTACTTCGACTGTACTTGGGGCTCGGGCCCGAACAGATCTTCCATAGTATCCAATACTTGGGGCTCGGGGCTCGCAGTATCGTTCAAGGTCAGGTCAAGTATCGGCCCGTAATCCTCCAACCATTTACTTTCGCTCATCTCGTCAGGGCTCTCGGGGCTCGACGCGGGACGGCGCACAACCGCGTCAATCTGATGGCGTTCTATTAAAAAGCCATGTAGTTTCGCCAGCCCCATTGCGGCTTGGGTCGCGGCTGACGATTGGTTGGTTTGGAGCCCCAAGCGATAGGACGCGGTCAGCAGCCCGGTCAGATATGGCAAATCTATCTTGGCCGCCGCAGCCTCGGCCTGCCTGATCTGCTCTAATCGCGCTTGCACCTTATTCATTCTTAACAAGCGCGAGGCAGCCGCGTCAGCCGCCGCAGGGCTCGCATTAGGATACACTGCCTGATAGGCCGCGCGTTGGCTAAGCCCTTGAATTATCCCGCGAATGAAGCGTTCGCGCTTGTCGCTTAGGATGACGGGCGCAATGGGAATATGAGCGTTCATCGGCGCGCACCATAAACGCAAACGGGCCCGGCTGAAAAGCCGAGCCCTAAGGCGCGCGACGGGTGAAGGATCAGCTATGCGCCATGATAGCGCGCGTCGGCGCGGTCGAGGTCGTCGAGGTATTCCGCATACATCGTATCGAGCATGACGCTCGACCAATCGCCGTCGAACGTGTCGATCAGCTGACCGTCGCGCATGAGCCCGACCGTGCGCACGTCGAACCAGCCGAGCGCGGCCGACCATTTGAGGCCGAGCAATTGTTCGGCGCACGAGCGCGCGACGCGCTCGTCAGTGCCAAGGTGATAACCATGGGTAAACGTGCCCTTGGTGGTCGTCTCGATTGAGGCAAGGAAAACGGACATAGGAAAAAACTCCAGATTGAGGATTGAGGATTACGCGGCAAGGCCGAACGGCAAGCCGGTCGCGCGGTCGATCACCATGTGACCATCGAAGCGGAATTCGCCGGCCTTGGTGGTCACGTACCACTGGTGCCGATGCTGGTGCACCGTGTAGCCGAGCCCGAACTGGTGCGACGCTTGGTTCATCTTGCGCTTGGTGGTGACGCTTTCCCATCCGCCGGCATCGAGGACGAGTGTCGCGGCATCGGCGCGCACGATCATGGTCGAATGATAAACGACGCTGACCTTGTCGGCGTCGCGGGCAATCTTGGTGCGGTAGGTCGAAAGGCGATTGTAGGCCATTGCAGTTTCTCCGGGTTTTTGGTGGAGCCCTGTGCTTCACCAGAGCCCTACATATAGCAGAGCCCCTCGCATAATGCAAGGGGCTCCAAAAACTTTTTTTCAGGGCTCTATTTCCGGGCTCGTCGTTTTTGCTTGCGTTTGGGCTTGATCACCAGCTTTTCCGGCACAGGCTTAAGCAACCATCTAAGCCCGATGATCGAGCCCACGCCCGACACTATGGGAACAACCATCCATCCGAACGCATCAGCTTTATGCGTCGCAATCAATGCAGCCGCTCCAAAGAAAAGCACGCCAAAGATCGAGAGCAACAACAAGCACACAAGCACAAAAGACAATCCGGCCTTGGCTGCCGGTGCCGGCGCGCGTGACAGCGCGACGGCAAAGGCACCAAGCCCGGCGACAGCGAGCGCGATCATCGGCCTTGCTCCAGAACCTTGGTCAGCCGCTCCAGCCCAACCTTGCCGACCTCGTTCACGTTGACGGCACATTCGTTGCGGAAAACGCCCATCGGCGCATGGCCGATATGCAGGTTTGCGATCTCGATGCCGAGCGAGTTTTCGAGATAAAGCCCGATCTCTTTCATGATCGCCTGACCCATGTTGCAGCCACCATCAGTGACGAGGAACATCACCTTGCGCTTGCCCGTCGCGCGCTTCACTTGCGCGAGCCCTGCCCTGACCATGTTCTCGCACAATGGCGTTCCACCCATGATCTGATTGATCATGTAGGCGAACTTGCGCGCGTCGGGCTTGGCCTTGCCCTTGGTCGCCTCGTGCAGCCCACGGTCGTTGAAGACATGGGTGAAGCAATCGACGCCGACCTGCCTTGCGGCTTGCGCGACGACGAGCGACAGCACGCTCGATGCCACGATGCTGCTGCCCGACATCGAGCCCGAACCATCGACGAGAATTTCCACGTCGGTGTCGTATCCCTCCGACAGCATCCGCTTGCCGAAAACATGCGGATCACCTTGCAGGGCCTTCGATATGCGCCGGCTGTCGAAACGCCCGTTGGTGCGACCACCCTCGAACGTGTCCTCCTCCTCGCGCTTGAGCGCACGGGCGAGCAGCGCACGCTGGCGGCCCATGCGCGCGGCCATCTGCGGCACGTACTCGACGCTGCTCGTGCCACGCCCATCGACATTGCCGACCGAACGGCCCTGTATCTCGCGCGGCTTGGAACGGCTGATCATACCCTGACGCATGACGGCGATCACTTGCTCCTGCACCCGCGCGCGGCTGCCGGCCTGCATGTTGTCGATCTCGTTCGGCTGCAATCCTGCATCGTCGAAATCGGCATCGCTCAGTGGATCATGCTCGGCGTTCTCGTCACCCTTCGCGCCCTGCGATCCACCCTTGCCGCCAGCCTTGGCCTCGTCCTCGGGCTCGCGCGGCGCGCTCTGGCCGCCCTGCGGGGCCTCTGGAGCGTCGTCGTCGCTGTCGGCACCCTCGGATGCCTCCTCGTCCTCGTCGCGCTCAGCGGGCTCGCTGGGGCCCTCTGTGGGCTCGCGCCAACGCTCGGGCAGATCGGGCAGCTTGACCTTGGGCTTTTTGAACTTAGCGAGAAACGCAGAGATTTCATTCGCGAGGTCGAGGCAATCCTGCGTCGTCACGCACGCGGCCAGACGCGGCAACGCCCAATCGAGGCACAACTTGACGCCGCCCTTTGGATCGAGCCTTGCCCATATCGATTGCGCATCGACGGCATAGCCGTTCTGCGCACGCCCAAGAACAGCGATGGTCCACCCGAACGAGCGAATGTTGTTCGGATCGTATCCCTCGGCCCACGCCTTGGCCAAGAGGCTGTCCACGAGCGCGCTGAAAGCGGCCTTGGCATTGAACGCCAACTTCATATCGATGGTCAGCTTTTCCTGCCGCACGTCGTCCACGGCATTGAGCATCCGATGCTGGTTCCGGCGCACGGCCGTATCCCAGACAGCCTTGTCGGTGTGCAGCGGATGGCCGATCTCGTGCAGGAGGTAGGCGGCCCAATGATCGAACTCGCCTGCGCTCATGCGGTACTGCGCCGGGCGCACGGGCATGTTGATCGCCACATTCAGGGGAGTGGCACCGTGAGGACGATGCCAATCGACACTGGCCGTGCCGGTCCGGCTGTCGGCGATGACGTTCACGTAGACATTATCGTTCGGCAGAGCGCGCTTGAAGTAGTCGGCTGCCAGTTTCTGGAGCCCGTTCAGGGCCTCGGGGTAGGTGTACATTTCAGTTTCTCCGGGTTTGGTAGTTCAAGGATTATACCAGAGCCCCTCGCATAATGCAAGGGGCTCTATTTTGGCTTAGCGATTGAGCGCGGCGCTGACCTCGTCGTCGAAGGCGCGCGAGCCAGCGGAATTGTCCGGCACGCCCATCGGCTCGACCGACGTGGACGAGCTGCCCGTGAGGTGCCGCTCGAACTCGCGGTTCCATTCGAGCGTGGCCAGAGCCTCAAGCGCGGCGCGCTCGGTGTTGGGCATGGCGTTCAGCACGGCGACCTCGAACGCGACCTTGGACGAGAAGCCGTCCTTGACCGTGTTGACGAAACCCGTCATCTGGCGCAGCGACAGGATCGCACCGTCCATCTCGGGCAACTTGCGAGCCCTCTGGAAAAACTCCACGACGTGCGTCGCAGCAGCCTCGACGATGCCGGTCCAGCCCATGAGAGCCTGCACTTCCTGCGCCTTGGTGAGGTAGTCCACCCTGATCATGCGCTTGAAGCGATTGACCAGCGCGCCATTGCTCTGGTTCGTGCCGGCATAGCGGCCCGTCTCGTCACCACTGCCGTTCGTATTGTCGGCAACGCAGAGCATGACGCCCGGCGCGACCTTGATGACCTCGCCGGTCTGATGGATCGTGTACGAGCGATGGTCGTCGGCAATGCCCTGCAACAGCGCCTGCACGCCGGCCGGCGCGAGCGTCACCTCATCGAACAGGATGACCGAACCGGGCCGGCGCAGCGCGGCGACGAGCGCGCCGTCGTTCCACTGCGTCTCGCCGGCCTTGAAGCCGTCGCCACCAATGAGCGTGCCCACCTCGGTCTGCTTGGTGAAGCCGAACTTGAAAAACGGCCTGCCGGTGTAGGCTGCGAACTGCTCGGGCAGAGAGGTCTTGCCGGAGCCTCCGGGCCCGACCATCCACACGTTCGTGCCATGTTCGGCAGCCGTCGCGAACAAGCCCATGTTGGTGGCATCGACGACATAGAACGGATCGATGGCCGGCGCAGCGCCATGGCTGTTCCAGAGGCTGATCGGAGCCTTGCCGAAACCCTGCTGCGTGCGCACGCCGAACAGCTTCGAGAACTCGACCGTCTTGCCGGTCTTGACGGCGTAGGCGAGCTGCCCTTTCGGAGCCTCGCGCGCGGCCTCGACGACGCGCTCGACGACGCGCTCGACCTCGACCTCCTTCACGATCTCGATCGGCGGCTGATTGGCGGCACGCACGACGGGCTCAAGCGCACGCTCGATCTCGGAGCGAACCAAGGGCGAGAGCAGCTGATCGACACCCGCGATGATCGACGCGACGCTGAAACCCTCTTTGGCCTTCTCGATGCGCATCGCCTCAGCGAAATCCTGACCGGCCTCGACATCGTGATGGATCACGGGAGCGGGCTTGGCAACGGGCAGGGCGATGTCGGCACCGACAGCGGTCTGCGTCGCGCCGATCATGGCGATCACATCGTTGAGCCAGCCGTACTCCTCGGCGAACTCGATCAGCTGCGCGTTCTTGACCTCGCGGCTGTCGAGGCCCTTGCGCTCGCACCAGCCTGCAAAAGCGGACTTCGACTTGAGGAACGCACGCACCTTGCCACGGGCAACGGTAGGAATGGAAATCTGGGTCGTCATGGTAGTTTCTCCGGGTTGAAGTCTGGGGCTCCATGCCCCATCGACTTTTTATACCCTACCACACTTCCTCTCATAATGCAAGGGGCTCCAGAAATTATTTTTTCGAGCCCTATCGAGGCTCCAAGGTCGGCAGCCTAATCTGAGGCACTTTCCATGACGCGAGGCATGGCGCACATGGCGCACCTTCCGAATGATGGCACTGTGCGTGCGTATGTGCGCGTGTAGGGATCAATGGGAAGGTGCGCCATGTGCGCCATGTTTGAGCAAAATCAAGGCTTTAGCTCGTCGTCAAAGGCATCGGCTGCGCCATGTGCGCCAGAGCCCTTGAGGGCTATTCCGCGAAAACCTCTCGTCGTCATCGTTTTATAGGGCACGAGCCCCTTTGCATCCTTGAGGGCCGCCGAGAACACATTGACCGCCTCGTACCCATGCTCATTGTTGGCGATGCGCCACTTGTTCCAGTCCTCGAACAGCTCGCCCGTGGGCGTGCGCTTGCTCGCGTCGAGCGTCACCCGCTCCGCCATCCACCGCTCAAGAGGGTCAGCCTCGGCGAAGTAGGCGTCGGCGGCATCCTGCATCGACTGCGGCACCATCAGCCCCACCGCGCGCACGCCGCGCGTTGGGCTCACGAGCCCGTTGAGCGCCCACCGCAGGATGCCCGGCATCTCGCGCCGGAACACGTCGGCCAGCGACTTGTCAGCCACCTTGGGCTTGAACATGAACTCGGCGAAGACGAACCGCCGCCGGATCGCCGGATTGACGCCGCCGGGAAAGGTCGGCTTGTGGTTGCCGTATCCCGTGAGCTTGAACGTCACCGGGAACGTGAATTCGTCGGCGCGCATGAACCGCGCCGTCATCGTGCCGCCGCCCGACGCATCCTTCAGCAGCGCCTCGTCCCATTGCGCGGCTGCCGACACCTCCGACATCGTCACTAGCCGCGAGCCCACCATCTTGGCGATCTCCGTGCCATGCCCCGCGTGCGCCTTTTTCACGAACACGTCGCGCGACGCCTGCACGCCGTAGTCGCCCAGCATCTCGCGCAGCGTGTCGGCGTACTTGCTTTTGCCGTTGCCGCCGGGCCCGTACATGAACAGCAGCTTCTCCTCCGACGCATCGCCGGTCAGGCAATAGCCAGCCCACTGTTGCAGGAACCACGCCATGCCAACGTCGCCGCGCGTGATCTCCCCGACGAACTTCAGCCACCTCGGGCAGTCCTCGCGCACCGCCGGATCGCACGCGAGGCTCTTGCTGATCATGTCGCTCGGCTTCCCCGCGCGCACCTTCCCAGTCCGCAGCTCCAAGGTCCCGCCCGGCACGCCCGCCAGCCACGGGTCCTGATCGAAGTCGATCTCGGCCGCCAGCAGCCCGCTGTCGTTGCGCAGCATGTTCTCGACGCCGTCGTGGAAAGACGCCGAGCCCGCCGACTTGCGATCAGTGATCATGCCCGCCCACGCGCGCGACAGCTCGAACACCCGCTTGTGCTTCGCCGGCCATAGCTTCCAGCGCCCGCCCCGGAACTCCACCCAGCGCCGCCGGTCGTGGTTGTATTTCAGCTCGGGCCCGTATTCGTCCTTGATCCAGCGCGCCACCGTCAGCTGCTCGGGCGTCAGCGGATGCCCTGAGGCAATCGTCGCGCCCAGCACGCCCGCGTCGTCGCCGAACGCATCCGCCGCCATGTCCGCGCCGGCACGGGCCTTGGCCTCGATCTCCAGCACGCCCCAGCCAGCCGTCGTCGGCTTGATGCTCTCCCACACCCGCTGAAAATCCGGCTCCTCCGGGCCCGACCATTCCTCGGCGATCTCGCGCGCCTCGTCCTCGTCGTCAGGCAGCGAGCCCTTGATACCGTGGAGTATTCGCAGCCATATTTCCCGCAGCCCGGAGTTAAGCGACCCATCCCACCCCAAGTTTATCCGCTGGAGGATGTCCCGCACCGCCTGCACCGACGGAGCCCTCTGAGGGCTCCGCGGGCTCTGGCCGCCCATGGCATTTGCCGTGTGGCCCTTGGCAAATGCCGTGCGCAGCTCGTCGGGTGTGTACCGCTTCACGACCGCCTCCCCCACACGTTGTGGATGATGCCCGGCTTGCCGTTCACGCCCATCGGGAGCCTCACAAGGTTCGCGGGTGCGGTTGCCTCCGACTTAGCCCACCAGTTTCCGGTCGCGCGCATCTTGGCGCGCATCGCGGTGTACTCCTGCGCCACCATGCCGCCGTCGATCATGTATTGCCACTGCCAGTTGCCCGGTGAGGTCTCCAAGACCCACGACGGCTCCGGCACGTCCTCGCCCTCGTCCGGCACGATCTTGGTGCCGACATCGTCGAGGGTCATCACGAACACCCGCTCGACGTTCTCGTTGGATCGCTTCGACCCCGGCTTCAGCAGGGACACGCAGTAGTAGACCGCGTCCTCGCGGCCCGGATCGGCGAACATCGCCGGAGCCCATTTGTGCGTCTCGGGGATGACCTTGCCGTCGGCTCCGAAGCGCCACCACTCGACGTGGGCCCGCTCCCATTGGTCACCAAAGGCGTCTTGCAGAAGCTGTAATGAGAGGTTATCTAACACGACATAACGCTTTCTGCCCCGCGCGCGGGGCGTTGGTGTTGGTCTTAAAGGGCGGCTGGCTTTCCTCTCCGGGTGGGCTGCCGCCCTTTTTCTATGCTTCGCCGGCTTGGAAAGCCAGCCACTACATCTAGCTCACTTTCCGTACCGCGACCCCACCTTTAGCTCCGACGCCACCGGCAGGCCGCGTGCCCAGACCGGCACCTCCTCGGCGCAGAGTTTCAGCGGGCTCGCGCCGGGCTTGCCGTCATCCGTGAGTTCCCAGACGATCTCGTCATGGACCGTCATCACCGGCACCAGCCTGAACCGCTCCTGCACGCGCAGCATGGCCTCGGCCATGATGTCGCGCGCTATCGACTGCACGATGTTCTCGACCAGCCGGCCGCCGTAGGTCCGCTCGGTCTGCCACTGCTTGGTGTAGGAATTGACGCCGTCGAAGACGAGCCCGCCGTCCTCGAACCGCATGTTGTGATAGGTCAGCTTGACCGTGTTCGGCTTCCTGATCTGCGTCACCCGCCGGCCCAGCACGTCCCGCGTCAGCACCGCCATGCCATGAGGGAGAGGTATGATCATGCCGGGCCGTGACACCGAGTTGGCGACCGCCACCTCCACTATGGTCCAGTAATCGATGATGTGTGCGTTCGACTGCCGCCAGCCGTAGAGATATTTCTGCGCCGCCTCGTCGGAGAGGACGATGTAATAGGGAGCCTTGCCGGCGGTGTCCTGAAACTTCGACCAGCCCATGCCGAAGCCGCACGCCAAGACCAAGACCTTGCCGAGCTGGCGGTTGCTCGATCCGACCTTGGCCGCCTGAAGCGTGTAGACATCCTCGCCTCGGGCGAACGCCGAGACCACGTCGAGCTGGTCCGCGAGCCACGCGAGAACCCGCGCCTCGATCTGCGAGAAGTCCACTGATACGAGGACCTTGCCGGGCTCGGCGACGAACAGGGCTCTGAGGCTCTGGCTGATCTGGTCGAGCGGCGACGCCCAGAGCATTCCAATGGAAGCGTAATCCATGCGCGCCGCATCGATCACTTGCACCGCGTCGTGGCCCTTGCCGACCCTCGGCATGTTGTGCGGCTGGATCAGCCGTCCGGCCCAGCGCCCGGTGCGCCCGGCTCCGTAGAACTGGAGGAGGTTCCTCGCCCGGTCGCCGGCTCCCGGCACCGCCGTCATCTTGACGAGTTTTGCGACGCTCGACTTGGAGCCTTTCTGGTAGAGCCTCAGGGCTGCCTCGACGGAGCGGGGCATGGTCATCCGCACCCGGTTCGCCAAGAGTTTTTCCACGGCCTCCGCCGTCAGACCTCCCTTGGACGGCACCGAGAGACCGTTGTGGCCCAGCCATGTCTTCATGGCGATGCGCTTGGCGGTCGTGCTGACATAGCCGCAAGTCACCACCGCGAGCTGCGTGTTGATGTCGTTGTCCACCACCTCGGCAGCGCGGCGTAGCACGTCCACGTCGGCGACCTGAACCCGGATGCCCTTGCGGTTGATCCTGTGGTCGAGCAGCGACAGCTCGCGCTCATAGACGTGCAGCTTGGGCAGCAGCTTCGACAGGGCCCGCTCCGCCGCGACATCGTTCTTGCAGTAGTCCGCCAGCTTGGCCAGCCATGCCGGGCTTTTCTCGGGGTCCATGTGCGGCGCTTTGTTGTCCTTGCGGTTGGGCCGCGACATGCGCAGCATCAGCAGGCGCACCGTCTCGTCCTTGATGATCGGTGCGTTGATCGCCACGCCCGCCTTGAGCAGCCCTGCCGGCAGTCCGAACGCCAGCGCCCGCTGCATGGTGCAATCCATCTGCGACCACTCGACATCGAGCTGGTAGTGGTCGTGCAGCACCGCGAATTCGAACGCCGCGTTGTGCGCCTCGACCCTGCCGATCTCGTGGATGTGCCTGCGGACCTCGCCCGGCAATTCCTTGGTGTTCGGCCAGACCAGCGATTGCACGGGCTCGTCGTCGAACGCCCACGCGACGACCGTTACCGTGAAGCCGGGCGCTGAAATGTAGTTCTCAAGCCCCACGTCACCGATTTCGAGAGGGCTGTACGTCTCGAAATCGAGGTGTAACACTCGGGATGCGAGGTCGGGCATGTAATTTTCTCCGGGTCTGCTCGGAATATAGCCCTTGCATTATCGGAGGGCAAGTGCTATATCGACTGTCACGGGCGCTTTTGCCCAGAACCCGGAGTACCTACACCGTGACCACCGAGAACATCCATCCCGCCGACGAGCTGGCGGCGCTCCGCGAGGAGATCAAGCAGCTTCAGGACCGCGAGAGCTATCTGCGCGATTACCTGCTCAAGAACAAGGAAGACCGCGACGGCAAGCAGTACCTCGCCGTGGTCACCGACAGCAAGCGCGCCACCATCGACAAGGAAGCGATCATCGCCGCGATGGGTCCGGCTGCCGTGGAACCCTTCATCAAGCGGTCTGAGGTCCACACCCTCAAGGTCGTGCGGAAGGAGGCGTGATGAGAACCCTCCTTCTCGCTCTCTTGGCGACCGTCGCCTCGTCCGCCGTTCTGGCGGACGATATGGCGCAAATCCGTCAGGCCATGAACAACCTTCAGCACGAGATGACGCAGTGTTCCGCGTTCTTCGCGCTGTCGGCGGCCTGCATCGAAGACATGCCGAAGCCTGACGCCAAGAAGTTGGCGGCCAACTACAACAAGGCCGGGCTCGAAATCCTCGGCAAGGCTTGGGAGATCGGTGCCAGCCTCGGCATGACCGACGACGCCATGAACTCGCGCGCCATGCTGGCAACTGACGAGATGAAGGAACTGGTCAGCGATAGCTGCACCAACATCGCGTCCGCCTTGGTCCGCTACGGCAGCTCCTGCAAGGAACTCTACCAGACGCCCGACAAGGCTCTGGTGCGGCTCATGCAGCAAGAGGCAATGTAACAGGAAGGAGCCTGATGCCCAGACACCCCGAATACAAGAACCCGCCTGAGTGGCGCTGGGAGAGCCTTCTCGAAGGGCTCGGCTCGGCGCAGCAGGTGTCGGACGAGGCGTTCAGACGGGGATACCCGCGCCTGCCTCTCTCGACGATCTGGAACTGGCGCGCTCGCGGCTCGATCCCCGCGATGTGGGTGCCGGTGATGCTCCAGATGGCGCTCGACGCGCGACTGATCAACAGGATCGAAGACCTGCGCATTACCCGGAGAAACGACAATGCCAAGACCCTACCGCAGCAACAGGATCGCACCTGACGCAGTGGAGAACCTCGTCTCAGCTCGCGGCACGCAGCCGTTCACGGCCCGCGAGCTGGGAGAGAGCCTCTCCTGCACTCGACAGACCATCTACAAGCACTTCGCCAAGCTCCGCGAGCAGGGCTGGGAGATCGAGGGGGCTCCACGCTTGGGCTTCATGGCCCGCCGGAGGCAGCCATGACCGACGATCTGATCCGGGCTCGATTGCTCGTGAAGTGGACTGAGGAGCAGCTGGAAGCAATCCAAGAGCGGATGGTTGCTGCTTTCGAGGAGTGCGACGGCGACGAGCTTCGTGCGGCGGGGTTGCTTCTCGACAGAGGTGATACCGAAGCCCTCAACGTGATTTTCGAGACGATGCGAGCAGCGAGCATCGACGATGCAGGAGGTCTGCAATGAAGTCGATCAGCGAGATGACTGAGGCTGAGAGGCTTGAGGCTTTCCGCATCAAATTGGGCGAACTCTTTGACCTCTACGACGCTCTGACGCTCGAACAGCAAGAGCTATTCGCTAGGGTCGTGAAGATGAGTGACGCTAAGGCTTTGCGCGACAGGAGGGTTCAGTGACCGACCTCAGTCCTGAACTCCGCATCATCATCCAGAACTACATGGGCACGCTGGCCCGCTCCTCGGGCGAGGTCCGCAAGGCCCTGCACCTCAGGAACCACGCGCTCTCGCCGGACCGCCAGTTCGGTGGCGATTTCAGGACGATGATGGAGGGTGCGGACCTCGTCGTCAGGGAGGCGCGCAAATGCGCCGCCGCCGGCAAGCTGTTCGATCTGAGCCTCTTGCTCGACGACCGCCACCCGGAAATCTACGACCTCGCTGAAGCCGCCTACGAGGAGGGCGTGCTGAACCCGCCGTTCGAGCGCACCGTCGTCGCCCTGACGCTGGAGCCCTCTGCCGGGCTCCGCCTCGGCGCGTGCCTCGTCTTCATCAGGGAGTGGGTGGTCGGCTTCACCGTCCGCACCGAAGGCGACCAAGCCGACTGGACGCCCGCCTTCATGGCCAACGCGCAGGATCGCGTGAACTGGCGCATGGAGCCGGACGATGCGCCAGCATCGATCCGCAAGGTCTGCCTCGCGGCGTTGCTGCTCATATGTGACCAGCGGCTGCTGCTGGAGCGCGTCGAGGCTCCGCCGAAACTGAACAAGGCCCGCCAGAAGGCCGGCAAGACGCCCTACGGCGACTACTGGCACGTTTCGCAGCGCGCCGCGCTCGACTACACCACCCGGCTCTCACCCCACTCAGCGGGCTCGCACGGGCCCGGAGACGGCACCAGAGCCTCGCCCATCGCTCACCTGCGCCGTGGGCACCAGCGCCACCTCGCCTCGGGCAAGGTCGTCTGGGTCCGCGAGGCCCGCATCGGCGAGCTGGTGCGCCACCTCAGACACCGCGACCATTACGAGATCAAAGGACCGGACCATGATCATTCAAGCTGACTACGATCTTGAGGCTCTGGTGCTGCTGGAGCTGTTTCTCGACACCGAGCCGGGCGAGGAGCGCGACCTGTTCCTCGCGGAGCTGGACGATGCCGACAAGATGAAGCTGCTGATCCTCGTCGCCGAAGAAACCGGGGTGATGCCGTGATCATCGCCATCGATCCGGGCTCCGTCTCGGGAGCCTACGCCGGCCGCAACGACATGGGCGATTTCTTTGTGAATGACCTTCCGGTCGTGGACGGGCAGGTCAACGCCGCCGCCTTCGCCGGCATCGTCAGCCTGTCGGCCTGCCGGCTCGCCGTGATCGAGCGCGTCGGAGCCATGCCCAAGCAGGGCATCGTCTCCACGTTCAAGTTCGGCAGGAGCATCGGCATTGTCGAGGGCGTGCTGGCCGGGGCCGGCGTGTCCGTCGTCTACGTCGCGCCGCAGACGTGGAAAAAGCACTTCAAGCTGGTCGGCACCGTCAAGGAACGGTCGAGGGCTCTGGCGATCCAGCGCCATCCCACGGTGCAGGGGCTCCATCTCAAGAAACATCATGGTCGGGCGGAGGCTCTGCTGATGCTCGACTGGTACATCGCAACCGGAGACAATCGATGACCACCAAGAACCCCAACCGGCAGGAGATGGTCTTCGCGACCAAGCTGCCGTCGGCGCAGCACCCCAACGCCAGACTGGCATTCATGCGCTGCCATCCGTGCGGCAATGGCTATCTCGCGCAGACCTGCGACGTACACGAGCGGCGCTGCCCGAAGTGTCAGGACGGCGAGCCAGCCAACACCTTCCTGCCGCTGGTGCCGGCATGACCAGTAAACTCACTGTCGCCAAGCGCCCGTGCGGCTCCTGCCCCTACCGCAAGGACGTTCCTTCCGGGGTCTGGGAGAAGCACGAATATGACAAGCTGGTCGCATACGACGAGATCACGCCGCTTCAGCCGCCGGCCCGCTTTGACTGTCATCAACGGGATGGAAACCTATGCGCCGGCTGGGTGGCTTGCCATGGCCTTGAAGGGCCCACGGGGCTGCTGGCGCTGCGCTTCCTCCAGTTCAATGATCGGCTGGCCGACGAGGTCTACGAATACGAGACCGACGTGCCGGTGTTCGGCTCCGGCGCGGAGGCTCGCGAGCATGGCCTTGCCGACATCGAGGAGCCCGGCATCAAGGCTCTGAAACTCATGCACAAGCTGAAGCCGGTAGTCGGCAAAGGAGCCTCGAAATGATCACCCTGCTCTACTCGCTCTTTTTCGGGGCCATCGGCTTCACGTTGGTGGTGCAGCACTACCGCATCCAGCGGCTGGAGATCACCATCGACGGCCTGCTCGACCTGCCGGGTGGATGGGAGAAGGTGACGAACTGCAATGGCTACGTCCTCGCCAAGCGGAGGAAGCCGCAATGAGCAGGCGACGCCGCAACAGCAGACGCTTCAGCCGCAGGGCGCTCGTCACGATGGCGCTGATCGCCGACGACGATGAGGTTCAGCCGCTGAAGGGCACGCCGGCACCGGGCATTCCGGTGCCGATGCCGAGACCCTCGAACGAAGGCTTCGGGGCGGTCGCGCTGCTGGTCTTCTTGATCCCTGTCGCCCTGTTGGCGCTGCGCCGGAGGAAGGCTCCATGATGACCGCTCTCTACTCGATCTGCTTCGCTGCCATCGGCTTCACGCTGGTGGTGCAGCACTACCGCATCCAGCACCTTGAGATATGGCGGGACAATCACGTCAGGAAGACGCACGGCAATGACTGAGCCCCTCTATCCGCACCAGCTCAGCGCGATCAAGGATGTCGCGTTCGGCAAGCAGGTCTACCTCGGCTTCGATCCGGGGCTCGGCAAGAGCCGCACCGCGCTGGAGGCGGCGCAGGGGCGCATGGCGCTGCGCATCCTCGTGATCTCTCCTGCGTCCGGGCGCTACGTCTGGGAGCGCGAGGTGGGGCTCTGGACCAAATACCCGGTCCACGTCATCAAAGGTCCCGGTGACCTCGGGATGCTCCAGCAGGACGGGGTGGTGGTGCTGACCTACGGGCTCCTGTCCAAGAAAGGCTCTCCCTTCACCAAGGCGGTGGCGCTCGGCAAGCCGTTCGACTTCACCATCCTCGACGAGGCGGCGGCGCTCAAGAACGCCGGGGCGAAGCGTACCCAAGCTGTGCTGGACGTGATGTTCAACAAGCTTGGATACGTCCTGCCGCTCTCTGGAACGCCGGCACCTAACCATGCCGGCGAGCTTTACACCATCCTCCACAAGCTGTGGCCGCAGGCGCTCCAGTCCGGTGCCGGGCAGGTCATGCAGCAGTGGCAGTTCGAGGACACCTACTGCGTCGTCAGGATGAAGAAATTCGATCATCAGCGAAAGTTCGGCGGCGCTCCCGTGCGGGTGATCGAGGGCTCCAAGAACCTCCCCGACCTCCGGGCCAAGATGAAGGGCTTCATGCTGCGGGTCAAAAAGTCTGAAGTCCTCAAGGACTTGCCGCCGATCCGCTGGGACGTGGTGCCGCTCGGCGTGGACACCTCGGCGATCTCGGCGCTGTCGATCCCCGGCATCCTCAACGATGACGAGTTTCTGCGCTATCTCAACGCCCGATTGGGTGACGAGCATGTGATGCGTGTCCGGCATCAGCTCGGTGTCGCCAAGCTCGTGCCGGCGACCGAGTACATCGAGGATTTCCTTACGAATTTGCCCCACGGGCGTAAGCTCGTCGTCTTCGCCCACCACAAGCTGGTGGTCGAGGGGCTCTACATGGGGCTCCCAGATTGGGGGCCCGTGCAAATCACCGGGGCCTCGACACCCACCGAGAGGGCGGCTGCTGTCAACAGGTTTCTGACCGATCCCAAGTGCAAGGTCTTTATCGGCAATCTTCAGGCTGCCGGGACCATGCTCACGCTGGTCGGCCCGCAATGCGACTGCACCGACGTGATCTTCGTCGAGAGCAGCTACTCGGCGCAGGACAACGTGCAGGCCGCGTCCCGCATCCACCGCATCGGACAGCGCGGGGCGGTCGTCGCTCGCCTGCTGACCGCACACCAGACCATTGACGACCGCATCCAGTCGATAGTCGCCCGCAAGGCGCGCGACTTCGATAATCTGTTCAACTGACAACAAGGAAAACCAGAATGTCCATCCAGCTCGTCATTGAAGCCGAAGACGCGGAAGACCTCCGCAAGCAGCTCCACATCCTGCTCGGGGCCGCCCTCGTCAGGGACACCTTGGTGGAGACCATCAAGGAAACACTGGCGGAAAAAATCCCCGGAATTGATCCGTCAATTCATGCACAGCCTGTGGATAACGGGGAAAAAGTCGCCCAGCCGGAGGAGAAAACCGAGCCAGAACAACAGGTTAGCCCTCCCTCGAAGCCTCGGCGAGCGCACCGCCGGACGAAGCCGGAGCCCCAGAGCCCTGCGGAGCCCTCCGATGATAAGAGGGCTCCTGCAAAAGCCGACGGTAACGGGGCCGCAACGGAAGCTCCCTCCGAAGACGCCGACATTTTCGGCGATACGACCGAGATCGATCCCGTCGCGGCGCAGAAGGTGAAGGACGAGGTGCTGCCGAAGCTCCGCGACCTGTTCGTCAGCGGGCAGGTGAAGCAGGTCCGGGCGATCCTCGACAAGTTCGGCGACGGCGCGAAGTCGATCCCCGAGATCGACGCTAAACACTTCCCGGCGATCCGCGACTTCCTCGGAAAGGCGGCCTGACATGCGGCTGCCGGACGTTCAGGATCGCCTTAAGGCGATGGCGGCACTGCTGGAGAACCCGACGACGCCGTCGCTGTCGCTGTCGCGCGCCGACATCGCCAAGCAGCTCCGCGTCCTTGTCGTGGAGATTTACCGGCGACCGCGCGTCCGGCAGGCACCCGCCAAGGCGCGGCACGTCGATAAGGCCCTGCGTGATCAGCTGCGCCAGTACGCGATCATGTTTCCCGATCAGACCTATCAGGAGATCGCGGTGCAGTTCGGCGTCACCGCCGGGCGCGTGAGCGAGGCTCTGGCCGGAAAGAGGAAGTGATGAAGCGCGGCATGAAGCA
>Ga0111538_10000800_pt1 | contig 43398 bp, 31 predicted proteins | sample SoiMethybrSBSTD1_FD_79669 | JGI IMG/M metagenome (GOLD analysis project Ga0111538, IMG submission 79669) | Bulk soil microbial communities from a Populus tree surrounding site in Tennessee, USA - Soil MetaG P. TD hybrid SBSTD1 (version 2)... | ecosystem: Environmental > Terrestrial > Soil >...
CGGGCGCCGTCCGATTTTCCTGGCGGCAAAGCAGGCAATGTCTTGACGGTCGAGTTTACAGTTTGTGGCGTGCCGTGCCTGGGCCTCAACGGCGGGGATTTGTTCAAGCACAGCGAGGCGTTTTCCTTTCAGATCGCGACCGACAATCAGGAGGAGACGGACCGCTACTGGAACGCGATCGTCGGCAATGGCGGGCAGGAAAGCGCGTGCGGGTGGTGCAAAGACCGCTGGGGCCTCTCCTGGCAGATCACGCCGCGCGCGCTCACCGACGCGATGGCGGCGGGCGGCGCCGAGGCGAAGCGTGCGTTCGAGGCTATGTTGACGATGAAGAAGATCGACGTTGCCAGAATCGAGGCCGCGCGGCGGGGCTGAGCGCGCCTACTTCTGTCGCGCCCGCACGATCTTCTCGACGTTGCGGCGGTGCTCCTGGTAATTGGTCTGCGGCAGCAGAATGTCTCCGGTCTTCAGCCACACATGCTCGGCGCCGCTGAGCTCGGGCACGATGGCGAGCTCAGCGGAGGCGACCGACGCCTGGCGCGCGTAGGTGATAAAGATGTCGTCCTCGAGCACTTCTCCCGCACCGTTGAAAATGCGGCAGTGCGTGTCGGTTCGTTCCACCCAGCATTTGGCCCAGAGTTGGCTTTGCGCAATGTAAGGAACCGCCACTGCGTCATCCGGGACATTGCCTGGCTTCGGGTCCGGCGAGCCGGGTTGCAGCTGCAGAGGGAGGCCCCCCGCAATCGCGATGACGATTGCTACGAGTCCGAGCATCCCCACAACCCACGCGATCTTGGACAGCATCACAGGTCAACCGTTGCGGGACACAGCTCCGCCCGCAAAGCACTCGCGTAATTGCGAACGCTGGAAGCGCTGTTAGTAGTCGTGAGGCGGCGATGATGCGTGAGCGATCCAGGTGTGTCAAGCGCAAACTCGCCGATTCAGCGAGAATTCGCTCACTCGTGTGCAGCAAGAACGAATGCGTGTGAGTGGACCAGCGACCAAACGGACTTCAGCGGACACTAACGATCACATTGCTCAACCCCGATCGTACGGCCGATCGGTCAGAGCAGCGGCCTGGCTGTCCAGTCCGGGCCTTCCAGAATGGTCAAGTAGTCCTCGTTTGAGATTCTGGACGTGCCGCCGTAATCGCAGGACAGGACGAACATGTTCTTGTCTTCGTCCCAGTTCCGCTGCACCACCTTGCACGGAAAGGTGAGCGACCCTGCTGACATCGTGAACAATTCGCCAACCTTGGGAACCGTTTCAAGCTCCACCTGCTTCGTAAAGCGGACATCTGCCACGCCATACGGAAAGGCGGCGGATTTGATTTGCGGTCGGGCGGGAAGCCTCAACCTCACTTCGACGATTTGGGACACGATGCATTGTACTCGTGTGAAACGCTGTCACGCGCTCCTGCCGCGGAGCCGCGCCTCAGCCTCCCAGGACCACCCGACCCCGCCGAGATCGCACCTTCCCCGGATGACAGGAAATGCCTTGAGTTTGCTTTTCTCGCGCGCATTGACTCGTGCTGCGTTTCTTCTTAGGCTATGCCGCGGGTAAAGCTCGATCGGGCGAGGACAAAGGAGCGGGTCATGAGGCATCAGCAGTCGTGGGCATCGTTGGTTGTCGCGTTGGGATTCTCGGCCGTCGCGTGTCTGCTCGGCACCGAAGCCTTCGCTGCCGATAATCCTGCTGCGGCGGACGCGCCAGCCATTCTGGCCTCGCTCGACGCCCGGGACGTCACCGTCCTCGACGATACGGCCGCGAACGCGGTCCGCGGGCAGGGAACGGAGTACCGCTATGTCCTGGTGAAATTTCTCGGGCTGAACTCGCTCGACTTTGCCCCTGCTCTGGAATGGACCTGGAATCCGCTCGGCTATCGGTACGGAGCGTGGGGAGGACCTGGCTGGACCAACGGTGGACAACCGCTCAGCAACCTCATCGCCCCCGCGGACGCCATGGACACGCTCTTCAAGGGCCACGATCTGGGTAGCCTGACCGACGAGCAGCTCGTGGTCGCCCTCAGTCTGCTCCCGCACACGAGCAACGGTTATTGGGGACAGATCTACGTTCCGACAGTGATCACACCCGGCTCCGGGCTTCCAGTCGGACAGAACGTCTGGGTTTCCGGTGCGAGTCTCGTCGGCGGCAGCGTGTTCTTCGGCTGGCGTCCGATGCCGTTCACGGAGTATTCGCGGCGAGAGGCTCTGATCGGAATGCGGCTGGCGGTCTTCCTGCGCTAGCGCCCGCGGTCCTCTTGCGCCGGGCACTCTTCCTCTGCATCGCGGCAGCACTCGTCGCGCGGCCGACGCCTGCCTGCGCTGATGAGGTAATCCTCACCTACGGCGACCGCATCAGCGGGCACATCATCGCGGTGACGCGAAGTGTCGTTCAGATCGAATCGCCAGGCGCGGGACTCATTGAAATCCAGCGACGATACCTCGAGCAGCTGCACACGGACGATCCTCGGATCGTGACGCTCGTGTCCGGCGATCTAATCGCGGGTCAGATCGTCCCCGGTACGGAACGCACGGTGACCATTCGCTCTCCCGTCCTGGGCGACCTCCGCGTGCCCCTCGACACCATTGCCGCTATTCAGGCCGTTGACCCGTCAGGCCAGGCAAGCAACGAGGGTGTCAGAGGCAGAGGCGCAGGATCAGTGAGAACACCGGTCCGTCAGCAGGGCCCAACCGGCGCCCCGGTGCAAAAGCCGATCGGACAGGAACCCGAAGATACTGGCGACATCAGACTGATCTTTCTCCGCCAGTCCACCGTTCTTCTGCGTCCCGGCCAGGTCGAAGTCGAGACGGGGATGAATTACCAGTACACCCAATCGGTGTCTTCCCTTCTCAACGCAAAGTTCCGGCAGTTCCAGATGCCGTTCGCCGCCCGGGTGGGTCTGTTCGACCGCGCGGAGGCGTCCGTCGCCCTTCCGCTCGCATATGTGCGCCGTGACCTGGGCTTCGCCGACACTGCCGTGTCCAACGACGAGGCCGGAGTCGGCGATGTCACGGCGGCCTTCAATTACGAGCTGAGGCGTGAAAGTGCCGGCGGGCCCGATATCATCAGCTCCGTCGGAGTCGGAGTGCCGACAGGCAGCAGACCCGGCGTGGAAGGACTGTCACTCGGCACTGCCCATTGGTCGGCCACTGTCGGCGTGCAGCTGATCAAGATCGCCGACCCGGTGGCACTCTTCGGCGGAATCCATTTCGAGCACCAGTTTCCCGCCCGTTATTTCCTGGGCGACGACGTGCACGACGTCGATCCCGGCACAACGGGCGGCTACAACTTTGGTTTTGGTTTTGCGGTGAACGAGGACATCTCGCTGAGTGCTCAGGTGGTCGGCAGCCATCAGGGCGACTTGAAATCCGATGGCGAGAGAGTCTTTGCCTCTGCCAGGGAACCGGTTTCGTTGCGAACCGCGCTCACCGTTCAATATGCCGGCGGAACGTTCATCGAGCCGTCCGTCGCGATCGGTCTCAATGACGACACACCGGATTTCACGCTCGGTGTGTCGCTGACGCATCGGTTCGGTCGGTGAGGGGGTCCCGATGACACAGGCTTCCCGCGCTGGTCTCATCGGGCTGCTCGCCTTCGCACTGCAGGCGTGTGCCATGCCGCGGACGCCGACATCCGTGTCCGGCACGGTGGTACGAACAGGCACGGTGCGCGCGGTGGAAGCGGTGCGTTCGTGGAGGCAACTGCGCGATCAAAACGTCGTCCGGCAGCGATTCGACTACTCGTGTGGAGCGGCAGCGCTCGCCACGCTGATCCAGTACTACTTTGGCGACAACGTGAGCGAGGAAGCGCTCCTCGTCGACATCTTTCGGTTCATGACTGCTGCGGAGGTGAAGGACCGCGAGGTCAACGGTCTCTCGCTTCTCGACCTACGGGTGCAGGCAGAACGAATGGGCTATCAGGCCGTCGGCGTGCGCATCAACTTGACCGCGCTGCCCAAGCTGACAGGTCCGGTCATCGTCCATTTAGAGCGAGAGGACTACAGGCATTTTGCGGTCCTCAGGGGCGTGCGCGGCGATCGCGTGTACCTGGCCGATCCAAGCCTCGGTAACGTGCGGCGGTCTGTCGATCGATTCGCGAGCGAATGGTCTGGTATCGCTCTCGTGCTGGGAAAACAAGGATTCGGCCTTCCGCAACAATATCCACTCGCCGTCGAGGATCAGGAACCAGTGCCCAACGAAGCGCTGGCGGCACGACGATCCCTCTTCGCACGATAGCGGCAGGCATCTGCACCAGAGGGCATCCGTTGCCGGGTGCCACCGAAGCCTGCTCCTCGCGCATTTCACGGTTTAATCATCAGGCTCGCCGTTCGATGATCATCGGCATGCCGAACCGCGGCCGAAGCGTGATCAGCGCATACGGCTCGACGACGTGATCTGGAACCAGGCGCAGCGAGAACCGCTGCGCCAGCGTCGCGACGACGATCAGCAGCTCGATCATCGCGAAGTGGTTGCCGATGCACTGTCGCGGACCGGCGCCGAACGGGACATACACGAATTTCGGGCGATCGGCGCTGCGCTCGGTTGAAAAGCGTTCGGGCTCGAACTGCTCCGGCGCGTCCCAATGTGCGGGCAGCCGGTGCAGCACGTACGGAATCACGAACGCCAGCCAGCCGCGGGGCAGATCGAAGCCGCCCAGAGAATCGTCCTCGACCGCCTGGCGCGAGAACCCCCACGCCGGCGGATACAACCGCATCGTCTCGTCGATCACCATCCGCGTGTACGGCAGGTTGGCGAGGTCGGCGTACTCGGGTCGGCGCCCGGAGAGCACGCTCTCGAGCTCCTCTGCCAGCCTGCGCCTTGGTTGTTCGTGCTGAGACAGCAGATACCAGAGCCATGTCAGCGCCAGCGCCGTCGTCTCCTGCCCTGCCAGCAAGAACGTGGTGACCTCTACACGGATCTGGAGATCGGTCATCGCGTCTCCAGTCTCCTCGTCGCGTGCGTCGATGAGCATCGAGAGCAGGTCGACGCTGGCAGACGAAACGCGTCGCCGTTCCTGAATGAGGTAATCGACAGCGCCCTGCAGCACCTTGCGTGCGGCTTCGAACCGCCGATTCTTCGGTGTCGGCAGACGCTCGGTGATCCCGAGCGACCAGAAGCTCTCGCCAATCCGGTGATTGATCGTCGCCCACGCTTCGTCGAGGTCCGCGGCGAACGGACCGAGATCGCCGCCCAGCAACGCCCTGAGCACGACCGTCCGCGTGAGTCGCATCATTTCGTCGCCGATTTCCACTGGATGACGCTGGGCGGCGAGTGTGTCCCAGCGGCTTCCGGTTTCAGCGGCAGCGTCAGCCATGACGTCGGCAAACGCGGCGATGCGCTGACGATGAAATGCGGGCTGCGCGATGCGTCGCTGACGCAGCCAGAATGCGCCTTCGCTGGTGAGGAGGCCGTCGCCGAGCGAGGTTCGCAGCTTGGCGTAGAGCGGGCTCTTGCGGTAGTTCCGCGCGTTGTCCTGGAGGACGTGCCGGACGTCCTGCGGGTTGGTGATCAGATACCCGCGGCGCGATCCGATTTTCAGAAAGGTGACGGCGCCGAACTGCTCGGCGGCGTCCATGAAGACGCGCAGCGGATCGCGTCGCATCGCCGGCAGCATGCCGAGCAACGGAACACCGCGAGGGCCCGGAGGACGACCCATCGTCGCGACTATATCAACCGAGGCTGTCGGTGAAGTGGGACACCGGCCGCCGGCACCGTGAATGCTGAGGTGTTCGCGCATCAAGGCGGACACTGGCGAGTGCTGGCGGCTATCTTGCGTGTGGTCGCTTGGGGCAACTTGCCCAGCGAGGAGGAACGATGCGCTACCGACAGGCCGCGATCATTGGAGCTCTAGCTGCATTCGGACTGGCTACCGGCGCCTGCAACCGGGATGTCGCTCAGTCGCGCAATGCGAATGCAGAGGTCTCACGCGATGCCGACCGCGCGGCTGACCTGCAGCGGCAGCGGGACGAAGAGATTAGCCGACTCGACCAGCGCGTCGCTGACGTCGAGCGCAAGTACGCGGAGGCGAATCAGAAAGTCGTCAGCGGCAGCAGGACGGCCACCGCGGGCCTGCGCGAGGAGTTGAAGGAAGACGTCACCAACGTGAAGAAGGCGGTCAGCGATCTGCGGAGCACGACGCCTGACAACTGGTGGGAACGCCAGGAGGCGTCGACGCAGCGTACGTTCGACGACGTCGAGGCGGATGTGAAGCGACTCGCCGGCAGGCTGACTCCACCACCGACTGCTGACGCGACCGGCACGACCGGCGAGGGAGTCAGCACCGCACCCTTTACGTCCCGTCGCGACCAGTTCGTCGCCCGGCTGCGCGCGCGCGTCAAGGCAATGGACGACGCCCTCGACAACGTGAAGGCGGACGGTGCCAGAAAGACCGAACTCGCTGACACACGAGCGCGCGTCAAGAAGCTCGCGGACGATGTTGACCGCCTTGGCTCCGCCTCCGCCGATGACTGGTGGGACGTGACGAAGGCTCGTGTCACCGACTACGTCGACCGCGTCGAGGATTCGGTTGACCGTCTGGACGACAACAAAAAGTAAACGGGCCACGCCCAACCCGTCGAGCGGCTCGACAGTGGCGCTGATTGGGCGCCGCTGTCGTGGCCTTCACACCCGCAACGCTCTCGAAGCAGCCGCATAGATCAGTCCTTGCCACGTCGCAACTCTTTGAGGTACTTCTCCGCCACGGAGGATGACTACGGAACGGGATCAGTGGCCGGACGTCAGCCGGATCTTTGCCGCGGCCGCGAGCCTGACAGGAGACGCACGCGCGACCTACCTGGCGGAGGCGTGCGGAAACGATCCGGCGCTCCGTGCTGCCGTCGACTCGATGCTCGCTGGGCATGACCAGGCCGCGTCATTCGGCAACGAAGCCGCGTTCCCGCTGGCAGAGCCTTTCGAGCGCCTCGCGCCCGGCAGCCGGATCGGCACGTTCCGCATCGATGCACTGCTTGGTGCAGGCGGCATGGGTGAAGTGTATCGAGCCCACGACACCCGCCTCGGACGCTCGGTCGCGATCAAGGTGCTTCCCGATTCGTTCGCGCACGACGCCGACCGCCGCGCGCGATTCGAGCAGGAGGCGCGGGCCCTCGCGGCGCTCAACCATCCGAACGTCGGTGCGATCTACGGCGTCGAGGAGAGCGAAGACGTTGCCGCATTGGTGCTCGAACTCGTCGAGGGGCCGACCCTTGCCGAACGTCTGCGGGCGGGTGCGATGCCGATCGACGAGGTCGCCTCGACCGCAAAACAGATCGCCGAGGCGCTCGAGGCGGCGCACGATCGCGGCATCGTGCATCGCGATCTGAAACCTGCCAACATCAAGATCACTCCCGACGGCGTCGTCAAGGTGCTCGATTTCGGCCTCGCCAAGCTCGTCGATGCGGCGGCGCCCCCGGTGACGGCGGATGGCGCGACCGGCGCGCCGACAGCCACGCGCCTCGGCCTCGTCGTCGGCACCGCCGGTTACATGAGCCCGGAACAGGCCCGCGGGCAGACAGTCGACAAGCGGACCGACATCTGGGCATTTGGCGGCGTCGTCTTCGAGATGTGTACCGGCCAGCCGCCATTCGCCGGCACGACGGTCACCGACACACTCGCTGCGGTGATCGAACGGGAGCCCGACTGGACCCTGCTCACCGCGCGCACCCCGCTCTATCTGATCCGCCTGATAAGACGCTGCCTCACGAAGGATCCGAAGCAGCGGCTTCGTGATATCGGCGAGGCGCGGATTGCCCTTGCCAACGCCCCGGAGGACGAGCCGCTGCCGATCTCGGCGAGCCGGGCGTGGCGTGCAGCCGCAATCGCGCTCGCCGTCATCGTCATCGCCGGTTCAATTGCTGTCGCTGCGTATCTGCGGGGCACGCCGCGCATCGCAGCAGCCGCCTCGCCTGTCCGGTTCTTCGTGTCGCCGCCAGAAGGAGCGCCGTTCACCCTCCATCCGGCGCGGACGTTCTTCGCCCTGTCGCCCGACGGATCTCAACTGGCGTTCATCGCTGGAACCGGCCGCTCGCAGGTGTGGCTTCGGGCCGTCGCGAATCTTGCGGCAAACCCGGTCCCGGGAACGGACGGTGCCACGTCGGTGTTCTGGTCTCCGGATGGACGTTCGCTGGCGTTCTTCGCTGACAACAAACTGAAACGGGTGGACCTCCCGGATGGAGCCGCCGTCCCCATCTGCAACGTCCCCGGCGCGTTCGTCGCGCACGGCACGTGGGGACGCAGTGGCGTCATCCTGTTCAGCAACGGCCCTGGCCAGGCGATTTACCGCGTGCCCGCCGCGGGTGGTACGCCGAGCCAGCTGGTGACCCCCGACCGGGCGAACAGCGAGGTGCGCGTGCACTGGCCATCGTTTCTTCCCGACGGCCGGCGTTTCTTGTACACGGCCCGGCGCGCCGACGGCGAAGGACAGCTGAAAATCGGCGACCTCGCCGGCGGCACGCGCATCCTCATACCAGGCGCCTCCAACGCGCAGTGGGTCGACCCGAACGTCGTCGTCTTCGTCCGTGAAGGCGTGCTCATGGGCCAGCGCGTGGACCTGGACGCGGTGCGCCCGATCGACGAGCCGTTTTCGCTCGCCGAGCAGGTCGAGTACCTGTTTACGACGTCGCGAGCCGCATTCAGCACCTCATACACCGGCACGATTGCGTATCACGCTCATCGCGACCTCGCGCAACTGGTGTGGGCCGATCAGCGCGGGAACCAGATCGGCACTGTCGGCGCACCCGCCGACTATGAATCGCAATCCGTGCGGCTCTCCGCGGACAGCAAGATGCTGCTGACCGCGCGCCGGCAGTCGGGTCTTGGGACGTTTGATGTCTGGCGCCGCGATCTGATCCGCGGAACCGAAGAACGGCTCACGAGCGATCGGGGTGTCGAGGTGACGCCGGTGCTCGCCGACGGCGAGCGCACGCTCGTGTACGCCGCGGATCGGGCCGGTTTCGTTCCGACCGTGTTCCGCAAGGATCTTCTTACCGGTGCGGAGGAGCAGCTCCTCCCGAACGGGCTGCAGCGGCTGGTGATGGACGTCATCCCCGGCCAGCACACCATCGTCTATGTCGAACGGTCCCCCGAGGACAAATTCGACATCTTCCGTTTGCCGTTGGCGGCGGGCGCGTCGCCAGAGCCGGTGGCCCCATCACAACTCGACAAGTTCGACGCGCGTGTCTCTCCGGATGGTCGGGCAATCGCGTTCGCGGCGATAGAATCCCAGCGACTCGGCGTCTACGTGGCGCCGCTGCCGGTGACGAGTGCTCCGCTCCTTATCGGATCGGGCGGGTACAGCCCTCCTCGATGGGGTGGCGATGGCCGGCTTTACTACGTTGGTGAGGGCAACCGCGTGACCGCAGTACCGGTGCGAACGAGGCCCTCGCTCCTGGTCGGCACGCCGCAACAGCTGTTCGAACTGAAATCGTCGGCGATGCTGTTCGACGTCGCCCGCGACGGCCGTTTCCTGCTGCTCGTACCAAAGGTGCGCGCCGCCGACGGTCCGATCGCCGTGGCCACCTCCGCCATCACCGCAGACCGGCCATGACGTCTCCGTCCGACGTCACGGCACTGCTGCGGGCGTGGAGCGATGGCGACGCAGACGCGCGCGACCGTCTGGTTCCGGTTGTGTATGGCGAGCTTCGCCGGCGCGCCGCGGCGCACCTGCGGCGCGAGCGGTCGGGACACACGCTGCAGCCAACCGCGCTGGTGCACGAAGCGTATCTTCGCCTGGTGACGCAGGATCGTGCCGCCTGGCAGAACCGCGCCCAGTTCTTTGCCGTGGCGTCGGAAATGATGCGGCGCATTCTGGTCGATCGCGCCCGCGCGCGCAAAATGGCCAAGCGGTCAGGACAATGGACGCGGGTGACGCTGATGGACGACGCTGCCAACGCGTCGCCACACGATGTCGACTTACTCGATCTCGACGCAGCGCTGGACGAGCTGGGCGCCTTCGATCCGCGCAAAGCGCGCGTCGCCGAGCTCCGTTTCTTCGCCGGACTGTCGCTCGAAGAGATCGGCGTCGTGCTACACACGTCCGTGGCGACGACGATGAGGGACTGGCGAGCGGCCCGTGCGTGGCTGTTCAAGCGCTTGACCAGAACCAGGTGAGCAAGTTTCCGTCCGCTTCTCGCGTCCTCCCATAGCGGTTCGCCCTGCGCGCTGTTGTGCAGGCAGAGCCGCGTCGAACAACACAGACAGACGGGAGGATGCGATGGCTATCAGGTCTACACGGTCGAAATTCGGAACGGCGTTGATTGCGGCGGCGGCAGGTCTGACATCCATCGTCGCGACCGACAGTCCCGCGTTCGCGCAGGGGATGACGCTGCAGGGCGTCTGGATCGTCTCGACGCAGCAGCGCAACTGCCAGACAGACGCTCCGATCGGCCCGCCGCATCGTGCCCTGGTCAGCTTCCACGCGGGAGGCACGTTGAGCGACAGCTCCGCCGTCCCGACGTTCGCGATCGGTCAGAGGTCCGAAGGGCACGGGGTATGGGGCCACAACGGTGGTCACACTTATACGGCCAACTGGGTGGCGATGATCGTCTTCGAAACCGCGCCGAACACGCCACCCAATTCCCCTGGCTTCGTCGCCGGCTGGCAGAAGGCGACGAACGCGATCGAGCTCACCGGTCCCGACAGCTTTACGTCGAACGGGGTTAGCCAGTTCGTCAACCTGGCCGGCGAGGTCTACCGTGTCGGCTGCGCCTCGCGCGTCGGCGCGCGATTCAAGTAGAGGCTGGCCATGCGCGCTCGGGCGTTTGCGGTTGTTGCTTCTCTCGCGCCCGGTTGGCGACAGGACTACTGATCGGGAAGGTCGGCGGCGCCGCCCAATGACGACGACCCCCACGCGGCAAGGGCGGCTTCGGCTGCCGCACGCTTCTCGGCGGCCTTGACACTCTGAGCCGACGCACGACGTGATGTGGACGTGCGGCCTTTGGACGCAGCTTCTGCGGCGGCCGCCTGCACCGAGCGAACCTCGACGCCAGCCTGCGCCGCCTGCTGGGCAGTTCGGTGTTGCCTGGCGACCCTGGCTTCCGCGGCAATGGCAGCAGCTTCCGCCGCGGCGCGGCGTTCCTCGGCCTTCTTTGCTGCAGCGACCGCTTTCGCCGCGCGCTGTTCTTCGGCGACGCGTGCCTCGGCGGCAGCCTGCGCGGCCTGCTCGGCGGCGCGCTGCTGGTCGGCGACTTTGGCCTCCCACGCCGCCCACGTGGCGGCCAGATCCTCGCCTTCATGATCGGCAGCCTTGGCCTCCGCTGCAGCGGCCGCAGCTTCCGCGGCGGCGCGACGTTCCTCGGCCTTTTTGGCTTCGGCGGCGGCTTTCGCGGCGCGCTGTTCTTCGGCGGCTCGAGCGTCAGCGGCGGCCTTCGCCGCCTGCTCGGCGGCGCGTTGCTGATTGGAAGCCTTTGCTTCCTCCGCCGCCCAGGCTGCCCGCGCGGCTGCCAGACGTTCCTCGGCGCTCTTCGCTTCGAGTGCGGCCCGCGCCGCGCGCTGCTCCTCGGCGGCTCGCGCCTTCGTCGCAGCCTGCGCCGCCTGTTCGGCGGCACGTTGCTGCTCGGTCGCGGCTGTTTCCGCCGCGGTCCATGCCGCTCGCGCCGCAGCCAGACGTTCCTCGATGCTCTTCGCTTCGGCCGCGCTCTTCGCCGCGCGCTCTTCGACCATTCCCGCTTCGGCAGCCGCTCGCGCGCCCTGCTCGACTGCGCGCTGCTGATTGGCAATCCTGGCCTGTGCCGTGGCGACCGCCGCTTCCGCCGTAGCGGCCGCAGCTTCGGCAACGGCGCGCCGTTGCTCGGCCTTCGCCGCTTCCGCGGCCGCTTTCGACGCGCGCTGCTCTTCGGCCAGGCGCAGGTCAGCGGCCGCCTCCGCCGCCTGCTCGGCGGCGCGTTTCAGACTGGCAACCCTCGCCTCCGCCGTGGCGATCGCCGCTTCCGCGGCCGCGCGGCGTTCTTCGGCCTTCGTCGCCTCGGCGGCTGCTTTCGCCGCGCGCCGCTCTTCCGCCAGTCGCGCGTCAGCGGCAAGACGAGCCGTCTGTTCGATGGCCCGGTGTCCGTCCACCGCTTTGGTTTCCGCCTCGGCGCGCGATGTTTCCGCTGCGGCACGGCGTTCCTCGGCGGCCTTGGCGTCGGCAGCGGCTTTCATGGCTCGCTGCTCCTCGGCGACCCGCGCCTTCACCGCCTGTTCGGCGGCACGGTGCTGGTCGGCGGCCGTCTTCGCCGCCGCTGCGGCGGCAGCTTCTGCGGCGGCGCGACGTTCCTCGGCCTTCGCCGCATCGGCGGCCGCCTTCGCCGCACGCTGTTCTTCCGCGGCGCGGCGTTCCTCGGCGGCCTTCGCGTCAGCAGCGGCCTTGATGGCTCGCTGCTCCTCGGCCTCGCGCGCCCTGGCGGCAGCCTGCATCGCCTGTTCGGCAGCGCGTTGCAGGTCGGCAGCCTTTTTCTCCGCAGCAGCGACGGCGGCCTCCGCAGCAACGCGCCGCTCTTCGGCGGCCTGCACTGCGTCGGCAGCCGCTTTCGCCGCACGCTGTTCTTCCGCTAGCCGTGCCTGTGTCTCAGCGCGATGTTCCTCGACCTTCTTTGCTTCGGCGACTGCTTTCGCCGCGCGCTGCTCCTCCGCGGTTCGTCCTTCAGCGGCGCGACGAACCGCCTCTTCGATTGCCTGATGCTTGTGCAGCGCCTTGGCCTCGGAGTCGGCGAGCGCGGTTTCCGCGGCGGCGCGTCGTTGCTCGGCGGCCTTTGCGGCGGCGGCGGCCTTGGTCGCACGCTGTTCTTCCGCGGCGCGGGCTTCAGCAACGGCCTTCGCAGCCTGCTCGGCCGCACGCTGCTGATCTGCGGCCTTCTTTTCCGCCGCGGCGACAGCGGCTTCCGCGGCGGCGCGTCGTTCCTCTGCCTTCTTTGCTTCGGCGACCGCTTGCGCTGCGCGCTGTTCTTCGGCGACGCGCGTCTTATTCGCCGCCAGCGCCGCTTGCTCGGCGGCGCGTTGCAGGTTGGCGACCCTCGTCTCCTCTGCTGCCCACGCTGTGCGAGCGGAAGCCAGACGTTCTTCGGCGCTCTTCGCTTCGAGCGCCGCCCTCGCCGCCCGCTGCTCTTCCGCCGCTCGCGCCTGCGTGGCCGCTTGTGCGGCCGCGTGCGCGGCCTGCTCGGCGGCGCGCTGTTGCTCGGCGATCCTCGCCTCCGCTGCAGCGGCGGCAGCTTCCGCGGCGGCGCAGCGTTGCTCGGCTGCCTTTGCCTCGGCGGCGGCCTTGGCGGCCCGCTGCTCCTCCATGACGCGTAAGCGGCTCGCGTTCCTCTCCGCGATCGCTTTGGCTTCGACCGCCCATGCGTCTTCGGCGGCTGTGGGCGTTTCCGCAGACGCGGAGGGCTCCAGCACGACGCTCGAAGTGGGTATCTCCTCGACGCGCGCTTGTTCTGCGCGTCCTTCAACGGCCTCGGCTTCGCGAACCGCTGCCGCGGCCTGCGCTTGTTCGACGACGGCTGCCGTCTGTTTCTTTTCCCTGGCTGCGCGTTCGAGATACTCCTGCAGTTGTTCGCTGAACACCTCCGGCGCACACCCGACCGACGAGTCCTCTTTGCCTCTGCGCAGGATGGACAGCTTGCTGCGCGATTGCGACGCTGAAGTCGCCAGGATCGGAATCGAGAGCATCTGCACGTGCACGGCGGCGGTGCCGAGCTCGCGCAGTCGGGTCGTCAGCGCGGTATCGTCTTTCGGCGAGAGCAGCGGCGGCGTCAGAATCAGATCCGGCACCCGATGCCCGAGCGCCGCGAGCGCATCCTCCGCCGACTCGGCCCACACCAGTTCCGCCCCGAGCCCGCGCACAATTGCCGTCAGCTGGGTTATCTGCTGTCGGTCGCTCTCGATGGCAAGAATTACAGGCACGGTCACATCCGGGAAAGTAGGGCGCGGTCGACCAGACCACGAATATCAGTGGCGGGATGATGCGATCGGCCGGCAGCGAAGGTGGCAAGTCCTGTGCCTCTGCGCCTTGATGTATCGCCAGTTGCAACTGGCTGACATTCACGTGGTTGTGCAGGTCCAGCGACCGGCGCGGCCCGGGAGGCCGGCATCAGTTCCGCATGCGGGATTACAAGTCTAGTCGTGGCGTCCGACCTTTGCCGGACCTGTCGCCCGCGAGGAATCGTTATCGACGTCACATCGCCTGCACAAGCGTTCGATACAGTGCGCGTGCCTTCGCTCCTGAGCTCCTAACGGACCTTGATCTTCTTCTTCACGTCGTCGAGATCGTTCGTCGAGAATTCGATCTTCTCGGCCAGGACCTTGCCCGTCTCGAGATCGCGTTTTCCCTCGTAGGTCATCGTCATACCGACCTGGACCTGATCGAGCAACTGGAGGGGTTCGGCCGCGTCGAGCGCTTTCTGCGCGCCGCCCTTCTCACCGAGTTCGGCCAGTTTCTTTTCACCCTTAGTCGCCTTGAACGTCACAGAGGTGCCTCGGGTCACGCGAATGACCTGGCCGTCCGCTCGCAGTTCGCCTGCCCACGACCCGTCGCGGAGCTGAATACCCACCGGCATCTGCGACACCAACGCCGTCTGTCTGATCGACTTGAACTGTTCCAGGTCAACCTTGATCGACTTCGCCTTCAGCTGACCGCTGTCCTCGTTCAAACTTCCCCGAATCTCCAGTTCGACGCCAACACGGATGTCGCTGAGTTGGAAGCGGAGCTCCGGCGACGCGTTCTCAACGTCGAGAGAAACGGCATCGTCGCGGGTGATGCGATAGTCCTCAATGTCGAAATCGTCGGGACTGCGGAATGCGGTGACGTACCCTCGAACCTTCACGTTCCTCACGCGGCGTCGAGGAGCTGACCCGCGAGTGTCGGTCGGCGCAGCACGCGGTAGATCTTCGACTCTCGGCAGTGGAGGCACGACGCCGTCAGGAACTGTTCGTTGGAATTGAGAAACCGTTACGTAGGTCGCCTCGACGTAACCGATACGGGTTCGTCCCTGCGCGTCCTCGACTGAGATGCGGTACCACTCACCCTCACGAGCCAGGAGAGCGGCGGTGCTGGTGGGCCCGGCGATCAGGATCGGCTCGGTCCTGGCGTTCGGGCTTCCGAAAACTGGGGCGCCAAGGTAGAGGGTTCCGACCTGCTGGGCGGGGGCTCGAATGCCGAACAGGAACACGGCCACCGCGATGGCAGCGAGCGCAACGGACAGACGACGCAGCAGCCGTCGATTGTTCATCGAAGCACGTATTACGGGTGACTCGTGTCCTGCCACCATGCACGACAGGTGCCTCGCGCGGATTCGCCAACTGTCTGGGGAACTTCAGCGCGACGAGGGCGTCGTATCCGAAGTCACGGCACAGCCAGATTTATCTGCGGGTGGGAGCAGAGGTCGTCAGCCTCCGCTTTTAGAGGAAAGACGGCAAGTTTCCCGCCTGCTTCACACCAATGCACCCGAGAGTCGGGCCTGGTATGGCGGCTTTCTCGAGTGATCGAGCGGTGTTCTCGAGTGATCGAATAGCGACGTAGCGAAGGCGGGGAAATTACGAAGATCTCGTTCCCATCTGCGGGTGCGTGCGGGCGTGATCGACTGACGCCGCGATCAGTTTCTGCAACGTCGGCAGGTGCACGTCCGACAGGCGCTTGATATAGAGACATCCCTTGCCGCACGAGTGTTTGCCAAGGCGCTCGAGAAACTCGCTCTTGCCGTCGAACTGCGGCCACAGATAGATAGTGAGATTCGCCTTCCGCGGTGAGAATGCGGTGATCATCCACTCAATCGACTTGCCGCTCACCGACCGCCACTGATACCGGCCGAACCCGATGATGCTGCTCCCCCACATCTCGGGCTTGGCCTTCGTCGCCTTCTGCATCAGCGACACGAGCGTGCGGCAGTCGTCGCGCACCTGTTCGCTGCCGAGCGAGTCGATGAAGTCGTCGACCGATTGGGTTGTGACCTTTGTCTTCCGTTCAGCCATACAGTTCGTCCAGTTTGCAGGACGCCATCCGATGGGCCCGCGGCAGCAAGGACCAGTCGGTCACCGCGTCAGCATTCTCGGCCAGTTGACGATGACGGTGACCGGCGGATCGCCCTCACGGATCGTCTCGTTCACCAGGAAACGCTTGCCATCAGGCGTCACGTCGAACGTATCTTGTCGCCGATCTTGAACAGCGTCCGCGGCGTGCCGATGCGCAGCACGTCACCGGCGGTCTCGACAGGGACGCTGACGAGGTCGAATCCAGTGTCAGATAGAAAATCTCCTTGCCGTCGGCACTCCACAGGGGCTGACCGGTGAGGCCGACCGCGATCTGCCGTTTCGCATCGACCGCGGAACTGTTCACCTCACGCGACGTCAGCGAGCAGGACCTTGATGGCGACGTCGCGGCCAAGCCTGGTGTCGCGGGCGCGAAACACCGTGCCCATCCCGCCTTCGCCTAAAACAGCCTGGACGTCGAAAACGCCGAACCCGCTGCAGGAAACAGATGGGGGACAAGTCTGCCGAATCTTATACCCGCCCAAGAACAGACGGCACGCGCGCGGCTTCAGCCCGATCGAAGCATGATGAGCAGGAAACGCGTCGCCTCGCTTGCGTCAACGGCATGCGGGACAGTCGCCGGCATGCGGACGATCGTCCCCGGCGTCGCGCGCACCGCCGTCCCGCCGATCGTGAGCGTGCAGGCGCCTTCGAGCACGAGCACCATCGCCTCGAACGGCGACGTGTGCTCGGTCAGGCCCTGACCGGCGTCGAACGCGAACAGCGTTACGTTGCCGCCGGCGGTCTTGGCAATGATGCGGCTGGCAATACCGTCAGGCGTCGGAACGACCAGCGAGTCGAGCGACAGCGCCTCTGCACCTACAATCATCGGTTCGTCTCCGTTCGCTGGGCGCCCACAGCTGCACTCCGCGGATCTTCCGTCTCGAGGCGGAAGCCACGAACCTTCACGGCGGACCAGCGCTTCAGCAGGTTAGGGCAGCCATGTGCAACGGGCAAGTGGACTTGGGCCGATACAAGAAACGGAATGAATGCGGTTCGCATTCGTCTGATCGTCGGCAGCCGCGTACTGACGGCGCTCTTTTTTGTCGGGACGACGGTCTATGGGCTGCTTGCCGCGAGCTCGTTTGCCTACCACCAGTTCATCAGACCGGGTCTGTTTGCGTGGCTGGTCTGGGCCGCGCGCGATTTCCGCTATCTGGTCCTTGGCGTCGTCTCGGTGATGGTCCTCACGCTGGCGGCGGACCCCGGGGTGCGTCGATTGCGCAACGTCATCCTCGCGTTTGCGACGGTGACGTACTCAGCTGCGATCGCCCTGCTCGTCTCGCCCGGCTTCAGCACACACGGTAATCCAGAGACAAGCCTGACGCTGGCGGCGCTCGCGCTCATCGTCCCGCTGTGGCTTGCAGCGATCGATCACTTCGTTTCGTGGCGCACGGTCTTCAACGGCAGAACCGTTGCTGAGACATCCGAATCGCGAATCTTCGCAACCGCCTTCGTCGCCAGCATCTACGTCTGGGCACTGTATGCGGCGATCGCCGTGCTGCGCGGCGGCGCGAGCTCACGCGATCTGTCTTGGTTCGCCGCCGCCGGAGCAAGTCTGGTGGTCCATGCGACCGCCTTCGCCGCACTTGCCTGGTTTTTCGTCGCCATGGGTTCAGTTGCGAGAATGACGCCGAGTCAACGGCTGCTTGAATACCTCGGCGCGCTGGCCCTTTTTAGTGGATGGGTCTTCGCGCTGCTTGAACGCAGCGTGCTGCCGTCCCTGGCGCTGCGCGGCACGGCGGCGTCACTGGTCGCCGCCGCCATCTCGGTGACGATCGCGGCGTGCTGGTCGGGCATTGCCCTGCGTCTCGCCGCTGCCGATCCTCACGCCCCCTCCGGCCTTGAACTGTTCTTCCGCCCGATCGCTGCCGCACGAACCACGCTCGGCAGCGCAGTGGGCCTGCTGATCATCGCGGTGGCCGCGTTTGCGTTCGTCCGGGCGGCAGCACCGATCGATTGGGGGTTCCTCCTGCAGAAGGTCAGCGTGTTCGTGGTCTGGATGGCGACGTGGGGGACGCTGTTTACGGCGACACGAACCGTGACAGGCCTTTCACGGCGCACTGCGATCGTCTCTTCGCTGCTGGTGGTGTTCGCTTATCAGGCAGGGCGTGTCGTGGACGCGCGCGCGTCGGTGCCAGATGCCACCGGCGGTGCGCCGGTCGCCGCGTCGATCGAACGGTGGGCGGCGTATGACGCGTCGTTCAGGGTGCTCGACGATGCGATGAGCGGACACTCGGAGGCGTCGCCTGAGTTCTATCGCCTGCTGTCGGCACATGCCAACGTGGACCGCACTGTCCGGATTGCGCCGAAGCAGATCGAGCTCGGTCCACCGCTGACGCGATCAGTGCCGCGGCGTCCGGACATCTTTCTGTTCATCGTCGACAGTCTGCGCCGCGATTATGTGTCGGCCTACAACCCTGACGTCACATTCACGCCGAACATCGGGGCGTTCGCCGCTGAGAGTCTCGTCTTCCGTAATGCGTTCACCCGTTACGGCGGCACCGGACTCGCGGTTCCCTCGATCTTCAGTGGGAGCCTGCTGCCGCACCGCCAGTATGTGCTGCCGTTTGCCCCGATGAATGCGCTGGGGCGGCTGCTGCAAAGCGAGGGTTACCGCTTTGCGATGAGCGTCGATTCGGTGGTCGGTGAGCTGGCGGTGCCGCCAGCGGCCGCCATCGTGCTGCGGGCCGGCCGGGGACCGACGATCGGTGACATGTGCGACACGCTCGCCGACTTGCAGCAGGTCGTGGCTTCGCAGCACACAGAGCGGCCGCTCTTCGCCTACGCGCTTCCCCAGAACGTGCATGTCTCGTATGTCGCGAGTCAGCCGCGGCCGCAGACCCGCTACCCGGGCTTTCATGCACCGACCGCCGCCCAGATCGCTCGCCTGGACGCCTGCTTCGGCGAGTTCATTCGCTTTCTGAAATCGCACGACCGCTTCGACGACAGCCTGATCGTCGTCACCGCGGATCACGGCGACTCGCTCGGCGAGGACGGCCGGTGGGGCCACGGCGCTGCCGGCTTTCCGGAGATCTTCCGGATTCCGCTCATCGTGCACCTGCCATCGGACATGCGGGGGTGGAAGACAGACCTTTCGAGTGTGGCCTTTTCAACTGATATCGCGCCGAGCATCTATACGCTGCTCGGCGGACGTCCGGAGGCGAGGACGCGGCTGTTCGGCAGCTCGCTGCTGTCGGAAGACGGAGATACGCGCGGACGCCGCCAGGAAGACTATCTGGTGGCGTCGAGCTACGGTCCGGTCTTTGGTCTGTTGACGGCGAACGGACACAATCTCTACGTCGTCGACGCGATCAACGGGCGCGAGTACGCCTTCGATCTCACCGATTCGAACCGACGGATGAGCGTCACCACTGCCGAACGCGAGCGCGCTCACCGACGGATAGCGGAGCAGATCCTCGAGGTGTCGACCTTCTTCGGCTACCAGATCCCGCAGTAGGCGCGCGGCACGGCTGCGCCCGTCAAGACCGACCCACGCGCGCTCGGCCCTTCGAGCCATACTCGGTATGGTAGTATGGTCATCGTATGGTCAAGATGACCTTTACGCTCGACGAGGAAACGGTATCGGCGCTCGAACAGGCGGCCACACGGCTCTCCAAGCCGAGGAGCGTCGTCGTCCGCGAGGCCATTCGTGAGTATGGCGCCCGTGCCGGCCGCCTCAGCGAGGACGAACGGCGCCGCATGCTGCGCTCGATCGATACACTGTCGCGACAGCCTCCCACGCGCGCGCGAGGCGCAGTCGAACGTGAGCTGACCGATGTGCGCCGCGCCAGGCGAGCCGGCGGCCGACGCTCCGGATGATCCACCTGGACACGTCCGTTCTGATCGATGCATTCACTGGCGACCGCCGCTCCCTGCCGCCACTGCGCCACCTCGTCGCCGACAGCATCCGTCTCGGTGTGTCGTCGCTGGTGTTATATGAATGGCGACGCGGACCGAGGGTCGAACAGGAGCTTGCTTTTGAAGCGGCGCTGCTGGCACCCGACGCTGTAACGGAGTTTGGCGATCAGCAGGCTCGCGTGGCCGCTGATGTCTATCGTCGAGTGAAGCGGGCGCGCGGCCGCGAGCTCGACATCGCCATTGCCGCCTGTGCGTTGACGCAGGACGCAACGCTGTGGACTCTCAATCCGCTGGACTTCCGGGATATTCCCGGACTGCGCCTGCATGTGCCGTAGGTTCCCTTTCTCGAAACGACTTACGAAGTGTGCGCGGGTTGCGTACCAGCACAAGCACAATTGATCTCGCAAAATCGGACTGTCGCTCGCTGACGGCGCGAATTCATCCGGGCTGCGTGTTTGCGAGGCCGCGGGTCGAAAGGAGCGTGTGCTCATGTCGATCCGTTCTTCCGTATCTGTTCTCGCCACTACGGCTGTGCTGGCAGTCGCCTGTGGCGGCGGTGCTCAACCAGTCGCCCCATCGCCCGGACGGTCGATGGCACTGACCTCAAGTGACGGCGGAGGTCCCGCGTCGGCAACCGTTGAGAAGATTGTCGGCGGCATCGAACGCGCCGTGATGCTGTTTGACGCCTGCGACCCGGCGACCTTCAACGCCGCGCTCGGGCCGGGCACCTGCTCTCGGAACGGCGGCGTCACCTTCCAGCAGTTCCTCGATCAGCTTGGACAGCACCACTCGATTGGGCCGTGGCATTTCGCGCCGGGAGTGCTGACGATGAAGGCAGGACAGACCCTGGTGGCGGTGAACACCGGCGGCGAGGCGCATACCTTCACCGAGGTCGAGGATTACGGCGGTGGCATCGTCCCCGTCCTCAACACGCTAACCGGACTGACGGCCGTTGCCCCCGAATGTACCCACCTGCAGCCGTCCGATTTTCTGGCGCCGGGCCAGCGCTCCTCAGAGACCGAGGACGAAGAAGGCGTCGAGAAATATCAGTGCTGTATCCACCCGTGGATGCGAGCGGAAGTGCGGATCAGCGAGAGGTGAACCGTAGGGCACCCCTTCACGGGGGTGCCTTCAGTGATTCTTCGAAAAACTCACCTGCACCCAGCGCAGTCCGCTCCACACCAGCAGCAACTCGTCGGCACCCTTCATCGTCCGCGTGCCGCTCAACTCGGTCCGGTGTGTGGGCACGTTATCGACCATCGTGAACGGGAGCCCGAGGGCGCTTTCGATGAGCAGCAGATGGCCGTTCTCTTTCCCGCGCGTCAGAATCACTCGCGGGTTGTTACCGTCGCCGCGCACGGAGAGGTAGCTGCTGTCGCCGACAGTGATCGTCCGATTCGTCTTGGTGACCTGAACGCTCTTCCTTGGTCCAATCGATAGCATGCGCATAGTGTAGGCCTAAGGCCCAGGGCCTAAGCCTAAGATCCCAGCCTGCCCATGTCTGACTTCTACGACCACCCTGACCTCTATGACGCGCTCTTTCCGGCCGGTGCGCACGTGCCTTTCTACGTCGACCTCGCACGACGGCAAGGCGGCGCGGCGCTGGAGCTGGCGTGCGGCACAGGGCAGCTGTCGATCCCGATTGCGGCGCACGGTCTTCCGACCGTCGGATTGGATCAGTCGGAAGCCATGCTGAAGGTCGCCAGGAGGCGGGCGTCTGAGGTCAAAGCGCCGCTGATGGTCGTCCAGAGCGACATGCGTGATTTCGCGCTCAACCGCGAGTTCAATTTGATCTTCGTCGCTCGCAATTCGCTCCTGCACCTGCTGTCGGCAGCGGATCTGGTGGCTGCGTTCGGAAGCGTGAGACGTCATCTGGCTCCAGATGGCGTTTTTGCTTTCGACATTTTCAATCCTGACGTCAGGCTGCTGGCCAGATCCGTTGGCCAGCGGTTTCCGCTGATGGAGATAGAGACGACGAGCTTCGGTTTACTTCGCGTGGAAGCAACGAACGACTACGATTCGGCGACGCAGGTGAACCGCAGCCTCTGGTACATCTCGACGCCAGACACGCAGGACGCGTGGGTCGTTCCCTTGGTCCTGAGGAGCATCTTTCCCCAGGAGCTGCCGTTGCTCCTGTCGGCGGCCGGTCTCGAGCTCATTAGTCGGTCCGGCGACTTTTCGGGATCACCGTTCGCCCGGGCGAGCCGGATGCAAGTCTGTCTGTGCCGACAATCGGCGCAATGACCCGTGCAGCTGCCCCCTTCTCTGGAGGCAGGTCCGGCGCCTCGCCCCCCGCAACGAGGACGATTAGAGGACTGTCGGAGAGGCACGTCTACAATGCATCTGACGTGCCGACGGCGCTCCTTTGACGATGTCACACGACCCCGGTGATGGTCCGGCCAATCGCCCTCGCCAAGGCGACGGCGGTCAAGAGCCAGGACACAACGCTGACGCGCTCGAGCCACAGGCGTTTCTGCCCGGCGAGGAGCTGCTCGGCCGCTTCCTGATCGTCCGCCTGCTCGGCGCCGGCGCCATGGGCGAAGTCTACGAAGCGGAAGACACGGAGCTGCGCGAGCACATCGCCATCAAGACGATCCGCTCCGCCCGCAGCAGCGAGACGCTGATGCTCGACCGCTTGCGCAAGGAAGTGCAGCTCGGACGCCGCGTCGCGCATCCCAACGTCTGCCGCGTCTTCGACGTGTTCCGCACGACGGTGCTGCGCGACCACGGTCCGAGCGTGAGCTGCGCCATCGTCACGATGGAGCTGCTGAAAGGCGGAACGCTCGCCTCGCACATCCGACGCAACGGCCCGATACCGGCCGACGAAGCGCTCGGCATCGCCCGTCAACTCTGCGACGGCCTCAGCGCCGCACACCGCGCCGGCATCATCCATCGCGATTTCAAGAGCAGCAACGTCCTGCTCGTCGCCGACGGCAACTCGCCGCGCGCGGTGATCACCGACTTCGGTCTGGCGACGACGGCGGCCGGCACGGCGGAGAATCGCGATCGCTGGTCGGAGCTGTCGACGACCGGCGAGGTGGTCGGCACGCCGGCGTACATTTCGCCGGAGCAACTCCGCGGCGAGCCAGCGACCGTCCGCAGCGACATCTACGCCCTCGGCATCGTCCTCTACGAGATGGTCTCGGGGAAGCTGCCGTTCGCGGCAGACACGCCGCTGGCGGTGGCGGTGAAACGGCTGCATACGAGGCCGGACGACCTGCGCCTGCACAACGCGGAGCTGCCGCGGACCTGGTATCGGACGATCGAAAAGTGTCTGGCGATGGACCCGCGCGAGCGGTTTGCCGATGCGGCCGACGTCGCCACCAGCCTCGATCCCGCGGTGACGTCACGAAGCCGCAAAACGATATGGGGCGTCGTGGCGGCAGCCGTGGCGAGTGGTCTACTGGCGACGGCGGGCACGCTGTATTGGCGTGAACGTACTGCCACGCCGGCGGACGCCGCGGAGGTGTCCACTGTCGTCGCCAAGCCGATGCGTCGATCGGTTGCGCTGCTCGGGTTCCGGAACGTGTCGGCCCGTGCAGACGAGGCCTATATCTCGACGACGTTCGTGGAAGGGCTCGGCACCGAGCTGGCGCGAGACGATCAGCTGCGGATCGTCTCCAGCGAGGAAGTCGCCCGCGTGAAACGGGAGCTGAGCCTGACGGACGTGGACACGCTGGCGCCGGACAGTCTGGAAAAGGTGCGCGCGAGCCTGGGCAGTGACCTGCTCGTGCTTGGTTCGTACACGGCAGTCGGGGCTGAAGGCGACAGGCAGGTCCGCATCGATCTGCGCATTCAGGACACACAGTCGGGCGAGATCATCGGCGCCGATTCGTACACCGGGCCCCTCGTCGAGGTATTCGACCTGATCGAGGACAGCGGCCGCGCTGTTCGCAAGCGCCTCGGGCTGTCCGAGTTGCGCGCGGAAGGACCGCCGCCGCCGTCGGCGCTCCCCTCGTCGCCCGACGCACGACGCCTGTACTCCGACGGCCTCGACGCACTGCGTGCGTTCAACGCGCAACGCGCGCGCGATCTCTTCAACATGGTGATCGCGCGTGAGCCGGGCTTCGCGCTGGCGCACGTCGCGCTCGCCTCCGCCTTGTCCACGCTCGGATATGACGCCGAGGCGGTGCGTGAAGCCGAGGCGGCGCTGAACGGCGTGCAGTCGGCGCGGCGCGAGCAGCGGCTCTGGATCGAAGGGCTGCATCACGAGTACACGCGCGACTGGACGGGCGCGATCCGCTCGTACTCCGAGCTGGTCGATGCCTACCCTGACGAACCAGAATACCGGTTGAAACTCGCGGAAGCGCAGACGTCGGCGGGAAAACCGATGGATGCGCTCGCCACGCTCAAAGCCCTGGCCAGGGCGCTGCCCGCATTTGCCGGCGACGCGCGTGTCGCCATTGCCGAAGCGGCGGCCGCCGACACGCTCGGCGACCCCGCCCACATGGAACGGGCGGCGCGTTCCGCGATTGCCACCGCCGACAAGACCGGATCGCGATTGCTGCTGGCCCGCGCGTCGATCGCCCTCGCCCGGGCGCTGGAACTGCGCGGCGACGCCGGCGGCGCCCTGCAGGTCAACGAAACTGCGCGCCGGACGTATGAAGAGGCCGGCGATCGCCGCGGCGTCGCCCGCGCGCTGATCCAGATCGGCGCGCTGCTGCGGACGCGCGCCCAACTCGCAGACGCCGAACGGCAGCTGCGCACTGCGCTCACGATCAGCCGCGACCTTGGCACCCAACGTCAGACCGCACAGGCGCTCAACGAGCTCGGCAACGTCCTCTTCGATCGTCGGCAGTTCGCCTCCGCAGCGGATGCGTACAAGGAGGCGGTGGACGTGAACCGCGACATCGGCGACATGGCGGGAGAAGCGCGGACGCTCGGAAACCTGGCCTCGGTGCGCTACGAACAGGGGAACATCGCCGACGCCCTTCGACTGGACGAGCAGGCGCTGAAGATCAAGAGGACGGTCGGCAACCGTCTGTCCATCGCGTTCTCGCTCGCCAACATGGCGGAGACGGCGTCGGACCTCGGACGCCTGGACGCCGCGCGGCAGATGTACGAAGAAAGCCGTTCGCTGTACCAGGCGCTGAACGCAAAGAGCGAGCTGTCCTCGGTCATGCTCGGCCAGGCGACGCTGGCGATGCGTCGCGGCGAGCTCGATGCGGCGCAGCGGTTGATCGAGCAGGCCCTGCAGGTGCGCACCGACCTCAAGGACACGCCCGGAACCGCCGACGCGCATGTCGCCGCTGCACGACTCGCGCTGCTGAAACAGGACGCGGCGAGCGCAGAAGCAGCGCTCGGCCGCGCGCGGCTGGATCAGCAGTTGACACCGGAAGTGGCCGCAAAAGCGGCGTTGCTGCGCGCGGCGCTGCTGCTGCGGAGCGGTCAGGGCGCGGCGGCGCGAGAGGCGCTTGGGAACGTGGCGCCGCAGGCCGCCGAGTACAGTCTGGCGACGCGGGTTGACCTCGACCTCACGCAGGCGCGGCTGCTCGCCGCTGAGGGGCGCACCGGCGATGCCGCAAAGCTCGCGCAGCAGGTGGCCGCACGAAACCGCCGGAGCGGCCTCGTCAGCTTCGAGCTGGAAGCGGAGCTGGCGCTGTTGAATCTGCAGCCGCGCAACGAGGCGCAGGCGGCGGCGCTCGCCAGACGCGCGCGCGCTGCCGGCTTCGTGCAGATCGCGCGTGAAGCTGAGGCCCAAGGCCGAAGGCCGAAAGCCTAAGGCCTAAGAGAAGAACGAAGCGCTGCTCGAAGGGCCAAGGTACTGACTCCTTAGGGCTCAGTAACGCAGTGAGTCTCGGTGATGACCGTCTTGCCGATGCCTTGGAAGATGAACGTCCCTTCGGTCGTCAGCGCCTGTTTCGACGCGCAATTCGAATTGCCTTGCAGCGTCTGAACCGGCTCGGCTTCGCCGGAAACCTCGAACGGCTCGTCGTTCGGGCCGATGAGGGAGAGCGTCACGGACATCGATCCTTTGGTCACCTCGATGGTCGCCTGACGCCCCGTTACATGGCCGGCGATGAAAAACAGGTCGGACGTCGCGGAAAACGCAAACAGATCTGACTCGCTTTGGCTGACCGTGGTCGTGCCCCAGAAGTCAGCATCGCCGGCATCCACGCGCAGGTCGCCGTGATCCGGGCACGGGCCGGGGACGCACGTAAAGCCGCCGCCGCCACCACCCTCAACGAACCGGTCCAGCCCAGCCGGCGACACGGTAAACGACGAAGGAGCGACGGGGCTGCCGCCGCTACACGCAACGCAACAGGCCGCAATAATGAGGGTTAGGGCAATCAGGCGAGACATGAAGGGCTCCTCGGCGAAAGCGCGAAGTCTAACACAGCAGGGCTCCGTGCTGTCTGGAGGGTCTGTGGAGGTCTAGTTCCGCGGCGGCGCGATCTCTCGCTCGACCTTCCCTTCACGCTGCAGCCGCGCCGCCAGGAGCCAGCATCCCATCGCCCAGGCGGCGCCGAGGCACCATCCCGCCAGAACATCCGTCGGCCAGTGCGCGCCGAGATACACCCTGCTGAGTCCGACCAGCAGCGTGAGCGTGATGGCGACCGACAGCACGTAGATCTTGAGCCGTCGCGTCGACTGCACGCGGGCGAGAAGCGCGCCGAGCGTCAGGTACGTAATCGCTGACAGCGCCGTGTGGCCGCTCGGGAAGCTTCGCGTCAGCTCGGTCAGTGAGTGCGAGACCACGTCAGGCCGGACCCGGCCGAACGTCAGCTTGAGCGTCTGCACGACGAAGCCGCCGCCACTCACCGACGCAAGCACCAGCAGCGCAGCGTGGCGCGCACGCAGCAGAATCAGGAAGCCGACTGTACTCAGGACGATGACGATGAGGACGGCGTTGCTGCCAAGACTGGTAATGTCACGCACCGCCTGCTCGAACCATTCCGGGCCGATCGGATCCGATCGGTTGGCGGGGTCCCGCATCGCCAGCAGAATCGCGTTATCGAACGCACGCGTCTCGCCGGCGCTCATTTCGTTGGCGACAATCCCGAACGTCAGGAGCAGACCCACTACGATCAGGAGGGTCGCCAACGTTTTGAATTCAGTCTTGCCGGTGCGGATGATCGGCAAAGTCACCTTGTGGCATGTCAGCCGCTGGGTTCCACGATTGTAGGCGAGCCCTTAGGCCTCGTACTTGCGTTTACCACGGCGTGTCTAAACCCATCCCGCATCCCGACGACCCGGATGAGCCGGACCAAGACGACGAGATTCCGGACACACCGCCGACGGAGCCGCCGCCCGTGCCGATACGCGATCCGCGGCCCGACAGCGCGCCGGCCGGACCATACATCGCCGACCCCGGCCGCGCGCGCGTTCGTTAGTCATCTATTAACCGCGAATCGCCCGACGGATCTTTTCGCGCTCTCTTGGCGCCGGCCGCCGCGACGTTTTTTGCAGTTGTCCCTACCACCCGCCAGGACCCGGAGGACCCAACCACGATGAGGATCGCGCAAGTCGCCCCGCTCGCCGAGAGCGTTCCGCCTCAACTGTACGGCGGCACGGAGCGAGTGGTCGCGTTCCTGACCGAAGAGCTCGTCAGGCTCGGACATGACGTCACCCTCTTTGCCAGCGGCGACTCCAAAACGTCGGCGCGGCTGATTCCCGCGTGGCCGCACGCCATCAGACTCGATGGCACCGTCCGCGACGCGCTGGCGCCGCACCTGTTGATGCTGGAGGAGGTCGCCAAACGTGCGGACGAGTTCGACATCGTCCACTTCCACATCTCGCAGTTCCATTTCCCGATCGCGCGCCGCCTGCCCGTCGCGCACGTCACGACAGTCCACGGGCGGCTCGACATTCCCGAGATCAGACCGCTCTACCGTGAATACGACGACATCCCGGTCGTATCGATTTCCGACGCGCAGCGTGAGCCATTACCCGAGGCCGCGTGGGTAACGACCGTGCCACACGGACTGCCGCTCGAACTGCTGCGCTTCCACCCGGGACCCGGAGAGTACCTGGCATTTCTCGGACGCATCGCACCTGAGAAGCGTCCGGATCGGGCGATCGCCATAGCGACTGCGTGCGAACAGCCCCTGCGCATCGCCGCCAAGGTCGATCCGGCTGATCAGGAATACTTCGAGCGCGAGATCCGTCCGCTGCTCGACAACCCGCTGGTCGATTACATCGGAGAAATCGACGAGACCGAGAAGGACGAATTCCTCGGCCGCGCCAAAGCGCTGCTGTTTCCGATCGACTGGCCGGAGCCGTTCGGGCTAGTGATGATCGAAGCGCTCGCCTGCGGTGTTCCCGTCGTCGCGTTCCGCGGCGGGTCCGTCCAAGAAGTAATTGACGACGGTGTTACCGGCTTCATCGTGGACACGCTGGAGGATGCGGTGGCTGCCACGCGCGAGGTCTCGCAGTTGGATCGCCATCAGTGCCGCGAAGCGTTCGAACGCCGATTCAGCGTCTCGCGCATGGCGACTGATTACCTGGCGCTCTACCAGCAGCTCATCTCACAGCGAAATCACTCCTCGATGTTGACCGGAGTCGCGTGATGGCGGAAATGCTGAAGATCGAAGAGCAGTACGCCATCCTCAGCGAGGTCGAGCCGCCAGCGGCGCTGCGCGTGCTGAAGCACGGCGACAGCTTCGCCGTCTTCGATCCGCATGGCGACATCATTCCCGGGTCGGCGAGCTCGTACGGACTCTTCTACGCCGGCACCCGGTTCGTGTCGGGACTGCAGCTTCTGCTCGGAAGCCGTCAGCCGCTGCTCCTCAGCTCCACGATTGCCGAGGACAACTCCGTCTTCACCGCCGACCTGACGAATCCCGACATCGTGCAGGACGGCCGGGTCGTGCTCGAGCGCGGCGTGCTGCACCTGTTTCGATCACGTGTCGTCTGGAATGGAGGTTCGATCGAACGCCTGCGGGTCTCGAATCACGGGCTGCGATCGATTCAAGTCCCGATCGCGTTCAAGTTCGACGCGGATTTTGCCGACGTGTTCGAGGTCCGCGGCATGCGCCGGGCGAACCGCGGGCAACGTTTTCCACCCAGGGCGCGTCAGGGGTCGGTCGTCTTCCGCTACGGCGGATTGGACAACGTCGAACGCCGAACGCGGATCCGTTCCAGCCGCAAGCCGAACCGCAACGACGACGGCGCGTGGCTGTTTCTCATCCCGCTCGAGCAGCACGAATCGGTGGACATCGAAATCACCATCGCCTGCGAAGTGGGCGATGAGATGCGGGCGCCGATCCGGTTCGCGGAAGCGGTGGAACGAACGCGGTCGCGGACGGCGATGGCCGACGCCGGCCAGGTCGTCACCTCGAACGTGGCGTTCAACCAGTGGATACGCCGATCGTTCGCCGATCTGCACATGATGGTGACGGAGACACCCAGCGGTCTCTATCCGTATGCCGGCATTCCCTGGTTCAGCACGCCCTTTGGCCGCGACGGAATCCTGACGGCGCTCGAGCTGCTGTGGCTGGCGCCGAACGTCGCCCGCGGTGTGCTGGCGTTCCTTGGCAGCACGCAGGCAACGACCGCCGCCGACGCACAGGACGCGCAGCCCGGAAAGATCCTCCACGAGATGCGCGACGGCGAGATGGCGCGGCTCGGCGAGATTCCGTTTGGCCGTTATTACGGCAGCGCCGACGCCACGCCGCTGTTCGTCATGCTCGCCTACGCATATTTCGAACGCTCCGGCGACCTGGCGTTCGTCGAGCGTCTATGGCCGCACATCCTGGCGGCTCTCCAGTGGATGGACACCTACGGCGACGTCGACGGCGACGGCTTGATCGAATACGCGCGCCGCAGCGACACCGGTCTGATCCAGCAGGGTTGGAAGGACTCGTGGGACTCCGTGTTTCACGACGACGGCCGGCTGGCGGAGCCGCCGATCGCACTGTGCGAGATTCAGGGATATGCGTATGCCGCGTGGAACGGTGCAGCGCGCCTGGCTGCCGTGCGTGGGGATGAACCGCAGGCCCGGCAGTGGGCCGACCGCGCGGCCACGATTCAGGAGCGCTTCGAACGTGCGTTCTGGTGCGAGGACCTCGGCACCTATGCGCTGGCGCTCGACGGCAAGAAGCAACCGTGTCGTGTGCGTTCGTCGAATCCCGGACACTGCCTGTTTTCCGGCATCGCCTCTCTCGAGCACGCGCGGAAGGTGGCGGGCACGCTGATGTCCGACGCGTCGTTCAGCGGCTGGGGCGTGCGCACGGTGTCGGCGGGTATGGCGCGCTATAACCCGATGTCGTATCACAACGGCTCGATATGGCCGCACGACAACGCCATCATCGCCGCGGGCTTTGCCCGCTACGCGCTGAAACACGACGCGCTCCGGCTGCTGACCGCGATGTTCGACTTGAGCCAGATGGTCGACCACCATCGTCTGCCGGAACTGATCTGCGGCTTCCACCGGCGGCCTGGCGAATTTCCGACTCTGTATCCGGTGGCGTGTGCGCCGCAATCCTGGGCGGCGGCGGCGGTGTTCATGCTCTTGCAGGCATGTCTGGGCGTGCGTGTAGACGGCACGTCACGCCAGGTGTCGTTCGTCCGCACGGTGCTGCCGGAACAACTCGACTGGGTGCGGATCAACAGCCTCCGGATCGGCGACGCCAGCCTCGACCTGCTGCTCACACGACAGGCGCACGACGTCGGCATTTCTGTGCTGCGGCGCGAAGGCGACGTCGAAGTCGTTGCGGTGAAGTGACCGCGACAACGACGCACGTCAGCAGAGGTAGTGCAGGAGAGGCAGAGGCCGACCTTCAGGTCGGCCTTCTTTATCGAGGCCGGACGACTAGTCCGACGACGGCGTAAGGTTCCCGCTCGCCGCTCATTTCCTTCTCTACGAGACGCATTAATCGAGACCAGTCAACGCGGCTGCTGGTTTCCGCGGACAACGGGGCAACGGGTAGCGGTCGCTCGTAGAAGGCCGCCGCCCATTGCGGACGCAGGCGGCCGGTGGAGTCGATGACGAGGACGTCGAAGGCGGTCTTCTTCCGCGTAAAGCCGGAAGCCACGACATTTTCCTGAGTCGCGCGATGTTCCGGGGCGGTGTAGAAGGCGGCCACGCCAACCCCGCGCTGCTCCGGGATCGTGACCTGCAGCTTCCCGACGCGTCCCCCTGGGCTGTCCTCGATGAAGGCGAGCAGACCTTCGACGAGCGCATGGCCCGACGCAAAGAAATCGATCATCTCGTCTTGCACGGCCTCTTCGCGATCGAAGGTACCGACAAACGTCGCGCCGCCGGGCACGCCGGGCAGGCTGTCAACCAGCGCCTCGTTGCCGAATTCGATTGCGAACCTGCGACGGCCGCCAAGGCGATCCACCTTGAAGCCGAGCCGGGTGCAGGCGTCGACGACGAAGCTTTCGACGAGCGCATCGAGGTCCGGCGGCACGCGTGCAAGAATCTGCTCCGCCATCGCCGCGCGGTACGGATCGCGATGCAGCTCTTGATATGCCGCTTCTCTGATACGCGTGCGTGCGGCGCGCGCCTCGTCGAGCAGCTGATCGCGCCTCTCGTCCGTCAACGAGCCGTCCGGGTCCGCGGCGATGGCGGCCACGACGTCCTCGACGTGCGCGAGCTGCGGTTCGAGACCTGCAAGCGGCTCGCGAAACACGCCGAGCGTTTCATACAGCCGCACGACGTCGGCGCCAATGCCGGCAGGCGGTCGGAAATAGATGATCTCCACCGGGTCACGACGGCCAATGCGATCCAGACGGCCGATCCGCTGCTCGACGACAGTCGGTTTCCACGGGAGATCGAAGAGCACGAGCCGGCGGCAGAATTCGAAGTTGCGCCCTTCTCCCCCACTCTCCGTTGACACAAGGAGGCTTGGGCCGTCTGCTTCGCGAAAGCGCGCGACCTCCATGTCGCGCCGCGCCAGGCTCAAGCCTTCATGAAACAGTCCGCTCGCGAGCTGCGCGCGATGACTCAAGGCGGTCCTGATCATCTCCAGCGTCTCGACATACGCGACGAAGATCAGCGTCTTCTCTTTTGCCTCACGCCATGCGGGTGCGTTGGCGAGCAGCCATCGCAGCCGCGGATCGTTCGTGTCCATCGCCTCGGCCTGTCGCCGCAGGTCTCCGTCGGTGCTTCCGAGCGCTGCAGAGAGCGCCGCGGCGGACGACAGCGCGCGCTGAATCCGCTCGACCTGCTGTCGCTTCGCGACGACATGTGGTGCCGGCGCAGCTCTCAAGGCAGCTTCGAGCTGTTGTCGCACGTCGGCGCCGCTGCCGCCGGCATCGACCGGCAAGCCCACGCGTGGCGGGAGCCCGCCAATGTCAGTTCGGCGGGTCGAACTCGTGCAGGGAGGCAACGCGTTTTTTCGATCTCTTCCGCCTAAAAGGGGCAACCACACTGCTCCCGGGTTCCGGTCCTTGCGGCTTCCACCTTCAGGTGGAAGATCGTCAGGAAACTCCTCCGGCCGTAGAAGCTGCAACAAACGGAAAAATCCGTGCGCGTCATCCTCGAGCGGCGTGGCGGTCAACAGCAGCACGTGTCGGCCGAGGGCGGCAATGGGTGCGACGGCGCGCCAGCCTGGTTCGCCGGGATGTCCCGGCGGACGTTTGAGCCGCTGCGCTTCGTCAACGACCAGCAGATCAATTCCAGCGGCGACCGCCTGGCTGGTCAAGTGTGGCTGCTCGATCAAGGTCTCGAGAGCGACGACAACGCGTCGATGCACGTCGAAAGGATTGAAGTCCGCGCCGAAATCACGCGCCACGTCGCCAAGGCGATCGTTGTCGAGGAGCGTGAACACCTGGTGGTACTTGCGCCACAGCTCGCCGAGCCATTGCACCGTCAGCGACTGCGGCGCCACAACCACGCAGCGCTCCACTGTGCCGGCGTGTACGAGCTTGTTCAGGATGAGGCACGCTTCGATCGTCTTGCCCAGACCGACTTCGTCCGCGAGCAGCCAGCGCACGGGATCGCCGGCGGTGGCGCGCTCCGCCACATACAGCTGGTGGGGAAACAAGCGGACCCGACCGCCGAGAAACGGTCCGAGGCCGTCTGCCTGGCGGGTACTCAGGAACTGGAGGCTCTTGAGCCGCACGCGGAGGTCGCCGCCGGCGTCCACGTCGCCCTCCGCCAGACGTTCGAACAGCGATCGCTTTACCTGCAGCGGCCACAACTCGTCAGGGCGAACGATGCGTCCGTCCGTCAGGCGCACACTCCCGTCGGACAACAGTTCGGCGACAACGCCGTGCGCGCCGTCCTCCAACCGGACGGGACGACCCGCGTGCAATTCGATGGGGACCAGCGCGTCGGTGTTGCGCGCAAGCGACAGGCTGGTGCGCGAGCGTGGAAACTCGACGACGAGCGTGCGCGTATCTACGGCGGTGACGCGTCCGATCCCAAGCTCGGGATTGAAGCGGTGCGTGAGGTAATCACCTGTTCTCCAGGTTGGCGACGACAGAAGGCGCTCCCGCTCACGATGCTAGCAGGAGGCCGCGGAGGTTTCGGAGGTAACGGTTGAACAAGAGGAACGGAGGAACGGAGGACGAACGGAGATCAGTTTTGCCACGAAACTGCCTCTCGTCCGTCAGTCGGGCTGGGTGCAAATTTTCTACATCGTGTGTTTCAACTGCGAACCGAGCCGTAAGAGTCGGCTGTGGCTTCCGCCGCGAAGAGCTCGAGGCGGAAGCCAGCGGCGGTTACTCAGCCGGGCAGCTGCCCGACGCTTCCTTGACCGAGGTCACGTCGATCTCGCGCAGCTTGAGATCGGCGCTGGCGACGTCGACGCCCTCAGGCGGCTTTCCAGCAGTCGGACCACCGGTCGGACGACCCGACGCACCGGCCTCCTCAGCCTTCAGCTTGCCCATCACCTCGACGCGCTTGCCGACGAACTGACCGGCCTGACCTTCGGCCGAGCCCGACAGCTCGAACGCCGCCGTCGATCCGGCCGTTCCCGTGGGCGCGCCGACTCTCGGGCCAGCTCCGGCCATCGACGCGTTGATTAGCACGAACTCGTTGCCGGCTCCGAGTCCGGTGCCGGCAGCGCCGGCGCGGCCCAGGTTGTGCGCTTTGCGATAGTCGGCTTCGCGCTGCACGCATCCAGTGATGGTGACCTGCTCGGCGGCTGCCCCCTGCGCCGCCGCGGGCGGGGTTCGCGGAGCAGCGGTCGGCGATTGCGGCGACGGCGATTGCGGCGACGGGTCTTGCGCGAACGCGCCGATGCTGAACGCCATCAGCATCGCAGCGCATCCTCCGATGAGGCTAGCTGACTTCATCTGTTTTTTCCTCCCCATAACCACAGCGGCGAGCTGCAAGGCACGGACCCTCCGCGCGATCGGGGCGTCACGAGGCCTCGGGCGAAGGCCCAAGGCCAAAATGAAGAACGAAGCTTTGCTCGAGAGACGTACAGGGCGCGCTCAGTCCGGCGACGGCTTCTCGACGTTGTCCATCACGAGCACGGGCAGTGGGACCGTCTCCGGCCGGAACGCGAGACCGAGCTGTTCGATCAACGCAGTGAACAGCCTTGGCCGGGGGTCTGAACGGCGTCGCTCGGCTGCAGGAACGCAGGAGAGTACTCGAGTCGGAGGTCGTACAGACCCGTGAGTCCGGTACGGTCGGTGAGGTGTCGATCAACCGCCGCGTATCCACTGAGATTTCCCGCGCGTTCTTCCCTTAGGCCTTGGCCCTTCGGCCTCGGGCCTCAGACGGCGTGGCTCGCGACGTGCGCCTGGTAGAACTGCGCGAACTCGTCCGGCGGGATCGGGCGGCTGAAGTAGAACCCCTGCATCTCGTGGCAGGCGTGCCGCTTCAGGAAGGCCTGCTGCGCGTCCGTTTCGACGCCTTCGGCGACGATCGTCACGCCGAGCGTCTTGCCGAGCGCGAGGATCGCCTCGGTGATCGCCATGTCGTCCTTGTCGGTCGGGATGCCGCGGATGAAGGAGCGATCGATCTTCAACGCGTCGATCGGGAACCGCTTCAACTGCGACAGCGACGAATAGCCGGTGCCGAAGTCGTCGATGGCCAGTCGCACGCCGAGCTCGCGGATCGCCATCAGCTTGGCAACCGCGGCGTCGATGTCGTGGAGCATCACGCTCTCCGTGATCTCCAGCTCGAGCAGCGTCGGCGGCATGCCGGTGTCCTCGATCACGCGTGTGATCGCGTCCACCAGATTCGAATCGAGGAATTGACGCGGCGACAGGTTCACCGCCATCGACATCGGCGGCAGCCCCTGCGCCAGCCACGCCACGGTCTGCGCGCACGCGGTGTGCAGGGCCCAGTACCCGATGGGGACGATCAGACCCGATTCCTCCGCGATGGGGATGAACTGCGTCGGCGAGACGGAACCGAGCTCCGGATGCGACCAGCGCAGCAGCGCCTCGACGCCGCGAATCTCGTGGGTGTTGAGATCGACTTTCGCCTGATAGTGCAGCGTGAACTGGTCGCGCGCGAGCGCATCGCGCAGGCCCGTCTCGAGCCGCAGCTTCGTCTCCGAAACGGCGCCAAGATCCGGCGAGTAGAACTGGAAGTTGTTCTTCCCCTCCTCCTTGGCGCGATACATCGCCATGTCGGCGTATTTCATCAGCGTGTTGGCGTCATGTGCGTCTTCCGGGTACAAGGCGATGCCGATGCTGCCGGTCACGCGGCACTGCTGTTCTGCGATCTCGAACGGCTTGAGCGCCAGGAGGAGAAGATGACGCGCCACGAGTCCGGCCGTCTCACGATCCGAGATGTCGTTGGCCAGCAGCACGAACTCATCACCGCCGAAACGCGCCAGCACGTCGCTCGATCGCACGTGCGAGTTGATGCGCGCCGCCATCTCCTTGAGCAGCTGGTCGCCGACCTCGTGACCGAACGAGTCGTTGATGATCTTGAAGCGATCGAGATCGATGAACATGACGGCGAGGCTGCCGCCACGCCGCCGCTCGCGGGCGACGGCACGCGTCAGCAGCTCGTTGAACAACGTCCGGTTGGCCAGTCCGGTCATCTCGTCGTGCGTGGCGAGATACTGAATGCGTGACTGCGCCTCGCGCCGTTCGGTCACGTCCTCGACGATTGAAATGTCGTGGATGCGGCGGCCATCGACGGCGCGACGGGCGGCGATGGTCAGGTGCACCCAGATCGCGCTGCCGTCCCGGCGCAGATAGCGCTTCTCGGCCTTGAACGAGTCGATCTCACCCGACTGCAGCCGCAGCAGATCCTTGTCGGTGTGATGCCGGTCCTCGGGGTGCGAGACGTCGCCGACGCTCAGCGCGAGCAGCTCGTCACGCGTGTAGCCGAGCATGTCGCACAGCTTCCGGTTGACATGGATGAAGCGCCCGTTCACGTCGACATGGCTGATGCCGATGGCGGCGAGCTCCACCATGTTGGCGTATCGTTCTTCGCTCTCACGGAGGCGATCGACGGTCAAGGCGCGCGCATAGAAGTTGCCGACCTGCGCGCCAAGCGACCTGATCGTTTCGAGCAGCTGATCGTCCGGCTCGGGAATGCATTCAGCGAGGAATTCGACGACGCCGACGACCCGTCCCTGCAACAGGACGGGTCCGAGGAGCGCGCTGGTCCAGCCGGTTTGCTGCGCGACGTCCCCGACCAGCGCCCGCCCGTCTTGATTCAGATCAGGAACCCACAGCGGTTCGCGCGACTCCAGCACGTGGCCGACGAGCCCGACGCCGGGCGCGCATGTCGTCTGCAGTGCCTGCCGCAACGAGTGGCCGATCCGCTCGTCGTCTGCGCTCCACGCCGCGTGGATGCGCATGACGCCGTCACTCTCGTCAAAGCGCCAATACTGACCAGCAGGCCATCCCTGGAATTCGCAGACTGTCCGCAGGGTGGCGACGAGCGCGGCTTCCGTGCTGTCGGCGTCGGCGAGAATCCGGTTGATTGCCCGCTCGAGGCGGAGGAGCTGTTCGAACATCGCTATGCCGCTCATCCTCGGAAAGTGGTGTGGCCGCGCGACGGAGGTCGAGACCCGGACGTTACAGCTATCGGCCGGCGGCCATTTCGGCGTTATGACCAACTGGGGATTGGCGGGATCGAGAGCGAGCAAAGCAGACAGCTCCTGCCCAGGATTGCAATTTTTGCTGAAGCAACAGGAGAAGAGGGGGGGCGAGCGGGGTCAGTTCTTCTTCAACGCCGCCGCCAGCGCCTTGCCGACCGTATAGCTGACAAGGCCCGCCACGCTCGCTTCGAACAGGGGAAGGAGCGTGTTCGTCACCGCGGATTCATAGCCATTCGGGTTGGCGCCGAACAGGACGAGCAGCGAGGCGGCAAGGACGAGCACTCCAACTACGCCGACAAACCAGACGGCTTCCTGAGGCACGGTGACATCGGGCATCACGAGACCTCCTGCAACAGTGATTGGCGAGGGTGCCCCACTATACGCTCGTAACTGCGCCAACTACCAACTACCAACTACCAACTAGCCAACTACCAACACCACCGCACATGATTTATCGCCACCCCTCGGGGGGCGAAGAGTGGATGGCGTTCTTCCAGGATGTCGATGGACAGCCGCTGGCGTTGATGAGCCTAGTCAAGCACTGATCGATGTCCTTGGGGCTTAGTGCCGGGCCTTGGTCCGTGCGTGGTCCGTGGTCCGCGGTCCTTGGTCCAAGGTCCTTGGTCCTGCGGCCGGAAGCTATCTCGATATGATCTTGGTCGGTGCCCAACGATCCGACCGACAAAACGCGCCGCGGCTGGCGGCAGGCGCTCCATCAGTGGCTGAATGGACCGTCCCCGCCGGCCAGCCCCGATTCGCCGACGATTTCTCAGTCGCTTCCGGGCCTGCCGGCGCGCATCGGGCACTACGAGGTCGTTCGCAAGCTCGGCGAAGGAGGCATGGGCGTCGTCTACGCCGCCCGTGACGAGCGGCTCGAGCGCACGGTCGCGCTGAAGACAATCTCCTCCGTCGCCGACACCGAAACCGCGCGCAAGCGCTTCTGGCGTGAAGCACGTGCCGCCGCCAGCGTCAACCACCCGAACGTCTGTCAGATCCACGAGATCGGCGAGGACAACGGAACGTTGTTCATCGCGATGGAACTGCTCGAGGGGGAGTCGCTGACCGACCGCCTCCGCCGCGGGCCGCTCCACGTCTCCGAGGCGGTGCCGATCGTTCTCGGCATGCTCCGTGCGCTCTCCGCGCTGCATGGCCGGGGCCTGGTTCACCGCGACGTCAAGCCGTCGAACGTGTTTCTGACCCCGCACGGCGTCAAGCTGCTCGACTTCGGCCTGGCCCGGCGGGACGCCGCAGTCTCCGCTGGCGCCAGCGTGGAACTGACATCGCCCGGCATCGCGATCGGCACGCCGCGCTACATGGCGCCGGAACAACTGACGGAGGCGGAAATCGACGCCCGCGCGGATCTGTTCGCGGTCGGGGCAATCCTCTTCGAGATGCTCGCCGGGCGTGCGGCGTTCGGCGGCCGCACGGTTGTCGACGTCATGCACGCGACGCTGCACGAACAGCCACCGGCACTGACCGGCTCACCTGTGGTCGCCGCCGTTGACCGGATCATCCGGCGCGCCCTGGCGAAACGCGCCGACGAGCGCTTCCCGTCGGCCGACGAAATGTCCGACGAGCTGCGCCAGCTGCGCGCCGAAAGCGAGGAGACGCCTGCGCTGGCCCGCGCGCTTACGCGTGTGGTCGTTCTTCCCTTTCGCGTCCTGCGCCCGGATCCCGACATCGACTTCCTGACCCACAGCCTGCCGGACGCGATCGCCACCTCGCTGTCGGGCGTCAGGTCGATCGTGGTGCGATCGAGCGCCATGGCTGCGCGCTTTGCGAGCGATGCGCCGGATCTCAAGGCGCTGGCATCAGAAGCCGACGTCGATCGCGTCGTCATGGGGACGCTGCTGCGCGCCGGCGATCAGGTGCGCGCCACGGCGCAGTTGGTCGAGGCGCCCGGAGGCACGCTGCTGACGTCACAGACGATCCACGCCAGGCTCGGCGATCTGTTCGCGCTGCAGGACGACATCGCACGCCGCGTGGTCGAGGCACTGGCGACGCCGCTGACCGGAGACGCGATGTCGCCGGTGCCGGATGGACCGCGGGATCCGCGCGCCTACGAGCTGTACCTTCGAGCGAACGAACTGGCACGTGCGTACGCGACGCTGCCCCAGGCGCGGGATCTGTACGTTCGCGCGGTGGAACTGGACCCGCAGTTTGCGCTGGCGTGGGCGTACCTCGGCCGCTGCCATCGCGTCATCGGCAAGTACGTCGTGGAAGGCACGATGGACAGCGAGACGCGCGCCGAGGAAGCACTGCAGCGCGCGCTCGCCTTGAATCCACGGTTATCAATCGCCCACAAGTTCTACGCAGCGTTGGAAGCCGACATCGGCCAGGCGTCGCGGGCGACTGTCCGCCTGCTGCACGAAGCCGCGCATCACGGCAACGACCCGGAGCTGTTCGCCGGGCTCGTGCACACCTGTCGATACAGCGGACTGTACGATGAGGCGGTGGCGGCGCACGCCGAGGCGCGTCGGCTCGACCCGAACGTCGCCACGAGCCTGCAGGGCACGCTGCTCCTCGCCGGCGAGATCGACCGTCTGTTCGAGGTCGAACCGCCGATCACCGGCGGTGCCGACGAGGGTATCCGGGTCATGGGTCTCGGCCTCGCCGGGCGCCGCGACGAGGCCCGTCAACTGCTGCTCGACGTCCGCAAGTCGATGAAGATTCCGGCGTTCCAGGTCTGGTCGAACTATCTGATGGCGTGGCTGGAACGGCGCCCTGATGCGATGCGCATGGACATCGCCGCCGTCAACTCTTTGAAGATCCAGATGGACCCGGAGGCGCTCTTTCTCGAGGGGTGGATGCTCTGCGAGGTCGGCGCGTACGAGGAGGGGGTCGCGCACCTGCAGCTTGCGGTTGCGAGAGGGTACTTTGCAGCGCCGACCCTCGCCCGGAGCCCGCACTTCGATGCGTTGAGATCCGATCCCGCCTTCCGCGCGGTTCTCGCAGATGCCGAGGCCGGCCGGCAGCGCGCGCTCCAGGCGTTTCGGGAAGCCGGCGGCGAACGCCTGCTCGGCTCACACGTCAGAGCGGCATGAAGTCGCTGTCCCGGCCGGACGATCTGGCCGAAATCCTCCGCCGGCTGCGGACGCTGCGCCCCGACACCAGCGCGAGGTGGGGCCGCATGTCGGCGCATCAGATGATCTGCCACCTTGCCGATGCGCTGTGCGTGGCGACGGGCCAGAAGACCGTGAGCCCGGCCACCGGTCCAGTGCAGCGAACGTTCATCAAGTGGATCGCGCTCTATGTTCCGCTGCCGTGGCCGGCCGGAGTCGCCACGCGACCGGAAATCGATCAGGAGATCGGCGGAACGAAGCCGCAGGAGTTCGCGGACGACGTCGCCCGCGTCGAATCGCTGTTAATGGGGCTCGCCCGCAATCCGGGAACGAACTGCCCGGAACACCCCATTTTCGGGCCGATGTCGGCGACAGCGTGGCTCCGCTGGGGCTACCTGCACGCTGACCATCACCTCCGCCAGTTCGGCGCTTAGCCGATGCAGGCAACCTATTTGTTGACAAAACGGCTCAGACGGCATTGAATGCCCGACAATTAATCCGCGTAAGGCCGCGCGTCGTCATCGCACGCACTTTTATTTTGGAGGAGGAGTGCGATGCGCGGAGCGTTGAAAGCCGTCTTGATCCTGATGGCGGTCGTCCTGCTGCCATCCCTTGCGTCTGCGCAAGGTACTCTCACGGGAACGGTCCGGGACGAATCGGGCGCTGTGCTGCCGGGCGTGACTGTCGAAGCATCGAGTCCCGTCCTCATTGAAAAAGTACGTACAGCCGTCACTGACACGAACGGGCAGTACCGCATTCCCGGTCTGAATCCCGGCACGTATACCCTCACGTTCCGGCTGTCCGGATTCAATCTCGTCCGTCGCGAAGGCATCGAGCTCAGTGGAACCACCACGCTGACGATCCCGATCGACATGCGGGTCGGCGCCCTGCAGGAGACCGTGACGGTCACCGGCGAGACGCCGGTCGTTGACGTCCAGACCGCGCAGCGCGAAACAGTGCTGAGCGCCGAGGTCGTCTCGGCTCTTCCCGGCCTTCGCACTGTCGGCACGCTGCTGAATGCTGTCCCCGGGCTGGTCGTCAACGAGGGCGCGCTCGCCCTGTCGCCGACGATGACCTTCTTCGCGGCGCGGGGCGGTCCCATCAACGAAGGGCGCATGGCGATCAACGGCATGACAATCGCGGCGCCGTTCAACGGCGGCGGCGTCTCGACTTACATCCTCGACTCCATCAACGTCGACGAGGTGTCGGTGGCCGTTGCCGGCGGACTCGGCGAATCGGACATCGGCGGCCCGGTCATGAACCTGGTGCCGCGTTCCGGCGGGAACACTTTCCGTGGGCAGGCGTTCATCAACAACGCGGGCGACTGGTCCCGGGGCAATAACCTGAACGCGGAGCTGACGGCGCCGCCTCCTGGACCGAATCTCAAAGAGACGCCTGGCATCATCAACGCGTACGACACGAGCGTCTCCTACGGCGGCCCGATCAAACGCGATCGACTGTGGTTCTTCGGCAGCTATCGCAGCCTCGAAACGGCGGCAGCAGTGCCCGGCGTCGTCGCCAACGCCAACGCCTTCAACGACGCGCGCTGGGACTGGGTGGCTGACCCCTCCGTCACCGCGCGGACACTTCAGGGACGCGAGTCGTACATCGGCCGGATCACGATGCAGGTGTCCGCCAGGCATCGCGTCTCCTACAACCAGGAGTACCAGCGCCGCTGCGAGGGATCGACACTGAAGCTCGAAAGCGACAACGGCTGCAACAAGCGCGGCGACAACTGGGTTGCGCTCGGAGCGGGCGCCACGACGCCGTCACCCGAGGCCAATCCGAGTTACTTCGGCAACCTTCCGTATCACGTCAACCAGGCGATCTGGACGGCGCCGATGACGAACAAGCTCCTGTTCGAGGCGGGCTTCACCCGCTTCATGTTCCGCGGCGGGACGACAGGCCGGCCGGCGCCGGACGGCATCCTGAACATGATCCAGGTGACCGAGCAGTCCACGGCCACCAATCCAGCGACGGGTCTACCGTATGCGCCGCGCGCGAACTTCGTCTATCGTGGCGTCGCGACGGCCAACCCGAATTACGCCAATCCGAACAACTGGCGCGCCTCCGCCTCCTACGTCACCGGATCGCACGAGATGAAGGTCGGGTATCAGGGTTCGTACATCCGGGTCAAGAACTGGTTCCTCGTCAACGAGCAGCAGTTGGCCTATCGCTTCAACAATGGTCAGCCCAACCAGGTCACCTGGCGCCTGCCGGAGTGGCATCAGTCGGATCGCACGGGGACTGCGTCGATTTACGTCCAGGACAAGTGGACGCGCGGCCGATTGACGCTGCAGGGCGCGCTCCGCTACGACCGCGCCTGGAGCTTCACTCCGGCGGATCACAACGGAACACCGTTCACGTCGCAGTTCAACGCCGAGCCGATCAGCTTCCCCCGCACGCCCGGTGTTGACTCATTCAACGACATCACGCCGCGGATGGGCGTCGCGTATGACGTGTTCGGCAACGGCCGGACAGCGCTGAAGTTCAACCTTGGTCATTACCTCGATGCGGCGACGAATGACAGCGAGTACACGAGCAACAGTCCAGCCGCCCGCATCGTCCGCATCGGCACCCGCACCTGGGACGACCGCTTCTTCCCGGCCGGCGATCCACGGCGGGACAACAAGGTCGTTGACTGCGACATCATGAACTTCGTCGCCAATCAGGAGTGCCTCGCGGTGACCGGCGACTCGCTGAACTTCGGCAAGGTGTCGGGCAATGTCACGCAGGTGAACCAGGACACGCTCCATGGCTGGGGCGTCCGTCAGAGCGACTGGCAGTGGGGGGTGACGCTGCAGCAGGAAGTCATCCCGCGCATGTCGGTGGAGGTTGCCTACAACCGCCGGTGGTTCCTCGGCGCCAAGGTGACGGACAACACACTTCGTGGCCCCGAGGATTATCAGGAGTTCACGATCGTGGCGCCGTCGGATCCGCGGCTGCCCGGCGGTGGCGGCTATCCGATGACACTGCAGCTGGTGACGCAGGCTGCCTCCGATCGCGGCGTGAAGAACTACGTCACGTTCGAAACCGACTTCGGGCCTGAGCGCAAGGCCTACTGGGACGGCGTCGACGTCACACTCAACGCCCGCCTGCGTCAGGGGCTGACACTCCAGATCGGGACGCAGACCGGTCGTTCGGTCGACGACACCTGCGCAACCGACAAGAACATCGACGCCGCGAACCTGATCAAGGATCTGCGCAGCTGTCGCGACGTCGATCCGTTCCAGACGACGGTCCGCGGATTGGCGTCGTACGTCGTTCCCAAGGTCGACGTGCTCGTCAGCGGCACCGTCCGCTCGCAGCCGCCGCTGGAGCTCGTTGCCAACTGGGCGTTCCCCAACTCGCTGATCCGCGATCAACTTGGACGGCTGCCTCCAGGAACGACCGCGACCACGACGACGACCGTCAATCTCCTCGACAGTGGCCACAAGCTGTTTGCCGACAACCGGCGGACGCAGATCGACATGCGCTTCGCGAAGATTCTTCGGTTCAGAGGGCGGCGTGCGGATATCGGCGTCGACCTCAGCAACCTGTTGAACACCAACTATTCGACGACCTACGAAAACAGCTATCAGTTCA
>Ga0111538_10000801_pt1 | contig 43373 bp, 60 predicted proteins | sample SoiMethybrSBSTD1_FD_79669 | JGI IMG/M metagenome (GOLD analysis project Ga0111538, IMG submission 79669) | Bulk soil microbial communities from a Populus tree surrounding site in Tennessee, USA - Soil MetaG P. TD hybrid SBSTD1 (version 2)... | ecosystem: Environmental > Terrestrial > Soil >...
GAGCATGGGGACGATGCGCTGTTGGAACCGCTATATTTGATCACAACTTCGTTGCAAACCCATAATGCAATCCACTACGGCGACGCTAGTCTGCTGCCAAGGGGTCCGGTCGTGAGACAACGGGGTGACACTACACTTTGGTGAGAGGAGGAGAATGGCGAAGATCAACCTTCAGCCACCCACGTTGGATTTGTCGTTATATGCTGGAGACGGTATCTCCTTTCGATTAATTTGCACAGATGATGACAATCAGCCCGTTGATGTGTCCGGCGAAGTAAAAGCACAGGTAAAACAAGCTCGTGGAACTGGAGAATCATCCCTAGCAGATTTTGCTACGGACATGGATAGCGCTTCGGATGGCATTATCGCACTTTCTTTGACCGGAGATCAAACGCAAGAGCTGATTACAGACAGTTCAGGCAAGTTTACCGGGGTCTGGGACGTGCAGTGGACCGAAACGGATAAAGAACCGCGTACGCTATGCCAAGGCAAAGTGGAGTGTTACGCTGATGTCACCCAGTGATCTTGAAATTACCATTGATCCGAAAGACATTGAGATCAAAATCAATTCTGAGGGACCAGAGATCGAATTAACGGTCGACGAGACGCCCGATGTAGCCACTTTGATTCCTCCGGACGAGTTCAAACTGACTGTCGAGTCGAGAGAGATTGGTATCGACGTCAGCAACCAGATTTCGAACGTAGAGATCAATCTGGATTCAGCACCCGACGTTATTTTCCTGCCGACTACCGGTTTGACCGGTCCTCCGGGTCCGGAAGGAGATCCTGGACCAGCGGGTCTCCCAGGACCTCGTGGTGCAACTGGTGCGGATGGGGCTGCCGGAGCTGAGGGTCCTAAAGGCGATACTGGCGACACGGGTCCGCAAGGTCTGACTGGTCCTACTGGAGCTGAAGGTCCTAAAGGTGACACCGGTGATACTGGTGCTACCGGTCCTACGGGTGCTACGGGTCCACAGGGTAATCCAGGTGCTACAGGAGCAACCGGGCCGCAGGGACTAAAGGGCGATACTGGTGCAACGGGTAGTACCGGTCCTCAGGGTCCACAAGGAGATCCAGGCGCCGCCGGAGCAACGGGACCACAGGGGCCGATTGGTAACACCGGTGCTCAGGGTCCACAAGGAAATCCGGGAGCCACAGGAGCGACAGGACCGCAGGGGCCGATTGGTAATACCGGGGCAACGGGAGCTGCAGGTCCAACAGGTCCAGCTGGTGCCGTTGAGGTTTATGAACAACCTAGCGAGCCAGCAAGCACTCTAGTAGGTGCGCTTTGGATCGATACCGATGAAGGACCGCCGAATTGGACAGGTGGCGGTGGAGCTCCTGGGATTGTTGGTGCACCAGTAGCTTGGTTGGTCGATGTGATTCCTGATGGTTGCTTGGAATTCAACGGGCAGGCGATTACAGCAGCTGCCTATCCAAAATTGTATGCCTTGTTCGGAGCTAATCTGCCTGATTTGCGGGGACTTACTTTACTAGGCGCCAGCGCAAGTCATCCGGTTGGTTCAACTGGTGGTACGGAGACTGAGACTTTGACTATTGCTCAAATTCCTTCGCATAATCATGGTGGTAGCACTGGAACGGGTGTAACTGGTACTGGTACCTCGGGAACACAACCGGCAACTGCGACTGGTACTGAATCGGCGGATCATACTCACTCAGGTAACACGGGTTCCGCGGGTTCGCACTCGCATGACACTGCCGATGGCACCGGTTTCTTCATGACCAACGATTCCTCGACGATTACAGTTGGTTCCGGTGGTACGGCTCGTTATTATGCTCAGAAATTGCAGCTGACGGATGCTGCTCCAGCGCATACTCACACTCTAACCACCGGTGGTCGTAGTGCAGTCCATACGCACACGGTTCCGGCTCATTCGCACACGGTTCCTTCGCTTTCGATTCCGGCACTCTCGATTTCAGCACAGGGTGGCGGCGGTAGTCATAATAACTTGCCACCGTTCAGAGCGGTGCGCTGGATTACGGTGGCGGGCTAATGGCTATCGTTACTCCCAAAGCCGTTCGAGTTCGTCGCAGTGCCGGTTGGCAGGACGTAGCAATCATCGGACCACAGGGACAACCGGGCGATCAAGGTCCTGTTGGAGCTACAGGCCCAGCGGGCCCGACTGGTCCGACTGGTGCTAAAGGCGATACAGGTAATACTGGTCCAACCGGCTCTACGGGTCCGCAGGGTCCACAGGGAGATGTTGGTCCAATTGGTACAACCGGTCCGCAAGGTCCGGCGGGGCCACAGGGAGCACCATCAACTGTTCCGGGTCCGCCCGGTGACGGTGTTCCGACTCCGATTGGTTCGACCGGTCAGTTTATTCGTGTCGCTGGCGGTGTCGCGGTTTGGCAGGATTATACGCCACCGGACGCGTCTTCAAGTAGTAAGGGAGTTGTACAACTTGCCGGTGATTTGGCAGGTACAGCCGACGCTCCGGCGATTGCTCCGGGTGTGATTGTCGATGCTGATATTTCAGCGATAGCAGCTATTGAAGGCCGAAAACTTAATTGGCATAAAGGTACTACTCCGCCTGCTAGTCCAAGCGATAATGATCTTTGGTACGACACTGAAATGGGCGGCGGAGTTGGCTGGGTCTTTGTTTACGATTCGACACAAGCTACTTATAAATGGGTAGCTGTTGGCTGCGAGCCGTATTTTAACTTTTCCGGTGGAGATACCAGTGCCAGTTTGACCGCGAATACCTGGGGTGGATTTACAGTTACAGTTACTATCAACCGTAATGGAATTTATGTTATCGAAGGTGGATTCACCATTCGTACAAGTTCTGGCGGTGCGACCGTATGGGCCGGACTTCAGGTTGATGGGGTAAACCCGACGGTTGATTCGACGCATACAGCAGGTGGTTATTGCGCAGTTTCGTCTGCTCGTCAAAATCTTCATGTTCGTAGCGTAATCACACTTACAACTGCTCCAGCAAACATTATTTTGTTGGGTCAATCTACTGTTACACAGTCACACTCTGTTAGTAACAGATACGTTTCGGTTACTCCACGAGCGATCATCTAAAAAAGAGGTATGAATGATCACAGTGAATACAAGTGTGCAATTTACCGCCGAGGACCGAGCCGATGCCGAAGCAAAAATTGCGTCCTGGCGGTTGCACGAGGGTTGTGTAGTGGTTTCGCATCTGAGCGAACAACTTGATGCACAGGAGACAGTGGAAGGGTCTGGTGGCGAGTTGACGCGCCAGCCTACCGCGGATGAGCTAATGGCGGAGACGGAGTTAGCAACTCAGGGGAATGGAAATGAAACGACCGGTTGAACTTTTCAAACAACGCCCAGCTGAGTCAGCGATGCCACTGGCAACAGTTGGCGCAATTCTGATCGGTCGGGCTTTAGGTGTCGAAGATACAGATACAATTGCCTACATTGCAATCGCACTTTCATTTATTCCAGCTGTTGTAACCTGGGTGACTGACATAATCAGACGAGACGAGTCCGATGGAACTGTTTACCAGCCTCCTAGCGCTGGATCATCCTGACTGGACGCTCCCTTGGGCAGGGATTGGAGCAGTTCTACTTGGACTAGGAAGCGCGCTCAGTGGAGCTGCGGCATTGATCACAGCTCGCAGAAAGGGTAGAAATGAAAGCTGCGCTGCTGCTAACACTGGGACTGGTAATGGCAACGGGGGCCGGGTATCTGGCGACGACAGCGTTTAGCGGAGCTCCAGATCCGGTTAGGACAGAAACAATTACTCTTAAGAATGGACCTACAGGACCAGCGGGTCCACAAGGTCCAAAAGGAGAACCGGGTCCTAAGGGCGAACGAGGTCCTAAAGGAGAAGTTGGTGCAACTGGTCCGGCGGGACCCCCAGGCTCGGGTAGCCCGTGCGCGGGCGCGCCTGTGGGATATTCTCCCGGAGTCTTGTTGATCAATCATCCTGGTGGACAAACAAGAATCTACACATGTCTGGAGGACAAATGAACGAACAGGAAGCTCCAGTTCAGGATCCCGCAGAGCCGACTGAGCCCGCAACTCCAGAGCCTGCACCAGAACCAAGTGAGCCAACACCCGCACCGGATACGACACCACCGGACGAAGAAGACAACGGTGGCGACGGAGAGGAATAGGAATGCCGTTTGATACGGACGAAGAGGTAGAGCCAGATGAGGTTTCAGGCATAGACGCAGACGAGTCCGAAGCTCGCTTGACTGTTGTGATCGACAAGAATCTGATTCTCGAAGCTGGGGATATACCTGTACGCGAGTCAGAGCCTGAGCCGAAGGAGGAGGAAGAAGATGGCAGCTCCTCAGGTTAAGTTCACCAGGGATATTCTCGTTGGTTGTCGAGGCGCTGACGTAATCGCGCATAAGCGAGCTATTTCAAGAGCTGCTCCAAACATGTATCCCTGGCACGACTTTACCGAGTTGTGTGGAAGACCATTTATGCATGCGGTGGTAGCTTGGAAGCGAAGTAAAAAATTGAGTGGCGTGCCTCGGATTGGCTTGACTGCTCATAACGCTCTCGAGCGCACGCGCGCGAAGAAGAAGCCAGACGAATGGGCGTTTGATCCCTACTCGATTGCGCTTTGTCAGGAATACTGGAAACAGCATCAGCAAGCTCCAGCAGAGGCGAAACGAGAGAAGGGTGTAAGTGCAGGTTTCTTCTGGTACGCACATCGAAACTCAATTGCCTATTCTCAGTATCGGCCTTTCTCACTGGGTAGGCCAGCTTGGCTTCCCAGTCGCTGGGATTGCTCAGCCTTTGCTACAGCTTGCCACTATGCGGCTGGCGCTCCGGATCCGAATGGCCGGGGCTATGACCATCAAGGCTATACCGGCACACTGATGGATCATGGAGTACACGTAGGTAGTATTCAAAATTTGAAACCACTTGATCTGATTTTCTACGGACGAGCTCGTTCTGCACCGGGCTTCCCTGGTGGTTCTCCGACCCATGTAGCTGTTTATGTCGGGGTCAAAAACGGAACGCCGATGGTACTCTCGCACGGCCATTATCCGATGAGCTACTACCCTTACAATTATCGAAGTGATATTCATCACTTTCGACACTACAAGATATAAGGAAAGAACTTTGCTAGCGTAGAGGAGGAAAGCAATGGCGGATCCGAAGCTGCCGACGCCTGATGAAGTTGCTGAGCAGTCTTCTAAGGAAGAAAAAGATCCTAACAAGAAAAAGACCGAAGGCAAGAAGTACGACGGTGGAGAGATTCCCAAGCAGTAATCATTCAAGTAGGTGAGGTAGATGGAAGAAAGTATTCTTCTTAGTACAAAGAAAATTTTGGGTGTTGCAGAAGAGTATACAGCATTCGATCTTGATATTATTACTCATATTAATACCGCTCTTTCTACGCTCACCCAACTGGGCGTTGGACCTGCAGAAGGATTTACGATCGACGATGCGTCCGAGCTCTGGCATGATTTTATCGAGGACGATAAACAGTACCATTCGGTCAAATCATACGTTTTTCTCCGGGTTCGACAGCTCTTTGATCCTCCGGCAACATCATATCTAATTGCTGCCTTTGACAAGCAAATCGAAGAGCTCGAATGGCGTTTGAATGTGCATCGAGAAGAGACGGACTTTGTCGACCCAGATCCAGACGTCTACTATCTTGAAGACATGTTTTCTGGAGAAGTTGTGGAGGTGAGCGGTGGCAAACGGAAGATCATTGGAGGAGCAGGAAGCGGAACGTAAGAGTAAGGAAGACGCGCGAAACAAGCAGCGTCAGGAACGACAAGAGCGTCTTAACCAGGAATCGACAGAATCTGACGACGAGAAGATGGATCGACTGGCACAGAGATTGTCGGCACCCGAACCATCTAAGCCGAAGGCGAAGTCTCGTGCGAAGAAGAAGGAAGAGAAGCCTGAAGAAACTCCAGTCGAATAGGAGGCGAAATGTCCTCCGTTATAGATGATATTCTCGAGCATCATGGTGTAAAAGGGATGAAGTGGGGTGTTCGCCGAAAGGCAACAGTCGGGGCACAAGAGGTTATCGTCAGTGACAGACGAAAATCGATCAAGACGACTGGTGGAGCAGGACATCCTGCACATCCTGACGCAGTTCGCGTCCGTACGATCGGACAAATCGGCTCAAAGAGTGGCTTGAAAGCTCTCTCCGATAAAGATCTGCAGGATTACACCAAACGATTGAACTTGGAGCAGAACGCTAAGAGGCTTCGCTATAACGACGCAAGTCCTCCGAAGAAATTTGTCCTGAGTGTGTTGGGACAAAGCGGTAAGACTGCTGTTCAATCAGCTGCAAACGATGTTGCAACTGCACAGGTTAAGAAACATTTGGCTAAGACTGCTCTGCTTGCTGCTGCTTAGGGGAGAGGAGTTAGCATGAGCCTATCTAATACCGCTGTACCGATTTATTATGGTCAATTCCGGGAAGCTGTAATCAGAGGTGACATTCCCGTAAACCGTGAGATCTCTTTGGAGATGAATCGGATTGATTCGCTCATTGCTAATCCCAACATTTACTACGATGACGAAGCTGTAGAGGGATTCATTCGTTATTGTGAAGCTGAATTAACTTTGACGGACGGATCTGATTTACATCTTCTCTTCTCCTTTAAGCTTTGGGCAGAACAGATCTTTGGTTGGTATTTCTTTGTTGAACGCAGTGTCTATGTGCCGACCAAGGACAACCATGGTGGCCACTACGAGAAACGAACGATCAAAAAACGTCTTACGCTAAAGCAGTATCTAATAGTTGCTCGTGGGGCAGCCAAGTCGATGTACGCCTTTTTGATTCATAGCTTTTTCCTAAACGTCGATACAGCCACTACCCATCAGATCAATACCGCGCCGACGATGAAGCAGGCCGAGGAGGTCTTATCGCCTTTTAGGACCTCGATTACTCGAGCCCGGGGCCCGTTGTTTAAGTTCCTAACTGAAGGGTCGTTACAAAATACTACGGGTTCTAAGGCCAATCGGGTCAAGCTTGCTTCAACTAAGAAAGGGATTGAGAACTTTCTTACCGGATCCATTCTCGAGATTCGTCCTATGGCCATTAACAAGCTACAGGGACTGCGTCCTAAAATTTCAACTATTGACGAATGGCTTTCTGGTGATCTTCGAGAGGATGTTGTTGGTGCTGTTGAACAGGGTGCTTCCAAACTAGAGGACTATTTAATTGTAGCTATTAGTTCAGAAGGAACAGTCAGAGCAGGTTCCGGTGACACTATCAAAATGGAGCTTGCCGACATTCTCAAGGGAGAATACCTCGCGCCGCATGTTTCGATCTGGCATTACAAGTTGGACGAGGTCGAAGAAGTTGCGGATCCGGCGATGTGGGTGAAAGCGAATCCTAACCTGGGAGCGACGGTTTCCTATGAGACGTATCAACTCGATGTTGAGAGGGCTGAGAAGGCGCCTGCGTCGCGAAACGACATCTTGGCCAAGCGCTTTGGGATCCCCATGGAGGGTTACACCTACTTCTTCACCTACGAAGAAACTCTCCCTCACCGTGCACGCGAATTCTGGCAGATGGGCTGTGCCCTTGGGGCCGATCTTTCCCAGGGCGACGACTTCTGCGCCTTTACCTTCCTTTTCCCATTGGGAAGAGAACAATACGGTATCAAAACACGCAGCTACATAACTGAGCTCACGTTGATGAAACTTCCTGCTGCGATGCGGCAGAAGTACGAGGAGTTTGTTAACGAAGGTAGTCTTCATGTCATGCCAGGGAACATTCTTGACATGATGGAAGTCTACGAAGACCTTGATCGTTTCATTATAGCGTCCGAATACGACGTTCGTGCGCTTGGTTATGATCCATACAACGCGAAAGAATTTGTTACTCGTTGGGAAGGCGAGAATGGACCTTTTGGTATTGAGAAGGTCATTCAAGGAGCAAAAACCGAGTCAGTTCCTCTTGGCGAAATCAAGATTATGGCCGGAGAACGCTTGCTGATCTTCGATCAAGCCCTAATGTCTTTTGCAATGGGTAACGCAATTACGTTGGAAGATACGAATGGAAATCGTAAACTTCTAAAGAAGCGACAAGATGAAAAAATCGACAATGTCGCAGCGCTTCTTGATGCCTGGGTCGCATACAAGGCAAATAAAGAAGCATTCGAGTAATTGTGGTGAAGGAGGTGAGATGTGGCGCGATTTGGAAGGTTGAGACACGCTTGGAACGTGTTTACGAGTCAAGATCGCAAAGATAGAGTAACTTCTTGGCCTTATTACGGTTCAGGAAATTCCGGGCGTCGACCAGATCGTGGTAGATTGCTGATTCCCAATGAGCGCTCCATGGTCTCCTCGATTTATACGCGTCTTAGTATTGACGTTGCGTCAGTAGATATGCGTCATGTTAGACTAGACGACGAAAATAGGTATAAAGAAGACATTGATAGCGGTCTTAATAACTGTTTGACTGTCGAAGCAAACATTGATCAAGCAGCTCGAGCGTTCCGACAAGACATCGCTATGACACTGTTTGATCGAGGTGTTTGTGCGTTGGTTCCGGTTGATACGTCGATTAGTCCGGAAACTAACGGTGGATATGAGATCTTAACTCTTCGCGTAGGCGAGATCACACAGTGGTTTCCCAAGCATGTGCGAATGAGTTTGTATAACGAAGAAACTGCTCAGCGAGAAGAGATTACTTTGGCGAAAGCTGCGGTTGCCATTGTCGAAAACCCGCTTTATGCAGTGATGAATGAGCCAAATTCAACACTTCAGCGGCTGTTGCACAAGCTGAATTTGTTGGATGCAGTTGATGATGCGTCTGCTTCTGGAAAACTTGACATTATCATTCAGCTTCCGTATGTAATTAAGTCTGAAGCTCGGAGACAGCAGGCAGAACAACGTCGAAAAGACATTGAATTTCAGCTGTCTGGCAGCAAGTATGGCATCGCCTATACCGATGGGACCGAGAAGATTACTCAGCTGAATCGACCAGCTGAGAATAATCTAATGTCTCAAATCGAGTTCCTCACCGAGATGCTATACGGCCAACTCGGCCTAACCGAAGAGGTCATGAACGGAACAGCTGATGAAAAAGCTATGCTGAATTATTGGAATCGTACAATCGAGCCCGTTCTCACGGCCATGGCTGAAGCTATGCGTCGCACCTTCTTGACCAAAACTGCTCGGACTCAAAGGCAAAGCATTCAGTTCTTCCGAGACCCATTCCGATTGGTCCCAATTGAGAACATCGCTGAGATTGCCGACAAGTTTACTCGTAATGAGATCATGACGTCGAATGAGATGCGGCAGGTAGTTGGTATGGCTCCCCATTCAGATCCAAAGGCAGATCAGCTACTGAATAGTAACATGCCGCAGGGAAGTCCAACTCCAACTGGAGTTACGACGGAAGGAAAGCAAGTTCTTAATCTAGTGCCGTCATCTGTCGACGAGCTTGATCCAGAACTGAGAAAGAAGGTTCAAAATGGGAGCAGAGGCTAGGCCTGATTTTAGCGGCTACGCCACGAAGGCTGGTCTTAAATGCTCAGATGGCCGGACGATCATGCCGGATGCCTTCAAGCATCAGGACAAGGAGCAGGTCCCCTTGGTCTGGCAGCATGGTCATGGTGAACCCAGCAATGTACTTGGCCATGCGATTCTCGAGCATCGTGATGATGGTATTTACGCCTACGGTTTCTTCAACGATACCGATCAGGCACAGAATGCCAGCACGCTAGTAAAGCACAAGGACATCAAGTCGCTGTCCATCTATGCCAATCAGCTGACGGAGAAGTCGAAGCAGGTTCTGCATGGCTTTATCCGTGAGGTAAGTCTAGTTCTGTCCGGCGCTAATCCGGGCGCTCTTATCGACAACATCACACTGGCTCACGGCGATGGCGAAATGGTCACGCTGGAAGATGAAGCGATTATCTACACTGGCCTGGAGATTAATCATGGCGAAGAAGCAGCTTCGGAGAAGGAAGAGGAAGTTGAGCACTCTGAAGCAGAGCCAACCGTCCAGGAAGTTTATGATTCGATGAACCCCCAGCAGAAGGAAGTAGTTCACTTCATGGTGGCCCAGGCGCTCGAGAGTGTTAAGGCAACCACTGGTGGTGAAGCAGCTCAGTCCGAAACAGCTTCCACTGCTACTGGAACAGAAACCAAAGTTGAGACAAGCACCTCGGAAGAGTCAAACACCTCGGAAGAGGAGTCTAAGACAGAACTAGTTCATGAGGAAAATAAAGAAGAAGGAGAGCGCATGTCTCGTAATGTCTTCGAGGAGCAGAATGGCAGGAAGAAGAAGCCAGTTCTTAGCCATGATGCCATTAATGGGATCGTCGAAGAGGCGCAGAGGGCTGGTTCGCTGAAGCATGCGGTTGAGGCATATGCACTTAGGCACGGCATCGAAGACATCGATGTTCTCTTCCCCGACGCGCGCACTCTTGCGGATACGCCGGAATTTGATTCACGGCGTGTCGAGTGGGTATCCGGTGTCATCAATGGTACGAGGCACTCCCCGTTTTCTCGTATCAAGTCGATCGTAGCCGACATCACTCAGGACGAGGCCAGGGCACTGGGTTACGTCAAGGGCAACCTGAAGAAGGAAGAATTCTTTGGGCTGGTAAAGCGGGTGACAACTCCGTCGACCATCTACAAGAAGCAGCAGCTGGATCGAGACGACATCGTCGACATCACTGATTTCGACGTCGTTGCTTGGTTGAAGGCTGAGATGCGTCTGATGCTGGACGAGGAGATCGCTCGCGCAATCCTGATTGGTGACGGTCGCGATGTTGCCAGCGAAGACAAGATCAAGGATCCGGCGGGTGCGAGCGAGGGTGCTGGTGTTCGCTCGATCATGCTCGATCACGATCTATATGCCGCAAAGGTCGAAGTCGATCTCACTGACGCAAGTTCAAGCCCGGGTGAAGTCGTCGATGCTCTGATCACGAACATGGGCCTCTACAAGGGTTCTGGATCGCCGACGTTCTACACCACTATGCCGTTCACCACTACTCTCCTGCTGTCCAAGGATGGTATGGGACGCCGCATGTACCACAGCAAGGCGGAGCTCGCTGCTGAGATGGGCGTTTCCGATATCGTCTACGTCGAGGTAATGGAGCAGGAAGAGGATCTGCTCGGAATCGTCGTCAACCTGAAGGACTACACGGTTGGCGCCGACAAGGGTGGCGAGATCAACTTCTTCGACGATTTCGACATCGACTACAACCAGTACAAGTACCTGTACGAAACCCGTGTCTCGGGCGGTCTGACGAAGATCCGTTCCGCGTTGGTGCTTACGAAGAAGCCGTAAGGTAGGTCCTCATGAGATTCTTTGGTCGTGTCGGTTATGACAGCGAGACCGTAGAAATTAGTCCTGGAGTATGGCAGGATGATATTGTTGAATTTGAATACTACGGCGATGTCATCCGCAATGCCAGAAATCTCCGCGAAGGAGAGAATCTCAACCCTGATCTCAGTGTACAAAACTCGATCAGTATTGTAGCCGATGCTTATGCCAATGAACATTTCTTTGCCATTCGTTATGTGGAATGGGCGGGGACTTTGTGGACGGTTTCTAGCGTAGAAGTGCAGAGTCCCCGTCTATTGCTTAGGTTAGGGGAGGTGTACAATGGGCCAAGACCGACTCCAGTTACACCAACTCCTTGAAACGTTTACAGATAACGTATATTTTCAGCCGCCTGAGAACATACAGCTGAAATATCCGTGCATTATCTACAAACGTGACTTCGCAGACACAAAATTTGCGGATGACAAGCCATATCACTATACCAAAAGGTATATGGTTACAATCATTGATCAAGATCCTGATAGTGAGATTCCAGATAAAGTGGCAGCAATGCCAATGAGCCTATTTAACCGCTTTTATACTGCTGATAATCTGAATCACGACGTGTATAATGTGTTCTTCTAAGGGAAAGGAAACAAATGGCACCGCTGACATGGGACGAAGTTGGTGAGCGCCTCTACGAAGTTGGCGTAGACCATGGTGTCTTGTATCTTCCCGACGACGCTGGTGTTTACAACACTGGAGTTGCCTGGAATGGGCTCACCACTGTCACGGAATCACCTTCCGGGGCTGAGTCCAACCCGCAGTACGCGGACAACATCAAGTACCTGAATCTGTATTCAGTCGAAGAGTTCGGTGGAACGATCGAGGCATTCACATACCCCGACGAGTTTGCCGAGTGCGACGGTACATTTCAGCCTTCCGACGGCGTGGCCGTTGGCCAGCAGGCTCGAAAGCAGTTTGGCCTGTGCTATCGGACGAAGGTAGGCAACGACATTGATGGAGTTGATTTCGGTTATAAGCTGCATTTGGTTTATGGTTGTACAGCAGCTCCTTCGGAGAAGGCCTACGCAACCATCAACGATTCGCCGGAAGCAATTTCATTCAGCTGGGAGATTACAACCATTCCGGTTCCAGTCACCGACCACAAGCCGACCTCGCTGATCGTGGTCGACTCCACTGTGGTTCAAGCAGCCGACCTCACTGCACTCGAGGCTCTGCTGTATGGTAACGGCGCAACTGAAGCAGCACTTCCGACTCCGGATGCTGTGATTGCGCTGTTTGCTGGGCCGTAAACTTACCCTCTCCCCTCTCCCCGCCCGACAGGAGGCCGGAGAATGCTTACGATTGTGGTTCCAGGTGTCGAAATGTTTGACGAGCACGGCCAGGAGTTCGTCACTCGCGATGATGTTACTTTGGAGCTAGAGCATTCTCTGGTCTCACTGTCAAAATGGGAGTCCAAATACGAGAAGCCTTTCTTGGGTAAGGACGAGAAGACGACGGAAGAAGTTTTGGACTATATCAAGTTCATGACTTTGACCCCAGATGTTCCAGAGGAAGTTTTCCTCAAACTCAACGAAGCTAACATTGAGGCCATTAACAAGCACATTGACGCCAAGATGACTGCCACTTGGTTCAATGAGCCTCCTGGTGCCCCACAAAGCCGAGATGTGATTACTGCTGAGCTCATTTACTACTGGATGATCGCTTTCGAGATTCCATTCGAGTGTGAGACTTGGCATTTAAATCGTTTGTTCACTTTGATTCGAGTTTGCAACATCAAGCAGGCTAAGCCGAAGAAGATGAGTCGCGCCGATGTCGCTGCTCGAAACCGAGAACTCAATGCGCAACGCAGGAAGCAACTCGGTACTAAGGGGTGACATATGAAACTTGCTTGGGATCAAGTCGGAGAACGAAGGTATGAAGCGGGCGTTGATCACGGAGTTCTTTATCTTCATGATGGCCGTGTTGAGGTTTGGAATGGTCTTACCAGCGTAGAAGAATCTTCTGATATCGAGATCAAAGATCATTATCTCGATGGAGTAAAGTATTTGGAGATTTTTACTCCGGGGGACTTTTCCGGGAAACTAAAAGCAATCACCTATCCCGAGATCTTCGACTCGATTAATGGGATTGTCAGTCTTAATCCAGGGTTTTCCTATTACAACCAACCTGCGAAAAGTTTTGACATGTCCTATCGAACAAAGAAAGGTAATGATTTAGACGGGATTGATCACGGCTACAAGATTCACATTCTCTACAACGTCTTTGCCAACCCTGATGCTAATACTTTTAACACAATTGGTGATTCGCCTGAACCAGTTGAGTTCGGTTGGACGCTAACCGGAACTCCGCCAGTAATTAAAGGAATCGGAATTAAACCGACGGTTCATGTTTCTCTTGATTCAGCCACAACACCTCCAGAAATTTTACAATTATTGGAAGAGCGGTTTTATGGTACGGAGATAAGCAATCCTAGTCTTCCGTCCCTGCAAGAGATTGCCGAATATTTCGGGTATCTTGGCGCACTTATCATCGTCGATCATCGTGATGGTACTTGGTCGGCTGTTGACGAGGCAAACACTTATATCACTATGCTCGATCTCACCACCTTCGAGATCGATGATGTTGACGCAACATATTTGGATCCCGATACTTATGAAGTTTCGTCCACAAATGTTAGTTAGGAGGTGCAATGGCTACAATTACTGGTCTTACTGCGGAACGAATGCTGGAAATCGAAGCTGCCTCGGTTATTGATGGTGATGTTGTTGCCGGTAATCTCATTCTAAGCAAACATGACGGCTCCCAGATCAACGCAGGCAGTGTAGTTGGTCCCGCTGGACCAATCGGCCCTCCTGGTGTTGCAATCGTGGCGATCCCGGGTGAGGTTCGAATGTGGCCGAGCTTGGTTCTGCCGGATCTAATTAAATACGGTAAATGGGCCTGGGCTAATGGCGATCCTTTTGATATTGCTGCTTATCCGGAGGCAGCAGCCAACATCGATGATGTTTGGAACACGGCAATGGGTGTTGCTGCGCCACCCGCGGGTCAATTTCGGGTACCGGACCTGCGAGGTCTAGTTCCGGCCTGTCTTGACGCGATGCCGAACGGAAGTCCTCGCGCTAACCGGTTGACTCGAGCTGATGCGATTGTGCTCGCCAAGAATACTGGTAAAGAAGTACATGCGATGGCCATGGCAGAGATGCCTGCTCATTCGCATCGCTCTGACGGAGCTGGTGGGGCGGGTGGACTGGTTGCTTCTGGCGGCGTTGCTCACACACATAGTGGTACGACTAGTGGTCGCACTGTTGCACATAAACACGGCATGTCTCAGTCACGCTCGTCGTATACCTTTGGCACCTCAGGAATCGGAGCAATTATTGTAGAGATTATCGGTAGGGGCGGTCAGTATAACACCGGTGTCGATATGGATACGGAATCTGCCGATCACGCACATAATTTCACCACAGGTGGCGCCTCGGCCTATAACCATCAGCATGGAATCAATACTGCTGGTGGCGGTAGTGGACATGAAAACGTTCAGCCTACGGTTTTCGTGCCCTATATCGTGAAGTTGGACGACACTTAAAATGAGATTTGAACTGTCAGGAAGCCTGGTTCGCCCAGAACCATTAGTGATCAAGTTTGATAGTAACCAGACGTTTGATGTTGATCAGTATCGTGATATGGGCTACACACATTTCGACGCGATTTGCATTGGTGCCGGAGGTGGAATGGGTGGAGGAATCGATACTGGAAATACGGGCACCTTGGTCAGAAATTATGGCGGAGCCGGTGGAGGCGGTGGTTTCCATCGAGTCCGAGGACTTCTCTCTGCGCTTCCGACGACGGTTCCTGTTGTCGTGGGAGCCGGAGGTAGTTTGGGAACTGAGCATGCATCCAACCCCGCTTCAACTACCGATGGTGGCGATGGTGGCGCTTCCTCCTTCAACGATCCTACTTGTCGCGCCTCAGGAGGTAAGGGTGGCAAGCGCGCTCAGTCCAATTCCCTAACAGTCACCACCCAAGCGAATGGAGGCGACGGTGGACTGGGAAACCGCACTGCAGCTGGGGGTGGAGCTGCCGGAGGATCTGCGGGAACACCTTCATCAACAGGCCCTGGTGTTGCGGGATCAGCGGGAACAGATGGCACCATATTTTATGATCTACTCTATCAGACCATCGGACAAGGAGGAGGCGGCGGAGCTGGTGGTGTCGGTAAGTACGGATCGGGGGGAACTACTTGTAATGCAGCTACATCCGGCGGCCGAGGGTCGTATAATCCTGGAGACACACTTGTTTACGGTCCAGGAGGAAGCCCATCCAATGATGCAGCTAGTGGATCACAAAACGTTGCTCCTGGGGGAGCCAGCGGAGCCAAAGCAGCACCGCTAAACGGTCTTCCTTACGTGTTCGGGCAGTCTAAGAGTGCTCGAGCTGTTGGCGATCCAGGTACGGTGATTATTCGTCTTACCGCGGAGTAGCCTATGATTACCATCACAGAGAAAGGCTCGTTCAAGAATACAGAAAGATATTTGAGCAGACTCAGTAAACTTGAGCTTAGCCGAGTCTTGAACAAGTACGGGAACTTGGGAATGGTGGCGTTGTCCAATGCTACCCCAATCGAAAGTGGCGAAACAGCACAATCATGGTCCTACTCAATCGTTGCAAGATCAGGGTATTACTCTATTCGCTGGCATAACAGTCATGTCGAGGATGGAGTACCAATTGCCGTCATCCTTCAATACGGTCACGGTACTGGAACTGGAGGATACGTCCAGGGTCGAGATTACATCATGCCAGCAATGCGCCCTGTGTTTGATCAGATAGCCGAAGAAGCTTGGAGGGAGGTGAATAGAGTCTAGTGGCAACCATCGACGACAAAGTCGTTGCGATGAGTTTCGAGTCCGGTAAGTTTGAACAGGGTGTCAGTAGAGCTATTCGCGCCCTTGACAAGCTGAAAGGCTCGCTCAAGTTCGATGATGCTGGAAAAGGTATCAGCGCTGTCAGTCGAGCTCTTGGTCATCTTCAGCTAGGCAGAGTTGGTCAAGCAGTCGACCAGGTTAGCAACAAGCTTCGTACCTTTCACCTGGTTGCGATCGGCGTTCTAGCCAACATCTCTGCTCAGGCGGTGAGAGCTGGAGCTCGCTTTGTCAAAGCCTTAACCCTGGATCCGATTATTCAGGGTTACAAAGAGTATGAAACCAAGTTGACGGCGATTCAGACAATTTTGTCCAATACCCAGGCCGCAGGCGTCAAACTGAAGGACGTTACATCGGCTCTTAATGAGCTCAACCACTATGCCGACAAGACGATTTACAATTTCTCCGAGATGACTCGGAATGTCGGTACCTTTACCGCAGCCGGTGTCGATCTTACCACCGCGGTTGCTTCGATCAAAGGTATCGCAAACCTAGCCGCAGTCTCAGGTTCAAATGCCGAACAAGCGTCGACCGCAATGTACCAGCTTTCCCAGGCAATCTCGGCTGGTACGGTCAAGCTACAGGACTGGAACTCAGTTGTCAATGCTGGTATGGGCGGCACCTTGTTCCAACGTGCTCTAGCGCAAACCGCTCAGCATATGGGTACTCTCAAAGAAGGTGCTGTCACCCTCAAGGGTGCTATGAAGAATGTCACCATCAACGGAGAGTCATTTAGACAGTCGCTGGCCTCGGCTGGACCGGGAAAGAAGTCTTGGCTCACCTCAAAGGTCTTGACGACTACGCTGAAACAGCTTTCAGGGGATTTGACGGATGCCCAGCTGAAAGCTATGGGCTATACGGACGCTCAGGTAAAGGCCCTGCAAGCGCAGGCCAAGATGGCCGTAAACGCGGCAACACAGGTCAAGACCCTTTCCCAGTTAATCGACACGACTAAGGAAGCGGTCGGTTCCGGTTGGGCCCAGACCTGGGAGATTATATTTGGTAACTTCGGGGAGGCAAAGACTCTCTTCACCGGTCTCTCCAACGCTATTAACGGTTTTGTCAGTACGTCTGCCAATGCCCGCAACAAAGTCTTGAGTGACTGGAAAGAACTTGGCGGACGAACCCTGTTTCTCAATGCTTTGAAGCAGGGATTCCATGATCTAGCCGCAGTAGTTCGACCGATTAGAGACGCTTTTCGGGATATTTTCCCTGCAAAAACGGGTAAAGATCTCTATAACCTGACCGTAGGATTCAAGAATCTTATGGACAGGCTCGAGCCTAGCGCCAAGACAGTTGAAAATATTCGCCGTACGTTCCGTGGTCTGTTTGCCCTGCTGGATATCGGCAAGCAGGTTATTGGTGGAATCGCATCGGTGTTCGCCAGGTTGATCGGAGCTACGGGCGCTGGTAGCGGTGGCTTTCTTGATCTTACCGGAAATATCGGCGATTTTCTGGTCTCGGTCGACAATGCCCTCAAGAAGGGCGATCGACTAGCTAACTTCTTTGATCATCTCGGAGATATTCTCGCTGGTCCAGTAGCGTTCCTTGGTCATCTACGGGACGCATTGCTAAATCTATTTACCGGATTTTCCCCGGCGGGATTTTCCGGTCAAGTAGATGGAATGACCAACGCACTGACTCCTCTGCAGACTATATTGGAAGCCGTCGCCAAGGCTTGGGAGGCATTTGCCTCGGCCTTTGGGCAGTCGGGAAAGATCTTCCAGCCTATTCTCGACGGACTCGTCACGGCTATTCAGCAGCTTGGTCCCGCAGTCGCTACAGCGATTCAGAGCATGAACTTCGAGGCCATTCTGGCTGTGATTCGAACTGGTCTCTTGGGTGGAATCTTCCTCCTGTTCAAGAATTTCTTCGGCAAGGGCTCACTGCTTGAACAAGTCAGTAAGGGCTTTGCTGGAGGAATCATGGGTAACATCAGCGGCGCCTTCAGAGCTCTCGAGGGCTCGATGACCGCTATCCAGCAGAATATCAAGGCGAAGACGCTGAAAGAGATTGCGATTGCAGTCGCTCTCCTGACTGCATCGGTGGTTGCACTTTCGTTCGTCGACCCCAAGAAGCTCAATTCGGCGATGGCTGCAATCACGGTCATGTTCGCTCAGTTGCTCGGAGCAATGGCAATTATGGACAAGGTTACCAAATCGGCGGGCTTCTTGCGCATGCCGGTTGTCGCAGCTTCCTTGATCCTACTGGCTGGTGCGATCGATATTCTAGCTATTGCCGTCTTCGCCCTTAGTCGGCTCAGCTGGTCTGAGCTGATCAAGGGTCTGGGCGGAGTCACAGTGCTGCTAATTGGTATCACCGCTGCGGCTGTTCCTTTGGCTGCTGGTTCTGCTGGAATGGTTCGAGCCGGTGCTGGTATCACAGCGATGGCGGTTGGTATCAACATTCTCGCTCTGGCAGTTCGCAGTATGGGCAGCATGCCGCTAGGACAGATCGCCAAGGGCCTGGGTGGTATCGCCGCCGGTCTGCTGATTGTTGCTGGGGCGATGAAGATCATGCCGCCAAACCTGATTCTTACCGGAGCTGGTCTGGTTGTCACCGCAGTTGGCCTGCGTATCTTGGCCAAAGCCGTGAGTGCGTTTGGTGAACTGGACTGGAATACCATGGGTAAAGGCTTAGTCGGGATTGCAGGCGCACTAATAGTTATTGCGGGTGCCATGCAGTTGATGCCAGCAACGATGGTTGTCTCAGCTGCTGGTTTGATCTTGGTCTCGATTGCCTTGCGAGGAATTGCTAAGGCGGTCGAGAGTCTCGGTGGAATGTCGGTCAGTGCGCTTGCTAAGGGCTTGATCAGCCTTGCTTTGGCACTAGGCATTCTGGCCGTCGGTTTGATCGCAATGCAAGGAGCGATTGGAGGCGCAGTTGCACTCGGAATTGCGGCAGCAGGAATTGCTCTTCTGGCCCCGGCACTGGCAGTTCTAGGCAAGCAGTCATGGGGACAAATTCTGAAGGGATTGGTCGCCCTAGCCGCAGCAATTGCGATTTTGGGCGTCGCAGCCATTCTCCTACAGCCCGCTATCCCAGCTATGTTGGGACTTGGCGCCGCTTTGATCTTGATTGGTGGTGGCCTAGCTTTGGCGGGTGTTGGGATTGCTCTGATTGGGGTCGGGCTCAGTGCCATCGCCGTGGCCGCCCCAACCGCAGCCGGAGTAATTGTACAGGCGTTCATACAGTTGCAGGAAGGAATTATCAAGAACGCCAAGCTGCTGATTCTCGGCCTGCTCGAGGTCGTTAACCAGCTGGCCAAGGTAGCGCCACGATTTGTCGAGGCAATTGTCAAGATCCTCGGCACGGTGATCGACGGAATCATCAAGCTAGCACCAAAATTGCACGAAGTGATGAATACCTTGATTGTTCTGCTGCTACAAGTTCTTCAGGACAATCAGACCAAGATCATTCAGGCCGGATTCAACCTCTTGATCGCATTGTTGCAGGGTATCAGAAACAACCTGCCTCAGATCACCAAGTTGGTTGCTGATATTGTCATCACCTTGCTGCAGTCTTTGGCAAAGCAGCTGAATCGGATTCAGCGAGCGGGAATTACGATTATTCTCAGCTTCGTCAAGGGGATTGTCAGTAATTACGCCCTGATTATCCGCACCGGTCTAAATATCGTGGTTAATTTGATTCGCGGTATCGCCAACAGCATTGGCAAAATTGCTACTGCTGGGTTGAGCATTATTACCAGCCTTGTTCGGGCGATTGCTAATAACTACGTCAAGCTGTTCGGCGTTGGTGCTACTGCGATTGCCAACTTCATCCGTGGTCTTGGTAGTGCGGCGGCTCGGCTTGTCGCAGCCGGTGTCCATGCGATTACCGTCTTTATTCGGGCAATCGTCACTGGCGCCTTGAAGCTGGTCAACGAAGGCGCTAAGGCAATTATCAAGTTCATGAATGGTGTTGCCACAGCGATTGATCAGTACGAGCCGCAGATGATTGCCGCCGGAGCTCGGATTGGGACGGCAATTGTCACGGGAATGCTGAAGGGCATTGCTCTGGCTGCTCCGAATGTGCTCAAGAAGGCCGGAGATCTGGTTAATAGCGTCAAGAAAAAGCTCGAGTTTTGGAAGAGTCCTCCCGACGCCTACGGCAAGTGGCTCGGTCAATTGCTTATTTCAGGCTTGGCTACTGGATTGACGGATACCTCAGAAGCTGTTGATGCGGCGGCAAACATGAGTAAGAGCGTGATCAGCACGGTCGAGAGTATATTTGAGATCACTTCTCCCTCCAAGGTCATGCGCAAGCTTGGTCGTGATGTAGCTGCTGGACTCGCCCTGGGTGTCAAAGAAGGTGCCGAGGCAGACGTACGACAGGCTCTCCAAGATGTTGTGGGTCTGGTCAATCAGCAGATGGCCGACGCCAGGCAGAAAATTGCTGATGCTCGACAGCAGATAAACAGGCCAGAGAAAGGCAAGAAGCTAACCAAGGAGCAGATTGCCGAGAATAAGAAGCTGAACCAGGTGATTGCAGAACAGAATGCAATCCTGGCTAAGGCTACCCAATTCCACAAGCTGCTCACGGTTGAGATCACAAAGCACAAGGGTCGACTGATCGAGTTGGCCAAGGAATACGCGAAGACATCAGACCAATTGGACATCGCTACCAATCTATTCGAGCAGTATCTTGATCAGTACGACGATTTGCCTGAGATTCCGACGGTCGACGCGGAGGGTAACAAGATTGCTAATCCGCTGTCGGACTACATCAAGCAACTAACCGACCAGGTAGGCGCTGTTTCAGCCTACAAGACTGTGCTCGAGAAGCTGAAAGCTCTTGGTCTGGATGACAAGACTTACCAGATGCTACTCGATCAAGGACCCTCGGCAATCAACTTCGCCAATCAGATTCTAGCTGGTGGCAAGCCGATGGTCGATCGGATCAATCAGCTCGACGGTCAGCTTGACAACGCAGCAGCTGGTCTGGCTGATAACGCTGCTAAGGAACTATACGACGTCGGCAAGCGAACAGCCCAGGGCTTTGTCAAGGGTTTGCAGGATCACAAGAAGGAAATCCTGGCCCAGATGGACGATATTGCCGACGAAATGGTCAAGCGAATCAAGAAGAAGTTGAAGATCAAGTCGCCCTCACAAATCTTCGTCGAGTTCGGCAAACAAACGGTGGAAGGCTTGGCAATTGGGATCAGCGATTCCTCCCAGATGGTAACTACAGCCATCGACACTCTCGCGGGGAATGCGGTAAACACAATGCGAGACAGTTTGAGTGGAATGTCGGACCTGATCTCACTCGAGATCGATCCCAACCCGACTATCCAACCTATCTTGGATCTTTCTCAGGTACAAACTGCCGCACAATCGCTGGACTCGATTCTCAAAACAGCCCCAATCACCTCCACCAGATCGTTCGGACAAGCTGCGACGATTTCTTCCAGTCAAGCTACTACTGAGGAAGAACTAGCTGCAGCAGCTGTTGGAGGAACCTCGGTCAAGTTCGAACAGAACAACTATTCTCCAGAGGCATTGACAGAAGTTGAGATTTACCGACAGACCAAGAATCAACTGTCGCAGATCAAGTCTGCACTCGCCCTTACCTAAGGAGGTCTGATGCCGTGTTGACGGAAGTCAAAGCGTATAGTTCATGGCAGTCAGCTCCCGCGCTGCTGTTGGCTGACGATGGTAGGCCCGAGACCGACTTGATCCAGGTTACCAACATCGATGGACTGGAACCAGTCAAAGCCTCTGTAGGGATGTCTCCACTGGGTTCGGTTGATGGGTCGGCTTATGTAGGCAGTAGCATACCGAGCCGGAATATTGTACTAACCCTTCATCCGAACCCAGATTGGGACAATTACACACACGAAGTTCTACGTCGCCTAATCTATTCATATTTCATGCCGAAAGAGCCTACGCGATTGGTCTTTTACAGCGACGACCTACCGACAGTGCATATCGACGGTATTGTTGAAAGTGTCGAGGTAAATCTATTCAGCAACGACCCCGAGTTTCTGGTCTCGATCATCTGTCCGGATCCATATTTCACCGCCCATACCCCAGTTACCGTCTCGGGCCAGTCGGTACGAACTGGCGGAGCGGTGGAGAACATCGACTATCAGGGCAACGTCGAGGCGGGAATCTACGTCAAAGTCAGCTTTGCCTCGGGAGCTCCGCCGACTAAAATCGGAATTCAGGTAGGCAGTCCCTTGATTACCTTCTTCGATGTCGACGCCAGTGTCAGTTCGACCTTATATTTCGAAATGAGCTCGGTACCGATGTCAAAATACGTCCATAATGTCAATCTGAGCACGGGCGTAATAACTAATCTCTTGTCCAAGGTGCGAATGAAGGAGGGTTCGCAGTGGCCCTTGCTGCAGCCTGGTGAAAGCGATTTCTCTGTTATCACCGATCAGGGAGTACAAGATTGGGAGCTCGTATATTCTGAGCGGTTCGGAGGGCTCTAGTGGATCTCTATACTCTCAATCGTAGTTTTCTCAGGCAAGATCCAATCGACACTTTTCGCTCAGCAATCTGGACCGAGCGTTATTACGGTGATAGCGAAGTCGAGCTGGTCGTGCCGGTAACACGAGAAAGCGTCAAGCAACTATATGAGGGTGTATTGCTCAATCTCGACGGTTCGAACGAGATCATGATTGTCGAGACGGCCAACATTGAAGAAGGAGACTTGAAAGTCGTTGGCATCTCGCTATTGCCGTGGTTGAACAAACGCTTTGTTCGAACCTCAGCCAAGCACGCAGATCAATACTGGAATCTTACTAGTACACCTGGAAAAGTGCTGTGGGACGTTGTCTACAACATGTGTTGTGCGGGTAGTCCATATTTGAGCGGAGCGACTCCCACTGGTATTCCCAATCCTTCCCAGTTGATAGTTCCTGGCCTGGGATTGAAGGATTACGACAAATCGGGAGTCAGCACCAACTTTGCGATTCCATTTGGGCCAGTCTACGACGCTATCCGAGACATCGCCACCAGCTACGAGATTGGCATGCAGATCACGCTCGAGAGCGTCTCTACCAGTGGATATACGTTGGGCTTTCGCAGTTACAAGGGCTTGGATCGAACTAGCAGTCAAACTGCGAACACGAATGTGCGCTTCTCACCACAAATGGACTCTTTGACCAACATCAAGGAACTTCGTTCGATTGCAAGTTTAAAGACACGTACGTACGCTTTCGTACCCACGGATCTGGGTGCGTTGACAACTGGTTTGGCGCCCGGTGTAGCTCAGCGTTCGGGAGGACAGTACACCGGTTTTGATCTACGAGCGTTGATGTTGTTTGCCGATGATATTAACAGTGATATGGTGGGCGGTAGCGCAGCTACGCTGAAGAGCTTGCTCGATACTAGAGCTGCGATAGCACTCAGCAACGCACACTATATTCAGGCTGTAGATGGAGAGATCGTGCCGACTAATCAATTCAAATATGGCGTTGACTACAATCTTGGCGACATTATCGAAGTACAGGGTAACAGCGATATTGTACAAACCTCTCGAGTAACGGAGTACATTCGTGCACAAGACGAGGCGGGAGAACGAGCTTATCCAACCGTGGCTATGTTGAGCTAGCCATGTACTATTTGCTATATTGGCTTATATTTTCAGCAGGAGTGCTAGCAGGGTTTCTGCTGCGAGTCTTCTTGAATCGATTTTCCCACTATACCGGAGCAATCGTTGTCAGCAAGGTGGAGGGGAAGACGGTATATTCTCTGGTGCTCGAGGACTATCCAGAGAAGATCGAATTACGAAAACATGTGCTTTTTAGAGTAGTCGAAGATGATCGCGAGTAAAACATCGCTTATTATGAGACTATATCTAAAGGAGCGCTATGTTTTGGAGAAGCAAGCCAGATCCGCTCTTTGACCAAGTGATAGAGCTTGGCATGGAAGTGGTGGAACTAGACAAGGAAGCCGGAGAGCAGGTAGCCGCGTTCGAGAGAATGATGAAGCTGTACGAGCTGCGCGAGAGAATGAAGCGCGAAAGCTCGATCAGCAAAGACACATTGTTGATCGTTGCTGCGAATCTCCTGGGAATCTTGCTGGTTATCCGCCATGAGCATGTCGGGAATGTCATCACGTCAAAGGCATGGACAATGGTAACCAATCCAAGAATGCCGAAACCCTGAGAGAGCTCAAGATATGGAGGGCCGCATACGCGGCCTTTCATATTTTTTTCTGAGCTTGAATTTTTTTCTTTTTCAATCTGAAAAAATCCCCGGGGGGAGATTCTCCTACAAACTCGCAGATATTACATCGCTTATAATGAAAGCTATCTAAGGAGTAATTATGCTTAGGTTTATCGGAAACTTCTTCCTGTGGATCCTGTTTGGACCCTTCTGGTTGATGTGGATGTTGATCAAAGCACTAAAATCTAACTAGCTTGAAAAAGGGAGTCTGAAACATAGATTCTCTTTTTTTCTCGCAGAAATTACACACTCTATAATGAAACTACTACTAACAAAGGAGAAACTGATGAAGCTCGTTCTTACCGCTGTTGCCGTCTATTGGGCGGTGCAGGGAAGCCGTGCCATCGTCAGCTACGTCCAGAATCAGAAGTAGCTGAAAAGAGGAGTCCACCACAAGGGCTTCTCTTTTTCTCCTCGCAGAAAAAACATGCATTGTAATAGAGATGCAGATTGGGCGTCGTCCACAACGAGGCGAATAAATCCCGCTGCGTTTATCTTTTTATTTTTCTAAGGAGAGGTGATGCTTAGAAACCGTTCGTTCCTGGTCAAGCCAATTCAAGATGCCGATATGGCTTTGACTGTGGTTGATCCAGTGGATCATAGCAAGCTCGTCGAGGCAATTACTAAGGGTGCGGTGATTGTGATTGCAGCGTACATGGGCGGCGACACGCTGCGTCAGGTTCTGGTTCACGTCGCCAAGACCGGCATCCAGGCCGAGTAATGAGCAAGAAACGAAAAAAAGGAACTAACAAACGCACTGAGCCATCTGAAGAAAAAATACAGCGAATGAACAGAGAAGCTGCGCAGCTAGCAAAGAACGATATTCATGGTCCTCCAGATAGAGCTGCGGGATGGGGCACGCAAGGCAAAGCACAGTTCTATGGGAAAGCCACTTCGGAAGAAGCTACGCGCGTACAATGTCCAGACTGTGGATTTTCAAAAGGTCGACACGCAGCTAGCTGTCAGCTCAATTAAACGATCGCAGAAAAAACTTCCGCTTTAATAGAAGGCAAGGATGTGTTAGCATCGTCGGGATTTCGAAAGAGATCCCGATCCTTCTTTTTTGTTTTCGAAGGAGGTGTCATGATTGTTTACGTTGAGAAGGACAAGTACGGCTTCTTCAGTTTTATCTGGGACTGTTTCATGGTCCTGATCACCTGTGGGCTGTGGTTGATCTGGATCTTCGTACGTGAGATGCGCAAACGGAATTCTCAGTTTCCACCTCACCTATGACATCGTCGAGACGAAAACACAGCAAGGTGTATCGAGTGGTACTGCGTTTCCCTCCAGGCCTGAGCCGATCTGTATTCGTGTCAGGTAAGAACAGAAGAGACGCGGAGAAACACGCGCTGGCAAAATATCCGTCGGCGACAGGAATCGATCGTCACCCGGTCTACTAAGATGAAAGGTATACTATGAACTTGACTGGATGGTCAGGCCTAGTTCAAAAGGCTAAGTTCTTGGTAGACGACAATCTACCTACTATCCTGACTGCAGTAGGTGTTACCGGAACAGTTACGACCGCGGTCTTGACAGGAAGGGCCTCGTTCAAGGCAGCTGAGCTGATCCGAAAAGAAGGTGTGCATCATGATCAATCCAACGGAGAGGTCGTCGACGCTCCTGAACTCTCGAACGCCGCTAAAGCCAAGCTGGTTTGGCATCTTTACTTGCCACCCGCTGCTGTGGGTGTCACCACAATTGCTAGCATTGTCATGGCGAATCGCGTTGCGTCGACGAGGCTAGCAGCTCTAACGGTTGCTTCCGCCTTGTCCGAGCGTCGTTTCCAGGAGTATCGCGATAAGGTAGCAGAGAAGTTCGGTGCCCGTGATGCCACCAAGATGCGGGACGAGATCGCACAGGAACGAGTTTTGAAGAATCCTCGTGATACTCGAGAGGTGATCATCGCTGGTTCGGGCGATGTGCTCTGCTATGACATGCTGACTGGGCGATATTTCATGAGCTCGGCCGAGAAGATCCGCAAGGCAGAGAATCGAATCAATCACGAGCTGAACAACTTCATGCATGCCAGCTTGACCGAGTTTTACGAGGAAGTTGGTCTGCCTCCAACCACCTATACCGACATGGTCGGTTGGCATGGCAACGACAATCTAGAAGTACAGATCTCGGCAGTAACCTCCGACGATGAGCGACCTTGTCTGGCAATCGACTTCACTCCGCCGCCTAACTCTGAGTATCGACGCTCTCTGTACGATTGAAGAGCACATGCTCAGTTCATGGCTGATCTAGAACGAGCATATCTCCGATTTGCTAATAGCAGCTAGCTCTAGGTGCGGGAGAGTTTCCGCGGGCTCGAGGCGAGACTAGAGTGTGTACGGTACGGCACCAAATAGAACCCGCTTTGCGATGCACGGTGCTACGCGGTACGCATAAATTTCGGAACCAATTATGAAAGGAATCACCCATATGAAAGACGTAATGGCAGACGATATGCTGATCGCAACAACGCTTGTTGCTGTGCCAGTGTACGCGCTGGTGGTCGGGTTCTTTCTCGGTCTTGATGCCGCACGTTGGTTCGGCTGGGCGTAACAACAAGTTTTAGCATCTCGTGATAAACAGAAACTAGCGAATGCTAGCGATTTCCCTGTACGGGTAGAGAGTTTTCACAGATGGGTCGAGGACTGGCAGCCATGCCAGGGAGAAGTCAGCGGGTGAGTAGCGGGACTTCACGAATTCAAGAGTGGTGAGGATAGACCTACATGACGATCCCGTTGGGATAGCAGGCGGTATGTAGGGAGTGTTGGGTGCCCTCCCCGGGAACAACTGCCTCACCCGAATATTAGTCCGCGTAATAGAAAGAGCCGACAAAACTCGAGTAGGCGCAACCCTCTCGGGACAACGCGGCTGCCTCGTTGCGGAGGAATGCGTAACTCAGACTGCTTAGCGGTCACTGAGAATGGGGCCGTATGGGTCCTCGCCGCGGACTAACAATTTGTTGCAATTAAGGAGTCAAGATATGCAGAATGTAGTATGGGGCGAGTAATGGGACATATTTATCTTTTCGGAGTTTCTATACCAGCATTCCTGATCGTCCGGTATCTCGTTATGCGTCCACTGAGGAGCTATCTCAAGTACAGGCGTGATCAAAAAAGACAAGAGGATCAGCACTGGCAAGAGTGGTACGCAAAAATGGATGAAGATTATCCTTTTCTGCAAGACTTGACGAGAATATCGCGGGAGGCGCGGCAGAAAAGGGATCTCTAAGAAAGGACCCTGTGCTCAAGAAGACGATTACGTACAAAGACTTCAACGAAGAGGAAGTCAGTGAAGACTTCTTCTTCCATTTGTCTAAGGCGGAATTAGTCGAGCTCGAGATGAGTCATAAAGGTGGTCTTTCAGCTGCGCTAGAACGAATCATCGCAGCTGAGGATAATCAAGGTATTATTGCCGAGTTCAAGAATATCATCTTAACAGCCTACGGCAAACGATCTGAGGATGGTAAGCGTTTCATCAAGAATCAAGAACTACGGGACGAATTCACCTCGACAGAGGCATATTCAACCTTGTTCATGGAGTTGGTCACGGATACAGACGCAGCCACCGCTTTTATCAATGGAATTATTCCCGCCGATATGATAGCAGAAGCTGAAAAGCTGGTAGCGGCTAATGCAGAAAAAGAGCGGACGCCTGTTGTGACGCCAATCACAAAACCAGAGCTAGTTAGCAGGCAAGAACTGACAGCAATGCCGCAGGAGGATCTCGCGAAGATTGGAGCTCGCATTCAGGCTGGTGAAGTGGAGCTAGTAGATTAGCAGCTCGCAGAGAAAACTCGGCCTATAATGAAACCCACTATTTTTAGGAGTTGATATGTCGGGACAGCTCACCACGCTTAAGTTGGCGGCACAGGTTGTCGCGAGCTTCGGTGTAACGAAGATTGTCAACGATATCATCGCGAACAACACCACGATTCAGACCACTGCTGACGCAGTCAAGGTTTGGACGGGGTCGCTTGTAATCGGATCGATGGTCGTTGATCAGTCGGCGAAACACATCGGAGAACGCATCGACCAGGCTGCTGACTGGTACGCGAGCCGTAAGACAGAAACTACTGCATAGTAGGGCCAAGACTAAGATCTGAAACATGATCTTAGTCTTTTTTTCTTTCTAACTAAGGGAATACATGGAGCATCCTGAATTTCCGCCAAATAGCGAAGTAAGTAAGAGACAGGGCTCCGAAAAGAACATCGAACAAGTTACAACGGGCTCTGTTCGAAGAAAAAGGCCGTCTTTGCGCAAGCAATTCAAAGACACGTTCATTTCTGGCACCGTCCGAGGTTCACTTCAGTACGCTGTTCTTGATGTGGTGCTTCCGATGGTGAAAGACATGGTTGTCGAAGCAGGAGCATCTGCGCTTGAACGGCTGTTCTTCGGAGAGGGTCGACGTCGAGGTGGATCTGCTACGCCACCATCAGGCCCTTACGGTCACGTCAACTATACACGATATTCTTCGTCGTCCGCCAGATTACCATCTGGACAAAGAGCAATGAGTCGACGGGCACGTCAGGCACAGGACTTCGACGAGATCGTCCTCGATTCACGTACAGAAGCAGAAGAAGTCATTGACCGTCTATACGATTTGGTAGGTAAATATGACACAGCTACAGTTGCCGACCTCTATGAGCTTGTGGGCCTTGCCTCAAATCACACGGATTACAAGTGGGGTTGGGCGGATCTTCATGGGGCAGGCGTTCAGAGAATCCGTGATGGTTATCTTCTCGATCTCCCAGATCCCATCCCCCTCGACTACTGAGGAAGTACGCGCAGCCGCCAAGAAAGTCAAAGCCAGCGTGGAGGAGCTGACCTCCGATGGAGATGAATCAAATCCGGAACTGGGTGAAGGATCTGTATCCCCATAGCGCATCTTGGCATCGACGTGTAGATCGGATGTTCGATCAGCAGGTCTTTGCCATCTGGAAAGATCACGAGAGAAAGAAAGAAAAAGAAATCGAGCTCAACGGTGAACAACTAACCCTATTCTAAGGAGTTATGATGAAGCTCGTTCCGGGAGCGATCACGCAAAGGGTCGCCCGTGGTACGCTGCTCGCTCAGAAGAGCTCTCCAGGGCTTTTGCTCGGAGCGGGCATCGTCGGCGTGGGTGTAAGTACAGTTCTAGCTTGTCGTGCTACCCTAAAGATGGACGAAGTGTTGAACGAAGCGAAGGGTAAGGTCGAGCTGGCCAATACCCTTCAGCACGATGACTACAGCGATTTCGATCGTCGTCGAGATCTGCACGTCATTCGTGTCCAGACTGTCGTCATGATTGCCAGGCTGTATGCTCCGGCTGTCATTGTCGGCGGGCTCTCGATCGCTGCCCTGATGCGCTCTCATAACATTCTCACCAAGCGTAACGCAGCGTTGACAGCTGCCTATGCTGCTCTGGAGAAGGGATTTAACGAGTATCGCGCTCGTGTGGTATCCAAGTACGGAGAAGAAGAGGATCGAAACTTACGCTACGGAACTCGTGAGGTACCCGTAGTGGATCCAGAGACAAAAGAGAAGAAGATGATCACTCGAGTGGCGCCTGGAGAGCCCTCGATTTACGCTCGCTTCTTCGATCGAACTTGTGGATCCTGGAGTAAAGAACCAGAGTACAACCTGATCTTCCTCAAGGCCCAGCAGAATTGGGCCAACGATCTACTCCATGCTCGAGGTCATGTCTTCTTGAACGATGTCTACGACATGCTCGGGATGGAGCGCTCGACTGCAGGCGCCGTTGTTGGCTGGCTGTTGACTCGCGATGGCTCAACCGACAATTTCGTCAGCTTCGGTGTATTCGAAGGTAAGACCGACAAGGCTCGAGACTTCGTGAATGGCTTCGAGGGATCGGTCCTGTGTGACTTCAATGTCGACGGGATTATCTACGACAAACTTGATAACGTTCCTAGGGAGGCACTGTCTTGGCAACGGAACAGGTAGTTGAGCACGTAGCCGAAGGTCTCGAAGAAGCTGCTCAAGTAACCCGTGAGCTTGACATGGGACGGATCGGGTTTGGTCTTGGCGGTCTTGCTGTGGGACTCGCCTTCGGGTTCTACGTCGGATATAGGTTCAATCGCGCGAAAATTCGTGCTGAGGTGCTGCAGGAAGCCGAAAAAGATATTGAGCAGATTCGGCTGATGTACCGGGATCGAAACAAGCCTACTCCGGAAGCGATTGTCAGAGAGCAGGGCTACGAAACGCCCGAACCTCCGCGGCCGACTAGGCCTCCGGTTCCGGTACGAAAGCCTGAAACTCTGGTTGAGGAAGTCAGTCGGGACGAGTGGAACTACAACAAAGAAATCGCCCAGCGCGATCGGAACCATCCTTACATCATCCACGAGAACGAGTTTCAGGAAACGTTCCCGGATTACCAGCAGTTGCAGTGGACCTATTATGCAGGCGACAACATCCTCTGCGACGAGCGAGATGAAGTTGTTGTTCGCCCAGAACTGGTGGTCGGTGAGGAAAATCTGAAGCGGTTCGGGCACGGATCGAGCGATGACAACATGGTTTATATTCGCAACGACCGGCTCGAGATCGAGTGGGAGATCACCCGTAGTTGGAAGAGTCACGCCGAAGAAGTGTTAGGACTGGATCCAGATGAAACTCAAAACTCAGCGTGATCATGAGTATTTTGACTGGTTGACGTCGCAGATTGCGATTCCGGAAAGAAATCCGAACACGTATCATGGCTTGTTCGAGCGGATGCATGAGACGGAATTTCTGTTTACGGTCATCGGTGACGACAATCGGGTACAAGATGCCCGAGATCTACGGGTGCAGTTTTCGCATGGATCCTGGCGAGCACCTCGACGACCGATCTCAGTTCTTGAGATTCTGATCGCGGTTAGTCGCAGAACAGCTTTCATCTGTGGTGGGATTGCAGAAGAGTGGGCTTGGAATCTGCTCGAGAACCTGAAACTGAACAAAGCATCCGATCCTTTGGGTCGCGGTAAACTCAACCGCATCGACGAGACCCTGGAGGCTCTGATCTGGAGAACCTACGAGTACAACGGTAGGGGTGGGTTCTTTCCTCTTCGCGATCCCAAGGAAGATCAAACTAAGGTAGAAATCTGGTTCCAAATGAACGCCTACGCACTGGAGATCATGGAACTAGATCCCTGACCGTGAGACTGGGAAGGGAGGGCAATGGATTTCTATCAGATCCGTTCGAGAGAAACGAAAGATAAGAGAATGGAATTGTACCCTGATTTCATTGTCGGTCGTTCTCAGGATCTGATGGTACAAGGGCGGACCTTTTATGCAATTTGGGACGCAGAACGAGGTCTATGGTCTCGTGACGAGTATGATGTCCAGCGGCTGGTTGATCAAGATCTAGAAGCCGAAGCCGAAAGACTGCAGAAAGAAACAGGAATCGACTATGTGATCAAGTACATGCGCTCGTTCCAAAGCAACACCTGGGCGCAGTTCAAGAAATTCCTGGCGAATCTCAGTGATAACAATCGCCCACTCGATTCGAAGATTTTGTTTTCGAATTCAGAGATCACGAAGCAAGACTACGCGAGTAGGTACTTGAATTACCCGCTCGAAGAGGGTGATCTTTCAGCTTGGGACGAACTCGTTGGCACCTTATATTCAGTAGAAGAACGCGCAAAAATCGAATGGGCTATCGGATCCATCGTGGCGGGGGACTCGAAGAAGATTCAGAAATTCTTCGTGTTCTACGGTCCCGCTGGATCCGGTAAGTCTACGATTCTAAACGTGTTGCATAAATTGTTTGAGGGCTACACGACCGCCTTTGACGGGAAAGCACTCGGTCGTGCCGATAGTAATTTCTCTACGGAAGCCTTCAAACACAACCCCCTGGTAGCCATTCAGCATGACGGCGATCTGTCAAAGCTAGAAGATAACACTCGACTGAACTCGATCGTCTCGCATGAGCGAATGACGATCAACGAAAAGTACAAGCCAAGCTACACAGCACGAGCAGAAGCATTGCTGTTCATTGGCTCCAACCAGCCGGTAAAGATCACCGATGCAAAATCAGGAATCATTCGACGACTGATCGATATTCATCCAACTGGTGTACGAATTCCAATTCGACACTACACTTCCTTGATGAGCCGGATCGAATTCGAGCTCGGAGCCATTGCTTACCATTGCCAACAGGTATATTTGGAGATGGGTAAGAACTACTACAACGGCTACCGGCCTTTGGAAATGATGCTGCAAACAGACATCTTTTTCAATTTCATCGAGGCCTACTACGACATCTTCCGAGCTCAAAACTACGCTACCTTGAAGCAAGCCTACAGCCTGTACAAGGAATACTGCTTAGAGACGGGCATCGAGCGGCCGCTGGCACAGTACAAGATTCGTGAGATGCTACGTGACTATTTCGATACCTTTCAAGATCGAGGTCTAGTAGATGGAGAAAGAGTTCGAAGCCTATATCTGGGATTCAATGCAGAGAAATTTAAAGCGCCTAAGGACGGCGACGAGGATCTACCTGCATTTTCTCTGGTTATGGACGAGTCTGATTCTCTATTTGATCGTATCTTTCACGATCAGCCTGCTCAGCTGGCTAATAAAGATGGCACGCCAGCTCGAATCTGGTCGAGAGTAGAGACTCGGCTTTCAGATATTGATACGTCGCTTCTGCACTATGTGAAGGTTCCTGAAAAACATATCGTGATCGACTTTGATCTGAAAGACATCAACGGACACACCAGTCTCGAGCGGAATCTGGAAGCAGCCAGCCTCTGGCCAGCTACCTATGCCGAGATCAGCAAGTCAGGAAACGGAGTTCATCTGCACTACCGTTATCTAGGCGACCCTGCTGAGCTGGCAGCGACATATTCCGAAGGAATCGAGATCAAATCCTTCGTTGGGGATGCATCGTTGCGTCGACGTCTGACGCTCTGTAACGCGGTTCCAATAGCTGAAATAAGTGGGAAACTTCCGCTTAAAAAGAAGAAGGAGAAGATGCTTAAGGCTAAGACGATTACCACCGAAAAGGGTCTTAGGGATCTAATCGAGCGGAACCTGAAGAAAGAAATTCATCCTGGAACCAAGCCGTCGATCGACTTCATCGAGCATATTCTGCAAGAGGCCTACGATTCGAAGATGAGATACGACGTCAGCGATCTACGATCTCGAATTCTAGCCTTTGCCAACAACAGCACCAATCAGGCTTCGACTTGTACCAAGATCGTACAGACGATGAAGTTCATGTCCGAGGATGAGCTCGAGTCGGATAAGCAAATTCAAGTTAACGACGACAGGATGGCAATCTTCGATGTTGAGGTTTATCCAAATTTGTTTGTCATCTGCTGGAAGTTTCGCGGTGACGATACTGTTGTTCGGATGGTTAATCCGTCACAGGCCGAGGTGGAAGCGCTGACCAAACTAAAGCTGGTCGGCTTTTACAATCGTCGCTTCGACAATCATATTCTCTATGCGGCAGTGCTAGGTTATACAGTTGAGCAGCTATACGATCTGACCAAGAAGATCGTAGTCGACAACAACCGTAACGCGATGTTTGCTCAAGCGTATAACTTGTCCTACAGTGATGTCTGGGATTTCAGCTCGATCAAGCAGAGCTTGAAGAAGTTCGAGATCGATCTCGGCATCCACCATATGGAACTAGATCTACCTCAGGACCAACCGGTAGACGAAGCAGACTGGCCAAGAGTCGTAGAGTATTGTGTCAACGATGTCCAAGCAACAGAGCACGTGCTTGAAGATCGTTGGGAAGATTTCGTAGCGCGACAAATCTTGGCCGAGTTGAGCGGATTGAGTGTCAACGACACCACCCAGAGACATACCGCCAAGATCATATTTGGCAACGATAAGAATCCTCAGCAATATTTCGTCTATACAGACCTAAGCGAGGAATTCGATGGCTACACATTCGACGCGGGAAAGAGTTCTTATCGTGGGGAGGATCCCGGCGAAGGAGGCTACGTTTACGCTGAGCCCGGAATTTATACCGGTGTTGCTCTACTGGACGTGGCGTCTATGCATCCAACGTCAATCGTATGTTTAAACTTATTTGGCAAATACACGGAAAAATTCAAAGACCTCCTAGACGCTCGTCTGGCAATCAAACGCCGCGACTTCAATGCGGCCCGCCAGATGCTGGATGGTCGCCTGGCTCCTTTCCTAAAGAACGAGAGCGGCGCGGACAAACTTGCCTACGCCTTGAAAATTGTGATCAACATTGTCTATGGGCTTACTTCCGCAAGCTTCCCCAACCCGTTCAAGGACAACCGGAACAAAGACAACATCGTAGCTAAACGCGGTGCTCTCTACATGATCGATCTGAAAAACGATCTCAAAGATAATCACCATGCGGTAATCCATATCAAGACAGATTCAGTAAAACTTCCTTACGCCACTGGTGATGGAGCAAACGTAATCGATTTTGTCAAAGAACACGGAGCTCGCTATGACTATGAATTCGAGCACGAAACAACGTATGAGAAACTGTGTCTTGTCAATGATGCAGTTTACATCGCTTGTAAGGACGGTCAATGGACGGCTGTCGGAAGCCAATTCCAGCATCCGTACGTTTTCAAGACTCTATTCTCCGGCGAGCAGCTCGAGTTCCGCGACTACTGCGAAAGCCGAGAAGTCCGCCAGGGATTAATGTATTTGGATCGCGAGGATCATGACGAGAAAACAGACCTTGATTATCATAATATGCGCCTCGTTGGTCGGAGCGGTAGCTTCATACCTGTACTTGAGGGTGGAGCCACGCTATACCGCGTTAAAGACGACCACTACTACGCCGTAACAGGAACCAAGGGACACAAGTGGATCGAGGCGGAGATTGCCGAATCAACGCCAGATCTGCAAATCGACATGTCATATTTCGAGAAGCTAAGTGATGAGGCCGTAAAAGCGATCGAGGAATTCGGATCATTCAAGGAGTTTGTTAATGCCACCGAATGACAATACCGTATTGATGGAAGGTGTACGAATCATCTTCCGTAATTTCGCTGGTAAGGAAGGCCAATACAACCGTGAAGGTGATCGCAACTTTGCTGTTCTTCTCGATGATACCACTGCACAAGCGATGGCCGAAGACAACTGGAACGTCAAGTGGTTGAGACCCCGCAACGAAGATGAGGAAGAAACTCCTCAGGCCTATCTTCCGGTCTCGGTAAACTTCAAAGGTCGGCCGCCTCGAATAGTGTTAATTACATCTCGTGGTCGAACTAATCTCGATGAACGCCAAGTTGAAATGCTCGACTGGGCTGATATCCTCAATGTGGATTTGATCGTTCGTCCGTACGCCTGGACGGTCAACCAGAAATCTGGAGTCAAGGCATACCTACAGAGTATTTATGTCACGATCGAAGAGGATGCTTTGGAGATTAAGTATTCCGAACTAGACCAAGCCTAACGGATAGGACTCTATCTTGGAACAGACTAGTTTGACCACCAAGTATGTGCGAAAGCCACTATTCGTGGATGCTGTGCAGGTGACAGAGCAGAACTTCGCCGACATTGCTCGTTGGTGCTTTGGCGAGATTGGCAACATCGACGAGTCCCCTGTCGACAGATCGCAGGAAGTTCAGCCGACCAAGCAGTACATCCATGTGCGGGTTCACAATCCGAAGAATCCGCGCCAGACAAAAGCGTTCGTGGGGGATTGGATTCTCTACACCGAGCGCGGCTACAAGGTTTACACGACAAAAGCCTTTCAGGCAAATTTCGATCCAGTAGAGTCGAGCTAGCAAGCCCCCCTCGGAGGTCTCGAGTGAGATCCTTTCCGGGAAGTCCCTCCGCCAGGATCTGCGACTCTGCTACCAGAGGAGTGTCTATCTCTTCCCCCTGTTCGCAGGGATAGGCAGCTTGATACCTCCGCCCTTCAACACCGGAGGTTCATGACTGTACTACTGACAGCACTAGTGCTACTTATACCTGCACAGAACCAAGATATTCGCTGGCAAGCCGTTCGACCGTACAACGCAAAGCTGACTCGAATAGCGTATTGCGAAACGAAGATGAATGGCAGAATCAGATGGTTTCTGAATTCAGGAAACGGCTATTATGGTGGACTGCAGTTTGATCTGCGTACATGGAAATCGGTGGGTGGACGCGGTTACCCACACCGCAACAACAAGTTAGAACAGAAGTATCGTGCCGTGAAGTTAATCAAAAGGCGAGGATATGCACCCTGGCCCAGATGCGGAAGTGCCTAAAGTTATTGTCCGTGACAGATGGATTATACATGACAACTGGTGGCTTCCGAAAGAGAAACAAATTCGTCGTGAATACGCCGACGTAGACTGGAATGGCCGTAGAATTGTATTCGCTCAAGAAGGATCGGATACAGTCTGGAGGATTAAATATGCGTCAAGTGCATTGTGATGGCTGTGGATATTCGGAAGCGGACGATCTGGCAAACTCGAAGCGAAAGATCCTTCCGGTTACGATCGGACTCGAACGAGATCCACGCTGGCCCGAAGGTACAGATAAAAATTCAGCCGATCTCTGCGCGAGTTGTATCGGCCTACTGTTGCACACCTACTTCAATGTACCAATGTCCGATCGACTTGAGCTCGAGGTACCAACCTTTCTCAGTGTCGAAGACCTGAAGCCGCTAGCTAGCAGACGCGCTGAATAGATATGAGAGAGTGGATTGTCTTCAGACAAAATGAAAGTACCGATGATTGGGACGCCACGCTAGTCGATGTGGAAGCCGAATCAAATGTCGAAGCTTGTAAAGAAGCTGCTATCCATCGAGCAACCCCAGGGCGTTACATGGCTTTTCCCAACGATTACGCGTCTTATTTCGAAATAACGATCAGAAAAGTTACAGAAGTTGACGTAGGTCAGGGCCATTCAATGGTGTAAGTTTAGGAGGGGGAATGCCAATTCGCAAAGCAAAGGGAGGCTATCAGTACGGCAGTGGCGGTAAGGTGTACCGTGGTAAAGGAGCGAAAGCAAAGGCCGCCAAGCAAGGACGTGCGATTAAAGCCAATCAAAAGAAGCGCAAATGAGTTGGGAATGGGTGGTTCTAATTCTTGGCATCGTTGGCATCGTCGCGCTCTTATTCGGCTGGGTTGCCTGGACCAACACGAAAAGTTCTGATAGACCTCAAAGTTACCAGTAACCTCACTGCCTAGTGAGGACCACACGGGAGGGTCTGATCTGCTCAGTCTCGGGCCCTCCCGAATATCTAAGGAGCTATGATGGAATGGACTGAGGATCTTGTCCTGATGGGTGGAACTGCTGAAGAGCGGACCGCGGAATTCGAGGATAAATTCATCACAATCGTCGCGCAGATGATGATGCACGGTATCTCCACCGGACAAATGATTAGTCTGATCGAGGCTCAACGCAGTGAGCGCCAAGAGGCTCTTAATGGCTGACGAAGCCTACGAGCGAGAACGAAAAATCGCCGAAGCAAAAACGGAGTTGTACGCTCAGCAAGAACGAGGTGAGTGGTCGGGCTTGATGGACACCAGTGGCTCCCCGATTTACACTTTGGCCGAGATCGGTAATGCCGTGGTCAAGAGCCTCAGCGCCTGGGACCAAGAGGAGCTGAAAAACTGGCCACCTGAAGAATTAAGAGACCAAGATTAGCTTCGTGAGGGCTTGCGCCCCGAGGGTATTGCTAAGGACGACAAAATAACCAGTCTCTGCGAGGGCTGGTTCTAACAAATCGTCCGCCGTTGCAGCGGAAAGCGGAGCTAACCCGACCGCGCGGAGCTAACAAATTTCCGGGAGCGCGCACCGCGAAAGCGGACAACACCAACCCGGAAAGGTCCGAGCTCCGGGACAGCACAGTCCAGGAAGACACCGGAGATAGGGTTCGATTCCCTATGTGCAGGACCACCAAGGGAGAAGACTCTGGCATAGGTCTTCATCCCCTGCCGGTATGGAGAAGGACACTGCGGCGTCCTTTTTCAGGGGAGACAGAGACACTTGACGCACCACCTAGGGGAGAGGGTGCTGAAAAGTGTCTTTGTCTCCGCCGGTTATTTCGACGAAAGGAATTTATGGGAATTAAGAATATAGAAACTGCATTTCCCGATTCAGATCCCCAATTAACATTTTTTGTAGTTGCGCCTGATTACGCTTGGTTTCAATCGTGGTGCCAGGACAATCAAATCAATTCTCACGACAAACGACACGCGATATTTGTAAACGATATGAAAGTTGTGCAAGGACATCGATTAACAACTGAAAAACAGATTATTGATCTGGGACCATTTGACTACACGCGGTATGAACTTGTATTAGCGCTTAAAAGTCGAGTGGTTTAGTGAAAGGAGAAAGATGACCTCATGGGTGAAGGCGTTGCAGACATACTTCACTGCTCCGCCGCACGGCAAGAAGATCGAGATCAGCGAGTTCAAGGAGTTGACAGATCAGGACAAGCAGGACTTCCACGAGATGCTGACCGCCGAAGGCATCCCAGTCGATCCGATCAAGAAGGAGTAAAATGCCCCTGCAGGGTAGAGAATGGCGACCCCGTGAGATAGTGCTGTTACTGTACAATGCTGGCTGGACTCACGTCAACAATCTCTGCATCATGACTGCGGTTATTGGTGCGGAGAGCGCTTACTACGAGCACGCCTACCATTGGAACGAGGATGGCACCACCGATTGGGGCTTGTTCCAGCTCAACGACGGACTGCGTGGTTACAGTGAGCCGGGTGATGGTGGAGTTGTCAGTGATCCAAAGCAGAAGGCATTCCGAGACCTCGCTTGGAATTCTGCCACCGCAGTAGTCAAGGCTCGAGAGCTGTACAACGAACGTAAGTTCCAACCGTGGGCCGCTTATAACAGTGGACGCTATAAAGAGTGCATGCCGCGGGCTTGTACGGGCGTCGCTAATTTCCTGGCTATCTTGAATGGATTTCAGCCAGTCGCTTAACAGACTAGGACTTTTAATTTTTTTTAGGAGGACTGACTATGGCAGCTAGCGCTAAGAATCCGATGGTTCTGCAGCACGCTCGCTCTGGCACGATTCACTTCTTCAACTCACACGGCAACACCGGTTGCGGACATGGCGGCGGAGGGCGCGATGTCGAAGACAACTACCGCCGTCGCCGACTGGAAACAGCGCAGAAGCAAGAGGGTGCCAAGCTCTGTAATGCTGGCTGTAAGAAGCTGCATCCGTAATGCCGAATACAACTAGCCCACATTCCTTTCGTCCACTGCGCCCCTGGGATCTACGTCCTGGGGGCCGTTGTAAACATTGTTTCCTACCAATGTCGGCTCATCCAATTCACTACTGGGCTCCAGCAAGATCTCTGGGTGATAAACGAAAAGCTGAGTTATCGTTCGAAGCTCTGAGCGGAAAGAAAGATGGACCTTAAACCTCACCAGAAGCTGGCGCTAACCCAGTTGCAGAACGGCAACATTCTCTGGGGCGGCGTCGGCTCTGGTAAGTCTCGAGTCGCAGTCGCCTACTACCTGGAAAAGGAGCAGCCGAAGGACATCTATGTCATTACCACCGCTAAAAAGCGTGACAGTCTCGATTGGAATCGGGAGTTCGCTGCGCAGGCGATTGGTACGAAACCAGATGCCACTATTGCGGGTGTGCTTACCGTCGATAGCTGGCAAAATATTCGTAACTACGTCGGAGTCGATGACGCTTTCTTTATTTTCGACGAGCAGAAAGTGGTTGGCTCCGGATTATGGGTCAAGTCGTTTCTTAAGATCACCAAGAACAATCACTGGCTTCTACTCTCCGCCACCCCGGGCGATACCTGGCTGGACTATATCCCTGTATTCATCGCCAACGGCTTCTACAAGAACCGTACCGCGTTTAAGCGCGAGCATGTGGTCTATAAGCCCTACGCGAAGTTTCCAAAAGTTGATCGTTATCTGGGGGAAGCACGGCTAGTCAAGCTGCGCAACCAGATCCAAGTCCATATGCCCTACCAGAAGCTGACTATTCGCCACAATCTGACCAGAGAAGTAGCCTACAACAAAGAGCTGCTGGATAGCGTGATCAAGAAGCGTTGGCACATCTATCAGAACCGTCCGATCCGGGATATTTCCGAGCTGTTCCAGGTCATGCGCAGAGTGGTGAACGAGGATCCAAGTAGGGTAAAAGCGATCAGAGAGCTTCTAAGCTCGAATCCCAAAATAGTGGTGTTCTACAACTTCGACTATGAATTGATGGCTCTCAGGCGCTTACAGGACGTTACAATGGTAGCTGAATGGAACGGACACAAACATGAGCTGATTCCGGACACCGACAGCTGGGTTTATCTGGTTCAGTATGCGGCCGGATCTGAGGGCTGGAATTGCACCGAAACGGACACGGTTGTCTTCTATTCTTTGACCTACTCGTACAAAAACTGGGAACAGGCCCATGGAAGAATAGATAGAATTAATACGAATTACATAGATTTGTACTATTTCGTCCTGAGAAGCAAAAGTGTTGTCGATGGTGCGATCTTTTCGAGCCTGAAAAAGAAGGAAAATTTCAATGTGGCCAAATTTGACCACACGGTTTTGAAGTGATTTGGCTAAAACAAGCCAAAACGTGTAAGGGCCTTGTGGCCAAAAACGTTCCTAAAAACTTTTCCCCACGCGCGAACCTAATAAGTAATATATAGAATATAGGCAATAATAGATATTAGGTTGATGATTATAGAAAGTTTTTGCGAGGCCGTTTTTGGCGGGTTTTTGGCCACAGCTTCCCCAAGGGCTTTTAGCAGCTTGCCCGAGGGCTTTTTAAAGTTTGGAGTTATATGGAGCTCTGGAAACAGATAGAGAACTTCCCAGATTACAGTGTTAGCGATATGGGTAGGATCCGCGCTAACAATTCTTATAGGATCTTGGCACTGAATGAAAACCAATATGGCCTAGTTCAAGTAGGAATGATGCGAGATGGAGTCCAAAAACACAGATCGGTTCCGCTCTTGGTGGCGAAAGCTTTTATTCCGCAACCCTCTGGTGCTTTTGACACTCCTATCAATCTTGATGGTAATCGTCATAACAATCGTGTTGAAAACCTAGCCTGGCGACCACGTTGGTTTGCGGTTAAGTACAACCAACAGATCAGGCATCCGTATGAACAACCAATTCTTCATCCGCTGGTAGACTTGAAAACAGGTGAGGTAAGCCCAAATTCAACCGAGTGCTTTAAACGATATGGGTTGCTCGAGCAAGACCTGGTTTTTTCAGTCTTGAATCGTACTTATGTTTGGCCGACCTATCAGGAGTTTGGCATAGTGGAGTGATAATTTAAGATTAGATATTAGTTAGTCACTGAAACGCAGACTTTAATAGAAGAAGGAAGCTAACTCCTCGTCTTTTTTGCGAAGGAGGCGCTAATGACAGAAGGAGAGTATCAAAATAAGATAATTAAAAGGCTTGAATCTATGTTTCCGGGTTGTACAGTATTCAAAACTGATGCCAACTATCGTCAAGGTTTTCCTGATTTACTCATCCTTTGGAACCGACATTGGGCAGCCTTAGAAGTGAAGACTTCTCCGATGGCAGCATCGCAGCCTAACCAAGATTATTACGTCAATAGGCTGAACGAGATGTCGTTTGCTGCTTATATTTACCCGGAAAGTGAGGAGGAGGTTTTAAGTGCGCTTCAACAGGCATTTGAATCTCCAAGGAGAGCACGCGTTTCTTAGTCCTAGTCAGTGGCATTGGATTCACTACACGCCACATCGTTTGATTGAGCGTTGGACTTCAGCTCAGGCTGGAGCATATGGTGTCGCGCAACATGATTATGCGCAAAGAGAAATTCAAGCAGGCAGAAGATCGTTGCTAGTCGGAACCGTTGGCTTATACATCAATGATGCTATCAAGTACAAGATGCAATGCGAACAGGTTCTGTACTATTCCGAAAATTGTTTTGGCACTGCTGATACCATTAGCTTTCGGTACAACACGCTTCGAATTCATGATCTAAAAACAGGTGTGTTCCCAGGTTCAGTTCATCAACTCGAAGTTTATGCTGCACTATTTTGTCTTGAGTACGACAAGGATCCTCTCGAGATCAAAATTGAGTTGCGCATCTATCAAGATAACGAGGTCATGGTTTATGATGCTGATCCAGATGACATTATCTTTATCATGGAAAAGATCCAAGAATTCGATCAGTTGCTCAATCATCGAAGACTAGAGGAGGAGTCGTGATTCGTACTGAAGAAGCCCATCTTGCGCATTACGGCATCCTTCGTCGTTCTGGTCGCTATCCTTGGGGATCTGGTAGTACACAAAATAAGCGCAATAAAGATTTTCTAGATTACATCGGTGGCCTTCGAGAGAAGGGCATGACCGATACTCAAATTGCAAAAGGTATTGGAATTTCAAGAAACGAACTCACTGCTGCGCGATCGATTGCTCGTGCTCAACAGAAGCAACAAGATATTCTCACTGCTCAGCGTTTGAAGGAAAAGGGTTGGTCAAACGTTGAAATTGGAAAGAGAATGGGTCGTAATGAATCTTCGGTTCGAGCTCTTCTCAATCCAGGTGAAAAAGACAAAGCTGACGCTTTGCAGACCACATCCAACTTTCTTAAAGATCAAGTAAACGAAAAAGGTATGATCGACGTTGGTCGCGGAGTCGAAGCATGGATGGGTGTTACTCGAACTCGTCTTGATACAGCGATCGCTGCACTAAGAGAAGAAGGTTACGCGGTTCACAATATTCAGATCAGACAGATCTTCGGTCAAGATCAATTCACACACATGAAAGTTTTGGCTCCGCCAGGAACAACACTTTCTCATGTCCAGCAGAATAGAAAAGACATTAAGCAAATTGCTGGTTACTCAGACGATCACGGCCGCAGCTTCTTTCAAGTTCAACCACCGCTTTCAATCAGCTCGAAGCGGTTGCGTGTTAACTATGCAGAAGATGGTGGAGGTAAGGCAGACGGTGTTATTTATGTTCGTCCTGGGAAGAAGGATCTCGAGCTAGGATCTGACCATTATGGTCAGGTCCGAATTGCTATTGATGGTACTCACTACATCAAGGGCATGGCTGTCTACAAGGACGATCTTCCTCCTGGCGTGGATCTTGTGTTCAATACAAGTAAAAGTCATAGTGACGCTCCACGCAAGAAAGATGTAATGAAAGAGATGGAA
>Ga0111538_10000803_pt1 | contig 43343 bp, 44 predicted proteins | sample SoiMethybrSBSTD1_FD_79669 | JGI IMG/M metagenome (GOLD analysis project Ga0111538, IMG submission 79669) | Bulk soil microbial communities from a Populus tree surrounding site in Tennessee, USA - Soil MetaG P. TD hybrid SBSTD1 (version 2)... | ecosystem: Environmental > Terrestrial > Soil >...
CGCGGCGAGATCCAGACGATCGGCGCGACGACGATGGACGAGTACCGCAAGTACCTGGAGCGCGACTCCGCGCTCGAGCGGCGCTTCCAGCAGATCAAGGTCGATCAGCCCTCGATCCCCGACACGGTCCAGATCCTCGAGGGGCTCCGCGAGCGTTACGAGGAGCATCACCGCGTCCAGATCACCGATGACGCGCTGGGCGCGGCCGCGGAGCTCGCTGACCGCTACATCTCCGATCGCTTCCTGCCCGACAAGGCAATCGACCTGATCGACGAGGCGGCTTCGCGCATGCGCATCAAGTCGATGTCGCAGCCGCCGGTGTACCGCGATCTCGACGAGGAGATCGAGGAAACGCGGCGCTCCAAGGAGGCCGCGATCGAGGCGCAGGAGTTCGAGAAGGCCGCGAACCTCCGCGACAAGGAGCGCCAGCTGACCAATCGCAAGCGCGAGCTCGAGGACCAGTGGGCCGCGGGCGAGGGCGGCGAGCGCCCGGAGGTCGGCGAGGAGGAGATCGCGGACATCGTCTCGATGTGGACCGGCATCCCCGTCTTCAAGCTCACAGAGGCCGAGACCAAGAAGCTCCTGCGGATGGAGGACGAGCTTCACAAGCGGGTGATCGGCCAGGACGTCGCGATCACCGCCGTCTCCAAGGCTATCCGCCGGTCTCGCGCCGGCATCAAGGACCCGAAGCGTCCCGCGGGCTCGTTCATCTTCCTGGGCCCATCCGGGGTCGGCAAGACCGAGCTGGCGCGCACGCTCGCCGAGTTCCTCTTCGGCGACGAGGACTCCATGGTCCGCATCGATATGTCCGAGTACATGGAGAAGCACGCCGTGTCACGCCTCGTCGGGTCCCCGCCGGGCTATGTCGGTTACGACGAGGGGGGCCAGCTCACCGAGGCCGTCCGCCGCAAGCCGTACTCGGTACTGCTCCTCGACGAGATCGAGAAGGCCCACCCGGACGTCTTCAACATCCTCCTGCAGATCCTCGAGGACGGCAGGCTGACCGACGCTCAGGGCCGCACCGTCGACTTCCGCAACGCGATCGTGATCATGACGTCGAACATCGGCGCCAAGGACATCGCGCGCAACGTCTCGTTCGGCTTCGGCACCTCGGACGAGACCGGCGCCTCCTACGAGGAGATGAAGGACCGGATCATGGGCGAGCTGAAGAAGGTGTTCCGCCCCGAGTTCCTGAACCGTATCGACGAGGTCATCGTCTTCCACAAGCTCACGCGGGACGAGATCAAGGAGATCATCGACCTGATGATCGGTCGGGTTCGCGCGCAGGTTGCGGAGCACGAGCTCCAGCTCGAGCTGGACGGCCCGGCGAAGGAGCTCCTCGTCGACAAGGGCTGGGATCCGGCGATGGGTGCGCGCCCCCTTCGCCGCGCGATCCAGCGCTACATCGAGGATCCGCTTGCAGACGAGGTGCTGCGCACGGGCGACATCGTCCCCGGCACCACCGTGCTGGTCGAGCGCGATGAATCCAGCGAGGACGAGGATCGCCCGCTCAAGATGAAGCTCGTGAAGCCGCGCAAGCGCCCTGCGAAGAAGCGCGAGCCCGTGGGCGTCGGCGCAGCAGCGTCGGGTGAAGGCGAGGGTTCAAGGCCCCGGGGCCAACCCGCGGACGAGGACGGAACGGACGAGTCCGCGGAGAGCGAGGAGCCCTCACCCGAGGCCGCTGGGGAGGACGGCGAGGAGCCGTCCGCCGCCTCCGAGTAGGCGCCTCAAAGCCGGCTTTCCAAGCGTCGAGCGGTGCAAAATCGGCGCTGAGCGCGGTTATTGCACCCTTCGGCGGTGTCAGGCCGGGGTTGCGGCCGTCAGGCGGGGACCGCGGCCGACTGCAGGACCGCGTCCAGCAGCCCGGGGAACCGTTCCTCGAGATCCTCGCGACGGAGCGAGTTGAGCTTCGCGGTCCCCTCGCAGCGCTGCTCGATGATGCCGGCCTCGCGAAGGATCCGAAAGTGATGGGTCAGTGTCGATTTCGTGATGTCGAGGCCGAACGTGCCGCAGCGGCGCGGCTCCGAGTCCTCGGCAAGCGCCTGCACGATCCGCAGGCGCTGCGGATCGCTCAGCGCGTGCAATACGGCCGCCAGCTCCAAGTCCTCGCGTGACGGGTGATACAGACCCATGCGTCACGAGTATACGACGGTCGTCGTACTATTGCTACGATGATCGTCGAACTAGCGAACGATCTCACCGTTGAGGCCGTCATTCCGTTTTCGAGTTGTATGAGGAGCCACGGTTGAATCCCGTCACCGCGTCGAGGGCATACGTTCGGAGGGACTCGAACCTCCTCCTCCTGCTCGTCTGCCTCGCGCAGTTCATGGTCATCCTGGACGTCTCGATCGTGAACGTGGCATTGCCGGCGATCCGCGAGGGCCTGGGCTTCTCGACCACCGGGCTGCAGTGGGTCATCAACGCGTACACGATCACCTTCGCGGGGTTCCTGCTGCTGGGCGGCAGGATGTCGGACCTGCTCGGCCGTCGCCGCGTCTTCCTTGCGGGAACCGCGCTCTTCACCGCCGCTTCGCTCGTGTGCGCGACCGCAGGATCAGAGTCGGTGCTCCTCACCGCACGCGCGGTTCAGGGCCTCGGCGGAGCCATCATCTCGGCCGCGAGCCTCGCGATCATCACCACCTCCTTCGAGGAGGGCGCCGCGCGGAACCGGGCGCTGGGCGTGTGGGGTGCGCTCGGGGGACTCGGGGCGACCTCCGGGGTCCTGCTCGGGGGCATCCTCACCCAGGGGCTCGGATGGCCCGCGATCTTCCTCATCAACGTCCCGATCGGGCTGGCGGTGGTCGCGTTCGGTGGCCGCGTCATCCCCGAGGGCCGGAATGCACTGGGTCACCACCACTTCGACCTCACGGGCGCTCTGCTCGTGACCGCCGGGATGGTCGCTCTCGTGTACGGGATCGTCCGCACGGACGTCCTCGGCTGGGGGTCGGCCGGCGTGCTGGTGCCCCTCGTCGCGGGCGTCGTGCTGCTGGCGGGGTTCGGGTTGGTCGAGGGCAGGCTCGCTCAAGCCCCCCTGATGCCGCTTCGGATCTTCAAGCTGCGCCCGCTGCGGTCGGCGAACGCCGTGATCCTCCTTCTCTACTCGGCGATCTTCGCGATGTGGTTCTTCGTCTCGCTGTACATGCAGCAGGACCTCCACCACGACGCGATCGAGACCGGGCTCGCGTTCCTGCCGATGACGCTCGCGGTCGCGGCGGCGGCGACCCTGGCACCCCGCCTCATCCCCAGGCTCGGCGCACGCGCCGTCCTGACGGCGGGAATGGTCTCGGCCACCGCTGGTCTCGCCCTGCTGACGGGCGTCCGGCCGGACGGCACCTATCTCGCCCAGGTGCTCCCCGGCGGCGTTCTGTCGGCGTTCGGCCTGGGACTCGCCCTCGTGCCGGCCACGATCGTGGCGGTGCGCGGGGTTTCAGCCGCCGAGAGCGGGCTCGCGTCCGGTCTCCTGAACACCTCTCGGCTCGTCGGCGGCGCGCTCGGCCTCGCGGTTTTGACCACGATCGCCACGTCTCATGCGCACGCCCGGATCGCCGAAGGCGCTTCGCGCGCGCTTGCGCAGACTGCTGGGTACCAGCTCGCCTTCACTGTGGGCGCGGCGCTCTGCTTCCTGGGCGCGATCGCGGCCGCAGTGCTGCTGAGGCCCGCAAACCGGGGCGAGGCCTCGGCCGAGCTGGCTGAGGCCCGCGGGTAGCAGCGCGCGGCGGGCCGTCACCCGCGGGGCCCGCGGGTCGAGATAGGGTGGCCGCTTGGCGAGCGGCGACTCACGGGGGAGGACTCACCATGAGGACTCGCGCGCCACGCTGGAACGCGGTACGGGCGCATCACACCCGTGGTGGACGCTCTTCGGCGCGTGTAGCGGCCTGTTCGTCCTCATGCTCGACTCGACGATCGTCACCCTCGCACTGCCGGCGATCCGCGAGGATCTCGATGCCTCCGCGAGCGGCCTTCAGTGGGTGATGAACGCGTACCTGCTCGTGATCGCCGCGTTCGTGGTGACCGCCGGCCGACTGGGCGACATGTTCGGGCGCCGCCGCCTATTCACCATCGGGCTGGCCGTGTTCGCCGGCGGCTCGGTGCTCTCGGGCGCGGCCTGGAGTCAGGACGCGATCATCCTGGGCAGGATCGTCCAGGGCGTCGGCGCTGCGATGCTCCTCCCGCTCTCGCTCGCGATCGTCTGCGACGCATTCTCGCCCGATCAGCAGCCGCGGGCACTTGGCATCTGGGCGTCGATCTCGGCCATCGCGTTGGGTGTCGGCCCGCTGATCGGGGGCGTCCTCGTGGACCTCGACTGGCGGCTGATCTTCTGGATCAACGTGCCGATCCTGGCGCTGGGGATCGTCGTGATGTCAACGACGGTGCGCGAGACTCGCGACGAGACGGCCACCCACGAGCTTGATTACCCCGGGCTCGCGCTGATCGCGCTGTCGCTGACAGCGCTGGTGCTGCCGCTTGCCGAGGCCGCGAACTGGTCTCTGGGATCGACCCAGAGCCTTGCCCTGTTCGTGGCCGCCGCGGTGCTCGCCGCGGCATTCTGGATCGTCGAGCATCGCGTCCAGCAGCCGATCGTGGACTTCGAGCTGTTCCGCAACGGGCCCTACCTCGGAGCCAGTGCGGCTGCGTTCGGCATCGTCGGCGCGTACTGGGCCGTGATGTTCTTCCAGGCCCAGTACCTCCAGACCAAATTGGGTTACTCGGCGACCACCGCGGGCATCCTGATCCTGCCCGTCACCGTGCCAATGATCATGATCTCCCCGCTCGCCGGGCGCCTGATCGCACGCCTCGGCGCCCGGACGCTGATGACGGTCGGGATGCTGTGCGCGGTCGCCGGCCTCGTGATCCTGACGCAGATCACGAAGACCTCCGGATACGTGCTGGTGCTCCCCGGTTACCTGTTGTTCGGGATCGCGCTGGGATTCGTCTACGCGCCGATGTCCACGGCGGCCATGGCCGCGATGCCCCGTGAGAAGAGCGGGATCGCCTCGGGGGTGCTCGCCATGAACCGGGTGGTCGCCGGCTCCGTCGCCCTGGCGGTGTCCGGTGCGGTCTTCCAAGACCTCCTCCCGACCCACGGCTTCGCGACCTCGCTGGCGCGCTCCAGCTGGGTCCTCGTCACGATGGTCGCCGTGTGCGCCGTGCTCACGTGGCGGTATGTGCGCTCCGCGCCCACGAAGGGCGAGGACCCGCGGCTTCCCGCGACGGCGGACGCGGAGACGCTCCGCCATCACCAGCACCACCGCCGATTTCACCTCTGAGCGTCGCCGGGACCCCGCAGCCAGCACCTCTCGAGGTGCATGGGTCTACCCTGAGTGAATGACCGCGCGGGCACAGAGCTCCGAACGAGTGGTCACCGCGGAGGACGTCGAGCGCGCCGAGCCGCTGATCGCCGGCGAGGTTCGCGAGACGCCCGTCCTGCCGGCCGGCGAGCTCTCTCGCCGCGTCGGCGGGAGCGTCGTCATGAAGGCGGAGTGCCTGCAGCTGACCGGTTCGTTCAAGGTCCGCGGCGTGTTCCACAAGATGAGCGGCCTCGGGCCGGAGGCGCTTCGCGCCGGAATGGTGGCGGCGAGCGCCGGCAACCACGCCCAGGCCGTGGCCCTGGCCGCCGACCGCCGCGGCAGCCACTCCGACCTGTTCATGCCGTCGGATTCCCCGCTGGCGAAGATCTCAGCGGTCCGGGGCTACGGTGGTGAGGTCCACCTGGTCGACGGCTCCTACGACGAGGCGGCGGAGGCCGCGCGGGAGTTCGCGGAGACTGAGGAAGGGACGCTGATTTCGCCGTTCGACGATCCGGACATCGTCGCCGGCCAGGGGACCGCCGGACTGGAGATCGCCCGCCAGGCTCCGGCGACTCGGTTGGTGGTCGTGCCGCTCGGCGGCGGAGGCCTGGCCGCGGGTGTTGCCATCGCCGTCAAGGCGAAGCTCCAAGGTGCTCGGGTGGTCGGCGTTCAGGCCGAGGCCTGCTCCCCATACATCGACTCTGTCGCAGCTCATCGGCCCATCGGCGCGCGGTCCGTCAGCACGATCTGCGACGGCATCGCCGTGAAGCGGCCGGGTGAGCTCACGCTGCCCCTGGTCGAGCGATACGTGGATGACATCCTGACCGTCTCCGACGACGAGGTGGCCCAGGCGATGGTTCTGCTGCTGGAGCGCTCGAAGCTGGTCGCAGAGGGGGCGGGCGCGGTGGGAGTGGCCGCACTCCTGGCCGGCAAGATAGAGCCCGCACGCAACGCGGAGACGTGCGTCGTCATCTCCGGCGGAAACGTCGACGCGTCGCGGCTCGCGGAGTGCATCCGGCTTGGTGAGACCGCCGCGGGCCGCCGCCTCGTGATCTGGACCGTGGTTCCCGACCGGCCGGGCGCGCTGGCGGCGCTCCTCCGCATCGTCGCCGAGCACGGCGCGAACGTGATGGACGTCGAGCACATCCGCGAGGGGGTCGAGCTCCACGTCCGCGAGACCGCGATCGAGCTCGTGCTGCAGACCGACGGGCCGAAGCACGGTGAGCTGATCCTCGAGGCGATTCGCGGCGAAGGGTTCTCCGCACGCCCGGAGCGCTGACCCCGCTCCCCGCCGCTAGGGTCCGCGGCACGATGCCGCCCGCCCACCGCCCGAACCCTCGCTGATGGCAGCGAGCCTCGACGAGCTGCGCGAGCGCCTCGCGGAGATCAACGATCTCGGCCGAGCGCGGGCGTTGCTGGCGTGGGACGAGCGAACTCAGATGCCATCCGCGGGGATCGAGCCCCGCGCCGAGCAGCTCGCGACGCTCACCCGGATCCGGCACGAGATGCTGGTCTCCGATGAGCTCGGGCGGCTGATCGACGCCGCGGCCGCCGAGGTCGATTCGATGCCGTACGACTCTGACGAGGCGAGCCTGACCCGCGTCGCGCGGCGGGGTTGGGAGAAGGCCAGGCGGGTCCCGGCCGACCTGCGCGCCGAGATCACGAGGGTCTCCTCGCTGGCGGAGCATGCCTGGGAGCAGGCCCGCGCGGAGTCCGACTTCGCCGCGTTCCTGCCTCACCTGGCGCGAAACGTCGAGCTGCGCCGGCGCTACGCGGACTGCTTCGCGGGCTTCGAGGGGTTCGAGCACGAGTACGACCCACTGCTCGATGACTTCGAGCCTGGGATGACCACGGCCGAGATCTCGACGGTCCTGGGCGACCTTCGCGACGGCATCGTGCCGCTCCTGGCGGCGATCGCCCAGAGCGGGGTCACCGTCGATGCCTCCTCTCTGTACGGGGGCTTTCCCCTGGAATCCCAGGAAGCGCTCGCGCGCGAGCTCATCGCCGATCTGCCCATCCAGGCGGATGCCTGGCGCCTGGACGCGACGGTCCACCCGTTCGCGGCCGCCATCAGCCCGGCGGACCTCCGCATCACGACCCGATTCGATCCCGATTACCTGGGCACGGCCGTCTGGTCGGTGCTGCACGAGGCCGGGCACGCAATGTACGAGAACGGGGTGCCGCGCCCGCTATGGCGCTCCCCGCTCGCGAGCCCCTCGTCTCTCGGCTTCCATGAGTCCCAAAGCCGCCTCTGGGAGAACTGGGTGGGGAGGGGCCGGCCGTATCTGGAGCACGTCACGCCGCGGCTCAGGGAGCTGTTTCCCGATCGGCTCGGTGCGGCGGACGTCGAGACGATCTACCGCGCAGCGAACAAGGTTGAGCCCTCGCTGATCCGGGTCGAGGCCGACCAGGTCACATACAACCTCCACATCATCCTGCGCTTCGAGCTCGAGCTCGACATCTTCGGTGGCCGGGTCGAGCTGCGCGAGCTGCCTGACGCCTGGAACGCCCGCATGCGCGATTACCTCGGGATCGAGGTACCCGACGATGCCCACGGCGTGCTCCAGGACGTGCACTGGGCCGGTGGCGTGTTCGGGTACTTCCCGACCTACGCGCTCGGCAACGTGATCGCCGGCCAGCTGTGGCAGCGGGTCGCCTCCGAGCTGCCCGGCTTGGACGACGGGATCCGGCGCGGCGAGCTGGCAGGGCTTCGCGATTGGCTGCGGGAGAATCTCCACCGCCACGGAAACAAGTTCATGCCCAAGGAGTTGATCGAGCGCGTGATCCGCGGCCCGCTCGACGTCCAGCCGTACGTGGGCCAGCTCCGAGCACTGGCGGCCGACATCTACGGCATCTGACCCCGTCCCGGCCCGCATCGACGGGGTTGACGGGGCTATAGCCCCAACACCGTCAAAGGGAGTGGATCCTTCGAGGGGCGCGATGGCGTCGGATGGGGTTCCTAATCTCACCGAACCATGTCCACGGGCTCTCATTTCGTCTGCCAGGAGTGCGGGCACTCCGCGCTGGCGTGGACCGGCCGCTGCCCGGGCTGCGGCGAGTGGAACACCCTCGTCGAGGCCAAGCGGTCCGCGAAGCCGCGCAGGGGCGGGAGCGCTCGCGCCGCGGCCGGTGGCGCCGAGCCGGCGCCGAAGCCGGTGCCGCTGCGCGACGTGCGGGCGCCGGACGTGGGCCGACTCCTGACCGGGATCTCAGAGCTGGATCGCGTGCTGGGCGGGGGCGTTGTGCCTGGCTCGGTCGTCCTGCTCGGCGGCTCGCCCGGCATCGGGAAGTCGACGCTGACCGGAATGGCGCTGGGTAACCTCGCGGACGCGGGCGGCAAGGTGCTCTATGTCTCCGGGGAGGAGTCCGCGGCACAGGTCCGGCTGCGGGCTGAGCGGCTCGGCGATGCGTCGCTGGCCGTGCCGGTGCTGGCGGAGACCTCAGTCGAAGCGGTCCTGGCTGCGCTGGAGGCGGAGCGCCCCGCCGTCTGCGTGATCGATTCGGTCCAGACGCTCCACACTGAGGGCATGACCGGGGCTCCCGGCTCCGTCGGTCAGGTGCGCGAGGCCGCCGGGCAGATCACCGAGGTGGGGAAGCGGATCGGCACCGCGGTCATCCTCGTTGGCCACGTGACCAAGGACGGGAGCGTCGCCGGCCCGCGGGTGCTCGAGCATCTGGTGGACTGCGTGCTCCTGTTCGAAGGCGAGCGCGAACGCAGCTTTCGCACGCTCCGCGCGCTGAAGAACCGCTTCGGCGCGACCAGCGAGGTGGGCGTGTTCGAGATGCGGTCCGGGGGGCTCGTGGAGGTGGCCGACCCGTCGGCGCGGTTCGTCGGCGAGGCGTCCGACGCGCCCGGGTCGTGCGTCCTCTGTGCCATGGAGGGAACCCGGCCGTTGCTCGTCGAGGTACAGGCACTCGTGGCGCCGACCGAGATCGTGCCGCCGCGGCGCGTGGCGACCGGCATCGATCGCAACCGTCTCGCGATGGTGATCGCGGTGCTTGCCCGGCATGGCGGGCCATCGCTCGCCGCGGCCGATGTCTTCGTGAACGTGGCCGGCGGGGTCCGGGTGGACGAGCCGGGAGCCGACCTGGCGGTGGCGCTTGCGCTCGCGTCGGCGCACCGCGGTCAAACCCTCGCCGGCACCCAGGGGCGCCCGCTCGCATGTTTCGGGGAGGTCGGTCTGACCGGCGAGCTCCGGTTCGTGGCCCATCCCGAGCGACGGGTCGCCGAGGCGATCAAGTTCGGGCTCGGCCGGGTCATCGGACCCGAGGCGGGGGAGGCGTCACAGGGCCTGGCGCCCCACCGAACCCTGCGTTCCGCGCTGCGCGCCACCGCCGCAGGGCCGCGCCCCGCGGCCCGCGCTGCTTGACAAGCGGCAATCCGACCTGTCCACACGGAATTCGCCTGCCGGCGCGGATTTAGGGGTTTTTGCCATCATGGATCGCGATGGCGTCTCATGTCGGTGACGGGCTGCATGAACTCGAGGCTCGTCTCAACCCTCGACTGCTGCAGGCACTCGACATGGTGGCGCCGGGTACGCCGCTGCGCGAGGGCATCGACAGCATCATCCACGCCCGGACCGGCGGCCTGATCCTGATCGCGGAGCCCGACGAGGCGTCGTTCCTCTTCAGCGGGGGGATCAAGCTGGACATCGATTACACGCCGGCGCTGCTCTACCAGGTCGCGAAGATGGACGGCGCGATCGTTCTCGACCCCGCGGGGGAGCGGATCCACTGGGCGAACGTCCAGCTCATGCCGGACCCCACGATCCTCTCGATGGAGACGGGCACCCGCCACCGCACGGCGGAACGGGTCTCCAAGCAGACCAAGGCGCTGGTGATCGCCATCTCCCAGCGTCGAGATGTCGTCTCGCTGTACGTCGAGGGGATGAAGTACATCCTCCAGGACATCCCGCAGGTCCTGTCGAAGGCAAACCAGGGGATCGCGACGCTCGAGAAGTACCGAGCCCGGCTCGACCAGGTCGCGGCGCGGCTGACAGGGCTGGAGCTTCTGGGCGGCTGCACGCTCCACGACGTCCTGTCGACGCTTCAGCGAGCGGAGCTCGTCACGCGAATGGCCGCGGAGACCGAGCGCTACATCATCGAGCTGGGAACCGAGGGGCGGCTCATAGAGATGCAGCTCGAGGAGACCGTCGTCGGCGTGGTTGGGGAGCGGGCCGCGCTCGTTCGCGACTACAGCGCCATCGACACCGATGAGCAGGTGGACCGCATCCTGTACGAGCTGGCCGCCCTTCCGCATCAGGAGCTCCTGGACTTCGGCCGCCTGGCCGAGCTCTTGGGCTATGAGCGCAAGACGAGCACGGTCGACCTCACGGTCGCACCGCGCGGGTACCGGGCGCTGTCGCGGATTCCCAGGCTTCCGCGGCTGGTCGCGCAGAAGATCGTGCACCGCTTCGGCGATCTCGACGCGATCGTCAACGCGACCGAGGATGAGCTCGCTTCCGTCGACGGGGTCGGGCCGGTTCGCGCGCGGGAGCTCCGCGAAGGACTTCGCAGCCTGCAGGAGATCGACATCGTCGATCGATATCCATGAACCCGACGGACCGCCTCGCGGCCGTCCCAACGAAGGAGGACGAAATTCCAGAGCTAGCTACCGCGGATGACGCAATCGACATCGAGGACGAGCTCGGCCCCGTCGAGTGCACCTACGAGGAGGGCGACAACGTCGTCTATCCGCACCACGGGGCCGGTGTTGTGCTGATGAAGGAGACCAAGGATCTCCTAGGGGAGAAGCGGGACTACCTGACCATCAAGATCCTGCACAACGACATGACGGTCATGGTGCCCTGCGAGAACGCTCATCGAGCGGGACTGCGACGGGTGATCGCGGGTGAAGAGGTCGACAAGGTGATCGAGGTGCTGACCGGCGAGGTCTCGGACATGCCGAAGAACTGGAACCGCCGGTTCAAGTACAACCGCGAGAAGATCAAGACGGGCGACGTCTTCGAGCTCGCGGAGGTCGTGCGAAACCTCGCGATTCGCGAATGGGAGAAGGGCCTCTCCACCGGGGAGAAGCAGATGTACACGCGGGCGAAGAAGATCCTCGCCTCGGAGTTCATGTACGCCCTCGGTAAGGACGAGGACGGGGCCGAGGCGTACCTGGACGAGCTGCTGGAGGAGCGCTTCGGCGCCAAGGCGTCTGCCTGAGGGTCCAGCGGCATCAGCGGTCATCGCGGCCGCCGGCTCCGGCGAGAGGCTGGGGGCCGGCGGCCCGAAGGCCTTCGCGGATCTCGGCGGCCGGCCGCTCCTCGCGTGGTCGCTCGACGCGTTCGAGCGCGCGGACCTGGTCGGGCCCATCATCGTCGCGGTGCCAGCCGGTCACGAGGGCGCCGTCCGGGATGGAACCGTCGCGGTCGCCGGTGGCGCGTCCAGGTCCGAGTCGGTCGCCGCGGGTCTCGAACGGGTGGCGACGGAGCTCGTCGCGGTCCACGATGCGGCGCGCCCGCTCGTCACGGCCGAGCTCATCGACGAGCTCGTCGCAAAGCTCCTCGACCGGCCCGACGCCGCGGCGGTCATCGCGGCGGCACCGCTCACCGATACGGTCAAGCGCGCCCGCGAGCCGCGCCCATCGAGGGGTGACCTCCCGCTGCGCGACCCGACGGTCGCGCAGACGGTCAGCCGTGAGCACCTGTGGGCGGCACAGACCCCGCAGGTCTTCCGGACGGACGCGCTGCGACACGCGCTGGACACCGACCAGCAGCGAATCTCTGCCGCGACTGATGAGGCGATGCTGGTGGAGGAGTCGGGCGGCCAGGTCCTGATCCACCCCTCGCCGCCCGCGAACCTCAAGGTGACGACGCCGCTGGACCTGCGGATCGCCGAGCTGCTGATGGCCGAGCGAGGCGGATGAGCAATGGGCACCGGGGTCCCCTGCGAGGGCTGACGCGGACGGGCTAGCGGTCGAGAGGCGAATCAGTCATGCGAGGACTGAGGCCACATCTATCGCTCGAGCGGTGAGTTAGTCAGGCCTGGCCTGACCAACTCCACTTTCGGCGCTCTAACGCCGGTCCGTCCTCAATGGACGGCGCCGATCGGTTTGCTGCCCAGGTAGCGGCGGCCGCACTTGGGGCACTTGCGGAACAGGCTCTGGCCACCCTGGCCGCAATGGGGGCAGGTGTGCTTCGGGGGCTTGACGATGTGCTTCGGCATGGAGCGATCGTAACCGGGTCGGTGATGCCGCCAACCCTTCAATCGGGTCGCCTCGCGCGAGCGATTGAAGGCTTGACCCTCTCTGAGGCGGTCAAGTCCTCAATGGCCGCTGGGGAGCACAGCCGTTGAAGGGTTAGCGGGTCCGCCTCGCCGACCAGGCGGGCGGTTAAAACGGGTGGGTCTTCCTCCGGCCGGGCTCGACATCCCCTTAACATCCGGCTACGGCGGGGCGCGTAAGTTGACTGAATCCGAGGAGGACTTCGATGGAGTCCTGGACGCGGCGCGTAATCAGGAATCGCAAGAAGATCATCGCCGCCTGGCTCGTCCTGCTGGTCCTGGGCGGTTTCGGCGCCGCCAACGTCGGCAAGCTCTTGTCCAATCGCTTCAGCGTCCCGGGCTCGGATGCCGAGCGAGGTCTCGATCTCCTGCAGGATCGCTTCAACGAGCGCGGCGACGGATCATTCACGCTCATCTTCCAGGCCGACAGGCCGGTCGCGAACAGCCCGGCATTTCGTCGCGAGGCGGCCGCCGCCGCCGCCAAGGCCTCCACACCCATCCAGGGTGCGCATCCGGGCCCCGTCCTTCCGGCCTCGCGCACGACGGCGTACGTCCAGATCTCCACGCCACTCGAGAACGCCGACGCGGCCGACAAGACCACCGATGTCCGGGAGGCCACGCCGCAGATCCCCGGCGTGACGACCTACCTGTCGGGCTATCCGGCGATCAACCACGACACGCAGAAGATCTATAACGACGACCTCGCCCGCGGTGAGTCGATCGCGATCCCGATCGCGCTGATCGTCCTCGCGTTCATGTTCGGGACGCTGGTCGCGATCGGCGTCCCGTTCGCGTTCGCGCTGGTGACGATCCCGGCGACGCTCGGCGCCGTGTGGATCGTCGCCCACTTCATGGACATGGCGATCTACGTGACGAACATCGTCACGCTGATCGGCTTCGCGATCGCGATCGACTACTCGATGCTGGTCGTGTTCCGCTTCCGGGAGGAGTTGGCTCACACCGAGTCCGTGGAAGAGGCGCTGGTGACGACGATGAAGACGGCCGGCCGCGCGACGCTCTTCTCGGGCGCCACCGTCGCGATCGGCCTCGCGTTGCTCGTGTTCATGCCGCTGCCGTTCATGCGGTCGATGGGCGTGGGCGGGTTGCTCGTGCCGCTGTTCTCGATTGCGGCCTCGGCCACGTTCCTTCCCGCCCTGCTCGCGGTTCTGGGGCGAAAGATCAACCGGCTGCGCGTGATACCGCGCCGGATCCTGGACGCCCGCGCCGAGGGTCGCCCCGGGTTCTGGACCCGGCTGTCCCACTCGATCATGCGGCACCCGATCCCGTACGCGGTCGGGGCCGCCGGCGTGTTGATCGCGCTCGCGATCCCGGCGTTCCAGCTCCATCTGACGGGCGGAGACAACCGCGGAACGCCGACGACGACGGAAGCGACCCAGGGGCTCGCGATCCTGGAACGGACGCTGGGCCCCGGTGCACTGGCTCCGAATCAGGTCGCGATCGACACGAATCAGCCGGACGGTGCCACCGCGCCGGCCGTCGTTGCTGCCGAGCGGCGGCTCGTGGGCCAGCTCCGCGCCGACCCGCAGATCGATCCGCGCACCATCCAGGCGCCGATCCTGCTGGGAGGGGGCAGTCAGGGCCTGGCCGCCGCCCAGAGGGCGCACCTGATCGACCGGGACAACCAGGTGATCCAGATCCGCGCCGCGGGGCGCAACGATGCCGGAACGAGCCAGGCCATGGACCTGGTGCACCGGATCCGCGACAATTACATCCCGCAGGCCCACTTCCCAAGTGGGACGACCGTGCTGTTGACCGGTGCCCCGGCGTTCGGCGTCGACTTCATCGACCGCGCGTACGGCGCCTTCCCATGGCTGGTGCTGGCGGTCCTCGCGCTCTCCTATCTCCTCCTGCTGCGCGCCTTCCGCTCGATCTTCCTCCCGGTGAAGGCCGTGGTCATGAACATCCTGTCGGTGAGCGCGACGTATGGGGTGCTCGTGTTGGTCTTCGAGAAGGGAGTCCACTCGGTCATCGGACTCGAGGGGCTTCCCCAGGTGGAGGCGTGGATCCCGATCTTCCTCTTCGCGATGCTCTTCGGGCTCTCGATGGACTACGAGGTCTTCCTGCTGTCGCGAATGCGCGAGGAGTGGGACGCCCATCACGACAACGAGCGAGCGGTGGCGCACGGGCTGGAGATGACCGGCAGGATCATCACCGCGGCGGCGATCATCATGATCGCCGCGTTCTCCGGCTTCACCGCCGGCTCGTTCGTGGGCCTGCAGCAGTTCGGCCTCGGGCTCTCGGTCGCGATCTTCCTCGACGCCACGGTGGTCCGCGCGGTGCTGGTCCCGGCGCTGATGAAGCTCCTCGGGGAGTGGAACTGGTACCTGCCGGACCGGGTGCGAAGGGCCCTTCGCATCGCGCCCTCGAAGCCTGCGACGGAGACGGGCGCTAGCGACTGACGGTAAGCGGGGAACACTTCGTGCTTGATCCGCACGACCGGCGGCCGCCGGTCAGCCTCTAGTCTGGCTCGACAGATGACGAGCGACTACGCGCCGACTCCGGTCGAGGACTTCCTCGATCCCGACGATCCGATCCTCTTCCCTCGACTCACGGCTTCTCAGGTCGAGTACCTGGCGGAGATCGGCTCCCAGATGTCGTTCGCACGCGGCGACGAAGTGTTTGCGCACGGCCAGCGTGAGACTCCGCTCTACGTCGTCCAGAGCGGAGCCGTGGACATCATCGACCAGGCTCCGGAGGGTGACCGGTACTTCACTCAATGCAGGGTGGGGACCTTCATCGCCGATCTCTCCATGTTCACGGGCGAGCCCACGCTCGCCGCAGGGTTCGCGGCCGAGCCGACGACGCTCGTTGCCCTTCCCCCGGAGGACGTGCGGCGCGTGGTTGCCACGGCGGCTGGGCTCGGCGACCTGCTCCTGCGCACCATGACAACGCGCCGGGAGTGGCTCCAGGGCCGCGGCCTTGGTCAGCAACGATTGATCGGCTCGCGATGGTCGGGTGAGGCGTTCGCCGTCAGGGAGCTGCTGGAGCGCAACCTCGTTCCGTTCACCTGGCACGACCTGAAGACCGACACCGACAGCCGGACGTTGCTGAAGAACTTTGGCATCCGCGAAGCGGAGTGCCCCGTCCTGGTCCGATCCGACAGCGTCATTCGGCAGGCCACGGTGACGTCCGTCGCCGATGAGCTGGGCCTGCGAGCCACGGTCGACGGCCAGAGCTTCGACGTCGTCATCATCGGTGGCGGCCCGGCCGGGCTGGCAGCGGCTGTCTACGCCTCCTCCGAGGGCCTCAGCACGCTGGTGCTCGAACGCTTCGCGCCGGGCGGCCAGGCGGGCACCAGCGCGCGTATCGAGAACTACCTTGGCTTCCCCACGGGCCTCACAGGCGCGGATCTCGCGCGACGCGCGACGCTCCAGGCGCGCAAGTTCGGCGCCGTGATCTCCAGCGTCCACGAGGCGTCCCACGTCTCGGAGCCAGAGGCAGAGGGATTTCGCGAGATCGGTCTTGCGGACGGCCAGCGGGTCCGGGGCCGATCCGTGGTCCTGGCCCCAGGCGCCGACTACCGTCGCCTCCCGGCCGAAAACGCCGATCGGTTCGAGGGTCTGGGCCTGTACTACGCGGCGACCCACATCGAGGCCCAGCAGTGCTCACAGGAGGATGTGGTGATCGTCGGTGGAGCGAACTCGGCCGGGCAGGCCGTGGTGAAGCTCGCTGACCACGCGCGCCAGGCTCATGTCGTTGCCCGCCGACCGCTCGAGGCGGCCATGTCGCGCTACCTGGTCGACCAGATCGAGGCCAAGTCGAACGTCACCGTCTGGACCGGGTGCGAGGTACGGGCCCTCGAGGGCGAGGAGAAGCTCGAGGCGGTCGTGATCTCGGGAGCAGGGCCCGATCAGCGAGTCGAGACCTCGGCGGTGTTCGCGATGATTGGCGCCTCTCCGCGGTCGGAGGGGCTCGTGGACTACGTCGGCCAGGACGACAAGGGCTTCGTGGTCACGGGCGAGGACGCGCGGCGCCACCCGGACTTCGCCCGACACTGGGACGGGACGGACCGACGCCCGCTGATGCTCGAGTGCACACGTCGCGGCGTCTTCGCCATCGGCGACGTCCGCGGAGGCTCGACGAAGCGGGTGGCGGCGGCCGTGGGAGACGGCGCTCTGGTCGCCCGCTCCATCCACGCCTCGCTGGCTCCAGGCGAAGCCTGGACATGAACGAGAACCACCGGAGCTAGCCGTCGAACAGGGCCGCCGGGTCGACCTCCGCCACTCGCATGTCCACGCGGTTGCCACGGAACGGCACACCCTCGGCTTCGAGCAGGCGGCGCTGACGCTCGCCCTTGGCGAGTGATCCGTCGGCCCGGACGACGCGGTGCCAGGGGACGTCGGGGTGGTGGTACGCCGACATCACCATCCCGGCGAACCGGGGCGCGCCCGGGCACAGGTCCCCGTACGTGGTCACGAAGCCCTCCGGCACCGAGCGAGCGCGGTTCAGGACCGCTCGCCCGCGCGGCGTGTCGGTCACCGGGTCAGCAGCACCCATATCAGTGCCGCCCCGAACCCGATCTGGCCGAAGGCCAGGGCCGTCCCGAAGTTCGCGGCTCCCGCCGCCGCCGCGATCGCGCTCGCTGCCGCGAACGCCCCCAGCAGGACGAGCAGGTCGCGCCCGGTCCTACGCACCGCCGGGGGTCTTGTATGGGGCGCTTCCCAATCGGCGGCTGCGGCCCAGCGGGAGGCCGGCGGCAACCCTGGCCTGATCGTGCAAGTGGGCCGCGCGGCGCCTGAGGTAGATGCGCCGCTGGACGAACAGGGTCCCGACGCCGGCGAGCAGGATCGCCGACAGATTGAGGCTGAGCTGCTCCATCGCGCCCAACCACTCGTGCCAGTCGCCGAGCGCGGCGGCCACGCCGATGTTCGCTGCGGCCGGAATCGTAGTCACCGAGATCAGGACCCCGACGAGGGCGCCCGACTTGGCGGAGGTGAGCGAGAGGACGCCCGCCATCCCGGCCAGGAGCGCGACGATGAAGCTCCACTCGTTGGGACTCGAGATGAACTGCGTGAACGGGCGGTCATCCATGAGGTCGCCCGGAACCAGGCCGATCGCGTCCAGTACCAATGTCGCCAGGAACGTCGCCGTGATCCCAGCGGGGAACCCGATCGCAAGCGCTCGGAGGGAGCGTTTGAGCAGATCCCTGCGCTTCTGGACCGCAGCGACGCAGATTCCGGCGATCGGGCCGAACTCAGGTCCCACGATCATGGCACCGATGATCAGGATCAGCTGGTCCGTGAGGATTCCGACCATCGCGATCAGCATCGCGAGCACCATGAAGGCTAGGAAGCTTCCGGAGAGCTCGACGTTCTCCGAGGTCCTGGTCTCGACTTCCTCCCAGACCACCGCGTCGGAGGGAAGCCCCGCCGGCGCCTTCTCCGCGGCGACCGCGGCGCTCGAGACCTGCGAGTCGATCATCTCCATCGCGATCGACCCCTCCTTGTCGATCTCGAGCTCGCGCAGGTCGGAGACGATGACGCTCGCGTCCTCGCGGGCAACGTCGCACATGATCACGTCCCCCTCGGGACGGTGCGCGACGGCCCGGAGGTAGATGACGTTGCAGACCGAGGGCGCGGCGTTCAACAGGTCGAGCGCGTGCTCGGACTGATGGCTCGGCACCACGATCCGCAGGTGGACCACGGCGGTTAGCGTACAGGCGCCATGCTCACGGACTATCACGTGCACCTGCGGCCGGATGAGCCCGGAACGGAGGCCCGCGACTACTTCACCGCCGGGAACGTGGAGCGCTACCTCGCCGCCGCCGCCGAGGCGGGGATTCAGGAGCTCGGTGTGTCCGAGCATGTCCATCGCTTTCGCCAGGCGCTCGACGTGTGGGATCACCCGTTCTGGCTCGAGAACGCTCGCGACGATCTCGATGCCTACGCCGACTTCGTCCGCGAGACGCCGCTTCGGCTCGGCATCGAGATGGACTACGTCGCGGGGCGCGAGGACCAGATCGCGAATCTCCTCGACTCCCGCGACCTGGACTACGTGATCGGGTCCGTCCACTACGTGCGCGACAAGGCGGTGGACCACGACGTCTGGGACATCTGGGAGTCCGTCAGCGATCCCGACCGCGTGTGGGAGCTCTACTTCGCGACGCTGGCGGAGGCGGCGCGGAGCGGCCTATTCGACGTGCTCGCCCATCCGGACCTCGTCAAGGTGTGGGGAGCCGGCCGGCCGCCGCCCGAGCGCGACCCGCGCTTCTACTACGAGACGGCCGTGGAGGCGATCGGCGAGAGCGGGATCGCGGTAGAGGTCTCGACCGCCGGGCTGCGGAAGCCGGTGAGGGAGATCTACCCCTCGCGTGCGTTGGCCGAGATGTGCGTGGAGGCGGGCGCCGCGTTCAGCCTGTCCTCCGATGCGCACGTCCCCGACCACATCGGCTTCGCCTACGACCGAGCCGTCGAGGCCATGACCGATTGGGGCATCGAGGAGATCGCGGTCTTCGCGAAGCGAGGGCGTCGCCTCGCGCCGCTGGGAGGCGCGGGAACCCCGGCCGGCAAAGAGCACGCCGCATGAGTGCTCGCGTCGGGATCGGCTACGACGTGCACCCGTTCGCGGATCGCCGCAGGCTCGTCCTGGGCGGCGTCGAGATCCCCCACGAGCGCGGGCTGGCCGGCCACTCCGACGCCGACGTCCTCACTCACGCGATCATCGACGCGATCCTCGGCGCGGGTGGGCTCGGGGACCTCGGCACGTGGTTCCCGCCCGACGAGGAGCAGTGGCGGGATGCCCAGTCGCTTGACATGCTGGCGGTGGCGCTGGGGAACCTCAGCGGCCATGTCCTGAACGTGGACGCCACGCTGGTCTGCGAGGCGCCCCGGATCGGGCCACACCGGGCCGAGATGGAGCGGCTTTTGGCGCAGGCGCTGTCGGCGAACGTCAACGTGAAGGCGACGACGAACGAGGGGCTCGGCTGGATCGGACGGGGCGAGGGCATCGCGTGCGTCGCCGTTGCGATGGTCGAGCTGGACTAGGAGCCGACGGATCGTCGGTTGATGTTGGCGCGGCAAGAAGCGGGGTAAATAGAGTAGGCAGGAGAGTGGTGCGCTCGGCCTCAGACATCCTCACGCGTCCCATCGACCAAGTCGCGCGCCGGATCAAGCTTGGCCCCCTCGGGGCGCTGAGCGAGGTGCCATTCAACGTGAAGGTGCTGGCGGATGCCGGCGTGATCAGGCCGGTCCGCCCCGACAAGCTCGCGGCGATGGCGGTGGTGCTGGCGCGGTGGGGGGCCTCGCCCGCCGCCGGAATCGCGAGCGCTGCGGTGAGCTATCCGGACGAGCCGATGATCGAGGACGAGGCTGGGACCCTCTCCTTCTCCGAGGTCCACGCCCGCTCCAACGCAATCGCCCACGGGCTCGCCGAGGGGGGTGTGGGCGAGGGTGACGGCGTCGCGATCATGTGCCGCAACCATCGCGGCTTCATCGAGGCGACGCTGGCCATCTCCAAGCTCGGCGCCAGCGGCCTGTACATGAACACCTCGTTCTCGGGCCCGCAGCTCGCCGACGTGATCGAGCGCGAGGAGCCGGGAGCGCTTGTCTACGACGAGGAGCTCAGCGGGCTGCTCGAGAAGGCGAGCGAAGCTGGCAAGGAGATCGGGCTTTCCCGCTACGTCGCCTGGAGCGAGGAGAAGGAGCACCACGAGGACACCACCCTTGCGGACATGGTCGAGTCCCAGAGCGACGAGGACCTCGGTCCCCCGGACGAATCGAGCCGCTTCGTGATCCTGACATCTGGCACGACCGGCACGCCAAAGGGGGCGCAGCGATCGCAGCCGGACACGTTGAGCCCGCTCGCTGCGCTCTTCTCGAGGATCCCGCTGCGCGCTCGCGAACGGACGATGATCGCCGCGCCGCTGTTTCACTCGTGGGGCTTCGCTCACTTCGTTCTGGGCCTGGCCCTGAACTCGACCTACGTCCTGCGGCGCAAGTTCGATCCCGAGGAGACGCTGAAGGCGACCCAGGAGAGCGGCGCTACGGCGCTGGTGGTGGTCCCCGTGATGATGCAGCGAATCCTGGAGCTACCGGAGGAGACGCTGAAGAGATACGACGTCCCGAGCCTCCGGGTCACGGCGGCGAGCGGCTCGGCGCTCCCGGGCGATCTCGCGCGGCGGTGGATGGACACCTTCGGCGAAAACGTCTACAACCTCTACGGCTCCACCGAGGTCGCTTGGGCCACGATCGCCACGCCGGAGGACCTGCGCGAGGCGCCGGGCACGGCGGGAAAGCCGCCCCGGGGCACGGTGGTCCGGATCGTCGACGAGGATGGAAACGAGGTCGAGACCGGCGACACCGGACGGGTGTTCGTGGGTAACGAGATGGCCTTCGAGGGCTACACGGGCGGCGGCGGAAAGGACGAGCTCGAGGGCCTGCTCTCCTCGGGTGACGTCGGCCACTTCGACGAGGAGGGTCGCCTGTTCATCGATGGCCGCGACGACGAGATGATCGTCTCCGGCGGCGAGAACGTGTTCCCGCGCGAGGTCGAGGACCTGCTGTCCGACCACGACAGGATCAAGGAGGTTGCGGTCATCGGCGTCGACGACGAGCAGTTTGGACAACGGCTGAAGGCGTTCGTCGTTCCTGACGACGGGGCCGACCTCTCCGAGGACGAGATCAAGGACCACGTCAAGTCCAACCTCGCCCGCTACAAGGTGCCGCGCGAGGTCGAGTTCCTCGACTCCCTGCCGCGGAATGCGACCGGGAAGGTCCTGAAGCGCGAGCTCGCGTAAGTGCCGTTCACGCCGTTTTCCCTGGAATCCGTCGGGTAGCGGCGCATCGATAGCGAAACCAGGAGGTGCCGAGATGCCACCGCGTGGCGTGAAGAAGGGCACGAAGAGGGCACGTCAGTACGAGCACGTGAAGCGGAGCCAGAAGCAGCAGGGTCGCTCGGAGGGGCGAGCGAAGGAGATCGCCGCCCGTACAGTCCAGAAGGAACGCGCACGCGGCGGTGAGTCGCGACAGCGCTCGCGGACGTCGGTTCGCGACATTTCCTCGGGTCAGCGCGGCGGCAAGCGCTCCGGAAGCGGCCCCGGCGGGCGGACCCGCGACCAGCTCTACAACGACGCGAAGCGCCTCAACATCCGCGGTCGCTCGCGGATGAGCAAGCGCCAGCTCCTCGCGGCGGTGAACCGCAGGCGGAGCGGCTGACGCCAAGTCGAGAGCAGGCGCGCTTCGCCGACCAGGGCCGAGGCCACGTCGAGCGGTGCATTTCCCGCGTATAGCGCGGATTTCGCACCGCTCGGCCGGTCGGCCTCGAGCGGTGCGCGTCGTTCAGCGGCTGGTAGCGGCGCGCTCGCGCTCGCGCGCCGCGGCATCCGCCCGCAGCTGCTCGTGCTCGACCTGACGTTTGAGCTGCTGGAGAGTGCGCCTGAGGTGTCCTTTGAGCTGCGGGGCGGCGAAGCGCTCGGCGACCCATCCCGGGATGCCCGACCCCGCGACGCCATACGCGTAGCGGAACTCGACCCTGGTGCGGCCGTCGGGCAGCTCGCGCAGTCGCCACCGGCCGCGCTGGTCGACACCGAGGACGGAGCTCCACGCCATGTCGCGCTCCTCCTTCCACTCGATGATCTCGATCAGCCCGCCGACCTCGGCTGAGCCGACCCGGAGCAGCATGCGATAGCGGGCGCCGAGCCCACTGCGCGGCCCCCCCGCGACCTCCCAGCGCGTCACCCCCGACATGAAGTGCAGGTAGTTCGACGGGTCAGCGAGGTAGTCCCACACCCGCCGCGGGGGCGCGGAGATGATGATCGATTCGTTCAGCCTCATCCCAAGGGCCGCTCAGCCGATGACGGGGAGCCTGCGCTCCGCGGCGAGCGTGTCGAGCGTTTCCTGCATGACCCGCGTCACGTATTCATAGACCTCGTCCAGGTCCGGATCATCACCGAACTGCCGGCGCACATCGATGGGCTCGAGCACCTCGACGGTGATCTTCGCGGGGAGGGGGAAGTGGCCCAGGAAGTCGCCGATGTTGAGGATCCACGGCAGGGCGACGGAGATCGGCAGGACCTTCAGCCGCAGGTACCTGTCCAGGCGCAGTAGCTGGGCGAGCCAGGCGCCGCGGGAAAGGAACAGCGCGGTCTCCTGGCCGCCGATCGAGACGATGGGAACGATGGGGACGTTGGCGTCCAGCGCGAGCCGGATGAATCCCTTGCGACCCGCGAAGTCGACCCTGTTGCGCTCCCAGGTTGGCCGGTGGACCTCCCAGTCGCCGCCCGGATAGACGAGCAGGGCCGCGCCGGACTCGAGCGCCTGGCGCGAGTTCTCGTGCGATGCGGCGACGGTGCCGCCACTGCGTAGGAGGCGGGCGTACGGCGAGGCCATGACCAGGTTGTGCGCGAGCTGGTTGAACGGCCGCTCGACGCCGAAGTAGGTCGAGAACGCGAGCGTGAATACGAACGTGTCCGGGGTCAGGTTTCCGCCGGAGTGGTTGCCGACCATCAGCACCGGGCCCTCCTCGGGGATGTTCCCGAGGTTGCGCACCTCGCCGCGGAACCAGAAGCTCGAGATCAGCCAGAGCAGGGGTAGCTGCTCGCGAAGGTGATCGGGATCGCGATCATCGAGGTCCGCCGACAGCCGATCGCGAAGCTCGCGCGCAATCCGGGCGCTGGCACCGGCCGTCGCATCCTGCCCGGTCTCCGCAAGCGCCCCGGCCAGTCGTCGCCCGGCCCGCGCGAAGTCCGCCGTCGCTCTCGCGAGGCTACCGCTGACTCGCCCGATGTCGCCGAGCGGGCCAAGGCGGGCTCCAAGCCCGCCGTCGGCAGCGCCGCCGCCGTTGTCCCGGGCGCGCTCGAAGATCGTCCGCTCGTCCGCCATCAGGCGGATTCTATGAGGGGTTCTCGGGGCTTACGCCGCCCGTCGGCGGACCTCGCCCGCCGCTGCGGTGTGGTCGCGGATGAGCCGGTTCGTGCGCTCCGCCAGTTCCACCTGCGGGGCGTGACCGCAGTCCGGGAGGGTGACCTGCCTCGACGACGGGAGCGCCTCGGCGACGTGGCGGGCGAACGCGGCCGGTACCAGGCGGTCCTTCTCGCCCCACACGAAGAGCGCCGGCGGCGTCAGCGTGACCAGGCGGGTCCAGAATCCGCGCCTGCCGTCTGGCGCGTCGAGATAGATGTTGCGAAGGGCGGCGAAGAGCGCGATCCGGGCGGAGCGCGACCTGTAGGTGCGGCAGAACTCGTCGGCCGCGATGTCGGCCGCGGCGGGATCGAGGCGCTCCGGACGGGCGAAAAGACTCCAGAACTGGGCCCGGACCTGGGCCGCCCGAATCGGATGGGGGATCGCGGCGAGCTCGGGGCGGACCAGCTTCACCAGCGGAACCAGCGAGCGCCGCTTCCGGAACGCGAGCGCGGGCGACAACAGGGTGACGGTTCGGACGCGGTCGGGCTCATCGAGCGCCACCTCCAAGGCGATGCGACCGCCCATGGAGTTCCCCACGAGATGCGCCTCTTCGAGCCCGGCGGCGTCCATGTAGCCGATCACCGCCCGGGCGAAGTACGCGGCGTCGTATGGGGCCCGGGCCGGCTTCGACGACGCTCCGAACCCCGGAAGGTCGATCGCATGGACGGTGTGCAACGGCGTCAGCGCCGACACCGTCGCGAAGAACGAGGCCTTGTTCGATCCGAGGCCATGCAGGCAGACCACGTGAGCGGGGCCCTGGCCGGCGATGAGGGCGCGGATCGTCGCGCCGGGCACATCGACGTCGGTCACGCGAAGCAGCGGAGGGCGATCGCCCGGCAGCCGGAACAATCCCTCGAAGCCGAGGGCGAGATCGAGATCGCCGCGGGCGTAGAGCCGGCGCTGCGCGAAGGCATCCAGACCCGAGAGCCGTCCCTCGCGGAGCGCGATCCAGGTGGCGGCGTCGCTGCCGATCACGACGTCGGGTTCTCGCGTCGGTGAGGGCCGGACCTCGCACCGCTCGCGGCGCGCGCGGACCTGCCAGGTTCGCCCGACATCGCCCAGCCGCACCTGGAAAGTCGCGTCCACATCGGGGGCGACACCCAGATACCGGGACGGCAGGGTTCGGAACGCCTCCTCCACCCGGCGGACGCGCTGTGCGTGAAGGGAGATGTTCCCGGAACCGGCCTGCGATGCCCCCCGCGGTCGCTTCCCGTCACCCATCGCCGAGCGGACGTTATCCGTCGCCGTGGCCGCGGAGGCATGCGTCGTGGCTCTCTTCCCGCAAATAGCATCAACAAATCAATGCGCGAGGTGCGGATCTCGGACACGTTGAGTGGGGAGGTGCGGGAACTCGACCCCCGCCGACCGCCGGAGGTCGGGATCTATGCGTGTGGCCCCACGGTGTATTCGCGGATCCACGTCGGCAACGCACGGGCGTTCGTGATTCCGATGCTGTTCCGGCGTCTGCTCCGGCACCTCGGTTACGAGCCGCGGTTGGTGATCAATGTCACCGACATCAACGACAAGATCTACGCGGCCGCGCGTGATGCCGGCGTGCCATCCGAGCGGCTCGCCGTCGAGATGACGCGGGCCTACGTGGAGGACACCGAACGGCTCGGGCTCGGGCGCCCCGACGCGGAGCCGCTCGCGTCGGAGACCATCGGCGAGATCGTCGAGCTGATCGAGGCGCTCATCGCCTCCAGGCACGCATACGAGAGCGAGGGGGACGTCTACTTCCGGGTCCGCAGCTTCCCGGGCTACGGCAGGCTCTCGAACCGCGATCCCGCCGAGATGGACCAGGGGGAGGAGGCCGGGACCGCGAGCCTGAAGGAGGATCCGCTCGACTTCGCACTGTGGAAGGCGCGAAAGCCGGACGAGGACACCTGGTGGCAGTCGCCGTGGGGCGAGGGCAGGCCCGGCTGGCACATCGAATGCTCGGCGATGGGCGAGAAGCTCCTCGGCGCGGACTTCGACATTCACAGCGGGGGTGCCGATCTGATCTTCCCCCATCACGAGAACGAGATCGCCCAGACGGAGGCGGCGCGCGGCGTCCCGCTGGCCCGGCTGTGGATGCACAACGGAATGGTCCGGATGGCCGAGGAGAAGATGTCGAAGTCGGTCGGCAACATCTTCCAGCTGTCCGAAGCGCTCGACGCCTACGGCCCCGAGACCCTGATCTCCTACCTCATCTCGGGGCACTACCGCCAGCCGCTGGAGTTCACGGATCGGGCGCTCGCCGAAGCCGGCGCCCGCGTCCAGCGGATCCGGAACTTCGTGCTCGAGCTGCCGGACGAGGATGGGGTCGAGCCCGACGCCGCGGTCACGGCCTGGCGGACCGAGTTCCTCGCGGCGCTCGCCGACGACTTCAACACACCGCGCGCGCTCGCTTCCCTCTTCGATCTGATCTCCGAGGGCAACCGACGCCCGCTTCCGGGCGCCCGCGCGGCCCTCGACGAGATGCTGCCGCTGCTCGGGCTCGAGACGCTGCTCGCTCCGGTGGATGCGGCGGATCCCGAGGCCGCGAGACTGCTCGTCGAGCGCGAGGAGGCGCGCGCGGCGCGAGACTTCGAGCGCGCCGATCGGCTGCGCGACGAGCTCGCGGATCGCGGCTACGAGGTTCGCGATACGCCGGAGGGGGCGCGCCTGGTCCGGCAGCGGGGCTAGACGGTGCCACAGGACGGCGGGAAGAGAGACATCATCTACGGCCGACGCCCCGTCGCCGAGGCGCGGCGCGGGCGGCGACGGGTGCATCGTGTCTGGTCCACGGATGACCTATCCGGGCCGGAGCTCACGCGGCTGGCGGGATCGCCGGACCATCAGGGTGTAGTCGCCGAGGTCGATCCGTACCCGTACGCGGATCCGCGGACGCTCCTCGACCGCCCCGACGCCCTGGTCGTCGCCCTGGATCAGGTCCAGGACCCGCGCAATCTGGGGGCCGTCTGCCGGTCGGCCGAGGCCGTGAGCGCGGCCGGCGTCGTCATCCCGTCGCGCCGGGCGGCCGCGGTCACCGCGGTGGCGTGCAAGGCATCGGCGGGCGCGGTCGAGCACCTTCGCGTCGCGCGCGTCCCCAACCTCGCCAACTGGCTTCGCGCCGCCAAGGAGTCGGGGGCCTGGGTCCACGGGGCCGTGTCGGGCGCACCGATGCCCTACGCGAGCGCCGACCTCACGGGGAAGGTCGTGCTGGTCCTCGGGAGCGAGGGAGGGGGGCTGCGGCGGCGCGTCGCGGATAGCTGCGACCTCCTCGTATCGGTGCCGCTCCGCGGTCGCGTCGAGTCCTTGAACGTTGCCGCCGCCGCCGCCGTGCTGCTGTTCGAGGCGGCGCGCCAGCGCGCGGGCGAGCAGCGGTAGCACCCGCCACGGACGGAAGCCGCAGGCTGCAACGGATCTTGCGCTCTTCGGCGAAATGGTTGACAGAAGAACGCCCGGGCGGCTAGAGTACGCACATAAGGGTTGACTGAAGGTCGAGCTTTCGTCCCGGCCGACGACCCCAAGGAGAGGGCGCCCAGGGGAGGTACGGGCGCCACTGGTTCCAATTCCGATTGGAGGAAACCTGTGGCCGTACCGACCCCCACCCACGACGTGGCCGGCGCCGTGCCCGCAACCCAGGCAGCAGCAGTCGCGCGCCCGGAAGCTCAACCTGAGCTTGAGGACGCTTATCTGGTTGCGCTGGCCAAGCGCGGCAGCCCGAACGCCTATGACCGGATCGTCAAGCGCTACCGCGGATTCGTGCGCCTGAAGGCCTCTTCGTACTTTCTGCTGGGGGGCGACCCCGACGACCTGATCCAGGAGGGCCTGCTGGGCCTCTACAAGGCGATCCGCGACTTCCGCTCGGACCGGGAGTCGAGCTTCCGCAACTTCGCGGAGCTGTGCATCACGCGACAGATCATCACGGCCGTAAAGACCGCGAGCCGCAACAAGCACGCCCCTCTCAACCAGTACGTCTCCTTCGCGCAGGCACCCGCAGGTGCCACGGAGTCGGAGACGACCCTCGAGGAGGTCCTGCCGGGCCCGGGCAGCGAGGACCCGTCCGAGCGCGTCATCGCCACGGAGGAGCTCCAGAGCCTGGTCTCGTGCCTGTCGAGCGTGCTGTCGGAGCTCGAGAGCCACGTCCTGAGCCTCTACCTGGACGGCCACTCCTACGAGGCGATCGGCGAGCGGCTCGAGTGCGACACGAAGACGGTCGACAACGCCCTGCAGCGGGTCAAGCGCAAGGTGAGCCTGCACCTCGCGTCGCGCGAAGCGACGTTCTAGGGCGGACAACCATGCCGCAATGGACGGTTTGTCTCGCGATGCGAGCCAAACCGGCCACGGCGACGGGCGAAGCCGGAGGCGGGATTCGAACCCGCGGCCGCCGGTTTACAAAACCGGTGCTCTACCAACTGAGCTACTCCGGCGTTAATCGACAGGTTAGGCCGCGGATCGTCGCGCGCGTAAGAGAATGGGTCCGTGAGCGAGCGTGATTTCACCTGGCGTGATGCCGAGAGGACGATCGTGTTCCGGGCCGGCGCGCTCGCCGATTCGCCCGAGATCCTCGGCGGCGGGATCTGGGAGCGCTTCGAGCTCCTGACCACGACCCGAGCACTCGGGGCCGCCCCGATCGAGCTCGCGCAGCGAGCCGCGGTCGTGCACCAGGTCGAGCAGGGCGAGGTTCCCTACGTCGCCGCGTCGATCATCGACAGGGTGCGGAACCCCACCCTGGTCGCGCTGGGAGGGGGGCGGGTGATCGATACCGCGAAAGCGGTCGCCGCCCTGCGCGGCGGCCGCGTGTGCGCGGTCCCGACCACGCTCTCCGGCGCCGAGATGACGCGGATCCACCGGTTTCCCGCCGGCCGCGAGGCCTACGCGCGACGTCGCGTCCGTCCGGTGCTCGTGATCGCCGATCCGCTCGTGATGACGACACTCGACGACGGGCGCCTTCGCGCGAGCGCGATGAACGCGCTCGCGCATGGCGCCGAGGCCCTATACGTCCCGCTCGCGAACCCGGTCGCGTCTCTCGCGGCACTTCGCGGCGCGGAGCTGATGGCGGGAGCGCTGGACCAGCCGCACGGCGAGCGCGACCGCGGCGCGCTCGCCCTCGGCTCGCTGCTGGCCGCCTACGCGCTGGACGCGACGGGCTTCGCGCTTCACCACGTCGTCTGCCAGACGCTCGTGAGGATGCTCGGCACGCCGCACGGCGAGACCAACGCGACGATGCTCCCGCGCACGATGGAGATGATGCGCCCCCGCGCGCCGGACGAGATCAGCGCGCTGGCGGGGGCGCTCGGCGCCAAGCCTAAGGAGATCCGTCGCCGCATCGAATCCCTCGGTGGCGGGCCGCGGCGCCTACGGGAGCTCGGCGCAAGCGCCGAGCGGCTCGAGTCGGCGCGCCACGCGATGCTCCAACGCCCCGAGCTGGAGAACACGCCCGATCCGCCCGGGCCGGAGGAACTGCAGCGTCTGATCGATGACGCCTGGTGAGGCGCCGAACGTCGAGTTAGCTCGCTCGGACCCCAACCAAAGTCGACCCGCGCAGGGAGAGGTGCCGGCAAGGGATGCTGCGGGTAAGTAACGCCAGGCGCGTGCGCGTGTAGGCATGAGCATGGACGAGGGGCAGCGCACCTCGGTGCCGCCACGCGCCGATCGCGTCATCAGCGACGAGCGCTTCGAGCGGTATCACGACTACGCTCGCCGCCGGGGGGTGAACCCCGTGATGTACGTCGTCGCCCGCGCGATCCTGCAGCCGGCGATGCTCCTCTGGCTCCGCCTCTCGCGGACGGGCCGCGAGCACTTCCGCGGCATCAGGGGCGGCCTGATCGTCGCATCGAACCACCGCAGCTTCCTCGATCCGTTCGCGATCGGCGTCTCGCTCCCGTGGCGGCGCCCGATGCAATACGTCGCCAAGGTCGAGCTGTTCGAGAGGCGCTGGCAGGGCTGGCTCCTGTCGCGGCTCGGAGCGTTTCCGATCCGGCGCGGCCAGTCCGACGAGGTCGCGATGAAGACGGCGGACCTCGTGCTCGACCGCGGCGGGACGATCTGCATCTTCCCCGAGGGCACGCGCATCCGCTCGGGATCGCTCGCCACCCCACGGCGCGGCGTCGGGCGCCTGGCGCTGGAGTCGGGGGCGGTCGTCGTCCCGGTCGCCGTCCACGGCTCCGAGCACGTCCGCCGCGGCTGGCGGATCCGACCACGCAAGGTCGGGCTTCGCATCGGCCGGCCGATGCGGTTTCCACGGACCGAGAACCCCTCGCCGGCGTTGGCCGCCACCGTCACCTCGCGCATCTGGCCGAACATCGAGCTGCAGTGGGAGTGGCTCGGCGGGCTGCCGCCGCTGCGCAAGGCGGCGGTGATCGGCGCCGGTAGCTGGGGGACCGCGATGGCGATCCTGCTCGCCCGGGGCGGGCTCGAGGTCCAGCTCGGCACCCGCTCGGACGACAAGGCCGCCGAGATCGGCTCTCGCCGGGAGAACAACTCCTACCTTCCGGGGGTCGCGCTCCCCGAGAACGTGGTCGTCAGGCGAGCCACCGACATCGAGCTCGCCGGGGTCGATCTCGTGGTCCTCGCCGTGCCGTCGGCGGCGCTGCCGGCGGTCGTCGGCGGCCTGGGCGATCGGGTCGGCTCGCGGGCGGCGGTCTTGATGCTCACGAAGGGCCTGGTGCAGCCCCTCGGGCAGCTCCCCAGCGAGTACGTGGGGGAGCGGATCCGGTCCCGGGCGCTCGCTTCGCTTGGCGGCCCGGCGCACGCGCGGGAAGCGGCGGCCGGGATGGCTGCGCTCGTCCTGGGCACCACCGACGACGACCTCCGCGCACAGCTCGGGGAGGTGTTCGACCGAGCCGGCCTGGTGTGCGAGCGAAACACCGACATCGTGGGCGTCGAGATGGCGGGTGTGGCAAAGAACGCGGCGGCGCTCGCGGCGGCGGCCGCCGAGTCCCACGGGCTCAACGCCGCGGGGATCGCGGCGGCGACGATCTGGCGCGAGTGTGTGGAGTATGCCCTCGCGCGGGGCGCGAGGCTCGAGACGTTCACGGGTCTGGCGGGGGTCGGCGACCTGACGGCGACCGTGCTCGCGCCCGGAAGCCGAAACCGCCGAGCGGGCGAGCTGCTCGGCTCGGGGATGTCCGCGGACCAGATCCCCGCGAAGATCGGGCAGGCGTCGGAAAGCCTCGATTCAGTGCCCCTCATCGCCGAGTCGATGTCGAGGGCCGGCATCGCCGCTCCGGGCCTCGGGGGGCTGGCGGCGCTGGTCGAGGGAAGCATCGACCCCGGCGAGTGGGTCGCCGGATTGCGTCGCGCAGAGCGCGCGCGCCGGGAGGCGGCATGACCGGACTAGGCTTGAACCGTGACCGATCGCGGCACCCAGACCGTGTCCAAGGCGGAGCTCGATCGCGAATTCGAGGACCTCTACCGGGCCCATCTGCGCGACGTCTACTCGTACGCCTACTACCGGGTGGGCAACCATCACGACGCGGAGGACGTCACCGAGCAGGCGTTCCTGCAGGCGTACCGGCACTTCGAGCGCGCGCGGCGCGAATCCAACGGTCGGCCGCTGCGGCCCTGGCTGATCCGGATCGCCCACAACCTCGCGTCGAACTACCACCGCGATCGCTCGCGCCGCCCGGTGGCGGCGCTGGACGCGGTGGAGCCGCCGTCGCATCCCCACGGGACGGAGCAGATCGTGGAGGGTCGCGAGGAGCTCCGCATGGTGATCGACCGCCTCGACCGCCTTTCGGACGATCGTCGCGACGCGCTGATCATGCGGTTCGCGCTGGGGATGTCGAACCGGGAGATCGCGCGGGCGCTGGGCCGGTCCGACGGCGCGACCAAGGTCCTCCTGCATCGCGCGATCAAGCAGCTCGAGGAGGAGATGGAGAGAGAGTGACCAAGTGAGCGAGGAGAGTCAGGCCCGCCTCGAGGCGCTACTGAGCGACGCCCTGCGGCCGATCGAGCCGCCCGAGGACCTGGTGAGCCGGGTCGAGGACACGCTGACCGCGATCACCGAGCAGGCGGCGGCCGAGCTCTCGAGCTGGGCGGAGGAGGTCTCCGAGGACGAGCTCGATGCCCTTCGCGACCCACGCAACTGGGTCCGGCCGGTCGCCGCGGTCGCGGCCGGGACGCTGGCCGGTGGTGCGCTCGTCGTCGTGAGCATGCGACGCCGGAGACGGCCGACCGGTCTCCGCGCGAGCGCCGAGAGCGTGCTGCGCTCGGTGCGGCCCGACTGAGGGCGGGCCCAACCCGGGCGCGCGGTGGCTCAGGCGGGCGCGGGCCGAGCGCCGGCGGTCTGGGGGCTGGCGGCACCCGCCGCGAGGCCGACCGCGCCGAGGATCAGGTGCAGGACGTTGTCCGCCGTGTCGACTGGGAAGAGGCCCAGGATCGCGTCGCCGCTGCCGATGATGAACCCCCAGAGGGCCGCGACCACGTACAGGAGGCCGAGCGCCAGCGCGTACGTCCTGGCCGCGTAGGCCGCCGCGGCCAGCCCGAGCAGGCCGGTGGCGAGGTGGAGGACGTTGTCCCAGCCATTCACGGCAAAGATCCCGAACATGTCGTCCACGTTCCCCGGCGAGCCGAAGTCGCTGCTGTAGAAGAAGCCGATGATCCCGACGATCGTGAGCACGGCGCCGACGGCGGTCGCATAGAGCCTTGCTGGACTGGCTGCCTGCATCACGGTTCCTCCTTCGCTGGTGGCGCCGAAAATATCGTGCCGGGCAGGACTGATCCGTGTCCCCCTTGGGCTCGTAGCCACTATCAGGCTACGGACGCGGGGTCGTGACGCGGAATCGGAGCACAGATGAGGATGAAACCGAAGCCAGCGCCTGAGTCGCTCCAGCGTCTCGCCGACGAGGACCTGATGACCCTCGTGGACGGGAAGGAGTCCGATGCATTCGCGGTCATCTACGACCGCCACGGCGGCGCGGCCTACTCGCTGGCCCACCGGATCGTCGGCGATGCGGGGATGGCGGAGGACGTGACGCAGGAGGCGTTCCTCTCCATCTGGCGGAGCACCGCGCGCTTCGATGCCGCCCGCGGGAGCGTGCGTGCCTGGGTGCTGGGGATCGTGCGCAATCGCGCGATCGACGCTCTCCGGCGAGCCGCGCGGCCGGCGCCCAAGCTCGATCTGGATGATGACGCCGTGCTCGAGAGCCAGGCGGCAAGCCAGCGCACCGAGACCGAGGCGATCCGGCGCGAGACCGCTGACCGCCTGCGGCAGGCGCTCGGGCTCCTGCCGCGCGAGCAGTCGCAGGTGATCGAGCTGGCGTACTTCGGCGGCTTCAGCCACTCCGAGATCGCCGACATGCTCGGCGCCCCGATCGGCACCGTGAAGGGCCGCATGCGGCTCGGACTCGAGAAAATCCGCGCGACCCTCGCGGAGGGCTTCCCGGAGGGGGAAGCGGCCGAGGGGTACCTGTGAACGACCGGCCCGGACAGACGCCCCACGACGAATTCCGGGACGACCTCGCCGCGTATGCGCTCGGTGCCTTGGAGGAGGACGAGGCGAAGCGGCTTCGCCGGCACCTCGAGACCTGTGTGGCATGCCAGCGCCAGCTGCGCTGGTTGGAGCCGGCGGTCGAGCTACTGCCGCGCACCGTCGAGCAACTCGATCCGCCGCCGCGGCTGCGCGAGTCGCTGATGGAGCATGTCCGCTCCGAATCACGGCCGGCGGCGCGCGAGCCGCCGCGCCGCACGGACGAGGGATGGTGGTCCGGCTTGCGGATCGCCCTGCGGCGGCCAGCGACGGCGGTGGCCGTCGCTGCGACGCTGATCGTGGGCGTGGTCGCCGGTTATCTCATCCACGAGCCCGGTGGCAGCGGCACCTCGACGTTCGAGGCCCAGGCGCTCCATGGCGGTGAGGGCGCGAGCGGGGTCCTCGAGCGCAGCGGCGGCTCGGGCATCCTCCGCGTTCACGGGATGCCGACGCTCGCGCGGGATCAGGTCTACGAGGTCTGGGTCCAGCGCGACGGCAGCCTCGAGCCCTCGAGCCTGTTCGTGCCCCGGCGCGACCACTCCGCCGATGCCGCCGTGCCCCGCGATCTGAACGGCGCGGACGCAGTGCTGGTCACGGAGGAGCCTCGAGGCGGAAGCAGCCAGCCGACCTCGATGCCGCTGCTGAGCGTGAAGCTCGATTAAGAGCACTGGATAGATTCAGGCGGTGATGGTTGTCGAGGAGCGTCTAGCGACGAGTCATGCAGATCCATTTGCGGCGCCTTCGGCGCCTGACCAGCATGTGCGTCGACAAAGTCGCCGCATGACATCCCGGGCGAGCCGCCGCATTAGATAGTGGCCGTCTGCTATCGCCACCCCGGGCGGGAGACGAACGTCCAGTGCTCCAACTGCGGCAGGCCGATCTGCCCGGACTGCATGACCGTCACGCCCGTCGGGATGCGCTGCCCGGAGTGTGCGCGCGACCGCACGCGGGTGACTCGCATGACGCCCGGGCTCCGGCTCGGAAGCGCGCCGGCGACATACGCGTTGATAGCGATCAACGTGATCGCGTTCCTCGCGGAGGTCGCCACGGGCTCCCCGCTGACGATCACGTTCGACGCCGGCGGGTCGCTGTTTCGCGAGGGCTCTCTCTTCGGCCCGGCGGTAGCGAATGGGGACTGGTACCGCCTCGTGACGGCGGGCTTCCTTCACGCCGGAATCGCGCACATCGCGTTCAACATGTTTGCCCTCTACATCCTGGGGACCCTCCTGGAGCCCGGAATCGGGACGCCGCGATTCCTCGCGGTCTACTTCGTCTCGCTGCTCGCCGGGTCGTTCGGGGCCTTGCTGCTCAGCCCAGACTCCCACACCGTCGGCGCGTCGGGTGCGATCTTCGGCCTCATGTCGGCGGCGTTCATCGTCGCTAGGCATCGCGGGGTCGAGCAGCTTGCCGGGCAGATCGGTGTCTTCATCATCATCAACATCTTCTTCACGCTCGGGGTGGGCAGCATCAGCGTCGGCGGCCACTTCGGCGGATTGATCGGCGGTGCTCTCTGCGCGCTCCTGATCGTGTACTCCGAGCGGCGGGCGCGCCGGCCCGTGGAGCTGGAGGTGCTTGGCATGGTCGCGCTGGCCGCGATCAGCGTCGCGGGCGCGCTGGCGGTTGCCTAGCTGCGTACGGCCGAGACGATCTCCCGGGACAGGTCGCGGAAGCTCAGGGACTCCGGAGCGGGGAGGCGCTCCGGGTGAAGCAGATGGCCGAGCAGCTCGACCCCCGCGATCAGCCTGGGGCCGGGGCGGGAGAAGGACGACGCGGCGTCGACCGCGTAGATCGACTGCGCGCCGAGCGCCTCGAGCTCGTCCCGGTGGTCAAGCGCGTCCTGCGCGGCCTCCTCCGCGTACAGGCCGCAGGGCATCACGACCGCCACCTCCGGGCGCACGGCGGCCAGCTCCTCCCAGCTCACGGGCCGCGAGTCGCGCTCGGGCTCGCCCGCGACAGTCCGTCCGCCCGCGGTCGCGACCATTCCCGGGACCCAGTGACCGCCGGCGTAAGGGGGCGCCAGCCACTCGAGCGTGACCACGCGAGGTCGCCGCTCCGCTGCGACGGCCTTTCGGACGCGGTCGAGGCGTGCCTCGAGGTCGGCCCGCAGGCCCTCGCCCCGATGCCCGATGCCCGTTGCGTCCGCCACCCGCACGAGATCGTCGAGCACCTCGGACAGGGAACTGGGATCGAGCGAGATCACGTCGGGCTTGGACGGCAGCCGCCCGGCGACGGCGCGAACGTCGTCGAAGGAGACGGCGCAAACGGCGCAGAGGGCCTGCGTCAGGATCAGGTCGGGGGCGACGCCCGCGAGCTGTTCTTCGTCCAGCTCGTACAACGGTTCGCCGCGGGCGGTCACCTCGCGGACCATGGTGTCGATCTCCTGTGGATCCAGGCCCTGCGGGATCACGCTCCGCGTCAGCCGCGGCAGCCGCAGGGCCTCCGCCGGGAAGTCGCATTCGTGCGTGACGGCGACCACCTGCTCGCCGAGGCCCAGGGCGAAGAGCGATTCCGTCGCCGAGGGGACGAGGCTCGCGATCCGCATGGAACGACTATGGCATGGGTCGCCGGGTAAAGGAAATAGGCTGCGCCACGATGGAGTGGCCGGCGGACGAGATGGACCTGCTTCCAGACAACGAGATCGAGACGCGCCTCGCCGGGCTCGAGGGTTGGAGCCGCGAGGGGGATACGATCGCCAAGACCTTCAAGAACGACGACTTCGTCGGCTCGGTGCGCTTCGTCGACTCTCTCGTGGAGCCCGCCGAGGACATGGGCCACCATCCGGACCTCTCGCTCTCCTGGGACGAGGTGAAGGTGTCGATCACCAACCACGCCGCGGGTGGACTCACCGACGCCGACTTCGAGCTCGCGCAGCGAATCGACGGGCTCGCGAAAAGCGGCTAGACCGCACGCCCCGACGGGTGACGCGCGCCGGCGGGCTACCCTGCCCGCCGCATGCGGATCGTCTGCGTGGTCGGCACCCGCCCCAACATCGTGAAGATGGCGCCCGTGATCGCGGCGCTTCGCCGGCGCTTCCCGGAGTGGCGCGTCGCGACGGTCCACACCGGTCAGCACTACGACCGCCTCATGTCCGACGTCTTCATCGAGGAGCTCGACCTGCCGGCGCCGGACCACGTGCTGGGCGTCGGCTCCGGGACGCATGCCGAGCAGATCGCGCGGGTGCTGGAGCGGTTCCAGCCGGTCCTGGCCCAGGAGGAGCCCGATCTGGTTCTCGTGCCCGGTGACGTCAACTCCACCCTCGCCGCGGCACTGGCCGCGGCCAAGATGGGCGCCGCGGTGGGGCACGTCGAGTCCGGGCTTCGCAGCTTCGACCGCTCGATGCCCGAGGAGACGAACCGCATCGCCACCGACCATCTGTCCGCGCTCTGCTTCCTGCATTCGGAGGAGGCGATCGAGAACCTCCGGGCGGAGGAGGTGGGAGCCGAGCGAAGGCAGTTCGTCGGCAACACGATGATCGACACCCTGGTTGCGCTTGAGAGGCCGATCCGCGAACGCGGCGCGCCGGGGGTTCTCGGGCTCGATCCCGGCAGCTACGTCCTCGTCACGCTGCACCGCCCGGCGTTGGTGGACGGCCCGCTCCTGGTAGACGCGATGGAGGGCCTGTCGGCGGTCGCCGCCGCGCTGCCCGTGGTCTTTCCGGTTCATCCACGCACGCGCAAGATGCTCGGGGATCGCGAGTACCCGGGGGTCATGCTCACCGATCCGGTCGGGTATCTCGACTTCCTCTCGCTCGAGTCGGGGGCGGCAGCCGTTCTGACCGACTCGGGCGGGATCCAGGAGGAGACGACGTATCTGAATGTTCCGTGCTTCACGTTGCGGGACAACACCGAGCGGCCCGTGACCATCCGAGCGGGTACGAACACCCTGCTCGGGTTGGATCCGAGGCGGATTCGGGAGATCCCCGATCTGCTTCGCGAGCGGGCGGCGGTGGGGGATGGGACGAAGAAGCGGCAAACCCCGGAGCTGTGGGACGGACGAGCTGCCGAGAGAATCGCCGAGGTCCTCGCGGGTTGGTAGGTTGCGGTCGGTGCGGCTTCCCAGCCTCGTACCCCGCGACAGGGTGTTCTTCGACCTCTTCAACGAGTCGGGACAGAACACGCTGCGAGCCGCGCGGCTGCTGCAGGAGATGCTCCGGGGGTGGCCCGATGATCGCGGACTAGCTCGCGAGATCCTCCTCGCCGAGCAGGAGGGCGATCGGATCACACACGACATCGTGCAGCGAACGAACTCGACCTTCGTCACGCCGATCGATGGGGAGGACATCTACGCGCTCGCGACGCAGCTCGACGACATCGTCGACTTCATCGAGGAGACGGCGGACTTCATGGGCCTGTACAAGATCGAGGCGCCGATGGACCAGGCGCAGGCGATGGCCGACGTCCTCGTCAAGTGCTGCCAGCAGCTCGCGACGATCCTGGCCGAGCTGCGTGGCTTCGAGGGGCTCGAGCAATACTGGATCGAGATCCATCGGCTGGAGAACGACGGCGACCGCCTCTATCGCGACGCGGTCGCGGCCCTGTTCGCCGACGGGATCGACCCGATGGTCGTGATTCGCTGGAAGGACATCTTCACCGGGCTCGAGCGGGCGATCGACGCGACCGAGACCGCGGCGCACATCCTCGAGGGCATCGTCATCAAGAACGCCTGATGCAGAACGACATCGTGCTGGTCATCGTCGTGGCGACCGCGCTGGCCTTCGACTTCACCAACGGCTTCCACGACACCGCCAACGTCGTCGCGACGTCGATCTCGACCCGGGCGATGGCGCCGCGCCTGGCGGTGGCGTACGCGGCGGCGCTGAACTTCGCCGGGGCATTCATCTCACTGGCCGTCGCCGCGACGGTGGCAGCGGATGTCGTCAGCGCCGACGCGATCACGCCGACGGTCGTCTTCGCGGGGCTCATCGGCGCGATCTCGTGGAACCTCATCACCTGGTACTTCGGGCTTCCCTCGAGCTCATCGCACGCGCTGATCGGTGGGGTCGTCGGCTCCGCCTTCGCGGCCGCGGGGCCGGCGGCCATCCTGGGCGATGGAGTGGTCGGGAAGGTGTTGGTTCCCGCCGTCGTGGCGCCCATCGTCGCGTTCGCGGTCGGGGCGCTGGCGATCCTCGTCTGCTACCGGGTGATCGGACGGCTGCGACCGGGTCACGTGGGTCGCGGGTATCGGCTCGGCCAGGTCGTCTCCGGCGGCCTGCTGGCGCTGGCACACGGGACGAACGACGCCCAGAAGACGATGGGCGTCATCACGCTCGCGCTGATCGCGAACGGCACCCTCGCCGAGGGCGCCAATCCGCCGACCTGGGTGATCGTGAGCGCGGCGAGCGCGATCGCGCTCGGCACGTATTCCGGTGGCTGGCGGATCATCCGGACCATGGGGACCCGCATCATTCGCATGGACCCGGCGCAGGGATTCTCCGCGTCGGGCGCCGGCGCCGCCGTGATCCTGGCCTCGTCCCACTACGGCTTCCCCCTCTCGACCACGCAGGTGATCAGCGGCGGCGTGATGGGCGCGGGCGCCGGCAAGCGGATCTCCGCCGTACGCTGGGGCGTCGCCGGCAACATCGTGGCGGCCTGGTTGATGACGATTCCGGCCGCGGCCGCGATCGGCGCCGCGACCTACGGCGTGACGCGGATCTTCGGCACGGGGGCGGCCGGAACCATCATCGTGAGCGCCGCGGCGCTCGCGCTGGTCGCGACAGCCTTCGCCCGCCGGATTCGGGCAGGGGCACCGGTGCCGGCCCCCTAGGCTCGATGCTCGCGACCATCGTCGACACCCAGGCGCTGCTCAAGACGATCGCCGCTGCCTTCATCGCGGGGGTGGGGGTGACGATGATCTTCTCGCTCGCGATCCTCGGGGCATCGAGGTTCGTGGACATGGCCCGAGACGGCCGCCCCGCGGCGGCGATCGCCTTCGGCGCCGTCGGCATAGCGGCCCTCCTTGCCGCTGGCACGGCGGTGACGATCGGGATCATCGTGATGACGCGGAAGTAGGATGCGGACGTGCTCCGAACGCTTCGGAACGTCGCGATCATCGCTGTATTGGCCGTACCGCTGGCATTCGTTCCCGGCGGCGGGAACGCGGCGCAGGCCGTGCTCGTCACCCTCGGCATGGCGTTCCTCGCCACCATCGCCGCCGCGGCGCGGCAGATCCATCGCGAGAACCGGCTCACGTTCGACTCGCTTCCGGACGATCAGCGGGCGGTGCTGTTCGGGGCCATCGGGGTGATCGTCCTGATGATCGCCGGCGCCGGGAAGCTGCTCGGGGGCGGAGGAATCGGGGCCGTGATCTGGGTGACGCTCGTGGCCTGCGCGGTGATCGCGATCGTGGGCGTCTGGATGCGCGCGCACACGTACTGAGGCGCTCCGCTCCCACCTCGCGCGGCGCGGATCGGCCAGCGCCGTCCTGAGAGTCGGAGCGCTCTAGCAGGCCTTTCGTCACATCCAGCGCACCATGCGTGAGCCGGACCGGCCTAGCTTCGCGTGCATGGCACGAGTGGGCGAGGAAGACGGCCAGGCGTCGGTGGAGCTCGTGGCGGCGGTCCCCGTGGTGCTCCTCGTCACGCTGGTCGTTGCGCAGCTGGCGGTCGCGGGCTACGCGCTATGGAGCGCGGGCGTGGCGGCGCGGGCGGGGGCGCGTGCCGGCTATGTCGGCGGCGACGCCCGGGCGGCGGCTCGCAGCTCGCTGCCGTCGGCGCTGCGCGCGGGCGCATCGGTTGACGATTCGAACGGCCTGTCGGTGCGGGTCCAGGCTCCGGCGCTCGTTCCGGGGATCCCGTCCGTCCCCGTCACCGCGAAGGCCGACCTCGGGACCGGAGATGGAAGCTAGAAGCCTTGGGGACCAGGACGGCCAGGCCAGCGTCGAGCTCCTGGCGGGGATTCCGGCGCTCGTGCTCACCGGCCTCGTGGCACTCCAGCTGCTCGCCACGGGTTACTCGCTCACGCTCGCCGACGGCGCGGCCGAGGCGGGCTCGATGGCGCTCGTGGCGGGCAGGCCGCCCCGGCCCGCGGTTCGCGAGGCCCTGCCGGGGTGGGCTCAGTCCCGCACCCACGTTCGCGTTCGCGGCGGGCACCTGACGGTGCGACTCGAGCCGCCATCGCCGCTGACCGCGATCGCGCGGCATCTGGCGGTGACCTCCTCCACCTGGGTCAGGAGGCCCGCAGGATGAACGCGGCTCCGACCGAGGCACGGGAACCGGCTCTCCCTGGCTCCGAGCGGGCCGGTCGCGATCTCGTCCTGGCCACGACCCTCGGCGAGGCGAAGGGCGGGCTCGCAATCGCTGCAGCGGTCGCGGTCACCCTCAGCCATCAGCGCCCGTCGGTGCTCCTCGCCGAGCTGGGCTCGAATGGCGGGCGGGGCCCGACGATGCTGGCGGCGGCGATGGCCCGCGAGCTGGAGGACGCGCTCCGGCGGCAGGGCTTCGCCCACGTCGCCGCCCGCGGCCGCCTTTGCTGGCTGGGCGTCGATACGGGCGAGGATGCTCTCGACAAGGTGAGGGGAGCCGTCGACGAGCTGCCGGCCGGCGGACTGGCCGTCGCTCACCTGCCCCCGCGGCTGTGGCGGGCGGCGATCGAGGGCGAGCTTTCGATGCCGGCCCGAGCCCTGCTGCGTGCCGATCTGCGGCGCGACCGCTCGCTCGCGGCGCTGACGGTGATCGAGCTGCGCGCCCGCCGCATCCCCGTCCGAGTCGCTACCCGCCCGCTCGGTCGAATCGCGACCCGGCGGGCACTCGCAGGGCTCGAGTCGGGCGGAGCGGCGTCGAGGCGCGTCGTGCGCCTCGCAGCGGGGCTGAGCGCGCGAGCGAACGGTCGGCGCCCCGCAGCCCAGAGGCGACTACGGATTCCGGCGCTCGCCGCCGAGGGTGGGCAGGCGCTCATGATGGTGATCGCGGCAGCCTTCGCGATCCTCTTCTGCGCCGCCGTGCTCGCCGCGATCGGAGGCGCGGTCACCGGCACCTCGCGCACGCAGCGAACCGCCGACCTGGCCGCGCTTTCCGGCGCTCGATCGCTACGCGACGGCTTCCCGCGGCTGTTCATCCCTGCTCGGCTGCAAAGCGGCGCTCCGAACCCCCGGCACCTCGACAAGGACGAGTACCTGCGGCGGGCCGCCGCCGCCGCGCAGAACGCCGCTGTGCGTAACGGTGCCGACCCCAAGCGCCTTCGCATCACCTTCCCCGACCGCGAATCGTTCGCGCCCCTGCTGGTCAAGGCGTCGGTCATCGCCGTGCTCGACCGGTCGGCGCTACCCGGCCGAGGCGCCTCGCGCAGGAGTACGCCCCACGGCGTCCGAATCGAGGCGAGCGCCAAGGCGGAGGCCTTGCCCCCGTCCACCGCGACGGGCCCGGCGCCGACGATGGCAAGCGGCGGTGGCTACTCCGGGCCGCTCTCCTACCGCCAGGGCAAGCCGATGCGCCCGGACGTGGCGGCGGCCTTCGATCGGATGGCGGCGGCCGCGGGACGCGACGGCATCGCGCTGGTGATCAACTCGGCCTTCCGCTCCGACGCCGAGCAGGCGCGGCTCTGGGCGGCCAACCCGGACCCGCGGTTGGTCGCGCCGCCGGGCACCTCGCTTCACCGCTGCGCCACCGAGCTCGACCTCGGCCCATCGTCGGCCTACGGCTGGCTGGCGGCGCACGCGAAGCACTTCGACTTCGTGCAGCGCTATGGCTGGGAGCCTTGGCACTACGGCTACACCGGCGGCCCGCCGCCGTGCTCCCATTCCGGTGACCGGGTCGGGATGCGGGCGGGACACGGAGAGCCCCATGAGACCGCCGGATTGCCCTCGTTCGTACCCGCGCCGTACCGCGATCCCATCCTGCGCTCGGCGGCACGGTGGAACGTGTCGGCCGGATTGCTGGCCGCGCAGTTGATGGCGGAGTCCAACTTCAACCCGTTCGCGGTCTCGTCCGCGGGCGCGCAGGGAATCGCTCAGTTCATGCCCGGGACCGCGGCGCTCTACGGCCTGAAGGACCCGTTCGACGCGCCCGCGGCGATCGACGCTCAGGCCCACCTGATGTCGGACCTGCTCGACCAGTTCGGCGGCTCGGTCCCGCTGGCGCTGGCCGCCTACAACGCCGGCCCGGGCGCGGTGGAGGCCTGCGACTGCGTACCGGACATCCCCGAGACGCAGGCCTACGTCGCGCGGATCCTCGGCCTCATGAGCGGCGCCGGCGAGCTCCTCGCGCCGACGCTCGAGGTGCGACTGGTGGCGTAGCGGCGATCGGGCACCCGCGGCGGGATTGGGGGACTTCCATCGCGACGGGGCGTCAGGAGCTTCAAACGATGCGTTCGAGGACGAGCATCCTCCGGCTGGACACCAGATGCTCCAAGTCATCCGCCAAGCCCTGGACCCGTTGCTCCGCTTGTTGCTGCCAGCGCTCGACGTTGACGATCTCCGCGATCAGCACGTAATCGGCCGATTCAATCGCCTGTCCGGGTACATCCATCGGCCGCGTCAATCGCCAATCCGGCATCGTGTCGAGCGAGCCATGGACGATGTCCCGATCGCTGGCCATCAGACGCTCAAAGTCCTCGGCGAGCTCCGGCGAGCGGAGGTGAAACCACATGACCAGTGTCGCCTCGGCCGCCATCGACGGAGGGAATGTAGAGCAAAGTTGCGAGCCTCGAACCGGCCGCTAGAGGCGGCGAGAGGCACTGGAGCCTCGCTTCTGCTGTCGCGTGAAAGCAGAAGCGCCGGGCCGGCCCGTTCTCGGAGGCCTCTGTACCGCCTGGGGATCGCTCAGCGGGGCGGCGCGTGGAAGACCGCCTCCACGTTATGACCGTCGGGGTCGAGCAGGAACGCGCCGTGGTAGCCCGGCGAGTACTGCGGCCGCGGGCCCGGCGCGCCGTTATCGGTGCCGCCGGCTCGCAGACCACTGGCATGGAAGGCCTCCATCTCCTCAACTGACGCGGCGGCGAAGGCCAGATGGATCGCCGGCGAGAGCGGCCCTCCAGAGCGGAGGGTGAGATCCTCGGCGCCGGATGGTCCAAACGTGGGGAGGCGGTCGACCTCCTGTTCGGTCCAGCCCATGCCATCCACGAGCGCGGCGCGGTAGAAGGTGATCGACGCGCTCAGGTCGCCCACGGGAAGGGTCATGTGATCAACGCAGACGCGGCGATGCACCGGATCGGCCATCTGACGCATGCTAGATCCCCGGAACAGCTCATCCGCGCCGCGGCAATGTCGTCGGGGCTTCTACTTGACATGAGTACCAACTATGAGAGGGTCGGTTGGGTCGGACGCGGGGTGCGATGAGCGCACCGCGCTGCAAGCCTCATCCAACCGCTTGCGCCGATCGGGGGATCGGGAGCGAGCCAGCCCTAAGGAGGGAAATCAATGGGTAGACGGATCCTGCGCCACCTGCGATCGCACGTGATCGCCTATCTGGCGCTGTTCTTCGCGCTCACCGGGACGGCGATGGCGCTACCGGGCACCAACTCGGTCGACTCGGGCGACATC
>Ga0111538_10000804_pt1 | contig 43334 bp, 38 predicted proteins | sample SoiMethybrSBSTD1_FD_79669 | JGI IMG/M metagenome (GOLD analysis project Ga0111538, IMG submission 79669) | Bulk soil microbial communities from a Populus tree surrounding site in Tennessee, USA - Soil MetaG P. TD hybrid SBSTD1 (version 2)... | ecosystem: Environmental > Terrestrial > Soil >...
CGCATCGCGTTATCGCCGGCTGTTCGAGGCGGCCAGACTGCTCGACTGGGCGAAGCTGCCGACCGACATGGACCGTCATGCCTGGCACCAGTTCGTGCTGCGCGTGCCGAAGGAGAAGCGCGACGGAGCCATCGCGCATCTGCGCCAGCAGGGCATCGGCTGCGCGGTCTACTATCCGATTCCGTTCCACCGGCAGCCGTGTTTTGCCTCGCTCGGCGCGGACCCCAAGGACTTCCCCGTGGCGGAACAGGCCGCCGCCGAAGCGCTCGCGCTGCCGATCTTCCAGGGGCTCAGCGAAGGCGAGCAGATCGACGTGGTCGGGGCCCTCGCGAAGTTCGCGCGATAGCGGGTGAGTTTCTCGGCGATGCGTGGAGAGTCATGGCTCCTCGAAGCATCGCCACACCATGCTCAGTGAAGGCGAAGGGCATGTACTTCCGGTGCCGTCCACGCCCGGCTTCCTCGGTGGTGAAGCTGGAACATGAAGTCACCGGGAAAGCGGTCGATGTTGCGCCTCACGGCCTGATTCATGATCTTGACTTCCACGCCGTAGAGGCGGGCCAGGGCTTCGTCGAGCATCACCCTCATCCCGCGCACTACGAGAATCGAGCGTTCGATGCGCTCCACGGGGAACTGCGTTGGTCGGGACGTTCGGAGACTCCGGACCCCTGTGGACCAAGGGGGGGCAGTCCCTTGGCGCTGATTCCGTCTCCGGTCCAAAAAAGATCGCCCAAGTCCGCTGCCCCACCTTGACCTGCCCGCAGGCGAACGTCATCGTGCGCCGACCGCTGGAGGAGCGGTCGCGATGAGTACCTGGCGCGAGGGTGACGAACCCGCTCGCAGCGCCAGCGAAAGGCGACGACCGCCGAAGCTGCGCGCACAGCGTCGGTGCGCGTGGCTGGCTGCCGGGGTCAACACCCCTCAGCTGTCGCACCGGGATCAGGTGCGGAGTGCCAGACGCATGGTGCCAAGGCTCCTTCGGCGGTGGTACTACCTGCTGACTGGAGCCATCCCGTGAGTTCGACTCTTCCCGCGCGCGACCACGCCCCGACGGCGGCTTGGCTGCTCGATCGCACCGAGGCCCTGTGCCGCGCCGACACGACGACTGGCCGCGAGGACCACGGCCTTCCCGCCCTGAGGACGCTGCTGCGCGAGGTCGGCGCCACGATCGACCTGCAGGAAGTGGCGCCGGGCCGCCACAACGTGCTCGCCACCTGGGGCACGCCGCGCCTCCTGTTCTCGACGCACCTCGACACCGTGCCGCCGTTCCTGCCGCCGCGGCGCCAGGGCGATCTGCTCTCGGGCCGCGGCACGTGTGACGCGAAGGGACAGATCGCAGCGCAGCTCGGCGCGATCAGCGAGCTGCTGGCCCGCGGCCATGGCGGCTTCGCCTGGCTCGGCCTCGTCGGCGAAGAGACCGACAGCGTGGGTGCATTGGCCGCCGCCGATTTCGCGCCGCGGTTCGCGACGTGCGTCGCGGCGATCAACGGCGAGCCGACCGAGAACCGGCTCGCGACGGGACAACGCGGCGCTTTGCAACTGCGCCTGCGCACGTCGGGAGTGGCCGCACACTCGGGCACGCCCGAGCTCGGGCGATCGGCGATCTGGCCGCTGCTCGACTGGCTGCAGCGGCTGCGCGAGCTGCCAGGCAACGTCGATCCCGAGCTCGGACCCGAGGTCTGGAACCTCGGCGCGATGCAGGGTGGCTCGGCGCCGAACGTGATTCCGGCCAGTGCGGAGGCGGTGTTGTTCGTGCGCTCGCTGCCGCAGTCGCAATTCCTCGCCAAGGCGCGGCAGCTGGCGCCCGCGGACGGAGTCGTCGAGGAGCTGTCGTTCACGCCGCCCGAGCGTTTCACACAGCTGCCCGGCTTCGAACAGGCGACCGTGACGTTCGGCAGCGATGCGCCGCGCGTGCGCGCCATGGTCGGCGGCAAGCAGGTCGCGCTGTGCGGCCCCGGCAGCATCAAGGTCGCACACACGTTGGAAGAACACATCACGGGAACCGAGCTCGAAGCCGGGTGCAACCTGCTGGTCAACCTTGCCGAGACGTTCTTGAGAGGGCAACGCACGTGATCATCATGAAGTTCGGCGGGTCTTCGTTGGCGACACCCGACCGCATGCGGCAGGTCGCCGAGCTCGTCGAGGCCGCGCAGGGCCGGCATCCCTGCGTCGTGCTGTCGGCCATGGGCAAGACGACCAATGCGCTGTTCTCGGCGGCGACGTCGGCGCAGAACGGCCAGATCGACACCGCGCTGGCGACCGTCACCGTGATCTTCTCGAACGCCACCGCCGTCGCCGACGAGCTGCTGCCGGAAGGCGGGCTCGTGCACAGCCAGTGCCATGCGGCGCTGGCCCAGATGAGGTCGGAGGTCGAGGTGTTGCTGCGCGGCGTCTCGTTGCTGCGCGAGCTGACGCCTCGCACGAACGACGCGATCGTCGCGCATGGCGAGGACATCTCGACGACCTTGTTCACGGCGCTGCTCGCACAGCGCGGCCTCGAGGTCGCGCTCGTCGATGCGCGCCTCGTGCTGCGCACGGACGACGGCTTCGGCGGTGCTTCGCCGCTGCGCGATCGCATCGCGGCGCTGGCCGCGGATCACATCGCACCGCCGATCGCGCGCGGCGCCGTCGTCGTGACGCAGGGTTATGTCGGCGCAACCGAGCGCGGCTTCACGACGACGCTCGGGCGCGGCGGCAGCGACTGGTCGGCCGCCTTGCTCGGCGAGGCGCTGCGCGCAGAAGAAGTGCAGATCTGGACCGATGTCGAGGGAGTGCTGACCGCGGATCCGCGCATCGTGCCACAGGCGCGGCCGGTGCTGGTCCTCAGCGCCGCCGAAGCCGCCGAGCTCGCCGCGTTCGGCGCCAAGGTGCTGCATCCCGCCACGATCCAGCCGGCCGTCGACGCGTCGATCCCGGTCACCGTGCGGCACACGCTGCGCCCGCGTGGTTCGTTCACGACCATCGATCCGCGCAAGAAGGGCGTCGCGCGCAACGCCGTCGCAGCGCTCGCGTGCCGCGGCCCCGTCACCGTGCTGACCATGACGAGCACGCGCATGCTCGCCGCGAGCGGCTATCTCGCGCGATTGTTCGCCGCGTTCGGGCAGCTCGGCATCTGCATCGATCTCGTCGTCACGGCCGAAGTCTCGGTCGCCTGCACCGTCGAGCCCGACGCGCCGATCGACCGTCTCGTGGCAGCGCTGGCCGGTCTGGCGCGCGTCGAGGTCACGCCGCAGTGCGCGATCGTCGTCGCGGTCGGGGAAGGCTTGTGCCACTCGCCGCGAACGCTCGAACGCGCGACGCGGGCCCTCGGTCCGATCGCGCCCGAGCTCGTGAGCTTCGGCGGCAACGAACGCAACCTCTCGTTCGTCGTGCGCTACGACGACATGGCTGCCACCATGCAACGCCTGCACGCGGAGTTCTTCGGCGAAGCGGGCGCGTTGCACTCCGGTGACGGCGCGCGACAGCAAGCCGTGCCCCCCGCAGTGGAACGGACCATCGAGGCATCGCAGTGAACCACCCGCGGATCGGCCTGTTCGGCAAGGGCCGCCTCGGCGCCGCGATCGCGGCGCGCGCCGGCGAACAGCTCGCATGGCAGGTCGCGCGCGAAGCCGCGCCGCGTGCCAAGGTCGACGTCGCGATCGAAGCCTCCAGCGGCAGCGCCGTTCCAGCGCGTCTGCAGTGGGCGCTCGAGACGGGCACGCCGCTCGTGATCGGCAGCACGGGTTGGACGATTCCGGATCTCGCCGACCAGGTCGGCGAACGCATCGGCGTGGTCACGGCGCCGAACTTCTCGCTCGGGGTCGCGATGATGCGGCGCCTGTCGCTCGTGCTCGCGCGCTTCTGCGCGCTCGACCCGACACGCGATCCGTATGTCGTCGAACACCATCAGGGCAGGAAGCACGATGCGCCGTCCGGCACCGCGAAGCTGCTGGCCGAGGCGATCCTGCAGGGCTGCCCGAGCAAACGCTCCTGGGCGATCGGCGGGCCGCTGCGGCCCGACCAGCTCAGCGTCGGCGTCGTGCGCGCAGGCTCGACCTACAGCGAACACCGCGTGGGCATCGATGCGCCGGCCGAAGTACTCGAGCTCGTGCACACGGCACGCAGCGCCGTCGCGTTCGCCGATGGCGCGCTCGGAGCTGCGGCCTGGCTCGCGGGTCGCAAGGGCCTGTTCACGATGGACGCGGTCGCCGCGAGCGTGCTCGATCCACTCTTCGCTGGACTCACGGGAGAAACACGATGAGCGCACCAAGGAGTCTGTTCGGCGAAGGACTCGGCGTGGCACTGGCGACTCCGTTCCTGCCCGACTTCGGCATCGACACTCGATCACTCGCGCGGCTCGTGCAACACTGCACGCAGGGCGGCGCCGACTTCGTCGTGTCGCTGGGCTCCACGGGCGAGGCAGCGTTGCTGACCGAGAGCGAACGCGACCACGTCGTGAGGACCACGCGCGAGCACGCCGGCCGCGCATCGGTGTTCGTCGGCACGGGCGCGCCGTCGACCGCGCAGACGATCGCCTGGACGGTCCGCGCGCGTGAGCTCGGCGCCGACGGCGCGCTCGTCGTCGTGCCACCCTACACGCGCCCGACACAAGCGGGGCTGATCGCGCACTTCCAGGCCGTCGCGGCCGCCGCACCGGACCTGCCGCTCATCGTCTACAACGTGCCGGGCCGCACCGCGACCAACCTGCAACCTTCGACGATGCAGCGGTTGTGGTCGCTGCCGACCGCGGTCGCACTCAAGGAGTCGTCGGGCGACCTGCAGCAGATCGCGCGCATCGCGGCCGAGCTGCCGCCCGGCAAGACGCTGCTGGCCGGCGACGACGCGCTGCTGCTGCCGACGATCGCGGTCGGCGGCACCGGCGTGATCTCGGTGGCCGGCAACGTCGTGCCAGGCTCGATGCGCGAGCTGCTCGCCGCCGCGCGCAGCGGCGCATTCGAACGCGCGCGGTCGCTGCAAGCACGGCTGCTGCCGCTGTTCGAAGCGCTGTCCGCCGAGCCGAATCCGATCCCCGTGAAGCAGGCACTCGCGTTGCTCGGCATCGCGGAACCGGTGATGCGGCTGCCGCTGCTCGCGGCCACGGCGGCGACGCGCGACCGGCTGCACGCCGCCCTCTCGATGCTGCCGGGGGAAGTGTCGCATGCCTGAAGACGCGCTCGAGAAGTTCTTCGGCCGCGACGACAGCGTGCTCGCGGTCGATCCCGAGTGGGCTGCGGCCCACGGCGCTTTGCTGCTGGCCCTCGAAGCGGGCCGCCTGCGCGCGGCCACGCGCGGGCACGACGGCGTGTGGCGCGCGAACACCTGGGTCAAACGCGCGATCCTGCTCGGCTTCCGCCGCACGGATCTCGCGCAAGTCGCGGGTAACGGCGCACAGCCGTTCTTCGACAAGCCGGCCTACCCGGTGCGCCAGTTCGCGCTCGCGGACCGCGTGCGACTCGTGCCCGGAGGCTCGTCGGTGCGCCGCGGCGCCTTCGTGGCGCCGGGTGTCGTCGTGATGCCGCCCGCCTACGTGAACGTCGGCGCCTACGTCGACGCTGGCACGATGGTCGACAGCCACGTCCTGGTCGGCTCGTGCGCGCAGATCGGCAAGAACGTGCACCTGTCCGCCGGCGCGCAGATCGGCGGCGTGCTCGAGCCCGCGCACCAGAACCCCGTGATCGTCGAAGACGGCGCGTTCGTCGGGGCGCTCTGCGGCGTGTTCGAAGGCATCGTCGTGCGCGAACGAGCGGTGCTCGCGGCCGGCGTCGTGCTGACCGCGGCCACGGTCGTGCACGACCTCGTGCATCAACGCTCGCGCCGCGGCGAGATCCCGGCCGGCGCGGTGGTCGTTCCAGGGTGCCGGCCCGCGTCGGGCGACTACGCGACGACGCACGGACTCCAGGTCAACGCGCCGCTGATCGTCAAATACCGCGATGCGCGCACCGACGTGTCGACGGCGCTCGAGTCGGCGCTGCGCTGAAGCTGTAGCTGCAGCCCTTCACTTCACCTGCTTGTAGGTGCCGCCCGACTCCTGCGCGAGGCGCTTCAGCAGCTCCGCGTCGGTGCCGATCGAGACGCAGTGGATCACGATCTGGCGCTGGCGATTCCAGCGCAGCACCTCGTCGAGGATGTCCTCGGGTGCGATCAGGCGCCCGGCAGTCGGTTCTCCGTCGGTGAGCAGGTAGATCGTGTCGACCTCGGGATCCTTGTACGCGAGCTCGAGCGCGTCGAAGATGTTCGTGCCGCCCTCGGCGACGAGCCGCTTCACCTGCTTCAGGATCTCCTGCTTGTTGTCGGAGTTCGCGGGGCGCAGCTGTTCCCAGACCTCCTCGACCTTGGCCGAATAATGCACGAGGTTGACGTGGCAATCGGCAGGCAGCGCCTCGATCACGCTCGCCAGCTGTTGCTTGGCGCCCTCGAGCCGCGAGACCTTCTTGTCCGTGGCGATCGGCAACAACATCGAGCCGCTCGTGTCGACGAGGAACGCCACGCGCGAGCTCACGATCGGGATGTCGTAGTAGCTCGCCGTCTTGATGTTGCCAGTCGACGTTCCGAATCTCGTGCGCGCCCATTCCTCGGCCGGCAGCACGAAGCCGACTTTGTGGGCCTCCCACCACGCATCCCAATCGTGCTTGCTCCAGCAGCGATGGGCCGTGTGCACGTACAACGCTTCGTGCAGCTCGTTCAGCAACCTGCCTTCTTCGTGCTCGAAGCGATCGATCAGCAGCGGAATGGACGTCGTGTCGCGGAAGCGCGTGAGGTAGCGCAGGCAGATCGAACGCAGCTCCCATGCGCGGTGGCCGAGGTTCTGCTGCGCAATCGCGACCGCGACGTCGGAACCGACTTCGAGCAGCAGCGAGAGCGCGACGATGCGGTTCCCGCTCTCGGGGGAGGCCGCGAGCTTGACGAGATCGCTGGTCCACGTCGGATCCTTCGCCAGCAGCTCGTGCAGGCCGACCGCGAAGTCGAGGCTCTTCTTGCTGCCGCTGCGGATCGCGGCGCGCACCTTGGCGACCAGGGGCTGCACGACCTCGAGCGGCGCTTCGAGCAGCAGCAGCTTCGCCGCCTCGCGAGCCGCCGGCTTGTCTTGCTCGAGCCCTTTCTGCACGAGCCAGGTCATGAGGGCCCGATCCTTGGCCGCAGCCGGCGCCGCTGCGCGCAGGGCATTGCGCACGACCACGCCCGGGATGCTGCCGTAGCGCAGCAGCAGCGGATAGAGCTCGGGGTCCTGGACCAGCACGATGCCGCCGATCAGCTCGCCCGCGACGGCAGGTGCCGGCAGGTCGACCACGCGCTCGAGCACGTCGACGGCGAGCTCCTTCGCGCGCTCGTGACGCTCGAGCGCGAGGTGGTGCCAGGCAGTGGCTGCGAGCTCGATCTCGCCTTCCTTCACGAGGCGGATCCGCGCCTCGCTGACCGGGTAACAGCCGTGAACGGACTGCATGCGCCGCAGCAGGAAGAGCCGCGACGCTTTGTTGCCTTGCAGCAGCATCGGCGCCAACGCTCGAACCGCGCGGTCGATCCGGCTGTCGACGATGGCCCCGATCGCGGCACGGCGCACGCTTTCCTCGAGCAGCCGCTGCCTGACGGCGCTCTTCTTGACCGCGTCGTCCTTGGCATCCTTGGCATCGACCTTCTTCTCCTCTTCCTCTGCTGCCGGGCGCGCCAGCTCGAGCAACAGGTCGATGCCGCGGTCGCCGAGCCGGCCGATCGCCGTCGCCGCCGCGTTGCGGACACCGACCGGCGTCGTGGACCGCTGCAGCACGGCGAGCATCTCGGGCTGCAACACGGGCCTCGGCACCTTCGCAATGGCGTCGAGCACGACCGCCGCGAACTCCGTATCGCCGGCCTTGGTCAATTCCGTGCGCAGATAGTCGGCGACGAGCGGGTGGTCGATCTCGCCGAGCCAGATCAGGGCCTTTCGCTCCTGAGCCGCCTTGTTCTTGTCCGACTTCGTCGCTTCGTAGTCGGAGATCGCCCGCGCGACGCGCTTCCTGCCATCGTCCTTGCCAGGGTCCTCGTCGGCTTGTTGTGCTGCGATACCCTGGCACAGCGTGGTGCCGAGTAGCAGCGCCAGGACACCTGGGAGGGATCGCGACACGGGACGGATCGTCGGAGTGGGCCACCGTGTTGTAGCCGGTCAGGGGCAGCGTCCAAGCCCCGGCCCGCATCTCGCGCTCGCGCTGGCATGGCCGCGGAGCCGTCTCGGGCCATCAGGCTCAGGCGCTCAGGAAGCCGGCAGCGAGCAGCTGCTTCGCGGTCGCCTCGAACTCGGCAGCGTCGTCGATCTCGCTGGTCACGAGCTTGCGCACCGCGACCGCGATCTTCATGTCGCGGTTCTCTCCACTGTTGCGCGCGCGTCTTGCGAACTGGCGTGCCTCGCCGCGCTTCTGCGTCGTCCGCTTGGGACGATCGCCGCTGCGCTCGACACCGTTCTCTGCTGCGTCATGAATGTCCATCGTTGCTTCCTGTCGTCTCGCAGAGGGATCATCGGCAGATGGCTGGATCCCTTGAGAGCACTCGCGAGAAAGTGTCGAAGGACGCAGCGGCGGATGGGACACGGGTGATGGCAAGTCGTGCTTGCCACGGCAGTTTCTGCCGCATCGCGGCCAACGGGTTCGAGCCGATCTGGCGCGGTGCCGTGAAAGCCGACAGCGGCCTGGCAGCTCCGTTCGGGCTTCCGGCCACGCGTTCGCAGGACCGTGTCTTCGCAGGATTTGGCGCGCGGAACCGGCGGCCGTTCCCGCTAGAATGTTCGGCCCGTTTTGAGCCCTGAGCCGACCGGGCCGGCCGACAACCCATGGACATCGTAGTCTGCATCAAGCGCGTTCCCGCAACTGACACGGCGATCAAGATCGCCGCCGACGGCAAGTCGATCGATCCCACCGGCGTTCAGTTCGAGCTCAACGCCTACGACGAGTTCGCTCTCGAGCAGGCGCTGCGCATCAAGGAGCAGCTCGGCGCCGGTTCCGTCACGGTCGTCACGATCGGCAGCAAGGAAGCGCAGAAGGAGCTGCGCGACGCTCTCGCGCGCGGGGCCGACAAGGCCGTGCTGTTGACGACGGAACAGTGGATCCACGACGGCGCCTCGACCGCGGCGGCGCTCGCCACCTGGATCAAGTCGGTGCCGTGCCAGCTCGTGCTGTGCGGGCGCCAGGCCGTCGACTCGGACAACAACCAATTGCCCGCGAATCTCGCGGCGCGCCTCGGTTTCGGCTGCATCACCGAGGTCGCGAAGCTCGCGCTCGAGAACGGCGTGTTCACGGCCGAGCGCGACATCGAAGGCGCCCGCGAGGTCGTGACGTGCAAGACGCCGGCCGTCATCAGCTGCCACAAGGGGCTCAACCAACCGCGCTATGCGAACCTGAAGGGCATCATGGCCGCGAAGAAGAAACCGTTCGAGGAGAGCCCCGCCCAGCTCGGCGCGCCGGCCCTGCAGATCGTGTCGCTCACGCTGCCCGCGGCGCGAGCAGCGGGCAGGATCATCGGACAGGGCGCTGAAGCCGTGCCGGCTCTGATCGCGGCCCTTCGCAACGAAGCCAAGGTCCTGTAGCCCGCCATTCCGCGGGTGCCAGAACACGAAGCGGAACACCCAACACCATGAGCAACATCGTCGTCATCGCGGAAGTTCGCGCGGGCAAGCTCAAGCGCCCCTCGCTCGAGGCCATCACGGCCGCCCTGCAGCTGGCCTCTGCCACGAACGGCCGCGTGACCGCCATCGCCTGCGGATCGGGCCTCGATGCCGCCTGCGCCGAGCTCGGCAAGGGCGGCGCACACCGGGTCATCGCGATCGATGGCGCGGCGTTCGCCAACTACTCGAGCGATGCCTGGGCCAAGGCCATCACCGCGCAGCTGAAGGGGCTCTCGCCCGGGGCCGTGCTGATGGCGCACACGGCAATGGGCAAGGAGGTGCTGCCCCGCGTCTCCGCGCTGCTCGATTGCGGCATCGTCACCGACGCGATCGCGGTGGCGTGGAAGGACGGCGCGTTCACGGCGCAGAAGCCCGTCTTCGCGGGCAAGGCCACGCTGACGGTGCGCGCCGTGAAGGCCCCGTTCTGCGCCACGCTGCGGCCCAACACCTACGCGCCAGCGACCGCTGGCAGCGGCGCCGAGATCACGAAGGTGACTCCGGAAGCCGGCGAGTTCCTCGCCGTCGTGCGCGAAGTCGTCGCCGCCGGTGCGGGCAAGACGCCGCTGCAGGAAGCCAAGGTCGTCGTGTCCGGCGGCCGCGGCCTCAAGGAGCCCGCGAACTTCAAGCTCGTCGAGGACCTCGCCGCCGCGTTCGGTCCGGGCGTCGCCGCCGTCGGCGCCTCGCGCGCCGTCGTCGACGCGGGGTGGCGCCCGCACAGCGAGCAGGTCGGCCAGACCGGCAAGGTCGTGAGCCCACCGCTCTACATCGCGATCGGCATCAGCGGGGCGATCCAGCACCTCGCCGGCATGCGCACTGCGCGCACGATCGTCGCGATCAACAAGGACGCGGACGCGCCGATCTTCAAGATCGCGGACTACGGCATCGTCGGCGACGTCTTCGAGATCGTGCCCGCGCTGACCAAGGCGATCGCCGAGGTCGTCAAGCACAAGTAGCCGTCGCGGCCCTTCGAGCCCACCAGGGCTGCGGCTAACGCTTTGGCTTCGCGCTCGGCTGCTGCTGTTGCAGCGCCTCGATCTTCTCGACCACTTCGTCGGGATCGGGCCAGCCACCGCCGAGCAGCCTCTTCATCATGCTGCCGCCGCGGCTCGCGATCACCTTGCCATCGACGACGACATCGAACTGGCCGGGCTTGCCGGGCTGGCGCTTCACGCGCACGTCGAGCGCGTCTTCGATGTGCGCGGCGAGACTCGCCGCGCGTGGGCCATAACCTCAAGCGGTGCAGTGCAGGATCGCGATGTCCATGGCGACAGGTATCGGCGGTCCCGCGGCCGGACACCAGCATGGAGGCTGCTTTCGCCCGGAACCGCCCGTGCCAGGCCCTTGTCCTCGCGCTGCGGTCGTCCCTACAGCCGCTCTCCGCGCCGCAGCCGATTCTCGTTCGACGGGTTCGTCGGATCGTGGTAGACGAGCGCTCCGTTGATCCTCTCGACGACCGGTTTCCTGGTGACGTCGCGGTAGTGCCGCCGGAACGTCTTCGCCATCGAGTAGTGCGTGACGTGTGACTTGCGGGTCAGCGCGCGATCGAGCACCGGCGACCCACCGTGCGCGAGCGCCGCGTGCCAGACGAACACGTCGCCCTTCTTCGGGCAGAACGTCTGCCTCTGCAGCCCCGCCTCGTCGCAGTGTCGTTCGATGTGATCGGCGAACTGCTGCTCCGTCGCCGTCGAGCCGGACCGGCGAAACAAGCCGTTGCCCCAATCGAAGAGCGGGATCGCGTGCGAGCCGGGCACGTAGCGCAGCGGCCCGGCGCGCGGATCGATGTCCTCGAGCGCCACCCACGACGCGCACAGATGGGTCGGGTTCTCGGCGATGACGTACGCGTGGTCCTGGTGCAGGAGCTGCTGGCTTCCTTCGAGGAACGTCAGCGATTGCATCATCACGATCTCGTCGCGGAAGAGGTGCCGCACGAACTCGATCACCTTCGCATGCAGCGAGATCTTCTTGCCCGCGATCGACGCGTGGTGCAGGTCCACGAACCGCATGCGCTGCCCGAAGAAGAACTGCGGCTCGGCGTCGCGGATCTTCACGTGATCGTACTTGTCGCTGAGGATGAGCGTCGTGTGATCGCGGTGGTTCGCGAGCACCTCTTCGACGTCGGCGAGGAAGGCATCGACGAGCGCGTGTTCGACCGCGCCCTCGAGCACGACATATCCGTGCCACATCCAGTGGAACAGGCGATGCCGCAGCAGGAAGCGCTCCGCCTGGCTGATCGGCTGCGCGCGCACGTAGTCTTCGACTGCGTAGCGCACCTCGTCGATCCACGGCAGGTGCTTGCGGCGGAAGTCCAGCGGGGAAGGGGCGCGATCGAACATGGGTGCTGGGCGGACGGCGGCAGCATCCTCGCGTCAGCCGTCGAGGACAAGGATGCGGCGAATCCCGTCGCACGGGCCCTAGGCTTCGCCTTCACGCTCCTCGCGTCCGAGTTCCTCCAGGGCCTGCCCGAGTTCTTCCTGGGTCGCGTAGCGCCGGCTGCCATGCCGCACATGCAAGATGAGAACCTGCTTCCCGCTCACGGTGAAGAGGATCCGGAACCGACCAAAGAGGAACTGGCGCACCTCGGCGCCCTCGATGTCCCCGTCTTCGGGCGCCAACCGACATCGCGTGGGACGCTCCTCGAGCTTCCTGAGAGCGACGAGCAGTCGCTCAACCCACCGTTCCGCAGTGCGCGGCGCGCCATGTTCGGCAATCCAGCGCCGGATGAGGTCGACATCTTCGAGTGCGGCCTCTGTGGCCCGGACCTCGTATCTCAAGCTCGCTTGCCGTTGGTCTTCGTGCGGCCGCGCAGCCTGGAGCCGAACTCGTCGATGGTCATCGTTCGGCCTTCCCTTGCGTCCTCGAGACCTCGACGAATGCCGAGGATGGCTTCGGCCCGGTCGACGAGGTCGAGGAGCCTCTGGTAGGCGGCCGCATCCTGGACCACGAGCTCGCCACGGCCTTCGATGGTGAGCACCTCGGGGAGACCAGTCCTCTTGAGTCGCTTCACGAATTCCGGTGTCTTCCGCTTGAACGCGGTGAGAGGGTTGATTCTGGTGGGCTGGATCACGGCGCTGCCATCGACATCTCTAAAGCACCTTCCTACATGCTACCCGAAGCGGTGTCTCGGGTGCCCCCAGAAGCAACCTGCCAGATTCGCGGGCTGGTCTTGCCATGCCATCGCCCGCTGGTCATGCCTCGTCGCGCGTGGTCGCGAGTTCGCGCGCGGTGATCTCCTGCTGCTCCCACTGCCCGTAGAGAAGGCCCTTCGACGCCATCGCGCGCAGCCGCCGCCGCACCTCGTCGGTCAGAGATCCAGGCGGCGCCTTGCGGAACGGCGTGCCGGGCAGCGGCAGGAAGGTGTGGCCGTGCACCTTCGCGCCGTGCTCGACGAGCCGGTCCATGAGGCGCAGCGTCGCGTCGACGTCGCCGGGCTCCTCGCCGGGCAGTCCGAACAGGAAGTCCACGTGCGGCACGAAGCCGTGCTCGCGACAGAGCCGCACGGCGCGCTCGATCACGGCGCTGTCGTGGCCACGCTCGCTCGCCGCGAGCACGCGGTCGCTGCCCGACTGGCCGCCGAGGATCAGCGCTTTGTTGCTGACCCACTTGGCGAGCAGCCGCAGCGAAGCAGCGGTGACGTGTTCGGGCCGCACTTCGCTCGGGAACGTGCCGAACCACAGCCGTCGTTGCGGCCCGATCTCTTCGCGCACCGCTGCCAGCAGCGCTTCGACCGCCGCGAGGTCGGGCTCGGCCGCTTTCGCGCCGTAGCTCAGCGACGTCGGCGTCAGGAAGCGGAAGTCGCGGAAGCCCCGGCCCACGAGGTATGCGACCCAGTGCCGCACGTTCTCGACCGAGCGATGGCGGAAGCTGGCGCCGGCGAAATACGGCGTCTGGCAGAAGCGACACGCGTAGATGCAGCCGCGCGTGATCTCGATCGGCCCGAAGCGGTCGTGCGCGGGCCCGAACGGAGGAAACTCGTCGAGCGCGATCCGCGCCGCGCGGCCGTGCCGGACCAGCCGGCCTGCTTGCAACGAGGCGATGCCGCCGACCGAACGCGCGTCGCCGCCGTCGGCAAGGGCCAGCACGAGCTCGCGCACCATGGCTTCACCTTCGCCGGTCGCGACGAGGTCGAAGCCGGCGCGCAGCGTCGCCTCGGGTTCAGCGGTCGCGTGCACGCCGCCGGCCACGTGCAGCACGCGTGGATCGTCGAGGCGCGCCTTCACGGCCTGCAGCTCCTTCGTGAGCGCAGCGAAGTCCGGCGAATAGAAGGACCAGCCGACGAGCACCCGCGACCCGCGCGCCAACGCCTGCCGTATTGCAGCGACGACGGCCTCCACGCCGTTGCCGAACTCGATCGGGACGCCGGCCGTGCGTGGATCGGCCTCGAGCGACCCGGTCAGGACGTGGAAGGCGAACTTGCCCGTGCGGCGGTAGGCCCAGACGACGGTCACCGGCACCATGCCGGGGGACCATAGCCCCCCGGCGCTGCCCGCAGTAGCCAGGGCTCCGAAGGGTCCCCTGGCCCCTGACCCGCAAATGGCGCAAGCACGCGGCCTGCGCGTCGCCGAGGTTCATTGGCCAAATGCGAAGAGCAGCCGAACTGGCTCATTACCGCACCCGACCTTTGCCAATGCCCCCCCCAGCGCGGCACACTTCTCCGCCACTATCTCACCTCGCAGGAGTCCCGCCCGATGTTTGCTCAGCGCATGCGCCAGAAGGAATCGGAGTTCTACTTCGTCAGCTACCCGGCTGAAGATCTCTTGCGCAAGGTCCGCTTCGTGTCGCGCTTCTATGGGGAACGAGGTCAGTCGATCGGCGGGGAAGAACCGAAGGGCAAGGCGAAGGAGGTCGACGACGTCGAGCGCTACGTGCAGGCGATCGAGAAGAACAGCAAGTCGTTCCAGCGCGATCTGAACCGCAGGAAGGTGAAGCAGATCAAGGACTTCTATCGGATCGAAGTGCGGCAGCCCGTGATCCCCGGTGCGATCCTGTTGTTCACGACCGAGAAGCTGACTTTCCAGCCGCTCAAGGGCATGGAGCGCGCTGGCAACCTCGTCGAGCCGCGCAGCGAGTTCCTGATCATCGACGGCCAGCACCGCCTCGCGGGTCTGCACTTCTATCTGCAGGAGAAGGACGCCGACCGCCGCGTCGAAGTGCCGGTCGTGATCTTCGACGGCAAGACCGCCGACTTCGCGACGGAGATGTTCGTCGTCATCAACAGCACGCACACGCGCATCAACCGCTCGCACCTGATCGACCTCTACGAGCGCATCGAGTGGGGCACGGATCCCGAGAAGAAGTATGCGGCGCAGCTCGTGCGCTCGCTCTACGAAGCGGACGACTCGCCGCTGCAATACCACATCAACATGCTGGGCGGCCGTTCGCACCAGGAGATGTGGATCAACCAGGCGCAGATCTTCGGCGAGACCTACCGGCTCATCCGCCGGAGGGACGCCCAACACCGTTTCAAGGACGGCCGCGGCTGGAGCAAGGAGCGCGGTTACGGCCTCGTGCGCGACACGTTGAAGGCGCTCGCGAAGTCGTTCGGCGAGACGTGGGGCGACAACAAGAACCACATGGTGACGCGCGACGTGACGATCGGCGCCATGTTGCGGGTGTGTGGCGACGTTGCGGCACGCATCGACGCCACCGTGGCGCCGGGGCCGGACCTCGTGAAGCTGCTCGAAGCGCGCTTCAAGCCGGTCAGCGAGATCGTCGCCGATTTCCGGCGCGAGGGCTTCTACGAGCGCTTCCCGGCCCGCGGCCAGCTCGAACGCATCGACATCATCAGGAAGCGGTTCGCGCGTCAGGCGCGGTTGGAGTGAACCCTGCCGACGCGAGCCATCACTTGGTGAGCGTGGCGCCCCGCGAGTAGAGTTTCAGGAACGCGGGCGCGAACGCCGCGAGGGCGAACGGCTGCACGCTATCGGGCACTTCGCAGCCCGGCACGAATCCGATCGTGCGGCACGGGTCGAGCAGTTCTCGCCGATTCGCAAACGCGTGGATCGGCACGTCCCTCGTGTGGTCGGGAGGCTGCACCGAACCGGCGATCGGTGGCTGATGGTCGCCGAGCAGCAACACGAGCGAGGGCCGCGGCAGGCGGCAGACGAAGCCGACCGCCGCACGCAGCGCGTACTCGAGGCAGTCGCCATAGGCATCGATGAGCGCAGGGTCTTTCGGATCGAACAGCAGACCGCACGGGTGCTCTTCCTGCGCGGGGCCCGCGAACGTGTTCGCGTCGATGCGCCAATCGCTGATGAACGGCGGGACCATCTGCCATGCCATGTGGCTCGTGACCGAAACGAACGCCGTGAACAGGGGCCGCTTCGCGGGCTTCACGACGCGCTCGAGCAGGTAGTGCAGCGCGAACTGGTCAGGCATGCGACCCCAGTGGTAGACGGTGCCTTCGTAGCCGAGCTCGAGCTGCGTCGCGATCTCCTCGAAGCCGTAGAACTCCGACCCATCCTCGGGCCCGCCGGGTTGCCGGGGATCAAGACGATAATGTTTGTCCTGCGCCGGCATGACCTCGACCGTGTGGTAGCCCACGTCGGCGAAGTGGCGCGGCAACGGCACGAGGTTGCTGCGGAACAACAGCCGATGCGTGCGCTGCTCGGGCACGCGTACCGCCGAGAACAGCTCGGCGTGGGAGAGCCACGAACCGCCGCCGCTGACCGACGGACAACACGCGCCGCTCATCGCGTCGAAGCCTGCCGCGTGCAGGTCCTGGCCGAGCTGCTGCCACACGGTCTCGAGCCGCCTTGCGAGCTCGGGCTGCCGCAGCGCCACGCGCCCATACGATTCGATGATGAGCACGTGCACATCGGCGCCGCCTAGCCGCCCGAGGTCGCCGGGAGCCTTTGCCAGCTTCTCGGCCGCCTCCGCGATCCTGGTGCGGATCGGGTCGTCGACCGCGTCCGGGTCGAGCGCGATCTCGATCGTGCGCACGGTCTCGCTCGCGAGCTCGCCGAGCGACGACACGCGCCACAGCGGCACGGCTGCGCCCGAGGAACCGTTCACGAGAGCCGCGACGACGATCCCCTGCAGCGCGACGGCCCAAACGATCGCACCGCGGGTCCGCCGCGCTGGCCGCGCGACATACGCGAACGCCCAGGCAAACAGCAGCTGAACACCGCAAAGGCTCACCGCGAGCCCTGCAATCTTGCATACGCGCCCGAGCTGCGTGTCATCGTCGAGCCACCAGTGGAGCAAAGCAGGCAGACTCAGGACGTCCGCGAGCTCGAACGCTCGTTCGTAGTGGGTCAGGATCATGGCCTGCGCGACGCGGAACAGGATCGAGACCAGCAGCACGATCGCTGCGACGTGCGCCCATCGTCGCGGCTGCCCCATGGCGCTGCCGAGCACGGCTATCGCGAGCAAGCCGAGCAGATCCGGCGACAGCGCCGACGCGCACGCCCCGAGGTCAGCCAGCGTGAAGGGAGCGTCCAGCGTCGCCACTACTTGCAGTAGGACCAGGTGCAGCACGAACAGCAGGCTGTCGCAGCGCGCCTTCAAGATCCCGGCTCTGCGACGAGAACGCCGCTCCGAACGACGTAAGGCGGCCCCAGCGCCACGGTCTCCTTGCTCCGCGCGAACAGACCGATCGCGCGCACGTGAGTGCCTTCGGCCAGTGGGGTCGCGAACCTCACGCTCCATGGCACATCGCGACCGCGGCCCGCGTACTCGGGTTGCACGACGCCTGCGGGCTCCGGCGCACCCTCGCCGAGCGAGACCATGACGGCGATCCACTGCACCGTGTGCTGCCTCAGCGAGCTGCGCACGGTGCCCGTGACTTCGGCCGCCTGTCCGCCGGCACACGATCCGTAATGCGGCGCGGGCGGGTTGGTCATCGCGGTTGCCAACACCGCCGCGATTCCCTCGTCGTAGGTCGGCACCCAGCCGCGTTGCTGCAAGAGTTGCAGCTCGGCAGCGCCTCGCACGGGCAGCGTGCGGGCGGACGGCCCCGCGATGGCCGCCGGCATCATCAACGTGGCTTCCGTGCGTTCGGCGCGCATGCGCGAGAGACGCAACGCATCGATGCCGCGGTGCCAGTCCTGCAGCGCCAGCACGGCAACGGCGCCACCCAGCACCGCAAGCCAGATCCGGCCCCATCGAGCAGCCAGCACGCCCACGGCACCGGCCGGCAACAGGAATGCGCCGAACATCGCTTCGCGCAGCGTGCCGACCGGCGGCTTCAGGTCATAACGCAGGGCGTTCCAGACCACGAGCAGGAGGCCGAACCAGACGCAACTCCACCACGGTGCGGCAGCCGCGCGGGCCGGATCGGAACGGTCGCCGAGCCGCCACAACACGAGTGGCAACAGCCAGCATGCTCCGCCGAGCACGAGCTGGTCGTGGGCCGTGCGCGGCAACACGTCGACGCACGCCGAGCCAGTGACGCGAAGCAACTCAGCGAGCGTCGCCAGCGGTGCCTGGCCGAGCCGATCGGCCCAATGCGCGCCCTCGACCGCGATGCCGCCCGCGATGCGCAGGCTCGCTGCCGCCGCCACGTTGCCTACCAGCAGGCAGGCGACGATCCACGCCGGGGCCCTCTGGCTGCCCGCGCGCCGAGCGGCCGACGCGAGCGCCGGGGGCAGCGCGAGGAAAACGAGCGCGCCGTGGCTGTGACAGAACGGTGCCAAGGCCGCCAGCAGGATCGCGCCGCACGCGCGCAGACGGAACCGGCCTTCACCCTGCAGCCACGACACTGCCGTCAGCAACAACAGCGGCGGCAGCAAGGCACCCGCCCGTTCGCCATACAACCAGTTGGCGCCGAACGCGGGCGCGGCCACGAGCAGCCCGGCCACCGCGAGATTCACCTGACGCCCCGTGCCTTCGATCGCGAACGTGCGTTGCATCAGCGTCGCGAGCGCGGACACGATCACGACCGCCAACAACGCGTTGACCCATACCACCGACGACATCGAGGCGCCGGGCACCTGCAACGCGCTGAGGTGCAGCAACCGCGCAAAAACGTGCGCGGGCTCCGACTGCAGGTCGGCCCAATCGGCGAAGTCCCAGCGCGGCGTCACTTCGCCCAGCGCGCGCCGGTCGAGCCAGGGCTCGGGGAGCCGCGCGCCGAACGAAGCCCAATACCAAGCCGCCAGCGCCGGCAACAGAGCCGCGAACCAACCAAGGATGCGCACGGTCTTCATGCAACTCCCGTGGGGCGCTCGGTCATGTACACACGGTAGCAGGCCAGGCCCCGCGCGTAGAGTCGCTGCAGTGCGAGGCCACCGGCGAACGCGTCCAGCAGCCGGCGCAGCGGTCGCAGCGGCATGCATCTGCGAACGCGCGTGAGGAGCCGGGCTCGCGCCAGCGCCGATGCCATCGGCAGGATCGGCACCTGCGTGGTCAGATCGGTTTCCTCGACGACGCGCAGCCCGGCGCGGACGATGGTCTCCCGCACCGAGACAACATCGCGCAGCGGCGGTGAACCCCAACACCGGGACACCTCGGCCACGTCGGGGTCGCCCGACAACGGCTCGCGCAGCAGGTCCTCGATCCACGAGAACGCGCCGCCGCGCCGCAGCACGGTGCGCACACGCTGCAACACGGAATCGAGGTCGAGTGCGTGGCCGAGCGCTTCGATGGCCAGCACGACGTCGAAGTCGCCATCCACGGGCACCGTGAAGTCCTGCCGCAGAAAACGGCAGCGCGCCGCGAGACCGCGGCGGCGCGCTTCCGCCTTGGCCCGAGCGATCTGGAACGCGCTCTGCGCAACGCCCACTCCGACCGCGCCGCCGCGTTCGACCCAACGCAGCAGCGATGCGCCGAACCCGCAGCCGAGGTCGAGCACGCGCGCGGCCGGGCGGCCGTCGAGCTTCGCCTGCAGCCATCGATCGAGCCCCGCGCCACCATCGGCAGGCCCGCCCTGGGTCGACGGCAGCAGGCGCTTGCGCAGCTCGAGCCCTTCGCCGGCACGCGCGAGCGCCCACCGGCGACGCCACCATTGCCAGCGCGACAGCGTCTCGTACATGGCGGCCACTGCCTGCGCATCGGCCGTCATGCCCGGCTCCGCTCGCGACGCAGCACGAACACGAGCTCGTTGCACCAGCGCAACGGCACGAGCGAGCCCGATTCGGGCTCCTTGCGCCCGGGCCGCGGACGCCACCACGGCAGCAGCTGCCGGAAGCGGGCCCTGGGCCACTGGTCGGGCAGCACGCGTTGCACCACGAAGCCACACTGCACGAACAGCTCGCGCCACTGCGCGAGGGTTCTCGCGTCCTGGTGCCCCTGCACCTGCCGGCGGCCGAGCCACTGGCGCCAGACGCGCCAGACCAACGTGCTCGCGTTGCGCACGAGGAAGCAGAAGCGCGCGTCGGGTTTGGCGACGCGTTGCATCTCGCGCAGCGCGGCTCTGCGGTCGAGGAAGCGTTCGATCGAGCCGATGCACGTCACGCAGTCGAACGTGCCGTCGGCGAACGGCAGCCGCTCGGCGTTGCCCTGCTGCGCGTCCACGCCGGGCAGCAGTTGCTTCGCCAGCGCGACGGCCTCGCGCGACAGGTCGATGCCGCTCGCATCGACGCCGCGTTCCCGCGCCGCGCGCAGCAGCAGGCCCGGGCCGCACGCGACATCGAGCAGCCGTTCGCCGGGTCTCGCGTCGAGCAGCTGTACGAAGATCGGGTAGGAGCGAGGTGGGCGCAGGTAGCGCAGTCCCTTCGTGCGATAGGTCGCGTCGAACCACGCGGCGATCCCGGTCTGTGCAACGGGTCCATCGGCCGCGGGCCCGTCTGGCCGAGCGTGATGGCTGCGCCGAGCGGCACCGACGTAGCGCGGCACGCGCGCCGCATAGTCGTGCCACACGGTTCCATGCAGCGCCTGCAGGTTCGATTCCTCGATGAGCACGCGCTGATGCATGTTGGCGACGTAGAGCGGCAGACCGAGCCACAACCACGGCACGCCAGACACGAGACACAGCCCGGTGTAGAGCACGAACATGCCGCACAACCCGGGGTTGCGCGACCAGCGGAACAACCCCTGCGGCGGCCCACCGCCAGCGCGCTGCTGCGCGCGCAGCTGCAGCGTCGCGACGAAGGTCGTGACGCGACCCGCAACTACGAGCAAGAGTCCGAGGCCGACCAGCGCCGGCGAGACGGGCGTGACCAAGGCGGCACGCGCGGCAGGCCAGAGGATGCAGCAGAGCGGCACGAGGAACAGCAACACGCCGATCGCGGTGGGCACAAAGAACCACAGCACCTTGCGCCACAGCGACGCGCGCGTGGCTCTCGCCAGAGCACCTTCGCCGGCCACCCTCTCGCAAGCCAGCAGCTGCCACGTGCTCGCTTCGCTCGGCACCGGGAACACCGTCATCTCGACCAGCATCGAAGCATAGGCGAGCAGCACGATGACGTCCGAACCGTTCATGCGCGAGCTCTCGCGCGCTGCGCGAGCAGGAAGCGCGCGTCACCGAGAAACGACCATGCCAGCAGCAACACGGCGATGGCCGTCACGACGTCCCGCACGACCGGCCCCGTGGCAGGGCAGAGCGCGATCAGCAGCGCGATCATCACGGCCGCGCAGACACGACGGCCGCGCCGGTTGTCGCCGTTCACGGGTTTTGGTTCGTGGGCCGGGATGCGCAACCACCAGGCGGCCAGCACGAAGGCCGGGCGCATCGCGGGCAACAGCAACACGTGGGCCTTGCCGCCGATGCTGAGCACCAAGGCCGCGAGGCCGAGCGTGGTCAACTGGTCCGCTTCCATGTCGAAGACGGCACCGCCCGGCGACGCACCGAACCGCCGCGCCAGCGCGCCATCGACGAGGTCGAGCAACACGACGGCAACTGCCGCTGCCCAGACCAGAAAGCCGATCTGCCCCGCGCCGGCTCCGATCACGACGAGCAGCAAGGCGACGCGCGCCATCGTGACGAGATCGGCCACGCTCCAACCGCGCAAGATCCACGCCAGCGAAGCGAACGACACCGCGATGCCGGCGAGCAATGCCTGCGGCCAGCTTGGGTAGGGACCCGCGGCGCCACACACGCCGAGCACCACGAGCACCGGCAGCCACACCGAGGCCTGCACACGCAACCAGGTCTGCAAGGCCGCTACGGGCATGGCTGCCGACAGCCTAACACACGCTGCCACACGCGAGGCGAACCTACTTCGCGAAGCCCTTGAACAGCATCTCCGCGAAGTCGGCCGTGTCGAAGGCAACCATGTCGGCCGGCACATCGAAGCCCTCGACGAAGCCCATCGCGCGGAACGGTTCGAGCAGCTCCGCGCGATTCGCGAACACGTGGATCACGACGTCCTTGCTGCGGTCCGGCACCGACGTGGACGCCGCGATCGGCGGCTGATGATCGCCTAGCGCGATCACGAGCGACGGCCGCGTCAGGCGACACGTGAAACCCACGAGCGTGCGCAGCGAGTACTCGATCGTATCGCGGTAGGCCTGCAGCGCGACCGGGTTGTTCGGCAGCTGGAAGAACGACAGGTGGTAGTCGGCCTGAGGTGGCCGCTTGAAGGTGTCGGCTTCGATGCGCCAATCCTCGATGTAGGGCGGAACCGGCGAGAAGGGCGCATGGCTCGAGGTGGAGACGAAGGTCGTCAGCAGCGGCTTCGTCGCAGACTTCACGAAGTGCTCGAGCAAGTGGTGCAGCGCGAACTGATCCGGCATCTCCCCCATGGGATAGAAGATGCCGTCGTACGGCATCTCGAGTCGGGTCAAGGTCTCGTCGAAACCGTAGAACTGCGCGCGCGTGCGCACTCTCGCGCGCTCCGCCTCGGTGAGATCCTTTGGCACGGCAGGCAAGACCTCGACCGTGTGGTATCCGGCCTCGGCGAACCGCTTCGGGATCGGCACGAGCGAACTCCTCATCAACAGCTCCCAGAGACGGTCTTCGGACACGTGCAAGCCACCCAAGAGCTGGGCGTGCGCGAGCCACGATGCGCCCCCGCTGATGGCCGGATAGCAGGTCGCGCTCCTCATGTGGAATCCCGCTGCGCACAAGTCGCGTTGGAGGGAGGACCAGAGGGACCGCAACGGCGGGCCGAGTTCGGCGTGCCTCGTGGCGATCCTGCCATAGGACTCGACGAACACCAGGTGCACGTCGGCACCGCGAAGCTTCGTGAGATCGTGAGACACCCTATCGAGCCGTTCTGCGGCGACCTCGATGTTCTTGTTCAACTGGCGTTCGAAGCCCTCGCGATCGATCAACTTGTTGGCGGTCCGCGCGGCGTTGTCGGCTAGTTGCGCGAGCCATGAGATGCCCCACACCGAGCCGTAGGAAGTGCTGCTCGTCCAGACGACGCCGGAGATCGCGAGCACCTGCAGCGCGAGGGCATAGCCGTAGGCTTCGCGCGGCCTGCGCGCTGGACTCGCGACGGCCGCGAAACACCACGCGAGCACCGCGTACAGAACGAGCAGGCCAATGACGACGCCGCTGAGGACCAGGTACCGGTACCAGTCGGGGTGCTGCTGGAACAGAAGGTCGACGAGCCAGGGCAACTGCGGCACATCCAGGAGTTCGAATTCGTGGTCGGGCCGGAAGGTGTCCATGAGGTCGATAGTCGCGTGGAACAACATCGACAGCAGCAGCAGCAGCGCAGCCAGGTGCGCACACAACCGTGGCCTTCCGGATGCAGCACCGAACACTGCGAGCCCGAGCAGCAACAAGAGGTCGGGAGAGAGCCGGCACACGTCGCCACGCAGGACCTGCCACGTGTAGGGATACTGCAAGCTTGCGCAGCACTGCAGCACGACGATGCCAGCCACGAAGCGGAGCCACGCGCGCCCTCTCATCAATGACCGACCTGCTCGGCGAGGAGCATGACGAACGGGCCGACAACGAGCGCCACGATGCGCTCCTGCTCCATGGTGGTAGGCAGGGCCTCCGGCCGGACCGTCGTGCGTTTCCGCGGCGCCGCACACGGCGAAGACGGATGCATCGGCCACACCGAGGCCCGCACACGCAACCAGGTCGGCGGGGGTGCGACAGGCATGGCTCGACAAGGTATCACACAACTGTCCGGGGTGTGGCCCGCGACGCCCGACGCGACGAATGCCATTTCGCGGGGTATCCTTTCGGGCCAGCGGGGTTCGTTCACACCACGGCGGCTCCTGCAGGTTGCGCCTCTTGCCCATGGCATGTGAACTCCAAGACGACGGTCTCTGGCCGGCCCTGCTCTCTGCACGCACAGAGCTCGCTTCGGCCATTGGCGATCTGCTGTTCGTGCAACACGGCACGACTTGGCGCTGCATGCCGGCGATGGCGGCGAACCTGCGCGGGGCGCGGCAGGTTCTCGCCGCACCGGATCCGCGCGTCGCCGGTCGCGAAGCGCCGCAGGCTCCACCGGACTGTGCGTTGTCGGTCTACGACCCGAACGGCGGGTCCACGCCGCGCTTCGATCACCCGACCGGGCGGCCCGTGGACCCGAACGTGCTTTCGATGGCCCAGATCTACCTGCCTGTCGTGCTCGGCACCGCCGCCGCGCGCGGCGCGGGTCGCGTGTTCGTCGCCGGCCATGTGACGCAGACGCTCGACGGCCGCATCGCCTGCGAGAACGGACAGTCGAAGTGGATCGGCAACGAAGCCGATCTGCGCCATGCCCACCGCATGCGCGCGTTGCTCGACGCCGTGATGGTCGGGGCCGGCACTGCACTCTGTGATGACCCGCAGCTGACCGTGCGCCACGTCGAGGGCCCCGATCCACGCCGCATCGTGCTGAGCGGCCGCGGGCGCGTGCTGCGGCACGGGGCGGGGCTGCGCGTGTTCACGCCGCCTGGCTGCGACGTCGTCGTCGACGACACGATCCACGACCCGCTGCACGACCCGATGGCCCGCCTGATCAAGGTGCGCGCGAAAACGGGTTCGATCGAACCGTGCGCGATGCTCGAGGTGATGCGCGATCGCGGCATCCACTCGATCTATCTCGAAGGCGGCTCCACGACCGTTTCGTCGTTCCTGCAGGCGCGCTGCATCGATCTGCTCCAGATCCACATCGCCGCGATGGTGATGGGCTCCGGCCTGCCGAGCTTCGTGCTGCCAGCCGTGGACCACGTGCAGGACAGCATCAAGTTCACGATGGCGCACGCGATTCTCGACGGCCACGTGCTGCTGTCGTGCTGGCCGACGCGCAGCGTTTCGGCCCGTGCCGCGTTGGTCTGACATGCCGGCCTCGCTTGCCTACTGGGTGGACGCCGCGGGCCAGGGCGCGCTGCACACCGTGGAACTGCCGCATCCGGGCGACACCGATGTCGATCTGCAGACGCAGTTCTCGGGCATCAGCCCGGGCACCGAACGGCTCGTCGGCCTCGGCCTCGTGCCATCGAGCGCTGCGTCGGCGATGGCGTGCCGGGGCATGCGCGGATCGTTCGCGTTGCCGATCCTCTACGGCTACAGCCTCGTCGGCGTGGTTTCCGGCGGTGCGCTCGATGGCCAGCGCGCTTTCGTGATGCACCCGCACCAACAACGCGTAATCGTGCCCCGCGCGACGCTCGTGATGCTGCCCGAAGACGTGCCTTCCCCGCGCGGCACGCTGCTGCCCAACCTCGAGACGGCGCTCAATGCGACCTGGGACGCGGAGCTTCGCGCCGGCGAACGCATCGCCGTGATCGGCGGCGGCGCGGTCGGTCTGCTCGTGGCATTCGTGCTGTCCGTGACGCACCGCGGCGAGGTCGTGGTCGTCGAGGCGGAAGCCGCGCGAAGACGGTTTGCCGCGCGGTTGCCGTGGGTGCGCGCGGCCGTGGCACCCGAAGAGCTGGCGCCCGGTTCGTTCGCGGTCGCCTTCCATGCCACCGGCACGAGTCGCGGCCTGCAACTCGGCATCGACGCGCTGGGCTTCGAAGGGCGCGTCATCGAGCTGTCGTGGTATGGCACGAAGACCGTCGAGCTGCAGCTCGGCGGCACCTTCCACAGCGAACGCAAACGCATCGTCGCTTCGCAGGTCGGCACCGTCGCGGCGAGGCATCGCGAGGCGGGATTCGGCGCGCGCACGGCCGCGGTCCTGCAACTGCTGCGCGACCCGCGGCTCGACACGCTGCTGCAGACGCCGATCGCGTTCGCGCGGTTGCCCGAGTTCTTCGCGCGGCTCTATCGCGGCGAACACAGCGAGCCCTGTCCTCTCGTCGCCTACTGAGCGCATACTGGGCGCTGCATGCGTTTCCCCACGGGTGCCACGTGATCCTGCTGCTCGAGCCGCAGCGCGCGCCCGCCTTCGTCTCGGGCGGCTATCGCTATCAGGACGAGATCGTGCAGCGGCTCGCAGCGCGCGGCGAAGGGGAGCGGCGCGCGATCGCGCCGCGCGAGCTGACCGCCGTCGTGGCGCAAACGCGGCAGGAACGGCGCGGCACCGTCATCGTCGCCGACGGGTTGTTCGTCGCACTGACACAGCAACCGCTGCCGGCCGAGGTCACTGCGCTGCTGCACGTCGTGCCCGAACGCACGCCGTGGGCAGCACAACCGTTGCGCGTGGTCGCGACGTCGCAACGCACCGCCGATGCCGTGCGCGGTTCCGCGCGATCGGTGACGGTCGTTCGGCCTGGGCTCGACCCATGCTTCGTGCCAGCGCCAGCTCACCAACGCGGCGAGCCGCTGCGCATCGTGTGTGTCGGCACGATCAGCCCGCACAAGGGCCAACTGCTGCTCGCCGCATCACTCGCGGCCTCGACCGAGGCTTCGCGCTACGAGCTCGTCCTGATCGGCGACGAACGCGCGCACGCCGATCACGTCGCGGAAGTGCGTGCCGCGGCGAGGGCCGTGCGGCTCCGCGTGTGTTCGGGGTTGTCACCTGGCGAGGTGGCGGCCGAGCTCCAACGCGCCGATCTGTTCGTGTCCGCATCGCGCCGCGAGTCGTTCGGCATGGCAGTCGCAGAGGCCGCCGCGTGCGCAGTGCCCGTGCTCGCGTTCGACACCGGCGAGATCAGCAGCTTCGTAGGGGACGGGCGCAATGGCTGGCTGCTGCAACCCGACGCGGCGGACGCGGAGTTCTCGGCTCGGCTCGTGCAGCTCGTCCGGGACCCACGCCGCCTCGAGGCCGCTCGCCGCGCCTGGCAACGACCGCAGCTGCAGACCTGGGACGAAGTCGCGCAGTCGTTTGCGCACGCTTGCCGCGGAACGTGACCGCCGCAATCAGCCGCGCCTTCCGTAGACGGCTCTCTTCACGGCCTTGCGGATCCACCGGTCTCGAGCCGGGTCATCAGGCTCGCGACGGCCTCGAAGAGCTCCTGGCTCGACGCAAACGAACGGCTCATGTCACGGGACGCGAGGCGCTGCCGCCCGCAAACCCCGCCTCGACGACCTGGCGCGTGTGTTCGGCGCGTTGCTGCCAGCTGCCGAGAGCGTCACCGGTGCGCGAGGGACAGATCTCGAACAACGGACAGTCTTCGCATTTGGGCTCCTTGGCCACGCACACGTAGCGCCCGAGCAGCAGCAGCCGGTGGCCGGCATGGATCCACTCGGTGCGTGGCAGCTTTGCGCAGAGATCCTGCTCGACCTTGTCGGCCACCGTCGCCGTCGTGAGACCGAGGCGCTGGCACACGCGCATCACGTGCGTGTCGACGACGATTCCCTCGGCGATGCCGAATGCCACGCCGAGTACGACGTTCGCGGTCTTGCGCGCGACGCCCGGCAGCTGCACGAGCGCGCTCATCTCGCGCGGCACGACTCCCTTGTGTTGCTGATGGATCGCGAGGCTCGCACCTTGGATCGCTTTCGCCTTGTTGCGGAAGAACCCGGTCCGGTGCACGACGGTTTCCACCTCCTCGCGCGGCGCCGCCGCGAGCGCCTCGGGCGTCGGCCACTTCTGGAACAAGAGCGGCGTCACCGCATTGACGGTTCGGTCCGTGCTCTGGGCGCTCAGGATCGTGGCGACGAGCAGGGTCCAGGCATCCTTGTGGTCGAGCTCGCAGCGCGGCTGCGGGATGGCGGTCGCCAACCGCGTAGAGACTTCGGCGGCGTCAGCGGGCGGGCCGGAGGGGATCGGCGGGCCCGGCTTTTTCCTGTTGGACACGCATACACGTTAACGGAGCCGAGGGCCGTCCCTCAACCGCGCTGTCCGAAGACTGCGGTGCCGATGCGCACGAGCGTGGAGCCGGCCGCAATTGCTGCTTCGAGATCCGACGACATGCCGAGGCTCAGCACCGGCAAAGGGAGCCCCGATCGCGCGCGCAAGTCGGAACACAGTGATGCCGTGCGCACGAACGCGGGCGCCGGGTCCCCTTCGAGTGGGCCCATCGCCATCACGCCGCGAACGGCGAGGTTCGGACAAAGCACCTGCACGTGGCCGAGCAATGCCGGAGCTTCGCCGAATGGACAGCCGTGCTTGGTCGCCTCGTCGGTGGCGCGCACTTGCAGCAACACATCGAGCCGGCGATCGAGGCGCACGAGGTGGCGCTGCAATTCGTCGGCGAGTCGTTCGCGGTCGAGACTGTGTACGAGCGCGAGGCCTCCCACGCGCAGCAGGTCACCCACCTTGTTGGTCTGCAGCGAGCCGATCAGATGCCACTGCAAGCCCGACAACGCGGTCACCTCGGCGGACTTCGTCGAGAGCTCCTGCACGCGGTTCTCGCCGAACAGCAGCTGGCCGGCGGCGTGGGCTTCGCGAACGGCCGGTGCGGGGTGGGTCTTGCTGACGGCCAGCAGTTCGACCGCAGGTGGGCGGCCGGCCCGCGCGCAGGCCGCGGCGATGCGGTCGCGAACGCGCGCGAGATTCGCCGCGACCGTGCTCACGATCCGCGCCCCGACATGTCCATGCGGAGGTCTAGTGCCGGAAGTGCCGCGCGCCGGTCATCACCATCGCGATGCCGTGCTGGTCGGCCGCGGCGATGACCTCTTCGTCGCGCTTGCTGCCGCCCGGCTGCACGACCGCGGTGGCGCCCGCCTTCGCGCAGACCAGCATGCCGTCCGCGAACGGGAAGAACGCATCGCTGGCGACCACGGCGCCACGCGCGCGGTCGCCGGCCTTGTCGACGGCGATCTTCGCCGAGTCGACGCGGCTCATCTGTCCGGCGCCGACCCCGACGGTGTAGAACGCGCCATCGTCGGTCGCGCGCGCGAAGACGATCGCGTTCGACTTCACGTGCTTGCAGACCTTCCAGGCGAACGCGAGTGTCGCACGCTCGACCTCGGTGGGCGCGCGCTTCGTCGCGACGTCGGTGCGCGGCGCTTCGGGTGGAAAGTCCGCCGTCTGCAACAAGAACCCGCCACAGACGGGTCGCGCCACGAAGCGGCGCCGCAGCATGAGGTCCGGTACTCCGCCGAGATCGAGCACGCGCACGTTCGAGCCCCACTTGGCCCGCTGCAGCATGCCCAGCGCATCGGGATCGACCTGCGGAGCGACGACGACCTCGAGGAACGTGCCGCTCGCCACGACGGCAGCCGCCGTCGCCGCGTCGAACGTGCGATTCGCCGCGAGGATGCCGCCGAACGCGGACACGGGGTCGCCGGCGAGAGCGAGATCGAAGGCCCGCGGCAGGTTCGGCGCGGTGGCCGTGCCGCAGGGGTTGTTGTGTTTCACGAGCACGCAGCACGGCTGGTCGAACTCGAGCACGAGCCCGAGCGCCGCATCGGCATCGAGGATGTTGTTGTAGCTGAGCTCCTTGCCACCGAGCTGTTTGCTGTTGCCGAGACTCGGCGACGATTCGCCGATGCTGTAGAAGGCCGCCTGCTGGTGCGGATTCTCGCCGTAACGGAGGTCGAACAGTTTCTCGCCCCAGAACGAAACGCGCGGCGCGAAGAACGGCTCGCCGGGGATCGTGCGCCGTTCGCAATCGAACCACTGCGCGATCGCCGCATCGTAGGCGGCGGTGTGCGCGAAGGCCTTCGCGGCGAGCTTGCGCAGCAGCTCGGGCGGCAGCTTGCCGCTGTGGTCGCGCAGCGCGCGCAACACGGAGCCGTAGTCGCTCGGATCGACGACGACCGCGACATTCGTGTGATTCTTGGCCGCGCTGCGGATCATCGCGGGACCGCCGATGTCGATGTGTTCGACGATCTCGGCGCGCGAGATCCCCGGCTTCTTGACCGCCTCGCGGAAGTGGTAGAGGTTCACGCACAAGAGATCGATCGGATCGATGCCGTGCGACTCCATCGCGCCGCGATCGCCGGCGTCGTCGCGGCGAGCGAGCAGCCCGCCGTGCACTTTCGGGTGCAGCGTCTTGACGCGGCCATCCATCATCTCGGGGAAGCCCGTGTAGGTGGCCACCTCCTGCGCCTGGATGCCGGCCTCGGCCAGGGTGCGGGCCGTACCTCCGGTGGAAAGCAGCGAGAATCCGGCCTGGACCAGGCCGCTCGCGAACTCGGCGAGGCCCTGTTTGTCCGTGACCGAGAGCAGTGCGCGTCTCATTTCTTGCCCTCGTCCTTCCTCATCTTGAGGTAGCCCTCGATGAAGGGGTCCAGGTCGCCGTTCAGCACGCCGTGCACGTCGGACGTCTCGATGTCGGTGCGCAGATCCTTGCACATCTGGTAGGGCTGCAGCACGTAGCTGCGGATCTGGTTGCCCCAGCTGATGGAGCCACGGTCGCCATAGAACTTGGCCAGCTCGGCCTCGCGCTTCGCGAGCTCGAGCTGGTAGAGCTTCGACCGCATCGTGCGCATCGCGGATTCGCGGTTCTTGTGTTGGCTGCGTTCGGCCTGACACGCGACGACGATGCCGGTCGGAATGTGCGTGATGCGGATCGCCGATTCGGTCTTGTTCACGTGCTGGCCGCCGGCGCCGGAGCTGCGGAACGTGTCGACCTTGAGGTCCTCCTTGCGGAGATCGACCGAAAGGTCGTCGGCGAGCTCGGGCACTACTTCGACGGACGCGAACGAGGTCTGTCGCCGGGCTTGACCATCGAACGGCGAGATGCGGACCAGGCGGTGCACACCCTGCTCGGCCTTCAACCGGCCATACGCGTAGGGTCCCTTCACGACGATCGTCGCGTTCTTGATGCCGGCTTCCTCGGCCTTCTGGAAGTCGGTTTCCTCGACCTGGTAGTCGTGACTGGCGGCCCACTTGATGTACATGCGCAGCATCATCTCGGCCCAGTCCGACGCGTCGATGCCGCCCGCACCGGGCTGCAGCGTCACGATGGCGTTCAGCGGGTCGTGTTCGCCACCCAGCATGAGCTGGAACTCCAACTGGTCCAGGCGCTCGTGGATCTTGCGCTCCGTCTCGACCAGATCGGCTTCGACGCCGGACGGATCCTCGGCGCCGAGTTCGAGCAGCACGCGACCGTCCTCGATCAGGCGCAGCAGACCGTCGATCGGCTCGACGACCTGCACGCAGAGCTTCTTCTTCTGCACGATGCTCTGGGCGCGTTCGCCGTCGTCCCAGAAGTCCGGCTGGCTCATCTGGTGTTCGATGTCTGCCAGCTCACGGTGACGCCGAACGTAGTCAAAGACTCACCTTGATCGATTCGACCCGGTGTTCAGCTTCCGTCAGCGCGTCACGATGCTCGGTCAGACCCATGGAAAGAGGATCTGAGCATCACGCGTGGCACTTTTCCAGGCTCGGACCGAAGCTCACGCGCGGCGAGACGCGGCAGAAAAGTAGAACCCGCGACGGGCACTGCAGGCAAAGGATCGAAGTCGGCGAATCAAGGCCCGTCGCGGGTTCCGTGTTCGTTGCCGCGTCAACTGCGACTCGCTGCATTCTCGGCTGCCGGTTGCCGTGCATAAGTGCCGACTGGCAAGGCGGGAGAGGCCGATGAACGCGGTCTCGGGGCAGCGCACGATCGCATCGGCGCATCGCGCCGGCGCGGCGCAGGTCTGCCGTCCCACAAAGGCTCCAAACGGGACCACAGCAGCTGCGCGGACTCGATCGTGCGGGAAACCGTCAGCGCGCCGCGACGAGCCGCTGCCAGCGCCGGTGCGCGCGAAAACCCGACTCAGGTCGGCAGCGGGGCGTGCATCACGCGCTTCTCAAATTGGTCCGCTCGGACCCGGCGGCAGCGGGCGGCGAACGTGAGCGCGGTCGCTTCGCGAGCGAGCAGGCTCAGATGATCGTCATCGAAGTGGACGACATCATGCGCTTTCGCGCCACGGCCTCGGAGGACCGGTAGCTCTTCAGCTTGTTGTAGAGGGTCTTGGTGTCGATGCCGAGGATCCGCGCGGCCCGAGTCTTGTTGCCGCCGGTCGAGGACAACACGCGCTGGATGTGCCGCTTCTCGACGTCCGCGAGCGTCAGTTTGAGCGTTTCCTCGATGGTGTTCTCCGCGACCAGCCGCTGCAGGCCCGAAGAGGACTCGACCAGCACGAAGTCGAAGTCAGAACCTTCGATGCGACCGCGGAACTCGTCGACCGAGGTGCAGCTGCTCGAGAGGCAGCCCCAGCTCGCGGTCAATTTGGCCAGGGACGCGGCCGACGGGTCGCGAGCGGAATAGAGAAGCAGGCGTTTGCCGAGAGTCATGAGTGGATTCGTCCGGACGAACCCGATCGTGGTGCCACTCTCCGGAGTGGAACGGTCGGGCACCGGCATGCGGGGTCAGTGGGTTGGGGGCGAACGACGACTTGCTACGGGTTGTCGCCACAGACGAGAGGTTCCTGCCGACATTTTCCTATTACGAAAAAACAGGTGCCGCGCGAGAACCGCATCTGCGACGACCGGATCGCGAGAGCGGAAGAGGCTCCCTATCCTTTGCAGAACGGCGAGTAACCGCGTGTCCCAAACCTGCTCCCGGCGCGTTGCGCCGAAAAGCGCGGTCCTCAGCCCTGCTCGAAGTTCTTGGGCGCAATCGACAAGTGTCCAGCCGCGGTGCGCAGCACGACCTTGGTTCGCGCACTGCCACGCCTTCCGACCAGAACGCGACCGTAATCGAGAACCGGCGCGGCCTGCAGACCGAAGCCATTGCCGATGTGTCCGATCTCGGCTCGCGCATCGAGGTCGAACTCGATCGTCGAGGGCACATGGCACTGCACCGTGCCTTTCCCGGTGACGAGGCGGATGAGGTCTCCTGGCTCGCGCACGAACGCCTGCATGTCGCCAACCATCGTGTCGATGTCCAGGTCGCCCCGATGATCGAAGGCAATCACCATGCCACGGCCGGTTCGCGCCTTCACACCGCCTGCGCAGTGCTCGAACCGCAGGTCGCCCCGGCCCGTTTCCACGTGCGTGCTCGCCTTGCGGTTGGCAACGGTCACGTGACCGCTGCCATGGATCACGATCGCCAACGGCAGGTCGGCGGGCAGCCGAATGCCGGCTTGGATCCCAAACACCCCCTTCACGCCGCCGGCCGGGATCGCCGGACCCCGCACCACGAGCGTAGCGGGTTCCGCCTCATCGGTGGCCACGTAGAAGTCGATCGGGATCTGCTCCAGTCGAGCGAGATCCTCGGCGGTGTCTGCGGCGCGACGCACGCCACCCGCGACAGCCACCGTTCGCTCGGAGTTCGTGTCGACGCCGAGGGTCCCGTTCTGGATCTCGATGCGAACGCGCTCGATGGACTGCCCGATGGGCAGCGTGGTGGCCATCTCGGCAACGGACCGGTGCGAGAGACTGCCGCCACAACCATGCAGCGAAGCCATCAGGAGCAGGAGCGGAGCGCGGCGTGCGGTGGCCGCGAACGGCCGCTTGGCCGATGGCAGGGGTGTCGTGGCAGGAGGCATGGCTCTGGTAACTAGTCCCGCGGCGTTGGTTTTCGTCAAGCCGGAGTTTCTCCCAACCAGTGCCGTCTTGCGACCTTCGTTCGTCAGTCCCGTGGCTGGACCGCCGGCCAGAGCTAGTATCTCCTCCTCCCAAGCGATGGTCAGCGCGAGCCAGGACTACCAACCAGACCCCGTCACGATGGTCTCCTACCATCGTGCCCTCGCCGAGCACACGGACAGTCTGAAGGCCTACGCGACGCGGCTCCTCGGCGACTCCATCGCTGCCGAAGACGTCGCGCAGGATGCGTTCCTTGCCCTGTACCGCCATCTGAACCAGGTGCCGACCGCGGCTTTCCGGCCTTGGTTGTTTCGCGTGGCACGCAACCTCTGCCTCGACCAGTTGCGGCGGCGCAAGTTCAAGCTCTGTCTGTTCCGCGACCTGCAGAAGGACGACGACAACCCGTTCGTCCCGGCCGACGCAGGCAGCGCCCGGCCCGATCAACTCGCCGAGACGCGCGAGGCCAACCAGGCGATCGAGGTCGCGATCAGCGAACTTCCGATGAAGTTCCGGGAGGCGTTCCTGCTCTGCGAAGTTGAAGGGCTCAGTTATGAAGACGCAGCGGCGGTCATGGGATGTCCAGTAAAGACGGTCTCCACTCGATTGTTCCGCGCCCGCCAGCGCTTCACGTCCCTGGTCAGCCGATTGATAAAGGTCTGAGTCGCGCACCTGAATCACGCAACATGAACTGCTCCACCTGCCGTTACGAACTGTCGCAGTGTCTCGACGGCCGACTGCCGTCTGGTCGCCGCGCGATCGTCATGCGGCATGTCGAGACTTGCGCGGTATGCAGCGCGTTCTGGACCGACCTGCAAGCCGCGCAGAACCTGACCTTGCGCCTCGCCAAGATGCCGGTCAGCGACGGATTCCGCGAGCGGCTCTGGGAACGCATCGGCGCCGGAGAGGGCACGCCAGCTGCCGTGTTCCACGAGCCAGTGCCGCTGCTGACGAAGTTCCGCTACGCCGTGACCGGCGCTGCGGCAGCGGCCGTGATCCTGCTCGGTGTGACGTGGGCCCGCAGCGACCGCGACTCGCCCCAGCGTGATCCCGTCGCCCACTCCGACCGGCACCCCGGTTCCGAGACCGTCGAGCGGCGTGGCCCGATGCAGCCCACGCCGGAGATCGGCATGCAGGACGCGAGCCTGTTCTGGGAGGCGCGTCCGTTCACCTGTGAGCTCGTCGCCGTGGAGTCGGCAAAGCAGCTCGAGCAGCGTCACGCAACCGTGACCGCAGGGCTCCGCAGACTCAACCAGGACGGGTTCGCCCAGGACGCCGCGCGCAGCAATGCAGCCGTGCAGCAGATCCTCCGGGATGCCGACGAGCTCCGCGTGTTCGGCGGATTGCTGCTGGATCTGCGCGATCACAAGCGGCTGTCTTTCACCGACAGCGAGGTCGACGCGGATCTGAGCCGCGCAGTGAAAATGCTCCGCAACAGCGAGCAGCTCGAGGGCAACCTCGAGACCATTCGCACGCTCGTGGCGCCCGCCCTGAACAGCGGCCGGCTGGCGAACGTGTCGCGCACGATCATGTTGCCGCCGTCCGATCCGCGCGAGGATGGGGACGTGCTCATGCGCCTCATCGTCACGCGGCACGATGTCTTCCCGAAGCTGTTCATCGTCTTCGGCAACAACGACGAGGCCTACCGCGACTTCGGCCTCACCGGCAACATCTTCGAGATGAGAGACGAGTGCGGCCCGGTCTGGGTTGCTCCGCGCAGCGTGGTCGAGGCCGGCGACGGCCGGCTGCGCATGCGGTCGCGCCTCAGCGGGCAAGTGCTGCCCGGCATCCAGATTCTCACCGGGCGTCCGAAGCAGGGCGCAGCCAAGTAGGCAGGCCGTCAGAACGGCGCCTTCCCGCCCACAGGAAGCAACACGGGAAGCAACATCGAGCCGTGTCTCTGGCTAGCATTTGGGACTCCCGGGCCAGGACGCCCTCTGGCCCCAAACCGTTCCACCAATGCTCGACCTGCTGCTGGCGGCTTCGTGTTGCTGTCTCCCTATCTCCGCGCCCTCCACGCCACCCGCCATCTCCTTGGATGCCGCAGTGGTGCCACAAGGTGGCGAGGACAAGCCGCTGCGCGCCCTCGAAGCGTGGATGAAGCTCTGGCGCAACGACGACATCGAATTCCGTAGGACGAGCGAGAAGCCCGGCGAACTGCCCAAATGGGTGCCCATCGGAAAGCACTCGGTTGCGGCGAAGTTCGGCCTCGCGCCCAAGAACGCGCTCGGGGACATCACCTGGTACAGCGACCTCGAGATGATCCTCGATGCCGTGGTGAAACTCGACAACGCGGAGGCCGCGCAAGCCCTGCTCGAAGTTGCAGGTGTCGGCATCGATCCGGGCAAGTACACGATCAAGATGGCGGCCTACGACGTGCGCAGCCTCGGCGAGACCAAGCTCAAAGGCCTGCAATCGGCGGCCGCGAAAGAAGAAATAGCGAACGCAGCGCGAGGTTCGGCGAAGGTCGACAAGCACATGGTCACGGGAGTGCAGGCCGCCGCGATTCGCTGCCTCGGGCTCATGAACGACAAGTCGTATCGCAGCGTGGTCGAAGGAGCACTCAGCGACAACGACGAGATCGTCCGCGTACACGCCGCGGAAGCACTGGAGAAGATGGGGATGGAGGAGTCGGGGCTCGCGCTGGTCGGCGCTCTCGACCGCGAGACCAACGACGCGGTCCTGGCCGCGGTCGCGCATGCGCTGCAGACGATCTTCAAGAAGTATCTGAACGTCGTCGAGTCGGCGCCAACGGCCGACAGCGGCAAGGCCGGCGAAGCCAAGCCGGCCGAGCCGGCCGACAAAGGCGACAAGGCCGAGAAGAACGGAGGGGCGGGGGAACCCGCCCCGGCGTCAGCACCCGCCCCTGCGCCAACTCCCGCTGCCCCGGCAGCGCAGGCGGAACTGCCCGAGGTCCTGCGTCTCGTGGTCCGCTCCTCGATCAAGGCGCTCGGCCGCTCGAACTGGCGCGCGGACATGGCGCTCGTGCGGCTGCTCGGCGATTTCCGTTCGGTCGAAGCCGTGCCGGCGCTGATCGCCATACTCGAGCGCTTCCGCGATCAACCCGACGACGTGAAATCCGGCAAGCTGTCGGGGCTGCTGCTCTACCAGGTGCACGAACTGCTCGTGAGCATGACGGGCGCGCTCTTTCCCGCGACTTCGCCCGAGAAGTGGCGCGAGTTCTGGGAGAAGGAGAAGGACAAGATCCAGGTCACCAAGAAGCGCGAATTGTCGGGCCACGAAAGGACCATCGCAGGCGGGTTCTGCGGCATCCCGGTGCAAGGCACGCGCGTCGTGTTCATCGTCGACCTCTCGGGCAGCATGGACTGGAACATGGACAAGGTGGAGGCCGACGGCCGCAAGACGCTGCAGAAGCGCATCGACTTCGCGAAGAAGGAGCTGAGCCGCGCCATGGATGTCATCGCGCCGAACGCGATGTTCAACCTCGTCACGTTCAACGGTGACGACAAGGCCGAGATCTGGAAGAAGGACCTGCAGCCCGCCAGCGAGGGCAACCGCAAGGTCTTCAAGAAGTACGTCGAGGAAATGCGCGCGCTCGGCGGCACGAATCTGTGGGCCGGTTTGCAGGAAGCCTTGAAGGTCAAGTCCCAGGTCTACGGCACTCGTTACGAATCCAACGTCGACGAGATCTTCGTGCTGTCCGACGGCGCCCCGACGGTCGGAGAGGTGACGGACCCGATCGAGATCCTGAGGCTCGTGAAAGAAGCCAACAAGTTCGCGGGCATGCGCATCAACACGATCTTCATCAGCTCGGCCACGCCGGCCGAGCATCAGCGGAACCAACCGAAGATGGACATCACGCCCCAGGAGCTCATGAAGCGCATGGCCGAGGAGAACGGCGGCAAGTTCCGCGAGCTGTGAGTCCCCCTCGCCTCTGCGAGGCGACGCGTTCGGTAATGCTCGCACGCCGCAACGCGGGGAAAGAACGGCGGCGAAGCACGCAAGCAGCCCGGCTGCCGGGTTCCATCAAGACTTGCGCGCTACCTGCTTGGCCTGCTTGACCTTCTTGGCCCGCGTCGGGCTGCCCTGCCGCAACAAGGGGCCTGTGACCGCTACCAGGCTGCCGACGATCACGAGCACCCAGGCCGACCGGTCCGACTCCTTGATCGCCTCTTCTGGCACTTCGGCCAGGGACAGCGCGAGGCGATGCTCGCCGCTCTGGAACACGAACGTCGCATTGCCGATCGCGCGCCAGAGGAAGAAGGTCCGGTCGACTTCGTCACGCATGTGGCGCCACATGGCCACCTGGCCGTGCAGCACGAGCCCGCCCCCGAGCAGCACCCCACCAAGCAGGGCACAAAACCACCGCACGATCGCCACGGCCATTCGCGCACGGTAGCGCCCCCCCGGCGCACCGTCACTTCGCGGTTTCGCCGGGGCCGGGCGCGGGCTTCACGTGGACGATGCGCTCACCGTCGCGGAAGGCGATGCGCTCGCCGAGCGCCAGGATCTCCCGCAGCTTCGGGTTCGCCTTGAGCAGCGCGAAGTAGGCATCCGAGAACGCTTCGATCGCGGCGGCCTTCTTCTGCCAATCGTCGGGCAGACCTTGCTCGACGAGGTCGGCGCCGACCACGACGAAGACACGCCCCGCTGCGCGCCGCAGCATCTCGGTGCTCTTGGCGCGGCCGTCCTTCTTCTCGGCGCGCCGGGTGCTGCCGAGGTAGAAGTCGTCGCCGCCCGTCTCCAAGCTCTCTTCGACGGCGCCGGCACCGGTCCGGGACTTGCCGAGCTCCGTCAACGACTTGGCCGCTGCCGTGGGCGCGGCCGGCATCACGTCGCCCGGCCCCGAGTAGCCGCCTGTAGCGGGGCCCGATGGCGCAGGCGCGGAGGGGCCAGCGGGGCCACCCGTGGTGGGGCCACGGTCGCCCGCGCCACCCTGCGCCCTGCCTGCCCTGTCTCTCCATTGCTGTTCGGCCGGCGGGACTCCCGCGAGCCGCATGCCCTCCTCGACGATGAGTTGCGACGTGTAGGGCGTGACGATGCCGTAGCGCGTCGCCAACCTCCGCACCTCGTCGATGAGCTCCTGCTTCTGGCCGTTGCGACGGATCGCATCGAGCAACGAAGCAATGTGCTGCCGCGCCCACAGCGTCTGCACGAACGAGTGCTGCTCGGAAGCCGCGGGGAAGTCGACCTCGAACACGAACTCACGCTCGGCGCCGTTCTGCTTGCCGCGCACGCGAACGGTGTGCTTGCCCGAGTCGCGGTAACGCCCGACCACCTGCATCATCTCGCCGCAGAACAGGTCGCGCGTGCGCGTCGGATGCACGTCGAACGCGTCGAGCCCGTCGCAGCGCACTTCGACGTCGGTCAGCGCCGGCTGCGCGATCTTCTGGCACAGCGCGTCGACCTTGAGCTCGATCTTCTCCTTGTTGCGCACGAAGTCCCGGGCCCCGCGATGCTGCTGCACGAGGTCGTCGAGTAGACGCACGTCGATCTCGTCCCCGACGCCGAGCGCGAACACGCGCGTCGAACGCAGGTCCACGCTCTTCGTGAGGTCGAGGATCTGCTGCGGGTTCGTGAGCCCCATGGTCGGCTGGCCATCCGTGACGAACACGATCTGCGGCAAGAAGACGCCGGCGTCGTCGGCAGGCGGGATCGCGGTTTCGAGCGCCTGCTGCAACGCACCGCTGATGTTGGTGCCGCCCATCGCCGCGAGCCGGTCCACGCGCTGCAACGCCGCCGCGAGGTTCTCCTCGGTGGCGAGCTGCGGCTTGTCGAAGAACGTCTGCACCGCCGAGGCGAACGTGACGACCTGGAACAGGTCGGTCGGCCGCAGGCTGCGCAGGAACATGCGCACTGCCGCCTTGGCCTGTTCGATCTTGTCGCCGGCCATCGAGCCCGAGGTGTCGACGACGAGTTGCACGCACCGGCGCGGCACGGCCTTGTCCTTGCCGAGAGCGCGCGGCGGCGACAACAGCAGCGTGAAGTAGCCGGCGTCGGGCATCTGGCGGAACGCCAACATGTGCAATCCGAACTCCTGCTCGCTGAGGCCGTAGAGCACACGCAGGTCTTCGTACTGCTCGCTCGAGGCCTCGAGCGTGACCGTCGCCTCGTGCTCGCCGATGCGCCGGATCTCCGCGGTCGCATACGGCGCGATGATCGTGCTCAGCGCCGTCTGGGACTTGATGCGCACGTCCAGCGCGATCGGACCGCACACCGCATCGCCGAGCCGCGCGGCTCGCAGCGGCCACACCCACTCGAAGATGCCGCCGAGCGGCTGCAGGACCTGGCGCAGGCGCACCGTCACACCGACGTCGCCGCGCGCCGGGATCGGGAAGATGCGCGCGCGCAGCATGCCCTCGCCCGCGTACTCGAGCAGACCCGGATCGCGCCGCTGCCGCACGATCTGTTCGTAGACCGACCGCGCCCTGCCTGCATCGAGCACTTCGCCCGAGATCTCCTTGCCGCCCACGGTCATCGTGAAGCCGTCCGCGATCGCCCCAGCCGGCAGCGGCAGGAACCAGGTGCCTTCCGCATCGCGCGGGCCGTCGTTGTGGAAGACCTGGTCGATCGACGTCGTCGCGACGCCGTCGACGATCTCCGCGTGCACGGCGGTGCGCACGATCCGCACGGTCGGGGCTCCCGGGCGCTGCCATGGCTCGGGCACGGGGAGCCCGCGCTGGTCGGGAGGCGTCGGGCCGATCAGGAGGCCCTGGGCAGTCAGCGGAACAGAGAGAAAGAACGCCAGCGCGAACGGCAAACGGTTCATTCAGGTCACCTGAGGTTGGGCGGGCGCGCAGTGCATGCGGCGTGCCGGGCGCGCCACAACGTGCGGTGCGGCGCAGGGGTTCCCGTTCGTTCCGAAACAGGAACGCTTCGTCTCGCTGCGGCAGCTTGTCGCCCATGGCAGCGCCTGCCACGCCGGAGATCAGCCGCGCACCGCAGAAAAGCCCCCCGGAGAAACAACTGACCGACCGCTATCATTCGGAGTCCCATGCTCGCCCTCCTTCTCACGTGCGCCCTGACGGTCCAGGATCCCGAGCCAACTCCTCCTGCACCACCGGCCGCAAACCCGGCCGCAGCGCCGGCCGAAGCTCCCAAGGTCGAGCCGTGGGACGACAAGACTGCCAAGGCAGCGGCTGACGATCTCACGAAGCTGCTGAAGGGCACGCCGTCGATGGCGGAGAAGAACCAGCTGCTCGAACGGCTGTCCGCGGGCTCCAACAAGCTGCTGCTGAAGCCGCTCGCGCAACTTGTCGAGACCGACAAATCGATCGTGATCCGGAAGCGCGCCGCGGAACTGATCGCGAACCAACCGGCCAGTGACGCCAACAGCCAGATCCGGAAGCTGCTGAAGAGCCCGAAGGTCGACTCGCAACCCACCGTGATGGGCGCCCTCGTGCACGGGCTCTCACGCTGCGGCTATGCGAGCCAGCAGTGGTCGGAGATCAGCGAGCTGTTCGAGCGCGAATACAACCTCGAACGCGTTCCGGTGCAGGAAGCGATCCTCGAGCTCGTCACGACGCACAAGGAGAAGCAGGCGATCGAAATGTTGCTGCGCAACCTCGACGAGCCGATCCCCGCGGACATTCACGGGCAACACAATCCGCCGGCCGCGTATTGGGAAGCCCGTTGGAAGTCCTGGAACATCTGGAAGGGCAAGGTCGGCGATGCGGTGTTCGCGGTCACGGGCCAGCGCTTCAGCAAGGCAGCCGAGGCCGAGGCCTGGCTGAGAAAGAACCCCCTCAAGTGAGTGCTCAAGCGGGCGAACCGCTGCGCGATCCAGTGGCCTTCCTGCGCGAGGCCGCGCCATGGCTGCAGGCCAAGGAGCTGGGTGTGTGCATCGTCGGGTCCCACGCGCTCGCGACAGCGTGTCGGGCCAGGGGATTGCCGGCACCAGAGCCGGCCGATCTCGACCTCGCGTGGGCGCTCGACCTCGAGGCAGGCAAGGCGTTGTTGCAGCTGCACGGGGTCTTCGTGCCCACGACGGAGGGCAATCAGGAACGTGGCACGCTGGCGATGAAGGTCGGCGGGCGACGCATCGAGATCACGACCTTCCGCGCCGGGCGCGCCTCGGACCCGATGGCTGCGCGCATCGCCGCGGACCTCGGCGAACGGGACATGACGATCGGCGCGGTCGCGATCGAGCTGGCCACGGCGACGATGCACGACCCGACCAACGGTCTCGGCGACTGGCAGCAACGGATCATTGCTCCGGTTGGCAACGCCGCGCAACGCGTGAAGGAGCATGCGATCCGGTGGCTGCGTTACTACCGCAAGGCGCACGAACTCGGTTTCAGCCTCGATCGCTCCATCCGGCGCATCGCGCTCGACCCGGCCATCCTGCAGCGGCTGCCGCCCGAGGCCATGGCTCTCGAACTGCGCGCGATGCTCGATCGCTGTCCTTCGCCCGGCAGGTGCCTGCTCGAGCTGCACGAAGCGGGACTGCTCGAAGTGATCTCGCCCGAGCTCGCGCGCCAGTTCGACGGCCGCCCCGCCGGTCCGCAACGTTGGCATCCCGAGGTCTCGCAGGCGCTGCACTTGATCCTGGCCCTCGAGTGGGCCGTCGCGCGGACGCGGCACCTCGATGAAAGGAACCGTTTGGCCGTTCGCATCGCGGTCCTGTGCCACGACCTCGGCAAGGGTTACACCAAGCCCGAAGACCTGCCCAACCACCACGGGCACGAACAGCAGGGACTCGCGCACGTCGATCGGTTGCTCGCGCGCTGGCCGGGTCTCGCCGATCACCGCGCGCAGTCCCTGGCGCGTGACGTCTGCGCACTGCACTTGCAGGTCCTCGACTTCGGCAACCTGCGGGCCGGCACTCTGGCGCAGCTCTATGACCGCCACTTCCGCCCCGTGGACTATCCGGTCGAGCTGTTCGCGCTCGCGGTCGCTGCCGACACTGCAGGGCGACTCGGTGCTGGCGACCGGGGCATCGCAGTCTGTGCACGTCTCACCGACGACCTCGTCTGGCTACGCAAAACGTGCGCCGAGGTCGACGCCGCGGACCTGCGCCGCCAGTGGCCCGACGTCGAGAAGTTCCGCACCGCCCTGCACGAGACACGCGCGCAGGCGATCGCCGCGAGCCTGCACGAACGGCCGCGCGCCGAGCAGACCGCTGCTCCGGCGGACGAGCCCCGAACGTAGCTCACGGCCTTCGCGACTGCGCGGCGCACCCGCGGGCCAGCGGAAAGCAGGCGCGGGGGGAGTCGCATCTACTCGAAGTCTGCTTACGATGCGCTCCCCGCGCTCCCCTGACTGCAGCCTCGTCCGGAGCCGTGCGGCAACTCGGAAGCAGTGGAGCCTCCTGGCGACACAGCTTGCTGTCGTCGTAGGCGCTCCGACCGGGGCATCCCTCCAATCGATTCCATCAGAAGTCAGCGCTGAGGAACTGCGATGAAGAACAACAAGAAGGCCGCGAACGGCAACCCCGGCGTTGTCACCCTGCCCACCGCCCAGAGCGATACCGAGCGCGAGCCGATCCGCTCGCCCGCCGACCGCGACGCGTTCAGCAGGGGGTTGCTCAGGGCCATGATGGCGTTCCGCGACGGCCGGTTCGACATCCGCATGCCGGCGGACATCACGGGAGTCGAGGGCAAGATCGCCGACGTCTTCAACAGCATCCTGACGGTCACTGAGCGGCGCGCACGCGAGACCACACGCGTATGCCGCGCCGTGGGCAAGGAGGGTCAGCTCAAGCAGCGCATGACGCTGCCGGGCCTCGCGGGCGGCTGGCTCGACGAAGTCGTGGCGATCAACACGCTGATCGACGATCTCGCGTGGCCGACGACCGAGGTGACGCGCGCGGTGGGCGCGGTTGCCAAGGGCGACCTCGGCCAGGCGATGGCGCTCGAGGTGAACGGCCGGCCGCTCGAAGGGGAGTTCCTGCGCTCGGCCAAGCTCGTCAACCGCATGATCGATCAGCTCTCCGTGTTCACCTCCGAGGTGACGCGTGTGGCGCGCGAGGTCGGCACCGAGGGCAAGCTCGGCGGACAAGCGCAGGTCCGCGGTGTCTCGGGGGTCTGGAGGGAGCTCACCGAGTCAGTGAACCACATGGCGGGCAACCTGACGGACCAGGTGCGCAGCATCGCCGAGGTGACGATCGCCGTGGCCGACGGCGACCTGTCCAAGAAGATCACGGTCGACGTTCGCGGCGAGATCCTGCAGCTCAAGGAGGCCATCAACACGATGGTCGACCAGCTGCGTTCGTTCGC
>Ga0111538_10000805_pt1 | contig 43334 bp, 40 predicted proteins | sample SoiMethybrSBSTD1_FD_79669 | JGI IMG/M metagenome (GOLD analysis project Ga0111538, IMG submission 79669) | Bulk soil microbial communities from a Populus tree surrounding site in Tennessee, USA - Soil MetaG P. TD hybrid SBSTD1 (version 2)... | ecosystem: Environmental > Terrestrial > Soil >...
CACGCTCGGCGAGGGCGCCACGCCGCTGATGCGCGCGGCGAAAAATGGCGACTACCGGGCGATCGAAATTCTGCTGAAGCACGGCGCCGACGTCTCGCTCAAGCAGCGCAACGCCAGTACGGCGCTGCTGTTCGCCTGTGGATTCGGCCGCGGTCAGAGCGCGTTCGCCGAGGACGTCGGCACCGAGGCCGATCTGTTCAAGGCGGTGCAGTTGCTCGTGGACCATGGCGCCGACGTGAAGATCAACAACGACGCCGGCGGAACCGCCGTCCATTTTGCCGCCCAGTCCGGCCTCAACTCGGTTGTGAAATATCTGGCTGGCAAGGGTGCGCCGCTCGATCAGAAGGACAAGCAGGGCCGGACGCCGGTCGACGTTGCCAACGGCGTCGGCGGACGCGGCCGCGCCGGCGGCCCGCCTGTCATTCACAAGGACACCGCGGCGCTGATTCAGCAGTTGATCGACCAGCGACCGGCCCAATAAGCGCATCGGCTGGTCCGCGCGCGGGGGCTTGGAGGCGCGCGGCACCCGCCCTACAATTTCGATTCCTGTCTGCCCTACAATCTCGATTTCCGTAGGCCGGGTTCCGCGGCCTTAAATGAAGCCCGGGGCGCGGACCCGGCGATCGAGGAGAACACGATGCGTTTCCTGGCTGCTTTGGCCCTTGCTGCCGTTCTGGTTGCCGCACTCAGCGCCCAGGCTCCGACACCTGCGCCGGGCCCGGCTGCAGCACCGGTGAAGGGCGCCACGACCGGCTTCATGCACGCAATTCACGCCACCAACAACGTCGAGACGACGCTGGCGTTTTATCGCGACGTGTTCGGGCTCGACACCAAGGTGCAGCCGTTCACAAACCCAGGTGTTCCGCTGCTGACGAATTCGCCAGGCGTCAACCTGCGGGTGGCGATGCTGCGGATCCCAGGTCGCGGGTTCAACTTCGAGCTGACCGAGTTCACCAACACCGAACGCAAGCCGGCGCAGTTCAAGCTTACCGATCCCGGTGCGCCGCACATGAAATTCCTCGTCAAGGACGTTGACGTCGTCGTCGCGGCCGCGAAGCAGCACGGTGCAACGATCATCACGACTGGCGGGGCACCGGTCACCACGACGGTACTGGGCCAGATGACGAAGGCTGCGTTCATGCGCGATCCAGACGGCTACATCGTCGAAGCGATCGCAGGGCAGGGCGCGCCGGCAGTGGAAACGCCCGGCAACGTCGTCGGGTCGGTCATCGGCCTGACCGTGGCGGATATGAATGCCTCGCTGAAATTCTGGAACGACATGCTCGGGTTTGAGTTCGGACCGCCCGGCGATGCCTACTCGAAACTGACCGCACCCGAGGCGGCGTTGATGGGTGTGCGCGAGGGGACCGAGGTCCGGGTCAAGATGGGAACGATCCCCGGCAGCACCGCGCGCATGGAGCTCACCGAGTTCCGGGGGCAGAAACCGGTCAACCAGGAGATGCGCGTGCCCGATCCTGGCGCGTCGGGCATGGCCATCCGCATTGCCGCGATTCAGGACCTGCTGCCGAAACTGAAGTCCGCGGGCGTGCGCGTGATTTCGAAAGATCAGGCGCTCGTGGAGTGGGACGCGAAGACCCGCAACGTGTTCGTCAAGGATCCCAACGGTCTGCTGATCGAGCTCGTGGGCACCGTGGCGGCGCCGCCGGCGCAGTAAAGGACTAAGGCAATGACGACACACCGAGACACAGAGACACCGAGGCCTGGTCGTAAAGCGAATCTCGGTGCCCTCGGTGCCTCGGTGTGTCGGGTTGTCATAACTGCCGTCGCCGTCGTTGTTGCGTCCGTGCCGGCAGTGCGCGTGTCGGCGCAGCTCCTGAACGCTGCCGCGCCGATCCGCGTCGGTCACTACCACCTCAACGTCACCAGTGTGGACGAGCACAAGAAGTTCTGGGTGGACGCGCTCGGCGGTACAGCGACAAAAGTGGGGACGGTGGAGGCCGTGCGGTTTGGCGATGTGTTCCTGCTGCTGCGGCCGCAGAAACCGACCGGCGCCACCCGCGGGACGACGTTCGATCACATCGGGTTCGCCGTGCCGAATGTTCCCGAGTTTGCGAAGCAGGTCGTGTCGAAGGGCTATGGGCGCACCGTCGGCCGCGAGACCGCGGCTGGAGCGAATGCCGGCACGCCGGCGGCGCCATCGCCTGTGTACGGACGCTTCGAGTATCTGGTCGGACCAGACGGCGCGAAGATCGAGCTCGTCACCAACATGGCTCCCAATCCGCCGCCGATCGTTCATCATCACGTCCACTTCATCAACGCGCAGTACGTCGAGATGGGACGCTGGTTCATGAACGCGCTCAACGCCACCGAGCGTCCGGGGACGACAGACTTCTTCTTCGGTGCCGACCTGCCGGGCATCGGCTACATGCTGAATTTCTTTCACTGGGAGCTGAAAGACGCGCTCGTCGGCACGCGCGGCCGCGCAGTGGATCACGTCGGCTTCGAGGTTCGGAATCTGAAGGAGTTTCTCGGCACGTTGCCGGCGAAGGGCATCACGCTGACGACCCCGCTCGCGCGTGATCGGGCGCTTGGCGACGTGCAGAGTGCGACAATCACCGACCCCTGGGGAACGGTCATCGAATTGACTGAAGGTCTCGAGAACGCAGCAAAGGGGGCGAAATGAAACTGGCGTGGCTGATTGGTGCTGCCGTCGCGGCGACCGCGGCGCTGTCGGCGCAGACGGCGCGCGTGCAGGCGCCGTACTTCGAGGTCGATCCGCTGTGGCCGAAGCCGCTGCCGAACCACTGGGTCCTCGGCTCGACCATCGGCGTGTCCGTCGACGATCAGGATCACATCTGGATCCTGCATCGGCCGAACACCGTTGACGACAACTTCAAGGCCGCGGCGGTCACGCCGGTGGTCGGCCGCTGCTGCACGCCGGCGCCGCCGGTCCTCGAGTTCGATCAGGAAGGCAACCTGCTGCGGCACTGGGGCGGTCCCGGGGCCGGCTACGAGTGGCCCATCAACAACCACGGCATCACCGTCGACTACAAGGGCAACGTCTGGCTCGGCGGCAACGACGACAAGGACACCCACGTCCTCAAGTTCACGCGCGACGGCAAGTTCCTGCTGCAGATCGGCAAGCAGGGGGTGCACAACGGCAGCAATGACGTCGAACACCTCTGGCGTGCCGCCAAGATCTGGGTTGACCCGCCGACCAACGAGGTCTACCTCGCCGACGGCTACGGCAACCGCCGTGTCATCGTCTACGACGCGGACACGGGCAAGTACAAACGGCACTGGGGTGCCTACGGCGCCAAGCCGGACGATGCGAATATCGGCGACTACAATCCGGCGGATCCGCCGGCGAAACAGTTCCGCACTGTCCACTGTGTGATCGTCTCGAAGGATCGCCTGGTGTATGTGTGCGATCGGGTCAACGACCGCGTCCAGGTGTTCAGTACCGACGGGAAGTTCCTCAAGGAAGTGTTCTTCGAGACGAAGACGATTCGCTCGGGGTCGGTGTGGGATATGACGTTTTCGCGCGATCCGCAGGAGACCTACATCTACCAGGCGGATGGTGTGAACGAGGAAGTGCGCGTCCTCAAGCGAGACACGCTCGAGGTATTGACCGCGTTCGGCGACGGCGGACGGCAGCCGGGACAGTTTTACGGCGTGCATAACGTCGCCGTCGATTCGAAAGGGAATCTGTACACGACCGAGACCTACAACGGCGCCAGGCTGCAGCGATTCCTGTACAAGGGCGTCCGCGCCGTGCCGAAGAATCGCGGCGTTCCATGGCCGAACAGATGATCGCCACCGTTCACTGAACCATGAACCGAACGTGAACACGAACCGAGAACGGAGAACCTGGAAGCGTGAACTGCTGCTCGGTGCGGCAGCTCTTTCGGCTGCGGCTGTGATGCACGCGCAGCCGGCAGCTGCCGTTCGCAATGATTTGCCCCAGCCTTATCGCACCACGCGCGACTGGGGTCAGCTGCCGGCCGGGATGACGTGGCCGGCGGTGACGGCGGTTGAACCTGCGCCCGACGGCACGATCTACGTCGTCGAGCGCTGCTTCGAGAACTCGTGCGCCGGACGCAGCGAACCGCCGATCCTCAGATACAGCAAGGACGGGAAGCTGCTCGCGTCCTTCGGCCAGAACATCTTCGTCTTTCCGCACGGTGCCACGGTGGACGGCAACGGCAACCTCTGGGTGACTGACGCCCGCGGTCGGGATGGCAAAGGACACCAGGTTTTCAAGTTCAGCCCGGAAGGAAAGGTCCTGATGACGCTTGGCAAAGCGGGCGTCTCTGGCTCCGGCTCCGACCTCTTCGACCAGCCGACCGACGTTGTCGTTGCCCCCAACGGCGACATCTTTGTGACCGACAGCCACCGTGCCGAGAGTGGTCGAACGAGCCTCAACAATCGCGTGGTCAAGTTCACTCGTAATGGCAGGTTCGTGAAAGAGTGGGGGAAGAAGGGGTCAGGCCGCGGCGAGTTGAGCGAGCCGCACACCATCGCCATCGACTCGCGCGGCCGCCTGTTCGTCGGCGATCGCGAGAACAACCGGATTCAGATCTTCGATCAAAACGGGACGTTCATCGACGAGTGGCGCCAATTCGGCCGGCCGAGCGGCATCTCCATCACCCGCGACGACACGATCTACGTGGCGGACTCGGAGTCCGGTCCTGACACCGGAGCACACGAGCTGACGGGGATCAAGAAGGGAATTCGCATCGGCAGCGCCGGCGACGGCCGCGTCACGGCGTTCATCGAGGACATGGAGTCAACGCGGGCCGATCACTCAGGCGCGGAAGGAGTTGGCGTCGACGCGGACGGAAATGTCTACGGTGCGGTCGTCCGGCGCCGAATGCTCGAGCGGCACATCAGGAAGAACGACACACCGAAGGAAGAACGACACACCGAGGCAGTGAGTCACCGAGCAGACACGGTCAATCCGCGTCGGACGCTCGATAGTCGGGTCCGGTGCGCTTACGGCTTGAGGGTAACTTTCTGGACCCGCCAGTTCGTCATCTCGCCGATGAGCAGCTCGTGCTCGTTGCGGCAGTCGATCGAGTTGGCGATGCCGAATTCCTTCGGCAGCTTGCCGGCACTGCCGAATTTGCCGAGGATCCTGCCGTCCAGCGAGACCTTGTAGATCGCCGCGTCATCCATGCCGACGTCGTCGCCGGCGTGTGAGACGTAGAGATACTGCGTCGCGCCCGTCGTCAGGCACATCGCGATTGGCGTGCCGACGTTGCCGAACTGCGACTTGAAGGTGCCGTCGGCGTCGAAGATCTGAATGCGCTTGTTGCGCATATCTGCGGCGTAGACGTTGCCCTGCCGGTCGACGGCGAGTGCCTTGACGCCATTGAACTGGCCCTGTTCCGTGCCGGTCGAACCCCAGTGACGGATGAAGCGGCCGTCCTTGTCGTATTTGGCGATGCGATTGGTGTTGCCGACGCCGTCGGCCACGTAGATGTTGCCCATCGCGTCCCACGCGACGTCACCGGGTTCGCTGAAGGTCGACCCGGGCACGCCGGAGCCCGGCGCGGCGCCGCGACCCGGTCCGGCGGCCGGACCACCGCCTTCACGCCCACCGCCACCCTCACGTCCGGCACCACCGTCACGACCGCCGCCTTCGCGACCGGCAGCAGGCTGCGCCGGCCGCACGTTGATCGCCTCCGGCTTGCGTCCGAGGACGAGCAGGATGCGACCCTGCGGATCGAACTTCACCACCTGGCTGGCGCCGGCGTCGATCGTCCAGACGTTGTCCTGCGGATCGATGCGCAGTCCGAACGCGGCGTTGAAGCCGTAGACGTCCTGCCCCCATTCGCGGATGAACTTGCCGTTGGCGTCGAACTGGAACAGGCGCGAGCCGTTGCGGTAGAACGTCCGGTTGTCGCCGAGCGTCGCATAGGGATGGCCGGTGCGCGTGTAGACGAAGATCTGGCCGCGTGAATTGCGGCCGACGCCGCCGACCTCACCGATGTAGATGTCGTTCGGCGTACGCAGGAAGTCGGTGTTGGCGTCGAAGGCGATGAGCGGTGGTGCGGTCTGGGCAGCGAGCGTCACTTCCGCCTGAAGGCGGAAGCCACGCACGAAGTCATACGAGCCACGACGGTAGTCGGCTTCCGCGTTGAGGAAGGGGCCCGCCGGCATTGCCCACCAGCAGATGCGGTCGGCCAGCCAGTCAGCGGGCCCGAGAAGGACGAACGCGACAACCGCATTGACAATCGTTTTTTTCATCACTCCGCGCCTCCGCGTCTCCGCCCTTCGACGACGCTCAGGGCGCCGCGAGCATGTCGAGGGGCGCGGCCGTCACTCAGTTCGTGCTCTTCGTCCCCTGCGGCTTCAGCAGGATCTTCTGCGAGCGCCAGTCATTGATCTCCGCCGTGTAGAGCACGTCGGGATCGCGGCAGTCGATCTGATGCACCGTGGCGAATTCACCAGCCGCCTTGCCGGCGCGGCCGAACTTGCCGATGATGGTGCCGTCCAGCTCCATCTTGTAGATCTCGCCGGTGATCTCGGCACCGGCAGCCGGCGCACTGTCCTGCCACGAGTTCGATGCATACAGATACTGCTTGCCCGGATTCTTCGGTCCCGGACCGCCCGACACGCATACCGCCCACGGATTACCGACGTTCGGATAGTTCGCCTTCCAGTTCAGGTTGTTGTCGAGCACCTGGACGCGGGCGTTGCCGCGGTCGCCAACGTAGACATTGCCCTGAAAGTCGGTGGCGATGGAGTGCGGTGTATTGAACTGCAGGTTGGCGTTGCCACGCGTCCCGACGGCCTTCACGAACCGGCCGTTCTTGTCGTACTTGACCACCCGCGCGTCGAAGTAGCCGTCGGAGACGAAGATGTTGCCCTGCTGGTCGAAGGCGACATCGGTCTCGCGGCCGAACCGGTACGGCTCGTTGCGGCCGTGATACGTGCCGGCGCCCGGCATGTTAATCAGCATCCGCACCGCATCGGGCCGCCGGCCGAGCGTCATCAGCACGCGCCCCTCGGGGCTGAACTTGACGATCATGTCGGTGCCTTCGTCCACCGCCCAGATGTTGTCCTGCGCGTCGACACGCACCGAGTGCGCAAAGGCGAAACCGTAGTTGTGGCGGCCGATCTCGCGGACGAAATTTCCCTGCGGGCTGTACTCGAACAGCCGCGTCTCGTTGGCGCGGTGATAGATGTAGATATTCCCCTTCGAGTTCGTGGCTATCCCCATGTTCTCGCCGGTGTAGATGCCGGGCGGGTTCTTGAAGAAGTCGGGGACCGCCTGGTGCGGAATCGTGGGGACGTTCGTCGCCGTCGCTTTGGTCTGAGCGGATACCGGTGGATAGAGGACGGCGGTGAGCAGGAAAGGCAGGACGAACAGCGGAATCTGCAACGAGCGCTTCATGGCGCCTCCGCAAGAAAAGGCCGACCTGACGGTAGAGGCCGACCTTAAGGTCGGCCCCTGCTATTTCTCTGCGTTCGGATTCGACGATCCGGCAAACAGTCGTCGGCCGTCCTGGAACGTGATGCTGCCGGCGTTGGCAGTGTTCGAGCCGTTCCGCGCCTGCCAGCCCTGGATGACGAGCACGGTACCGGCGGGGAGATCTTCCTTGCGCCAGCCGCGCCGGAACAGGCCGTTGGCAGCGCCGGTCTCGAACGCCCACCGTTCGACCTTGCCGTTGGCCCCCGTCACATCCAGATAGATCCAGGCATGCGGGTTGGACCACCGCATCTCGACGACTTTCCCCGTCAGCTTGATCGGTTTGTCAGCGTCGAACTCCGCCGCGAATGAATGATGGGCGATGGCGGGGGCCGCGAGACAGAGTGCCGCGGCGATCGTCGCGCTCAGAATTGTTCCGCGCATGAATCCAAGTCTCCTGTCGATTACCGGCACCGCTGCCGCGGTGCCCTACGGCGCTACTTCTTTTCCAGCCCGGTACCGGCTTCCTTCACGTCGCGCATGTGCGCGAGGTCCTGATTGTCCTCGTGACACGCTACCTCGAGCAACTCGCCGCTGGCGTCGCGATTGAGCTGTACTTCGACCGTGAACGGCCGTGTATAGACGATCGGATCCGTCAGCGTTGCCCTGTACATAATGGTATTCGCATTCACCGGAGTGAATCGCTCCACCACGTGCAGGGCGTGGCTCGTAATCTCGCCCGCTTCGTTCAGCCACGACTTGCCGTTGAAGTTGGTGGTGTCCACCACCAGCGTGTCGCCTTCCCAGTGGCCAATCGAATCGCCCTGCCAGAGGCGAACGGTGTCTGGCAGGTGCTTGCGGTTGGCGTCGATCGGGATCTGCCGCCACGCCATGCGTTCGAACAGCACGACCACGTGGGTCGGTGTCTGCATGATGAAGAACGGCGACGGCACGTAGAACCCGCGCGGGACTCCCGCCGCCATGATGCAGTGCGCGGTCGGGTCGTCGTAGCCGCGCGCCGGTGTCTGTCGGCTCTTCAGCTCCGCTCTCGCCCAGTCCTGCATCGGCAGCCTGCCGTCGGGCGGATCGACGACGATCCCCTGGCCTCCCGGCAGCATTGTCGCTCCCGGGTGTTCCTCCAACCCGTAGTTCGCGCCGCGACCGACGCCTTCGTAGAAGCCTGACAGATCGGGTTTGCCGTCAGCCGTCCGTGTGAGCGGACCAGGCGCCGGTGGTGCTCCGCGGCCGCGTCCACGTCCGCCGCCAGGTGCGGCCTGGCCGGCCGGCCCGGCGCCGCGTCCCGCCGGGGGAGCGGGCGGTCCGTCCTGCGCGTATGCATCGCCCACCGCGAGCCCAACGGCGAAGAACAGGCCGAGCGCTACTCTCGTGGCCTCTTTGCATTTTGCATTTTGCATTTTGAATTTCTTCATCGCGCTCACTTCGGATACCACGTCTTCGGCTCGCGGTGAAACGTCCCTTCGGCCTCTTCGCTTTCGGCGACGCATTGGTATTCGAGGATCCGGTCCATGTCCTTGACCCGATAAATAGGCATGCTCATCTTCCACGGGCGCGTGAACACCTTCGGGTCTTCGATGGTGGCCTCATAGCGCATCGTGTCGGCATCGAGCAGCGAATAGCGTTCGGTTACCTTCATTGCGGCGCTGTGGAAGTTGCCCGACATGTCGAACCAGGTCTTGTCGTTGTGGTTCGTCACGTCGACGACCAGCGTATCGCCCTCCCAGCGGCCGCGCGAATCGCCCATCCAGAACTCAATGCCCTGAATCGGCTTGCTGCCGTTCGTGTAGATGAGCCGATGCACGTTGGTCCATTCGAACGTCATGGCGACGTGCGTGCTGCTCTGGAAGACCTGGAACGGGAACTCGATGTACATGATCCGCGGCACGCCCGGCATGTAGCACTTGCTGAACGGATCGTCCTTGTAGCGGTTGGCGAAGTTCTCTTCCCGCTTCTTCAGCGCCCATTCCTGGTAGGGGAGCGGTCCGCCTTCCACGACGCCGCGGCCGGCAGGCATCAGGTATTTCGCATGGTGGTCTTCGATGCTGTACGCGGCACGATTGCGCACCTGCCAGATACCCTGCAGATTCGGCTTGCCGTCGGGCATCCTCGGCAGCTGCTTCGCCGCCGCAGTCTGTGCCGCGACGTGGTCCGTCAGCCGCGGGACGGCGACGAGTAAGAAGAGTGCCAGCGCTGCGCCGGCACGGATATACCTCGACATCAGCTAGACCTCGACAAATCCGAAATCCCAAATCCCGAATTCCAAGTTCCGAATCCCCAGTCTTCTTTGTTTGGCGAATTTGTCTTGGGATTTGGGATTTTGCGTTTGCGCCGGCCATATTACACTCCCCACGCATGCCGACACGAGCGTTCGTCCTGGCTGTGGCCTGCGCCCTCCTCGCCGTCTCCCTATACGCACAGGAAGGCCATCCGCTTACCGGGACGTGGGCCGGAGACTGGGGCGCGCCGGGCGGTCCCCGCACCCACATCACCGTAGTGATGAACTGGGACGGCAAGGCCGTTACCGGTCTCATCAATCCGGGACCGGATGCGATTCCCCTGACTACTGTCGCGGTTGACTGGGCGACGTGGACCGTCCACATCGAGGCGAAAGGCGTCAACGCAGAAGGTCGGCTCGAAGACATCGGCTCGTACCACCGACGGATCGTCGGCACCTGGAGCCAGGGCGGCGCGAAGGGCGACTTCAAGCTGACGCGCGACTGATGAAGAAGATCCGTCTCGTCCTCGTCGTGCTGATCGCTGCCGGTGCCGTTGTGCAGGCACAGCTGCCCGGTGCCGCGGTGTACGACGATTGGCGCCGCGTGACGGTGCAGGGAGCGGTCACGCGCGTCGAGTGGGTGAACCCTCGTGCGTATGTGTTCGTCGACGTCCGTGAATCCGGCGGCGCGGTATCGAACTGGGCGGTCGAGATCGGCAATCCTCTCGACCTCGAAGAACGCGGTTGGACGCGCACAGCTGTCCGCATCGGCGACGTTGTTTCCGCTGAAGGCGTGCCGGCGCGCGGGGACGTCAGGCGAGCACGCCTGCTGTCGCTCGTGGTGAAGCGCACCGGAGCCCGGGTGTTCGCCGGACGGGCCGCGGTGGCACGGCCGGCGGCCGTCGCTGCAGCAGGTCCCACGCCGCGATGGCCCGATGGTCAAGTACGGCTCGGTGCGCCGGCCGGTCGGCGCGGGTACTGGGGCGCGGCAAGCGTGACGACGATGGTCGAGAGTGGTGTGTCGGTACCGATGCGGCCCGACGGACTGCTCGTGAATCTGTCGGACGCCGACCGCATTGCTCCGTTACAGCCATGGGCGAAGGCCGTCTATCTGTATCGACAGCGCACCCTGGCACAGGACGACCCCGCTGCACGTTGCCTTCCACCCGGAGGCCCACGCCAATTTCACACGCCGCACGGCTTTCAGTTCGTCGAGCAGCGCGATCTCGGACGCATTCTCGTGCTGTACGGCGGCGGCAACCGCAACTGGCGCATCATCTACACCGACGGCCGTCCGCTCGGTCAGGCCGCTGAAGCGGTGCCGAGCTATTTCGGCAGTTCCGTCGGCCGCTGGGAGAAGGACACCCTCATCGTCGAATCGGTAGGCTACAACGAGCGGTTCTGGATGACGAGCGGAGGGCTGCCGCACACCGAGGCCCTTCACCTCGTCGAGCGGTTTTCGCGGCCGGACCTGAACACGCTGCGGTATGACGTCACGGTCGACGATCCGCGCACATACACACGGCAGTGGCGCAGCGTGTGGACGGTGCGGTGGGTACAGGATCGTGACCTCGAAGAGTTCTTCTGCGAGGAGAACGCGGAGTCCACGTTCATACGGTGATGACCATGAACAGAAATATGTGCCGACGCATCGTTCTTTCGTCGATGGCGTGCATGCTGCTGGGTGTCGCGTCCGTAGCCCTCGCCCACCATTCGTTCGACGCCGAATACGACTCGAAGAAACCGTTCACGATCACGGGGTTTGTGACGAAGCTCGATTGGCTCAACCCGCACGCTTTTGTCTATATCGATGTGAAAGATGGCAGCAGCGTGAAGAACTACCGCATCGAGATGGGACCTCCATATGCGCTGGTCCGCGGCGGCTGGAAGCGCGACACCATCAAGATCGGCGACAAAGTGACGGTCATGAATGCCGCCGCCGCCAAGGACGGCCGCGACGCGGGAGGATCGATGCCGACGACGGCGATGGTTCTTGCGGACGGCCAAAAGCTGACCATGCGGTAAGTGGAACAGGTGGAAGAAGTGGAAAAAGTGGAAGAAGTGGAAGAAGTGGAAAAGTAAGTTGAAAGTGCGCAGCGCCGTTGCGATCGTTTTCCTGTTGGCGTTGGTGGGCGCCGTCGATTCAATTCGCGCGCAAGCGCCGGCGCAGAAGGCGGCCGCAACGGAGCCGACGCCACGCTGGCCCGACGGCCGGGTCAATCTGGGATCGTCAAAGGATCAGAAGGGCTATTGGGAAATCCGGCCGGGGCTTGGCGGATTTCCACGCGCCGCCGACGTCCCGTTTCAGGACTGGTCGCGAGCGCTCTATCAATTCCGCACCACGACCGCAGATCTGTATCCGCCGCTGGTCGGCTGCAAGCCCGCCGGCGGGCCGGGGTTCTTCAATGCACCGGGCTTCGAGATCGTCGATGCCCCCGAGCTGAAGAGCGTGTTTCTGCTGAACATCGCCGGACCGCATTCCTGGCGTGTCGTCCACGTGGACGGACGCACGCATCCACCGCGGGAGACGTTGCGGCCGACCTACTTCGGCCATTCCATCGGTCGATGGGAAAGCGACACGCTCGTCATCGACACGATCGGATTCAACGAGAAGCAGTGGCTGGCCGGTTCATTTCCTCACACTGAACAGCTTCATCTGATCGAGCGCATCTCGCGGCCTAATCTGCGGACGCTGGTCTACGAGGCGACCATCGACGATCCAGGCGCCTACACGAAACCGTGGACCGTCCGCTGGACGATCAACGAAAAGAGCGCGTCGTCGTGGATCGCAGACGGCGAGCTGTTTGAGTACATCTGCCAGGACAGCCGCGAGTAAACCGCTCGCAAACGAAAGAGGCGGCTTGTATCTGCGTTTTCCTTGTACCTCGTAAGGCCGCCTTCGGCGGCCAATCGAACGGCCCACGGTCCTCCGTTCGTCCTCCGTTGCTCCGTGCCTCCTGTTAAACCGTTACCTCCGTACGACTCCGTGCTCTCAGCGCAGGGTGGCGCGGTCCGCGAAATCCATCGTCCTGCTCGGCATAGCCCGGTGCGTTCAGGTCGCTGTCGTCAGCCGGCCGGCGAAACGATCGAATGTCTGGTTCACGTCCGCGCCGCTCGGGACGTTGATGTGGAACACCTCTTCCAGCGTCTGCCTGATTTCAGGGCCGGTCGACAGCACGCGGCGTTCGATCAAGCCGTCCGCAAAGTAGACTGTGAAGTCAGCATTACGCAGCGCGTAGCGGCGGCCGGGCTCGGCACGCGCGGCGACGAGACTCGCAAGAAAATGCGATTCGGGGTGATGACAGAGATGCCAGTTCGGCATTTCGTAATCGGCCAGCATCTGCGGCTGCAGGTCGAAGACGTACATGCCTCGCCACGCGCCTTCCAGCTTCACGTCGAGCAGGAACGCCTCATTCACGCGCGTCAGGCGAAACGGCTCGTGCGGCGTCCGCTGCTCGACATCGGCTGTGAGCCTCAACGGCGCCGTCGGTGTCGTCCCGCCAAAGCCGACATCGACGATGTACGGCCCTTCTTCGAGCGCCACGTGAAGCACCATGTGCGTACGCGCGCGGACGACACCCGCGGGCACATTCCAGACGACGCGTGCCGACAGTCCCGTGACGTTGTAGCCGAGTGCCGTCAACGCCGTTCCCATCAGGAGGTTGTGCTCGAAGCACCAGCCGCCGCGGCCACCCTTGACCAGCTTCTGCTGAATCGACTCGATGTCCAGCAGCACCGGCCGGCGGAGCAGAGGATCCAGATTCTCAAACGGAATAGCGCACGGGTGCAGGAGCGCCAGCTCCTGCAGCGTTGTCAGGTCAGCGTTTCGGGCCCTGTAACCGACGCGCGCGAGATATGCATCGACGTCAAAGGCGACGGCGTTGAAGAGCGTCACTGCTGCTCGACGCGGTAGCCCTTGCTGCGCAGCAGCGCCAGCAACCCGTCAGGACCAACCAGGTGGCCGGCGCCGACGACGACCATGCACGGCGTCGTTCTGGCGAGACACTTCTCCAGCTGCGGCATCCAGTTGTGGTTGCGCTCGACAATCAGCGACTGATAGGCGGCCGGGTATTTCTTGAAGCCGCCGAGCACGGAGCGCTCGATGGCCGCCGCGTCGCCGCGGCGCCACGCCGTCACCGTCGTGGACAGCTCCTTGTTGTCGATATTGAGTTCCTCGAGCGTGCTGCGGAGCAGCTGCTCCTGCAGCGCCTCGGGCATTTTGTCGAACCTGTCGATCTGCGATTCGGCGGTCTCGAGGCCGACGATCGACTTGCGAGCCGCCGTCGCCTTGTCGAAGAAGTATTTGTCGAGCCCCAGCTCCGGCGTGAGGCCCGCCTGCTGCACCTGCATTGCGCTGAGCAGCAGCATGACCATCCACGGCTTCATCGGCCGAATGAGCTCGGCCGCCATCGGCATGCTCTTCAGCTGCGCCGTCACCAGATCCGCCGTCTCCTTCGAAACCGCACCGTGAAATGTGCGGCCGTCCTGATACATCGCTTTCGACAGCAGCATCGGCCCCAGCGTCAGCAGCCCGGCCTCCTCGAGATTGATCTCTTCGAGCAGCGTGTCAGAGGATGCAAACGCCTGTTCGAACGCCGGCGTGAGTGGGTAGACGTCGGCTGTCAGGGCGTGGATCGATCCAGCCAGGTAGAGGACGCGAGGTCCCGACTGCACTTTCCACAGAAAGCTCTTGGTTCCCTGCGCCTGCGCCGCAAGTCCGGCCGCCGATGCGATGGCCAGGGCCGCCGCGACGATGACTGTCGACCCGCGTTTGAACGACCGCCTCAATTTGAAGTCCACTGTGGAACCAGTCTAGTGGGTAGTTGGATAGTTGGCTAGTTCGTAGTCCGGTTCACGGTTGCAGGTCCGGCTGCGCATGCGCCGAAATGTGAACCTCTGGCTGGCACGACCTACCAACTACGAACGAACTACCGACTATCCAACTACCAACTATCCAACTAGCCAACTAGTTCGCCGCTACCGTAATCGCCGCGCCGTCGGCGAGCCCGATGTGGCCGCGCGTGATCACCAGTTCGCCGGGGCGCAATCCCGCCGTGATCTCGACGCGGGCCGCGTCTTCGATTCCGGTCTTCACGACACGGCGCTCGGCGCGTGAATCGACGGCGACGAACACGGCGACCTCCCCGCGATCACGGATCAGCGCTTCGGCAGGAACGAGAACCGTGTCGGCGCGTTCTTCGGCGTCGATGTCCAGCTGCACCGGCGTATCCACCGCCAGCGTCGTCGGTCCGGCGAAGACGAGGCGGAATGGCACCGCCGCGTCCGGCAGCTCGTGGTCGGTGACGCGTCCGGCGACGGTGAGTTGTACCGGCTCGGTGCCGGCCGCCGCCACACGTGCGCTCGCACCAGTGACGACGCGCGACTGGTCGGCGCGCGGAATCGACGCCACGATCTCCAGCCGCTGTGGATTGATGACGCGCAGGATCGGATCCGTAGACGAAAGGATCATGTCGCCCGGGTTATGCGTACGGCTTGCGACGATGCCCTCGAACGGCGCGCGGACGGAACCGCGCGACGCTCCTGCCTGCGCTGCATTCAACGCCGTGCGCGAGCGCTCGAGCGCCGACTGCGCGTCGGCCAGTTCACGGTCCGCGACATCCAGGTCGCGGCGCGCGACCAGGCCGCGCTCGACGAAGCCGCGCACGCGCTCCTGGTTGATGCGGGCGTTTTCTGCCTGGGCCTGAGCCGATGCCAGTTCGGCGGTCAGTCGAGCGACGGCCTGGGTGGCGGAGGGCAGATCGAACCGCGCGAGCTCATCGCCGGTCTTGACCGGATCGCCCACATTCTTCATGACGTCAATGACGCGCGCGGGTTCCGGTGCGAGCACCAGAAATTCGCCACCCTGTGCCGGAACAACGACGCCGCTCGCATGAATGACGGCGCGGATGGCCGCCTTCTGTGCCGGTGTGGCGGCGACCGGCGTAATCGTCTCCTGTCGTTCCGCCGGCGGCGGCGCACCGCGCCGGCACGCCGCCGTGACGATGGCCAGGGCGATGGCCATGCCGATCCGTGTCGGGCGCATGTCGTATGATGACTGATTGCCATGAAGACCGAACAGTTTCCAATCACCAAGTCCGACGAGGAATGGCGCCGAATCCTGACGCCGGAGCAGTACGCGATTCTGCGCGAGCACGCCACTGAGCGCCCCGGTTCCTGCGCTCTTCTGCAGGAACATCGCGCCGGCACCTTCGCGTGCGCTGGCTGTGGTCATCGGCTGTTCGTCGCCGATCGCAAGTTCGAGAGCGGCACCGGCTGGCCAAGCTTCTTCTCCCCGCTCGAAGGGGCGATCGCCACCACCGTTGACCGCACGTTCGGGATGACGAGGACGGAAGTGCACTGCAGCCAATGCGGCGGCCACCTCGGCCACGTATTTCCGGACGGTCCCCCGCCCACGGGCCTTCGCTACTGCATCAACGGCGTCGCGCTGAACTTCACGCCTGAGCCGGAACGCGAGCGCACGTAACCTTTTTTCCGAGTCCGAGTTTTCCTCCGCGGCGGGTCCGCTCGCGCGATCCATGCGAGCCCCAGACCTGCCCTACACCTGGCGGATTGTTGGATGTGCACGGCGGTGCCGCGAGCCGCGGGATCCATGCGAGCGGACCTGCCAGGCAGCCATGTGAGCCGACGCGCCGTGCATCCTGTCGCAGGTCGCACACGTATTGACCTTCAATACGCGGCGGGTCGGCTTTCTGAAGGGTGACTTGGTGACCACACGATTCACTGGCGCAGCGGTCGCGGCTCTGCTCGCCGGCTCGACGGCCGCCCTCGCGCAACCAGCCGGCGTTGAAATACGCCCCGTGCGCGCCACGATGGCACCAAAGCTTGATGGGCGGCTCGACGACCAGGTGTGGTCCGGCCAGCCGCTGCCGGCGGAGAACTGGGTCTCGTACAACCCGCTGCGCGGCGAAGCGGAACAGCAGCGCACGCGCGTCTGGATGGCCTACGACGATCAGGCGCTCTACTTCGCCTTTCGTTGCTACGACGAAGAGCCGTCAAAAATCCGCACGACCATCACGCGGCGCGACAACGCATGGAACGACGACTGGGTGGCAATCAGTCTCGATTCGAGCCGTGCCGGACAGGTCGCGTACCACATGTTCGTCAATCCCAGTGGGATCCAGATGGACGCGCTGAACACCGCCAGCGGCGAAGATTCTGCGGTCGACTGGACGTGGCAGAGTGCCGGTCGTGTAGACGAGGAGGGCTACGTCGTCGAAGTCCGCGTGCCGCTGCAATCGATCCGATTTCGCGGCGGCGAAGACGTGCGCATGGGCGTCATGTTCTTCCGGCGCAACAGCCGTCTCGGAATTTCCTGGTCCTGGCCGGAGATGCGCCCCGGGCAATGGGTGTTCGAATCCAACGTTGCTGCCGTCTTCGGTCAGCTCAAGCAGCCTCGTCTACTCGAAGTGATCCCCAGCGCGACGATGTCCGCGAATCAGGCGCGGGCGGTGGGGGACGCGTGGCCGAAGACGCGGTCGAAAGGCGATCTCGGCGCCAGCGTGAAGTACGGCATCACCTCCACGACGACGCTCGATGCGACCGTGAACCCCGATTTCAGTCAGGTCGAGAGCGACGCGTTCCAGGTCGAAGTCAACCAGCGGTTCCCGACGTTCTTCAGCGAAAAGCGCCCGTTCTTCATGGAGGGTCTCGGGCTGTTCAACCTCGCCGGAACCGGCGGCGACTCGACGATGAGGACGGCGGTGCATACGCGGCGGATCATCGATCCGATTACCGGCGTGAAGCTGACGGGCACGTCAGGCCGGCAGACGTATGCGTTTCTCAGTGCTCCGGACGAATCGGTCGACGACGACCATTTCCGCTACTTCACGATCGGCCGGGTGATGCGCAATACCGGCCCCGGCCAATACGTCGGCGGCCTGGTCACCGACGTTGAATATCTCGGCTCGCACAACCGCGTGGCCGCCGCCGACCTGTCACTGCGCAAGGGCAACAATTTCCGTGTCAGCAGCGCACTGATGTACTCCGATTCCCGGACGTTGGCAGGCGACGCGAAGGAAGGCATCGGCGCCCAGACCGAAATCGGGTACAGCACGCGGCGGGTGAACCTGGGCAGCTTCGTCGAGCATTTCGACGAGGGCTTCCAGATGGACACCGCGTTCCTGAATCGCGTCGGTCTCACGCGCACGTGGCAGTACGGAGAGCTGCAGTTCTATCCTGATCAGAAGAAGCATCCGTGGCTGAAGCGTGTCGCCCCCTTCGTATGGCTTCAGTACGCAGAAGATCGCGTGAACAAGGGGGACGAGTTGTTCGTGCTGCCCGGACTCCGGTTCAACTTCACGCGTCAGGGGAATCTCCGCATCGACTATGGTGACGGCCACGAGACGTATGTCGGCCACGAGTTCAAGGTCTCGCGGGTCTTCATCAACGGCCAGGCACAGTTTCGGCGCTGGCTGAATGTCGGCGGCTTCATTCAGCAGGGTGACGGCATCTACTACGACGACCCGGTCAACCCGTTCGGCGGCAAATACCACACGCGCGCGACGTGGATTAACCTGCAGCCGAACTCCAAGCTGAGTCACAACATCGAATACACCTACACGGATTTCAATCGCGAGAGCGGTGAGCAGGTCTATCACGTGCACGTCATCAACCTGCGGAACACCTATCAGTTCAATCCGCAGTTCCTGCTCCGCGCCATTACGCAGTACGACAGCTCGCGGCGCCGGGTGCTTGGTGACTTCCTGGCCTCGTACGAGCTCGTGCCAGGCACCGTGGTGCACGCCGGTTACGGCACACTGCTCGAGAGCTTTAACGCACGGCCATACCAAACCACTGCGCGTGCGTTTTTCTTCAAGGCCAGTTACCTGGCGCGGTTTTAGCGGCTCGCGCCTATCCCGTATTCCTCATTCCCGCGGCGATCCCGTTGACCGTCACCTTGAACGCGTGGTGCAGGCGCGGGTCGTCCCGTCCTTCGCGCAGCCGGCGGATCACTTCGATCTGCACGAGGTTGATCGGATCGACGTACGGGTTACGCACGTCGATTGAGCGGCGCAGCACCGGATTCTCTTCCAGCAGCTCGCGATGACCGGTGACCCGCAGCACGGCGACGATCGCGCGGTCGAGACGCGCCCGCAGTTCGATGCCAATCGAATGCAGGTCCTGCGGTACGAGGTGACGATCGTACTCGGCGGCAATCCTGCCGTCGGTTTTTGCCAGCACCATTTCGAACAGGTCCATCACCGACCGGAAGTAGGGCCAGTCCCGATACATCTCACGAAGCTGCGCCTCCTCGCCACGCGCGAAGGCGCTCTCGAGGGCTTCTTCGACGCCAAGCCAGGCGCCGAGGATCAGCCGCGTCTGCGTCCAGGCGAACTGCCACGGGATGGCGCGGAGCGATTCGACACCGCCCGTCTTCTTCCGTCGAGCCGGGCGGCTGCCGATGTTCACCTCGTCGAGCTCCGGCTGCGGCGTGGCGGCATGGAAGTAGTCGAGGAATTCCGGCCGCTCGTGGACGTAGCTGCGGTACACCTGCGCTGCAGCGTCGCCGAGACGCTGCATGCAGTCGCGCCAGCCGGCATGCGGATGTTCTGCGGCCGTCAACCACGAATCCAACGTCGCACTCGTGTAGATTTCCATCGTTCTCATGGCGATTTCCGGCAGGCCGAACAGCGCCTGGATCATTTCGCCTTGCTCGGTGACGCGCAGCGTCCCGTCCACTGACCCCGTCGGCTGCGACTTGATGGCGACGTAGGTCGGTCCGCCGCCGCGACCGACGCTGCCGCCGCGCCCGTGAAAGAGAGTCACCGCCACGCCATGCCGGCGACACGTAGCGACGATGGCTTCCTGCGCCCGGTACAGTTCCCAGGCGGCGGTCAGGCGGCCGACGTCCTTTGTCGAATCCGAATAACCAACCATCACCTCCTGACGGCCATTGATCCGCTCGCGGTAGACCTCGATCGACAGCAGCCGGTCGAGAACTGCCGGCGCGTGCCGCAGGTCGGCGGCAGTCTCGAACAGCGGGACGACCCGCAGCGGCTGCGCGACGCCGGCCTCCTGCTGCAGCAGGTGGACGGCCAGGACGTCGGATGCCTCGCGCGTCATCGTGATCACGTAGGCGCCCAGCGATTCGGCGTGAATCTGCGCAATCGCCGCGAATGTCTCGAGCACGTCAGCGACCGGCGGCGCCGCCTGGAATCCGTGTGGGACCAGAGGACTGCGGTGACCGAGCTCCCGGAGCAGGAACGCAAGCCGCTGCTCTTCGTTCCAGTCGGCGTAGCCCCCGGCACCGAGGGCACGGGTGATGGCGTCCATCGCCTCGGCGTGACGGGCGGATTCCTGCCTGATGTCGAGTCGCGCGAGCACGACCCCGAAGACGGCGATGCGCCGCAACAGGTCGGCCAGGCGGCCGTCGGCGATCCGCTCGTCTCCGCTTTCAACAAGCGAGGTGTGACATAGATGCAGCGGCTCAGCGAGCGCCGCGGCGTCGAGATACGCATTGGCGGGAGCCGCGAGGGGAGTCGTGCTGAGCAGTGCCTTGTCGATCCACGCCACCGTCGCCTCGAGGCGCGATCGCACCTCGCGCAGCAGTTCTCGATACGGCTCGCGGGCGTCGCCGACACGCGCACGGATCCCCGCGCTGGCACGGGTCATCGACAGTTCGTCGCGCAGCGCGTTGAGTTCTTCCAGATACAGCTGCGCCGCCATCCATCGCGACAGCAGGCAGGCCTTGCGGGTCACCTCCGGCGTGACGTTCGGGTTGCCGTCGCGATCACCGCCAATCCACGACCCGAAGGTGACCGGTGTCGCCTCCAGCGGCAGGCGTCGTCCGGTCGCGCCGACGAGCGCGCGATCGAGATCGCGCAGGAAGCGCGGCATAGCCTGCCACAGGCTCTGTTCGAACACGATCAGCCCGCTGCGGACTTCATCGAGCGGCGTCGGCCGGTCATGACGGACTTCGTCCGTTGCCCATGCGGCCTCGACCTCCCGCCGCAGCGCGGCGTTCACTTCGTCCTGTTCAGGAAAAGTGAGGTCCGGGCGGTCATGAGTCGCCAGCAGAGAAGCGATGCGGTTGTACTTGTGAATGAGCGTCCGGCGCGAGACCTCCGTCGGGTGCGATGTCAGGACCAGCTCGATGTGCAGGTTGCACACGGCGTCGTACAGCTGATCGGCGGCGACGCCGCCGGCGATGAGACGGGTGAAGGTGTCTTCACACGATCCGCGCTGCGGCGCCGAGGCCGGGTCGCGCCGATAGGCGCGGCGGCGGCGGATCCGATGATGTTGCTCGGCGACGTTGGCCAGGTTCAGGAAATGGGTGAAGGCGCGCGCCAGCGGAATCGCCGCGTCGACAGGCAGCGAGCCGAGGAGCTGCGCGAGGTCCGCCAGCGGCCGCTCACCCGCATGCGTCGCCTTGGCGAGGCCGCGGACTTGTTCGACGGTTTCAAAGAACGGCTGTCCCAGATGATCGCGCAGCGTGTCGCCGAGCAGCTCGCCCAGCAGCCGCACGTCCTGACGCAGTGGTTTGTGCGGATCACCACGTGCAGCGGCCAGTCCAGCTATCGGGTACGCCATGATCGGATCGCGAACAACAGCACGCCAATCGAACCATTCGCGTGCTTCGCGTTTTCGCGGCCTTCGCGGTTTAGTCTCTATCGCGCGACGGGCTTTCCGTACACCTCGAACTGCGCCACGTCGACCCAGCCGCCGGGACCATGGCCGGTGCCAGGCATCAGGTCGGCGAACCCGATCTCATCAACCTTGCTCAGGTCCACCTTCTCGACGATGTTCCCCGTCGTCACGACGCGCTCGACGTCGAGGCGCAGCCAGCGGACGTCCGCGAGATTGAACTCGGTATAGAGCCAGTCGCGCGTCGTACCGTCTGCGCGATCGCCGATCAGCCACGTGCCGTCGGCCAGTTTCACGATTGGCCGGATCTGATGGAAGCCAGATGTCTTCGTGTTCCAGCGGATGCGTGCGAGTCCCGACAGGTCCGCGAAGTTCGTCTTGTCGCGGAGCGCCACCGCGCACGGCGTCGTGCACATGCCCGTCCAGACGTGAATGGGGTTGTTCTCGTCGCCGGCGCGGCCGGTGAGCTGGATCTCCTTCGACGAGGAGCCATACAGCTTCAATTCGAGGTTCGGATTCGCAATCGACGCCTGCGTGACCGGATGTTCGTCGTTGGCTGGCGTCTGCTTCCATTCCTCCTTCAGGAAGAGTGGGGGTCGTGTGGCGCGGCCTCCGCCAGCCGCTCCGCCGCCCTGACGCGCTGCACCTGCAGGTGCCGCCCCGCCTTGACGCGCACCGGCGGCCGGGGCCTGTTGTGCGCCCGCGGTGACGCAGAGACAGAACACGCCCACGGCGGTAAGAATCAGTGACCCGTTCTTCATGTGAAATCCTCCTGGAGGCGCCCTTGAAAGGGTGCCCGACGATTACGCGTTATGGCAACGCGAAGATATACAGGTTCGCGGCCTGTGCCGGCTTCAACTCCGGCGCCAGACGGTTCGTGGAGCCTGCCACCAGCGATCCGCCGGTCGGCACCGCGACGTACTGCTTGCCGTCAACGGCATAGCTGATCGGGTATCCACTGACCGGGGCGCCGAGATTCACCTCGAACAGCACCTTGCCCGAACGATCGTCCCACGCGCGGAACACGCCGTTGGCGTCGCCACCAAGCACGAGACCGCCGGCGGTCGCAACCAGCGACAGCATGCCGGCGCGCTGCTCGTACTTCCACATCGTCTTGCCCGTCTCTGCCGAGATGGCCCACACGGTGCCGATCTTCTCCACTCCTGGTGTGGGAATCACCGGCATGTTCAGCCCGTAGACCTTCGACGGATCGCGCGTGTCCACGGTGGTGGTGGCGTTCATGCAGGTGTTCTGCAACGGAAAGAACATCATGCTGGTCTGCGGGTTGTAGGCGCCTGCCGGCCAGTTCTTTCCGCCGGTGCTGCTTGGGCAGACCATGTGCGTCTCGTCTTTCCGGCTGAATGTCACTGCTGCGTTGACGGTGACCTTGCCGGTCGCGCCGTCGATGTTGCTGATCACGTTCTGCATCACCGTCGGTCGCGCCCACAGGAACTCGCCGGTCTGCCGGTCGAGCGTGTAGACCAGCCCCGACTTGCCGGGGATGCCGGTGATCACCTTGCGCTTCTCTCCGGGTTTAATACGCGGGTTGATCCACGGCACTTCCTTCGGATCGGGCGCCACCGCGACTTCGGCCAGGATCCGTTCGAACGGATGATCCAGGTCCCAGTGGTCGACGAGGTGCTGGTAGTACCAGACCAACTTGCCGGTGTCCGCGTTTATCGCCAGAGTCGAGTTGTGATAGAGGTGCTGCTTGTCGTTGCCGCCGAGCGTGAACTTCGGCGCCGGGATCGTCACCGAGGTGCCGACGAACACGAGATTCGTCTCCGGGTCGTAGCTCGGCACCATCCACGTGCCGACGTGCCACCGCTCGTTCGCGGGCACGTCGCCCCACGTCTCGTAGCCCGGCTCGCCGGGCCCGGGAATGGTGTGGAAGCGCCAGACTTCCTTGCCGGTCTTCGCATCGTGCGCGGTGACGATGCACGCCTCGGTGCCCGCCCCCGGCTGGCACTGACGGCCGGAGATGACTTTGCCGTTGGCGATGATCGGGCCGCCGGTGGCCGACGCCGGCGCTTTCGGCGGAAGAACCGGCGTCTCCCACACGAGCTTTCCGGTCTGCGCGTCGATGGCGTAGATCTGGTTGTCGCCGCTCGCATCCAGCAGCGTCGTCCCCCAGATCGCCATCGTCCGGTTGCGCATGCTGCCGCCCGATGGTCGCTTGTATTCCCAGAGCAGCTCGCCGGTCTTGGCGTTGTAGGCCTGGATGACGTCGCCGCTGTTCGGCAGATACATGACGCCCTTGTAGACAAGGGGCGTGGACTCCTGCTGCGCACCGGTCATCGGTCGCGTCCACATCAGTCGCATCTGGCGGACGTTGTTGCGGTTGATTTCGTTCAGCGGGCTGAAGCCCTGGCCGTCGAGCGTGCGGCGCCAGCTAAGCCAGTCCGCGGGATCCGGCTTCCAGAGCAGTTCGTCCTGGATTGGCACGAACGGTTTTTTCGTTTCCTGCGCGACCGCCGTCAGCAGGCCGGCGACGACGATAAGGACGAACACAGTCAAGACGTGAAGACGTTTCATAGCGGGCGTATCTTCGCATAATCTGTTGCGCCATGGCGTGGTCGATAGCGGTCGGACGGGTCGTGTTTCTGGCGGTTTTTGTGCTCCTGGTCGCCACCACTGCTGCCTTCGCGCAGTCGCCGTACGTCGGCGCCTCGCTTTTCGGCGACATCGTCCGAACCTCGCACACCGAAACCCCGTCGTTCGACGCGAATCCGGGCAGCGGCGAGGCGCTGGGATTTACGCTCCGGGCCGGCACGCCCATCGGGTCGAACTGGGGCGTTGAACTCGAGTACGCGCGTCCAGGAAGAATCAAGAGCGACGCGCAACTGGTCTATCCGCTGTTGGCCTCGCCGTTGCCACAAGCTCCTGCCGACTTGCTGCAGCTGCTCGCGGGTGCCGCGCCCTCGATCTACCCGCCGATCAATCCGATTCCGCTGGCCATCCAGACACGTGATCGTCACACCACGGTGTCGGCAACAGTTTGGGCGCTGCAGAACCTGTCGGATCGCGTCGCCATCGTCTATCTCGGCGGCGTCGCCTTCAATCGTTTTGAACGTGAGTACGAATACGGATTTACCAACGCGCCGGCAAGTGTGGGTCCGGGGATCTTTCCGTTGCCGTCGATCACGTCACGCACGATCGATTACAGCGCGCGGCCCGTTGTCGGGCTGGAGTCGTGGATCGGTCTGACGGATCACGTGACGTTGACTCCAGGCGTGCGCCTGCAGACGGTCCAGGATGGATGGTCGGTGCGTCCTGGTGTCGGAATCGCGTGGAGCTTCTAACCTGCTTCGTGAACTCTAATCGGCGATCATCTCGCGCCCTTCGGGCTTGACGTATTGCTTCACGACTGCGAGGAGATCATCGAAGCGGAAGGGTTTCTCGATCCAGCCGTCCGGTCGCAGCTGCGCCCGCACCGCGCCGTCAGGTTCAACCGCGCTGACGACGACCGTCGGAATCTCGGCAAGCTCGGGAGACGTCAACTGGCTGCGGCGGACATCTGAGCCGGTCATGGCGCCGGGCATCATCAAATCGAGCAGCATCAACGCGAAGCCCTTCGGGTCGGTGTTCAGGTGCTCGAGCGCCTGCTCGCCGGCCGCCGCGTCGACGACGACGAAGCCGTGAAGTTCGAGTAACTGGGCGAGCCCCTGGCGTACGTCGTCGCGATCCTCAACGACGAGGATCGCGCCCCGCCGCGGCAGCCGTTCATTATCGGTAACTGCGTCCATTGCCGTTCAGGTGTGAAATTACCGGCCTCCCTGTATGGACGCGAGGCACGTCCTGGCGTGCAGACGCGTCGCCGCCGTTCAAGTCCACAGTCCGTGCCAGCGTCAGTGTGGCGTTTATGGCGGCGTGCTGGTCCGTGCAGTCGTCGAGCTACGGAAGGCGGCGCGCGCCGTACCGCGCTCGATGAACAGGAAGGCGATTGCCGCGCCGGATGCAACGGCGATCAGAACGACGGCGACGGGGGATCGGTCTTCGCCGACGAGGATGCCCATGGTTGCCAGGGCGATCACGAACAACCAGTCGGCGCCGCGAACCCAGCTGCCGACGCGCCGCCGCGCCCAGCGCAGCTCCGCGGGATAGAAGCGTGAGGTGAACCAGAGGTAGAGGCGCAGATTCGCGGCAGCGATTACGGCAATAAGTATGGCGATGAAGAGTGCGCGCCCGACCCGGCCGCCGACACTCTGGCGCCCCATCCAGGCCGGCCAGGTCATCACCCAGTAGACCGCAGCCGTGATCGCCTGGTGAAACTCCCACCACCAGCGTGGCGAACCGATTGGTGCGCCGGCGGTCGCCTCCAGCGCCGGTGGTGTGATGTCGCTGACCAGCGCGCGCAACAGTTCGGCCCCAGACCCATACCGCTCGTCCGGGCTGGTCTGCACGCACCGTGCTACCAACGCGGCAAATCGCGGTGGCACGGTAGCACCCGTTCCCATCAACGGGTGCACGCCGGTCAGCATCTCACTGAAGACGATGCCGAAGGCGTAGACGTCCACCCGCGGTGTGACGACGCCGCCGACAAGCTGCTCGGGAGCCATGTATGCCGGCGTGCCGAGCGCCCGGCCTGGCACGGTCATTCGCGTTCCCTCAGGCGCTTCGACGTGGGCGATGCCGAAATCCACGACTTTCACGCGGCCGGTTTCAGTGACGATGATGTTTTCCGGTTTGAGGTCGCGATGGATGACGCCGGCCTCGTGCGCCGCGGCGAGGGCGCCGGCGATCTCGACGGCGAAAGAATGCGCGCGCGACGGATCGATGGCGCCGTGCGACAGGACGGCGCGCAGCGTCTCGCCCTGCACGTACTCGGAAACGATGACGAGATGCTCGTCGATCTCCTCGAGCGCATGCACGACGGCAACCGCATCGTGCTTGATTCGCGCCGCTGCGTTTGCCTCGCGGCGGAGGCGTCGGCGCAGGTCCGCGTCCGCAGCCAGAACTGGCGGCAGCGCCTTCAGCGCGACGTCGCGTTCGAGCCTGGTGTCATAGGCAAGGTAGACGACGCCCATGCCGCCGCGTCCGATCTCCCTGACGATGCGGTACGAGCCAAGTACAGTGCCGTCGGCGAAGGGTTCGAGGTCGGCCGGGTCGATCTGCGCCGGCTGTTCGAGGAAGTCGTCGTCGGTTTGGTGCGTGTGCAGCAGCGCTTCGGCTTCACGCAGCAGCGATTCGTCCGTGCCGCACGCCTCGCGCAGCCACGCGGTCCGTGCGTCTGCGGGCTGATCGAGAGCGCCCTCGAACAGCGCCTTCAACCGGGCCCAGCGCTCGACGTTCATTCAGCCGGAGCGGGCGCGCCTGGTTCGATCGCCTGCTTCAACCACGCCCGTGCCATCGCCCAGTGACGCTTGACCGTGGCCGGCGACGAGCCCAGCACGTCGGCCGTCTCTTCGACGGTGAGGCCGCCGAAGTAACGCAGCTCGACGATGCGGGCTTGTTCGGCGTCGAATTCCGCCAGCCGTGTCAGCGCTTCGTCCAGCGCCAGCACATCGATGCCCGCCGGCGCTTCGGCGCTGACGTTGCGGTCGTCGAGCGTGACGCGATGTGGCGCGCCGCCGCGTTTCTGCGCGTTGCGTGCGCGGGCGCGCTGCACCAGGATCTGCCGCATCGACAGCGCGGCAATCGCCAGGAAGTGGGTTTTGTTGGCGAACTCGCGTGGGCGTTCGGCCGCGAGCCGGACGTATGCCTCGTTCACCAGTGCCGTCGGCTGCAGCGTCTGGCCCGGGCGTTCGCGGCTGATATATCGCGCCGCGATCCGTCGCAGCTCGCCGTAGACGAGCGGCATGAGGTCGTCACGCTGCACGCCGACTCCCGACGTCCAACTGCCAACCCCCCCACCCACAGTGCGCCGACTCCCATCCTCTTTTGGAAGCTGGCGGTTGGGAGTTGGAAGGTGTCATGTGCGCTCGATTTGCACCGACTCGATGACCACGTCCTTGAGCGGACGGTCGCGATCGCCGGTCGGCGTGTGACCGATTCTCTTCACCACGTCCATGCCGTCGACGATCTCGCCGAACACCGAGTGCCGATTGTCGAGGTGCGGGGTCGGCGCGAGCGTAATGAAGAACTGGCCGCCGTTGGTATTCGGCCCGCGGTTTGCCATGGAAAGGATGCCGGGCTTGTCGTGGCGCGCCTTGGGATGGAACTCGTCCGCAAATGTGTAACCGGGACCACCGATGCCCTGGCCGAGCGGATCGCCGCCCTGGATCATGAAACCGTCGATGACGCGATGAAAGATCACCCCGTCATAGTACGGTTCCGTGACGCGCTTGTTGGTGCGCGGATGGGTCCACTCCTTGGTCCCTTCGGCGAGGCCGATAAAGTTCTCAACCGTCTTCGGCGTCTCCTGATCGAACAGGCGCGCTTTGAAAGTGCCTTCAGTCGTGACGAACGTGGCAAAAACCGGCAACGGAGGCTCCTTGTCGTGGGTCAACCCAGGCAACTCGGGCAACCCAGAGAATACCACCGGGTAACAGTAGAATTTTCCCAATGAGCCGCGCCGCTTCCACGCGTGAGGACCAGCGACTGGACGCCGTTGCCGCCGGCACGGACGACGATCCGTTTGCCATTCTCGGGAGGCACGAAACGCGCCTCAACGGCCGCGCCGCGGTCGTCGTCAGGACGATGCAGCCGGCCGCGTCGCAGGTGGAACTGGTGACACCCGACGGGGTGACGCCGATGGATCGGCGTCGCAGCGCCGGCCTGTTCGAAGCGACGGTTCCGCTCAAGGGCCTGCTCAGCGACTTTGTCTACCGCCTGCGCGTGCACGAAGGATCGCAGGTGCGCGAGATGATCGACCCCTACCAGTTCGGACAGGTGCTCAGCGACTTCGACCTTCACCTGTTCAGCGAGGGCACGCACTACCGCGCCTGGGAAAAACTCGGCTCGCATCACGCCACGGTCGAGGGCATGATGGGCGTCCACTTCGCCGTGTGGGCGCCCAACGCACAACGGGTCAGCGTCATCGGCGACTTCAATCACTGGGACGGCCGTGTCCACCCGATGCGCCGGCTCGTCCCGTCGGGGGTGTGGGAGATCTTCGTGCCCAATCTGCCCGACGGCGCCTGTTACAAGTACGAAGTGCGAACCGGCGCCGGCCACCTGCTCGAGAAGGCCGATCCCTACGCGCAGCGGTTCGAAGTGCCACCGAATACGGCATCGATCATCTGGACCGACGGGCGATACGAATGGGGCGACTCCGAGTGGCTGCGGGATCGCCCGTCATCTGAAGACTGGCGTGAGCGGCCGATGACGGTCTACGAGGTGCATCTGGGATCGTGGCGGCGTGTTCCGGAGCAGGGGAATCGGTACCTGACCTACCGCGAGCTCGCCGATACGCTCGTGCCCTACGTGCGCGAAATGGGTTTCACCCACATCGAACTGATGCCGGTGATGGAGCACCCGTACTCCGGCTCGTGGGGGTACCAGGTCATCGGCTTTTTCGCGCCGACGAGCCGCTTCGGCACGCCCGACGATTTCCGCTACTTCGTCGATCAGTGCCACCGGCACGGCGTCGGCGTCATTCTCGACTGGGTCCCCGGGCACTTTCCGAAAGACCAGCACGGCCTCGCGCACTTCGACGGCACGTCGCTCTACGAGCACGCCGACCCGCGCAAGGGCGAGCACATGGACTGGGGGACGCTCATCTTCAACTACGGGCGCAACGAGGTGCGCACGTTTCTGATGAGCAACGCCCTCTATTGGCTCGAGGAATTTCACGTCGACGGTCTGCGCGTCGATGCCGTCGCGTCGATGCTCTATCTGGATTATTCGCGTCCGCACGGCGAGTGGATCCCGAATCAGTACGGCGGCCGCGAGAACCTCGAGGCCGTCACGTTCCTCCAGCAGCTCAACACGGAGACGCACGGGCGCGTGCCGGGGACAATGACGGTCGCCGAAGAATCGACCTCATGGCCGGCCGTGAGCCGCCCCACCTACGTCGGCGGTCTCGGGTTCACCTACAAGTGGAACATGGGTTGGATGCACGACATCCTCGAGTACGTGAAGGAGGATCCCGTCCATCGCCGCTGGCACCACGGGCAGATCACGTTCTCGATGCTGTATGCCTTCACCGAGAATTTCGTGCTGCCGTTCTCGCACGACGAGGTGGTGCACGGGAAGCGATCGATGCTCGACAAGATGCCGGGCGATCTGTGGCAGAAGCACGCGACGCTGCGTGCGCTCTATGGCTACATGTTCAGCCATCCGGGCAAGAAGTTGATGTTCATGGGATCCGAGTTCGGGCAGTGGCGCGAGTGGAATTTCGATTCGAGCCTCGACTGGCACCTGCTGACCGACCCGATGCACCAGGGACTGATGCGCTGGGTGCGCGACATCAACCATACCTATCAGCGCGAAGCGTCGTTGCACCAGGTGGACTTCGAGCCCGCCGGCTTCTCCTGGATCGACTGCAACGACAACGACAACAGCGTCGTTTCGCTGATCCGTCGGGCGCGGAATCCGCGGGACTTCACGGTGATGCTCATGAACTTCACGCCCGTGCCGCGGCCCGGCTACCGTATCGGCGTGCCCGAGGGCGGCTGGTATCGCGAGCTGCTCAACAGCGATGGCGAGATCTACGGCGGCAGCAACGTGGGGAACGGCGGCGGAGTGCCCGCGGACGATCAGCCGTCACATGGCTTCTCGCATTCGATGACGCTGACCGTGCCGCCGCTCGGGTTCGTGCTGTTGAAGCGTTAGGCTAGGCTAGCTCACTGGCTCGATCCGCATCACCATGCCGTCGGCGGCCGTTCCACCGGTCGCGCCTTCCGTTGCGACGTAGATGTTCCCATCCGGCCCGAGCACGATGTCGCGGATGCGTTGCGCAAACGCACCGAGCAGCACCTCGCGACGCTCGGCCTGCGACGGCTGGTTGAACGACACACGAATCAGCGACCGCGTGGTCAGCGATCCGACGAGGAGGCTGCCTTTCCACCCCTTGAAGCGATCGCCGTTATAGAACATGAGACTCGAGGGACTGATCGACGGCACCCAGAACATCCGCGCATTGTCCATGCCTTTTCGGAACCACGGTTCGTCCGACACCAGCGACCCCGTGTAGTTGCGCCCCATCGACACGAGCGGCCAGCCGTAATTGTGGCCCGGCAGCAGGATGTTGAGCTCGTCGCCGCCGAGCGGGCCGATCTCCGCCTGCCACAGCTCGCCGGTGTCGGGATTCACGGTGAGCCCGTAGCCGTTGCGATGACCGTAGGTATAGATCTCCGGCTTCGCTCCCGCGCGCCCGACGAACGGATTGTCCGGCGGCGCCTTCCCGTCGTCGCGCAGCCGCAGCGTCTTGCCAACGTGGTTGTCGAGCGATTGCGCCTTCATGCGCAGGCTGTTGTCCTCGGTGCCGGTACAGCACAGGCGATCGCGGTCGCCGACAGTCACAAACAGCATGTCGCCAGGGCCGAAGAAGACACGGCCTGCCGTGTTGCCGCTCGTTTCCCACGCGTCCGCGACGAAGATCTCCTGCACGTCGCGAACAGCCGTCCCGTCGAATCTGCCGCGGGAGACGGCAATGGTGTTCTTCCCGTCACCAGCTTTGACGTGGGAAAAATAGACGAGACCGTTTTGCGCGAAGCGCGGATGGAGGGCGATGAAATGCAGCGCATCGTTGCCCATTGGCGGCTTCGGCAATTCGAGTGCCGGCTCGGCCAGCAGCACCCCGTCGCGGACGACGCGAATGCGGCCTGGTTGCTCGGTGACGAGGATGGTGTTCGCGTCGGCGAAGGCGATGCTCCACGGATGCACGAGGCCGCTGACAACCCGCGTGACACGAATACGCTGTCCGGTCGACGTGGCGAATTCACCGGGCGGCGGCGCGGCGGGTGGCCCGGCTGGCCCTGTTTGCGCCCACATGCTGGTGGATGACGCGATCAGCGCCGCAACGATGAACAAGCGAACTGCACGAAGGTACATCACGCCCTCGCTGGAAAGTGATCAGGCGCGCGAATCCTACCATCAACACTGGTAGGATGTCGGCGGGAAAACCTGTTGCCTGAACGACAGCAGCCACCGCGCGTTCTCCTCGCGGACGACGATGCCGCGATGCGGAGCGCGATTCCACGACTGTTGTCGCTGTCCTGCGAAGTCGTCGGCTGCGTCGCCGATACCGCCGCCCTGTTCGAGGCGGCAGAGCGGCTGCGGCCGGACGTCGTGCTGCTCGACTTCAGCCTGCCTGGCGGCATGCCCGGTCTCGAGGTGGTGCGTCGTCTCAAGTCGATGGCGCCGGAGGTGAAGGTCGTGGCATTCACCGGTCACGACGACGAAGAACTGAAGCGTCTGGCCTATCAGGCCGGTGCCTCGGGCTATGTGTGGAAGTTGAATGCGGCCGACGAGCTGCTGCCCACGATTCACGCGGTGGTTGACGGCAGCGCGGCGGCTTCTGGCGACGACCTCCCCTGAGCGTCCATCGCCGTCTGGGCCAGTAGCGGGACGGTGGCGCGGACGGCTGTCCCGGATCCGGACTTCGATTCGACGACGACGGTTCCGTACACCAGCCTGAGACGTTCCTGCATGCTGATCAGTCCGAGGCCATGCTTCCGCAGCGCAGCTTCGGGATCGAATCCACGGCCGTCGTCCACGATGTCGAGTTTCAGCTCGGCGTCTGTGCCTCGCAGCGTGACAATACTCCGTTGTGCCCCGGAATGCTTCACGACATTCGACAACGCTTCCTGCAGCACCCGGAACAGACTGATCGCCACACCCTCGGCAAGTTCCGACGGCACCCGTTCGTGCGTGTATTCGATCTGCAGGTCGTGGCGGCTCGAGATCTCCTTACATAGGCGGGCAGACGCTTCAGGCAGTCCGATGTAGTGGAGCCTCGACGAATGCAGCCGATGTGAGATGCTCTGGACGTCCCGTGCCAGCATCGTCACCGCCTCCTGCAGACCTCGCACCTGTGTCCGCTCATCCAACCGATCGCGTGGCAGCGTGTCGCGCAGGCGCGCCAGATCCATCGCGAGGAACGACACTTTCTGGCTCAGATCGTCGTGCAATTCGCGGGCGAGCCGTGAGCGTTCCTGTTCCTGAGCCTCCATCAACCGCCGGCTCAGACTGGAAAGCGCGCCGCGCGCGGCGTTGAGATCGGCGACGTGCTCCCGCAGTGAATGCTCAGCGCGGCGGCGCTTGGCGCGACTGACGAGCAGGGCGCCAATCAGCAGCGCCTGCGCCATCAACGCCGACGAGCCGGCGATGATGATCCACTTGAACCGCGCCCACAGTCCCGGGTCTCGAAACAGGACAATGCTTCCCGTCGGCAGGCGGCTCTCGCTGACGTGCCACCGCCGCAACTCCCGTGAGTCGAACACGCGCGGCCCTGGCTTCTGCGCGGGGACGCGGACGTCCGCAGGTGTCTCGCCGTTGAGGATGCGAACGGCGACGTCTGCCGCCTGGCGGCCCATTTTGTTCGTGTCCATCAGCGTGCCACCGACGATGCCATGTCCCATCTCGGCGTTGAGCAAGCCGAACAGGGGAGCGCTGGCGGCGGCACGAATATCGGAAAGCACCCGGTCTTCCGCGTACGCCCCTCCGACCGTGTCCGTCCCGAACGACAGAAAGTAGATCACCGACCGCGGCGGCAGCGTGGCCACGCGCTCGAGCAGCTGCTTGAATGACATCTCGTCGGACCAGCTGAACGTCACGCGGCCGCGAAACCGCTCCAGGTCGCGATCCAGTTCGCGGCGCCAGAACCGTCCGTGCGGCCCCGAGCCGAGCACAACGAACACATTCGCTGTGTCCGGAAAGACCTGCAGGATGTCGTCGACGACGACGGCCATGTCGTTGGCGACGGCAAGAATCGCCTCGTTGCTCGCCAGTGGTGCGGTTTGCACGAAGCGCTGATCGACTGCGGCGTACAGCAGCGGGGAGTCTGGAAACAGCTGCTGCCGGAACTTGCGCGCGAACATCGCTGCCGGACCGCCCACCGTCACCACGAGATCTGGACGTGAGTGCGCGAACAGAGAGCGCACGTAGTTCACGACGAGCTTCTCCGGACTGACGTCGAACCCCGACGGGTTCACGACCGCCTGCGTAAACGTCACCGGGAAGCCGGACCGCCGCTCCACATCCACCCTGAAGTCTCCAGTGAAACTATCCAGGGTCAGGTTGCCGCGATCGAATGATTCCAACAGCAGGATGCGCCGCATTTGCGCAACGGCTGGTGTGGAGCACACTGTCAACAGGACGAACAGTGCGGTACACGTGCGAAGTGGTTGTGTCATTCGAGGTAGCCGCCGCCGTGGTGCGTCGCTCGCACAAGACATCCAGCTTGATCGCAATCGTATCGCGGCCACATGCCGTGTTGTATCCTCTCGCCCGTGATCCCTCGTCTACCCCGTGCCGGCAGAGCCGCCCGTGGCGCGAAGCCGAGATTGCTGCTCGTCGATGACCATCAGGCAGTGCTCGACCGTATGTCTGCGCTGCTGGCCGACGATTTCGAGGTGGCGGGTGCCGCCAGCAGCGGGAGGCACGCACTCGAGCTCGCACGCCAGATCGATCCCGACCTGATCGTCCTCGACATCAATATGCCTGGCTTCGACGGCTTTCAGACGTCACGGGCACTCGAGCAGGCCGGATCGCGAGCCCCAGTCGTGTTTCTCAGCATGCTCGATGCGGACGAGGACGTCCGCCAAGCTTTTCAGTGCGGGGGGCGCGGCTATGTCGTCAAGTCGCGGGCGGCACGCGATCTCGCGACGGCGCTGGATCAGGTGCTCCTCGGCCGCGTGTTCGTACCCTCAGTCAGCGCGTTGCCCGACGTCGCGGAACGCGGCGGTCATGCCCTGCAGCTGTACGACGATATCGAAACCTTCCTCGACGGATTGGCCGCCTTCTTCGACCGCGCGCTTCGAGGCGGGGACGCCGCGTGCGTGCTCGCCACCGAAGACGTGCGCGACGGCCTCCGGACTCGGCTGCGAAGCCGTGGCTGGGATGTCGGCGGAGGCCACCCGCGGTATATCGAAACCGACGCCGCGGACGCGCTGCGATCGTTCATGGGCGACCGCCTGCCCGATGCCGACCGTCTGTTCGAGATCGCCGAGGAACTGGACCGGTATCGTCGTGCCGTCACCGGCAGCGCGACGTCACGGCTGACGATCTTTGGCAACATGGTCCGCGTGCTGATTGCAGACGGCAACGCCGAGGCCGCAATCGCACTCGAGAACTTGTGGACCACCGTGACGCGTGATCGTCCGTTCCTCACGCTGTGTGGCTATGCGACGTCCTGCTTCGACAATCGTGCGTCCGATCTGTGGGCGAGGGCGTGCGCCGAGCACTGGGCCGTCAGCCACACGGCCGATCTGTAACGCGCCTCATCTCTGACTACCCGCCGCCTGTGCCAATAACTGCTCGATTTCTCGAACATATGGCACACCGCCGATTGCGCCCTCGCGGGTGCAGCTGACGGCGGCGGCAGCGTTCGCGAACCGCAGCATCACCTCGGGGGCATCGCCGCGGAGCAGCGAATAGATCAGTGCGCCGCGGAAGACGTCGCCGGCACCGGTCGTATCCACCGCCGCGACGGCAAAAGCGGCAGCAGTATGCAGCTGGTCCCCCGCGAGCAGCATCGAGCCACCGCGGCCGAGGGTCACACACAACAGGCCGTCATGCCTGCTGCGCAGCGCGCGCAGCGCACGCACCGTATCGTTTTCTCCGGTAAGCAGGCAGGGGACGCGCTCGGCGAGAATGGGCAAGGTCGCCGCGGCGATCAGATCCGGCGTGCGGTCGCTGACCTGATCGATGTCCGTGGTCACCGTCAGCCCCCGTGAGCGAGCCAGCTGCGCCGCTGCGATTGCCGCGTCCTCATCGACGTTGTCGACATGCAGGAGGCGAGCGCCGGTGATGACGTCGGGCGTGATGTGCTCGGGAAGGAGACCGAGAGCCTGGTCGCGCTGCCAGATCACGCTGCGTTCGCCGGTGCGCTCGTCGACCAGAATCACCGCGTGGCGGTTCGGAGCGTAACGGACGATCGCGTGCGCCGTGTCGATGCCGCGCTGCTCGAGTTCGGCGCGGATCAGCGTGCCATGTTCGTCCTTGCCGAACGCGCCGACGTAGCGCGTACGCAACCCGAGCGCTGCGCAGGTGCACAGCGTCGTGGCCACCTGCCCGCCGAGCAGCCGTCGGCAGCTGGTGACGCGGATCTTCTCGCCCGGCTGCGGCAGCGCCGGCACACGGTAGACGAGATCGACGGAGTTTTCACCGATGCCGACAACGTCGCAGCTCACGCCTCGGATGGTACTTCGTGATGGCTCACCGGTTTCGGTTCGCCGGGTCCCCGTCCGTGGCAGCGGCTGCGCGCGGAACGCGGCCCACCGTTACCTCGTAGAGCGCGATCGCTGCGGCCGCAGCGACATTCAGCGAATCAACGGCCGCGCGAATCGGAATGCCAACGTGATAGTTGGCCGCGCGGAGGGCTTCCTCGCTGAGGCCTGTGCCTTCGTGGCCGACGGCAAGCGCCACTCGTTCGTGTGATGAAGCAGCGAAGTCATGGAGCGGCACCGCATCAGCTGTTGGAGTCAGCGCCGCCACAGCCCAGCCGTCATTCGTGAGCTCGTAGAGAGCAGCCGGCCACGGCTCCAGGTACGCAAACGGCAGCGTCAGCGCTGCCCCCATCGACGTGCGGATGGCCTTCCGATACAGCGGGTCGGCGCACGTCGGTCCGATCAGCACGCCATCCGCATCGAACGCCGCGGCGCTGCGGAAGATCGCGCCAACGTTATCGGCGTCACCGACATGCTCGAGGATGACCAGACGCCGCGCGTGCGTCGCCAGTTCTCGCCAGCCTGTGGTCGCCGGCCGCACGCCCGTGGCCAGGCACCCACGGTGGATGTTGAACCCCGTGACCGTGTTCATCACATCCTGGGGAGCGACGTACACCTCCAGATCGGGACGGGAGGGCATCACGTCCTCGACGGCCTGCCGCGCAGATGGCGTGACGAGGACCGAGCGTGTTGCCAATCGGCTCTGCGTGAGCAGGCGACGCACTACCAGACGTCCTTCGGCGATGAACAGGCCGCGGCTCGCCGCGAGTTCGGGCTCGCGGACGGCGCGGAAGTCGTCAAGCCGCCGGTCCGCCGGATCGCTGATGTGGGTGACGGCCACCACAAGAGATTAGACCGGATAGAATCACACGCCTCCGATGGCTCTCACAGAAGGCACGCGCGTTCGTTTGATTCGACGGCTCCCGAACGGAGCCGGTCAGTCAGCGCGGACGGTCAGCGATTCCTGGTGGCAGCTTCCGTCCCGTCGCCCGATAGGGAGCGCGTCATCGCCGGCCGCCAGTGAGGCCGATGCGGCGCTGCAGCGGTTCGGCCGCCGGACCCCAATGCAGCGTGGCGAAAAAGTGTTCGGCTCTCAGGTCACCGTGCTCATAAGTGAGTCGATCCGCCGTGTGATCCATCTCTGACGGCCCCAGTATCTGGTGCGCGAACTCGTGGACCGCAGTTCGCCCGACACCGCGTCCGATTGCCTGCAGCAGCGCCGCGCGATCCGTGATGTCGGCCGCAAATGCGACCGCACTCAGTGCGACAGTGTTGAAGTTGACCACGCCGTCGCCGCGGCTCCCGCCAAACGACCGCGACTCGCCGGCGGCCGGGAACAGACGTCCGGCCAGTTGCGGAATGACCCGCACGCGATAGACCGGAGTGCGCGAATCGGTGAACTCGAGGCGCGTGTGCCGGAAGGCGACGTCCAGTTCCTGCCGCGCGACCGACTCGATCCCCTGAAGGTCGGCGGCCGTCAGCGGCGCTCCCAACCGTTCGCTGACGACAGCAATTGCGGACGGCGTCAGCCCCTCGAACCGGAACGCGGCCGGCAGCACGACGCTCGGCTGGCACGCTGCCGCGCAGCTGGCCGTGAGCGTCAGCGAGAGCAGGAGCTTACAGCGGCGGGCACACCTCGCCGAGGAATCCACCGCCTCCACAGTACTTCACGTCCTGCAGCTGGATCGCCAGGCCGTCCGGGTCTGTGAAATACAGCTCCGGCGTTCCGCCCTCGGCGCCGCCGCGGTTCGGCATGCGCAGCGAGATGTAGGTGACAAGCGGATCGCGGTTCTGTCCTTCCTGTTTCTTGAGTCCATAGTCGACCAGCAGCTGAGTGACTCTGGCTGGATCGAAGTCGGGCATCGCCATGCACGCGTGATCGATGCCGGCGCGTGCCGCGCCGGGCCCGCGGCCCGGTCCGCCCGGACGGCCGGCTGCAGCCGGCGACGCGGCGGCGGGGTTCGGCGGTGGACCTCCTGCGCGTGGCGCGGCGGGTGCGACCGCACGCGTCGGACCGCCGGCGTTGCCGGTGAACATCAGGAAATGGACGCCGTCGCCGACGCCCCACGCCGGCGTCGCCGCCTGATAGGCCTGTGGCTGGAATCCAAACAGGTCCATATAGAAAGGGACGGTCTTCGGATCGTTGGCGTTGATGGTGAAGTGGCTCATGTCGGTGACTGCCATCACGCCTTTGCGCGTCGACGGCTCGACCGCTCGACAGATGTTTCCCTGCGCGCCGGATCCGCCGCAGTAGGAGACGTCGTGCATTTGAAAGACAACGCCGCTCGGATCGCCGACGAAGAGCTCGCGCGTGCCGTCTGCCGACCCACCGAGATCCGCCCGCCGTGTGCGCAGCAGATACTGCATGGCTTCGGGTTTGTCGGCGGTCGCTGGCGCCGGCATGACGCCGCGTTCCGCCAGTGCCTTGACCGCGCGGTCGACGTCAAAGCGCTCGACGGCGAACCCCAACGCGCTGATGCTCGGTCGCTCGCCGGCGGCCGCGGCCCGCAGTTCCAGGAATTTCGGTCCAGCCCCGATGCGCAGCAGCACCGTCGATCCCTGGCGCGCCTGGATGGGCATGCCGAACAGCCCCTGGTAGAAATCGAGCGAGCGCTGAACGTCCGAGACTGTCAACGTCAGCTGACTCAACCCCGTTGACCGGAATGGCGCGCTGCCGGTCTGCGCGATCAGTCGCGGCACACAGGCGAGTGCCGGCAATGTCGCGAGGAAGGTTCGTCGGTTGAGAACAATCATTCGTGCTCCATGGCTGCCGGGTCTGGCCGAAGCTTATGCCGAGCGTCGCGGATTCCGGTTCACAAAATCAAGGCAAATAGCGAGTGAGCCAGCGCATGATGTTCAGCAGAAACTGCTGGTTGTCGTTGCCCGGCACGTTCATCCCCATCTTCGTTTCCGACGTTTTCCCATTTTCCGTGAGGCGCATCACCTGGGCCGAGAACATCGCTGCCTCGGCCGTCATCACGACACGTCCCTTGCCGAACTCGATGGCCAAACCCTGCGCGCGGCCGGCGACGCTGCGAGCACCGGTGGGGTTGCCGCTCTGGTACGCCGTCATGTCGGCCGCCCCAGTGGCCGCATCGGATTCATACGTCGCCGGACCGAGCTTCAACAGCACGGCGGCGCCGGCAGGAACGCTCAACGACTGGCCGGTAAACGCGACGACGGTGTTGACACCGCGCATGATCGGATGGTCGCCGAGCGCTCCCGTGGCGCGGGTGTGAGTGATGTTGGTCGTCGGGTCTTTGCGGTTGCTCCCGTCCCACGCATACCCCTTGCCCATCTCGACGCCGAACCGCGATGCCAGCGACGCTGCGGTCGCGCCAAACGGCGAATGGTCCGCAATCAGGAACAGCGACCCGCCGCCGGCCACCCAGTCGCGCATCGCGTCGCACTCGGCGTCGGTGAATGCGGACGGCGGATTGTTCATGTTGCTGGCGTTGATTCCTGACCCGAGGGCGTTCGCGATGACGACCACGCGTGCGGCGTGCAGCGACGTGGCAGTAAACGGCTGCGTGCCCGCCATCACCCGGTATCCGTCGGCGCTGAGCAAATCGGCGAACGGTTTGTAGCGGCCCGACACCGTGTGGAAGTTCGCGTGCGCCTCGTCGACCAGGACGATGGGGCGATTCGTGCCGGTGTAAGTGGGCGCCGCGATCGACGGTTTGAAGTCGGGGTCAGCGATTTGCTCTTGCTGCGCCGACGGCGCCGAGACGCCAATGCTGAACACTGCAAGAGCGGCGATGACATGTCGGCGAACACGGGCCTGCATCCCTAACTCCTACCGCCTTTCGCCTCGACCAGCCCTTGGGCCTTCGGCCTTAGCCTTTTGGCCTTCAGGCCCCTGCCGCGGCCCTTTTGTCAGCGCCCTTATATGTCCCCAGCACCCGCGTCCAGCGCGCGAATTCGGCGAGGTGCGTCAACGCGCGTGCGCATATCAGATCGTCGCGCCGCGCTTCGACCTCGACATAGAAGAGGTACTCCCATGGACGCCCGCGGAGCGGACGGCTTTCGAGCTTCGTCAGGTTGATATCGCGCAGCGCGAACACGCTCAGCGCCTTGAAGAGCGCCCCCGGCGTGCTCGGCAGCGCAAAGACGATCGTCGTCTTGTTGCCGTCGGGTGCCGGCTGGCCGCCGATGATCGCGAACCGCGTGATGTTGTACTCGTAGTCCTGAACGGCTTCCTGCAGCACCTCGAGGCCGAACACTTCGGCGGCGCGCCGTGACGCCAGTGCCGCCGCCGTGGTCAGCTTCTGCTCCGACACCAGCTTGGCGCCGCCGGCCGTGTCGTAGACCGCTTCCACCGTCACGCCAAGATCCTTCAGATAGCGCTCGCATTGCGCCAGCGCCTGCGGATGCGAGTAGACGACTGTGACCTCCTCGAGCTTGGTGCCCGGGAGCGCCTGCAGGCAGTGAACGACGTCGAGTTCGACCTCGCCGGAGATCGACAGCTCGTGCTCGAGCAGCAGGTCATAGTTGCGGTGGATCGTTCCGCCGATGGAGTTCTCGAGCGGAACCACGCCGTGCGTCGCCCGCTTCTTGACGACTGCTTCGAACACCTCGTCGAAGCTCTTGCAGGGCAGCGTCTCGGCGTTCGGTCCGCCGAACTGCAGCGCCGCGGCCTCGCTGTATGCGCCCGGTTCTCCCTGATATGCGAGTCTCAAGATGGCTCCTATCGGTGCAGAATGCAGAATGCAGAATGCAGACGATACCTACCTGGAACCGTTCTCCCTGCATTCTGCATTCTGCATTCTGAATTCTGCATTTCTACCGCCTATCCATCGGCCCTTTCTCTCTCTTGCTCTGCACGGACCACACGTGCCTGGCCGCGGACGTATGCTCCGGCAATCAGCGCCGGCGGCGTAATCGCCAGCTTGGCGATGCGAACCCAGACCGGCGGCAGCATCACGTTCGGCGCCACGAACGCGAACGCAGAGGCAATCGTCGCAAACACCGCAGTGGCGATGGCGTGCTGAACTTCGTTCGCGCCCGCCAGCTTGCCGAGCAAGTACCCGCTCAACAGCGACGCCAGCGCGTGGGTCATCACCGTCATCGTCAACACGATCGGACGATTGCGGACGACGAGAAACGACGCCTCGTCCTTCACCGACCCCTGTCCGACCGCATTGACGAGCACCAGCTCCAGTGTCTGGTCGATGAATGCGATCAGCAACCACGCCACGAGCACGACGGCGACGCTGCGGGCAATGCTGACGCCACCCATCAGAAATACAACCCGTGCAGCACCGAGGCGATCACCGACAGAATCGACGCGGCGAGACACCCGACGGCGATGGCCAGGTGATCGACGCGTTCGGGCTTGAGCGGATCGAGTGCGCGTGCCGCGAGATACCCGCCGCTGAATCCGCCGAAGTGCGCGTAGTTGTCGATGCCCGGAATCAGGAACCCCATGATCAGCAGCATCATCACGTTGGACATCGCGTAGCTGCGGGCCATGCCGCTGCCGCTGCGATGGCCATAGGCGAGGATGGCGCCGATGAGTCCGGAAATCGAGGCGGAGGCGCCAACGGTAAAGCGGCCGCCGCTGAGGATGAACAGTGAAGGAAAGTACTCGCCGGCGACCGAGCTGAGCGTGAAGCCGGCGACTCCGGCAACGACGTAGATGATGACCATCCGTCCCGGTCCGTAGAGATCGGCAGTTGCCGGCGCCAGCTGTCGCGTCGCCCACATGTTGAAGAAGATGTGCATCAGACCGGCGTGCAGCCACCCGGCGCTGAGGACGGTCCACCAGCGGCCGTACTGAAACACCGGAACCGAGCCGCTCGCGCCGAACAGGAACATCGACACCGTCGACGGCGACATCAGCGAGAAGGGACTGCTCATCTCGATGCTGCCGCGCGAAAAGATGAGCATCAGCGCATAGACGACGATGCATGTGCCGATGACGAAAGGGACGAAGCCGAGATCCTGACCGAGGGCGCGGAACGCCGGCGCCCACCCCCACAGGCCTGGATTGCGCCGGCCGCAGTTGTAGCACGTGTCGTCATCGACGCCGACGAGCACCCCGCACGACGTGCAGATGACAGATCCGGTCCGCTGGCGCCTGAACACGTGGTCGATGATACTTTTACTGAACGCCCGACTCGCAACTTAGTTGGTAGTTGGTAGTTGGTAGTTGGTAGTTGGAGGTTGGATAGTTGGCAGGTGGCAGTTGAGTACCGAATGAAGATCATTGTCGCCATCACTGGCGCCACGGGATCCATCTACGGCGTCCGCATTCTACAGCGGCTGCGCGAGGCGGGTGTCGAGACGCATCTCGTGATCAGCCGCTGGGGCGCGCGCACGCTGCTGCACGAGACGCCGTTCTCGCGCGAGCAGGTCGAGTCGCTGGCCGCGGTCTCCTATGCTCCCGCGGACATGGGCGCAGCGATCTCGAGCGGGTCGTTCCGCACCGACGGGATGGTCATCGCGCCGTGCAGCGCGAAGACGCTGGCCGCCGTGGCGCATGGCGTCGGCGAGAACCTCGTGCATCGCGCCGCCGACGTCATTCTCAAAGAGCGACGCCGTCTCGTGCTCGTCGTGCGTGAAGCACCGCTCAGCGACATCCACCTCGAGAACATGCTCAAGCTGTCGCGCATGGGCGCGGTCGTCCTGCCGCCAATGCCCGCCTTTTACAACCATCCGCGAACCGTGGACGACCTCGTCGATCACACGGTCTCACGCGTCCTCGATCAGTTCGGTGTGGATGTCAGTGGGGTAGAGCGGTGGAGCGGCGAGATGGGCGTGGGCATCGATGATTGATGCATTCAGATTGATGATTGAAACTGGATCAAGACCCTGACCCACTGATTCAGTCAGCGACGGCCACAGCAATCATCGTTCATCAATCATCGTCCATCGATGACAGCGCGGTCCGCGCTTTTTCCAGGGCGCGTTCCGCATCCTCGACGCTCTGCGCCGCGTCCTCGGCTTCGGCCGCCACCGCGCGCGCCTTCTTGCGCGCGTCGTCGGCTGTCGCCGTCGCCTGTTCCATCTGCTTTTCGATCTTTGCCCGCTCGGTCTCGGCCTCCTTCGACCGCGCCGCCGCCTTCTTGAGTTCCTCTTCCGCGCGCTGCGCGGCCTTACGGGCGTCCCGCAGCGTGCGTTCGGCCTCCTGAACAGCGGCCTTCGCGGCCGCCATCTGCGCCTTGCGCTCGGCCGCGCGCGCCTTCTCGTCGTCGACGCCGGCGGCTTTCTTCGCCAGTGGTTTGCGCGGCTTCTTGTTCTCGAAGGGAATGACGCGAGGCGGGCCGGCGGCGCGTGCTCCGCCGCCGATTTGCGGAACGAGCGCGGCGAGCGCCTCGAACCCTGGCGGTTGCACGTCATCGGTCAGGTATCCGGGCTGCGGCGTCTCCGGCAATCCGGCGTAGGTCGAGAGCGCCTCGAGGGTCGTCGTGATGCGACGCATCGTGTCGGGGTTCGCGGCGCTGCCGGCCTGTGTGAGGATCTTGGCGGCGTGTGCGGCAAGCTCGGACAGCGCGGCGCGTCGGGATTCGAGCGGCCCACGGATGTCTGCCGACTTGCCCGCCAGATGCGCCGACTGCGCTTTGCGGAAGCGCTCACCCGAATCCAGCAATCGATCGAAGAGGACGCGCTGCTGCCAGTACAGCTGGTTGGCGGCCCAGGCGGGAAGCGACGGCTTCGGCAGCGACTTGATCCTGGCCGAATCGTCGGCATCGCCAGCTTTCTTCAACCGCGTCGCCAGCGCATTACGCGCCGCGGTGAACTCGGCGAGCGGCAGCTGGAAAAGTGCATCGATCTCGTCGTGTCGCCGGTTTTCTTTTACTTTTCCACTTTTCAACTTTTCCACTTTTCAACTTTTCCACTTTTC